>MTKX01026243.1_pt1 | contig 38702 bp, 20 predicted proteins | sample 1042771 | NCBI WGS metagenome assembly MTKX01 (sample SAMN06212183, study PRJNA360534) | anaerobic digester metagenome | biome: Wastewater treatment plant; material: sludge; isolation source: anaerobic digester fed with sludge from wastewater treatment plant | place: Denmark: WWTP Randers ...
TTCGCCCATCGAGGAGGGTAAGGCCGACATCACCGGGCTATATGGTGTGCCCTACCTGCTGGACGAAGGCATCCTCACCGGCTCCCTGGAGTCGCACTACATCGGCTACCTGGCTGAGGCGCTGCGCTCGATCCGCTTTGGCCCTGGCTCGGCCTACGGCATGATCCGGTCGGCAGCCTGGAGCTTTTTCGTCGAGCGGGGTGCGCTGACCTTCGATCCGGCAGCCGGCAAGTTCAGCGTTGACGTAGAGAAGATGACGCAGGCCGTAGAGGAACTGGACGTGACGCTGCTCACCATCGAGGGTGAGGGCGACACCGCGGCAGCCAAAGAGTTCCTGGACAAGTACACCTACGTGGCGCTCGATCTACAGGCACTGCTCGACGAGGCCAACGCCACCGTGCCGGTGGAGTTTGTGCCGATGTACGCGACGGAGTGAGGGGGAATACCGAACAGCGCTTCTATGGGAGGCGCCGGATACCTGATCGACAGGAGGTAAAACGATGAAAGGCAATTCGCGTAAGTCAGTCTTGTTGGCCGTCGTGGCCATGTTGGTCCTCGTGGTGTTTGTTCCAATGGCGAACACACAGGGGCCGGAGGCAGTGGGCAAATCTGCTGACAAGCATTGGTCGGCGTTGGACAACGTCGACAGGCTCAAGGACACCATGGAGAAGGCGGGGTTCACATTGCAGGAAGGCACAGTCGAATACATGGACTGGGTCATGGAAACCTGCGAGTTGCACATGAGGGATACCGCGTTCAACAATCCTGCGCCGAACGCATACGCTACACTGATACTTCCGCCACCTCCAGGAGGTATGAATCCGATAGGGGAGTGGGTATGGCAGCTCGGGGAACAGGAGGCCATAGTCTTGGTGGGCAAGACACCCCCGGCCGCCAAGTACTTCAGTTACCAAACCATTCTCGGATTCCTGCCCATCAGCCCCTGGCCGCCTCCAGAGCGGTACCTACCGCGGCGCGTAGCCCCGTCCGTGGGTGATGCACTCAACATCAATACGATCAAGACGATCGGCCCCGATCGCGTCGAACGGCCGATAGTCATTGTCATCACTGGGCACCGCGGGACCGAGCAGGCCGTGCGCAAGTCGTTGCTGGCCGCCGGCTATCCCGATGCGATCATCAACGTCGAGGCAATCGCGCCGGCACTTGGGCCGCTGGGCGTCAATGACAAGGGCTCCTGGTTCTATTTCGCGCACCGCGTCGCCGTGCCAGAGAACAAGGATGACCTGCTGGACTACCTTAAGACATTAGGCAAGAGCTATCGGGTCTTTCGCGTCACGCCAAACCAGCAGTTGGCCGAGCAGTTGGGCGCTGATCCGGAGCGGGTTCCCGTGTTGCGGGTGCGGGGCACCGGGCAGACCGAGATGGACCTCTATCCGGCCCTGAAGCAACTGCGCCAGGCCATTCTGGATCGTCATGTCGGCAAACCATACAAGGAGCTGGATACCCATGTCTTCACGGCCATGCCAAGGGACGGCCGCGAGGTGGTCGCGGAGAAACCGTACGTCGGCCTGCAGCGTGACATTCAGGTCCTTGGAGTGACGCGCGACACGAACTATCTCGCAACCTACCCGACCTTCATGCTGCGCGAGAACGTCAACGAGTTCGTGATCGTATATGGCGTCAATCACCAGGCTACGGGCAAGGCCACCTATGCTAGCGTCGGTGCCTATGCCGATTGGGACCGCTGGTTTGGTATCGGGACCAAGTTGAGCACCGAGTTCGGTGACAGCGCCAGAGATTATCTGCCGGTCGCTCAATTTCCGGACCCCGATATCGACATGCTCTATGCCATCAAGGTGGCGCGCAACTGCATGGGGGAGGACCACTGTTTGCAGATTGACCAGCCAGAGTTCTTGGATCTTGGGGGCAATCCCTATCCTTACAACCCCAACTGTAGTCTCGACGATCTCGACACTCCGGAGATCGATCCTCGCCCCTTCGATCTCGACGAGAAGGTTGTGTTCTTCATCTTCCGCAGCTACATGGAGCCGGCCACATCGGTCGGTCCGGACGATAACGAGCTGCTGTACGACCGGGCCATCTATTTCGGCCCGTACTTTGAAGAACCGTGAGTTCGAGGTTGCCCTTCGACCCGGATGGCCCAGATCGGGGCCTGATCCGGCTGAGGGGTTCTTGGATCGTGCGGTAAGTTCACCGTGCCCGTGTCAAGGCGCGGGCACCGCGAAACCGTGACCGCGAGCCAAAGGAGAGGCACGGCAATGGGTGCCGTGCCTCTCCTTTGTATGCAGGTGTGCGAGCTGGTGTGAAGTGCTGGGCTCATGCCGAGCAGTCGATTGTGACCGCCGGCGCTCCTGGATGAACTGCAGAATCCCTTCCGTGGTCAAGTGGATCAACACCTTCTACGTCCACCGGATCTATGTGCCGGTTCGCTGCAGATTGGCCATCTGCCGACGGATCTCGGACGATATTCGGACGTTTGGGGGACGGTCGCCTGCTATACTGGAACCAACGCACCGATCTATTGCAGACAATAGGGTACGATGAGCAGCGAAAGGAGACAGGAGGGAGAAATGGGAAGTGCAATCGGCAGTATCCTACCACAGGCGATCGGCGTGGCCATCAGCCCGATTCCGATCATTGCCGTGATCTTGATGTTGTTCAGCAAGCGGGCCAGGAGCAACAGCCTGGCCTTCCTGGCCGGCTGGGTGCTGGCCCTGGGGATTGTCGGCGCCGTGGTGCTGGTCCTGGCGGGCGCCGGCAAGGTGTCGGCCGGCGGCACGCCCTCGACCCTGAGCTATGTCTTTCACCTGCTCCTGGGTCTGCTGTTGCTCTTCCTGGCGGTTCGCAACTGGCAGAAACGTCCCAAGGAAGGGGAGACGCCTGAAATGCCCAAGTGGATGGCAACGGTCGATTCCTTCACCGCGGGACGGGCCTTCGGGCTGTCTGCCCTGCTGGCGGGCGTGAATCCCAAAAACCTGGCGCTGGCGCTGGCGGCGGCGCTGGCCATTGCCCAGGCCGGCTTGAGCGGCGCACAGCCCTGGATCGCCCTGGCCGTGTTTGTGCTGCTGGCCAGCCTCTCGGTCGCCGCGCCGGTGCTGTACTATCTGATTGCCGGGCCATCGGCAGAGAAAACGCTGAGCACCTGGAAAGCGTGGCTGACGGCGAACAATGGCACCGTGATGTTCGTGCTCTTGCTCATTCTGGGCGTCAAGCTCCTGGGCGACGGGCTGGGCGGCTTGCTCGGTTAGGCAGAGAACCACATGACGAGGGACCGGAAGGGGACCTCGTTGCGAGGAGGATTGCATCTATGAAGATCAGATCTGACACGACCAAGATCATGCATCGTGCCAGGACGCCGCGCGCCGCGGCGATGGTCGGCATCCTGTTTGGCGTCTTGTTCGCCTCATGCATTGTGCTCCTCCACCTGGCCATCCCTCGCGATTTCGCGGATATGAAGGCGTGGACCGATGAAGGCCGGAGGAACGTGTCACTGGCCTTTGGGCTAATGCCTCTCGCAGGGCTCGCCTTTCTGTGGTTCATAGGCGTTGTGCGCGACCGCCTGGGCGTATATGAGGATCAATTCTTTGCCGCGGTGTTCCAGGGCAGCGGGCTGTTGTTCTTGGCGATGACCTTCTGCAGCTTTGCCATAGGGGCAGGCATGCTGGCCGCCCACCGCATAGGAGGAGACGAGATCGTGACCGCAAGCATTTTCGTGGTTGGTCGATCCATCCTCAGCCATCTGTTCAACATCTATGCCCTGAAGATGGCAGCTGTCTTTATGTTTTCGCTAAGCACCCTCTGGCTGCGCACCGGCGTGATGCCCCGCGGGGTGTGCTTTTTCACCTACGCCATGGCAATAGCCATGTTTGTGGGTCCAAACCTCAGCCTGTTGATGGTTTTGGTCTTTCCTGCCTGGGTCTTTTGCATCAGCGCATACATCCTGGTCCTGAGCTTTCAACGAACAGCATCAGGCAGCATGGATGGCATGACCGCGCAATAGGAGGCGAACCAGTTGAGCGCAGATCGGAAGCCCAAGGACTGAGCCGGCCGAGGGAGAACGCTATGCCGAGTGAATCGGAGATTGCCATCATTTTGCGAGCACTCCTCGCCACCTTTCTGGGGTCTATCATCGGTTTCGAGCGGAGGGCTGCGGGAGTGCCGGTCCGCGGGCGGATCATCACCATGACAACGATGACTGCCGCCGCGCTAACCGCCGTGGGCGCGGAGTATTACCCAATGCATGTTAGCCGCATTGCGGCCGGCGTCGTGACCGGGATAGGGTTCCTTGGTGCCGGGGCGATCCTGCGCACTGCCACGGGTGAAGTGCACGGCCAGGCGACAGCGGCCGGTATATGGACGATGAGCTGTATTGGCATCATTGTCGGGGCCGGGCAGGAAGTTGTCGGCATCGTTCTCACTGCCATGGTCTATTTGATCCTGGCCTGGGATGAATGGCCAGTCGTGTCCCAGATGAAGCAACGGTGGGCAAAGCGACCAACGAACGACGCAGAAAGCAAAGGTTCGGGGGAGCCGGAGGAGCCAACCGATTGAGGAGAGAACGATGCATGCACCGGCCGCACCTGCAACCGAAAGAAGGTCCTGGGTTGAGGGCCTGTCCCGCCATCTACCCATCCTGTCCTGGCTGCCGCACTACCAGCGCGCCTGGCTATGGCCCGATCTGATCGCCGGCCTGACGGTAGTCGCCCTGCTGATTCCCGAAGGCATGGCCTACGCGCAGATCGCCGGCATGCCGCCGCAGGCGGCGTTCTATGCGGCCCCCATCGGCCTGCTGCTGTTTGCCGTCTTGGGCAATTTACGCCAACTTTGCCGATCCCACTGCAGCCCTTCTGGACTATCTGACGAGCCGGTGCGGCGCGGCCGAGGCGGGTGTACCCCGACCGGGCAGGTCCCCCGAAGAGGATCTGCAGGACCTGCTGCTCAGCGGGTTGATGAGCGCAAAAGACCTGCTGCAGGCGCACCAGGCCATGGCCCCTGCCGGGCGCCAGGCCGCGCTAAGCGCGACGATGGGCAGCCTCGATCGCGTCATTCAACTCGATCAGGCAGGCACGGAAGGCACGGCCCACCCGAGCTCGGAGGAGACGGCCCAATGACGTGCGCTATGCCATCAGGTATGAGCCAGGAGAGCGAGGCGATGCATGGATAGGAGGGATCACAGCGCCCCTGTCCCGGTCAAACCGGCCGGCTCCCGCGCGGACCGGGCGGGAGGGCCGGCAGCCCTGGGATCGGAGGGGCGGCTGGTGGCGCAGTTCCTGATGGGGCTGTTCCTGCTGGGAGGCGATGAGTTGCTCAAGCACCTGCAGGCAGCGCGCCGGGAGATCGAAACCGAGGCCGCATGGCCTGACGTCCTCGTCTCCGGCCGGGAGACGGAGCGAGACCTGGTCGCGTACCTGGCCCTGGGAGCCATGGCGCGGGGCCAGAAGAGGCTCTTCCAGGACGTCCGCCGCGCGGTACGCTATTCTACGGCGGCGGCGGGATTGGCCATTGGGGCGGCCGGCCTGCTGATGGACAACCCCTTGGCACGTCCATTGAGAGAGCCGATGGAGAGACGGTTGAACGACCTGGTACAGGAAGGGGAGCGGGTCGTGCGTGAAAGGCAACGGGCGGCGGAGTGTGCCCGGTTGCTGGCCACCCGGACGCTCGGGGTGATGGCCCGGGACGTGGTGGTAGGGGTCGCCGAGAGCCCGGCAGTGACCGAGACCATCCAACAGGTCGTCGGGGGGCAGGGTGTGGAGCTGGCGGGCACGATGATGGACAGCGCCCGGCAGGTATCGGCGAGGGCCGACAGCAGCATTGAGGGTGTGGTCCGGCGTCTGCTCCGGCGCAGGCCGCGCCGCGAGTTGCCGCCGTCGCCGTTGGCGGGCAAGCCGCAGACGATGTATCTAACCTGGACCCAGCCAGAGGAAGGCGAAGGGGATGGAGGATAGACAGGTACCCCATGAGTCCTTCCATGGCCAGTACGCCGGGATGGTCTCCCGATCTGTTGCCTTCTTGACCGACCGGCTCATCATCGCCGGGACGCTGGCAGCGCTTTCCGGGTTGGGCAGCCTTGTGTTCCAGCAGCTCCGGATCGACGACTGGCTCGGCATCGGCCCTCTGGCACCGACCACGGCTGCCGCCGTGGCGGCGGTGGTCGGCGCCTGTTTCGATCTTATCTACTGCGCCGGGTTCTGGCTGTTAGCCGGACGGACCCCCGGCAAACAGGCCATGGGGCTGCTGGTGGTGCGCACCGATGGGCAGCGGATCCGGTTGGGTGGCGCGCTGCTGCGCTGGTTGGGCTACTATGTGTCGGGGATCCTGCTTCTCGGATACCTGTGGGTGCTGGTGGACGACCGGCGACAGGCGTTCCACGACAAACTGGCAGGCACGGTGGTCGTCTACTCACGCCCCAGGGAGATGGGCCTCACGGCGCCGGCGCCCATCAGAGATCGCCTCCGCGACAGGGGCCGCAGGCAGGAGGCAGCCCAGGCACCTGAATGAGATGCCGGCTGGCGCCAGAGGGGTGCTTTCCCTGGCAAGCAGAAAGGGGGGAGAAACACAAGAAGGAGCGTCCATGTCCCTGGTCCTTTTCCCCAGAGCAAGAGCAGCTGTGGAGAGGGCCGAACTGTGTTCAGCTTTCAAGGGCACCAATTGATTGGAGAAGGAGGAAAAAATCATGTGCTGCGTTTTCACGGCGATGGTGTTGGTCGGCCCACGGTTGGCGATCCTGGTCTGGTATCTGATCAACCGGGCGCGTTTCTACCTTGCGTTTGACAACTGGCTCATGCCGCTGCTGCTGTCCATCTTTTTGCCGTGGACGATGATCATGTATATGATCGTCTTCCCGCTGGGCATCGTGGGCCTGGACTGGCTGTGGCTCGGCCTCGGGCTCGTGGCCGACATCGCCTGGTATGCGGGGGGAGGCTTTCGCCGCCGGTTGCCCGGCTATCGCGGCAAGTACTAGCCGTCCGCCCAGGCCCGCCCAAGGCCGTCTCGAAGCTCTCCGGCAAGCCGGAAGGGCATAGCCGGACTTGCCGGCTTGCCGGAGGCCAATGCTGTCGAAAAAGCCTATCTCCGAGCCGGCTTTCTTGGCGAGTCTGATCGGAATTTGGTGCGCGATCTGCTGTGCGAGTATGTCGAGGTGCGCCTTGCCGCAGCGACGGATCCGGCGCTGCTGGAATCCACGGTGACGCGTTCCGAAAAGATACACGGCGAATTGTGGTCGATCGTGGAGGACAATGTCCGCCAGGGACGAGAGTCGGATATCATGGCTCTTTTCGCTGAGTCGATCAATGAGATCATTGACGTTCATTCCCTGCGGCGGGCTGCCTTTGAGCTTCGCCTGCCGAGAATGGTGGGGATGGTGTTGTATGCAGCCACAATGCTGAGTTTCCTGCTGGTCGGTGTTGCCAACAGCGCAGACAGAAAGCGGGATCCCCTGGCCATCCTGCTATTTGCGCTGGCGTTTGTTGCGGTCTTGATGGTCGTCATAGATCTCGACCGGTCGCAACAGGGTTTTCTCACCGTCAGCCAGAGAGCCCTGTCGGATTTGCTGCGGCAGATGACGGCGCCCGCGCCCTGAGACCCTCCGGGCCGGCGCCAAACCGGCGGCTGCCGGCTCGAACCCCTCCGCCAAGCACAGGTGCCAGAGGCACCCTCGCCGGGCCAACGGCGGGCGGTCCGCTGGCGTGGTGCGCTAGTCGTCGCCGGTGGGGATGGGCAGCGGGGTCCAGGTCCGGCCGGAATCCAGGGAGCGCTGGAGGACGGCGGGCCCGACGTCGACGAACCCGTCGCCGAGCTGCTCGATGGAAGTGAGGTTGGCATAGAGGGCGGGGCCCGTGGGGCCGGGGCCGGACGCCAACAAGTGCGCCCAGACGTCGGGGCCAAAGTCGTGCAACAATTCCCATTCGATCTCTGCCGGTTCCGCGTCGGGATTCTGGCTGCGCCAGAGCTGGTAGGGGCGCAGCGAGGTCACGACGTACAGATGACCGGTGGCGCCGTCAATGGTCATGCCGGGGTCGATGACGGTGTTTCCATTGGGCGTGGGCATCATCTCCCACTGGCCGTTGCCGTCCCCGCGCCGCAGGTAGCTGCCGGCGTATTTCGGGTTGATAATGGCGTACAGTCGGTCCGCGCCGGTGGGGTCGACGCCGAGCGTGGCCACCCCGCTAAAGTGGATCAGGCCCGTGTCCGCCGGGGTCCAGGTGAGACCGCCGTCGTCGCTGCGCACGATGACACGACCCTCGCGGGGGAACTGGACGGCCCACAGGATCTGGGGCCGGCCGTACACCACGGCTATCCGGGTCGTCTCCCGGGGGGATACGAGGTCCCAGCCGATGCCGGACCAGCGGTGCAGCCCCTGACAGGTGGAGGCATAGAGCCCATCAACCTGCGCATAGTCCATGTCGACGTTGTGCAAACACTCCCGTGCCGGCAGCGTGCCGGGGAAGGGCGACCACGCCTGGCCGCCGTCGTCGCTCACCAGGAGCCGCACGTCTGCCGGGTCGATGGATCCGCCACCCGCCTTGCGCTGCAGGGCGTACAGGCGACCGGGGTCGCCGGGCCCGACGAGGAGGACGCTCACCTCCCACCAGGAGGCGGCGGCCGTGGGGCTGGGGGTCGAGGTAGCGGTGGGCGCGGGCGTAAGGGTAGGCGGATTGGTGGGGGTGAGGGTTGGTTGTGGGATGGATGTAGGGCGGAGGACGGGTGCTGTGGTGGAAGAGGGCCCGGCCGGCGTCGCGCTCGGGGCTTGCGTGGTCGTGGCCGAGGAGGCTGGCGTCTGGGTGAACGCGGCAACGGCGGTCGGCGCAGCGCGGGAGCCCTCGACCGGGGTGCCGGTGGGGGCGGTGCTCCCCGCACAGGCTGCCAGCACGAACGCCACAAGCAACAGGAATACAGCCTTTCGTTTCATCGTGCAGCTCCGAACGCAAGTCCCCGTACCAACGCCTCGCGGTTCGTGTCTCCAGTGTACCACAAGTGGGCGAACTCGGCAACCGCTTTCGGCAAATGGCCGGCAATTGCAGATAAGGACTTGATTCAAATTGGCCCATTCCCGACGGATCTCGGACGATTTTCGGACGCTTGGGGGACGGTTGTGTGCTACAGTAGGATGAACAGTAAGAACTGTACGTTGGGATGAAGGAGGCCAGGGTATCACCGGCTCGGGCACCACAGATTCGGCGATGTCTGAGAATCGGATTAGAAGTCAGGAAGGAAGGGAGAAAGCCATGAATGACCTGCCAGGCCGGCCGCAACCCGCCCTGCCCGTCCCCTGGCCCGCCAGGGCGCCGGCTGCCTTTCACCTGCTGGCCAAGCCCGCGGGCGCAGCCTGCAACCTGGGCTGCAAGTACTGCTTCTATCTGCCCAAAGAAAAGATGTATCCGGGCAGCCGCCTGCGCATGACGGACGAGCTGCTGGAGCTGTACATCAGACAACTGCTGGAATCACACCGCGTGCCCCGGGTGACCGTCGCCTGGCAGGGCGGTGAGCCGACTTTGATGGGCGTGGACTTTTACCGGCGGGCCATCGCCTACCAGGAAAGGTACCGCAAACCCGGCATGACCTTTGAGAACACAATGCAAACCAACGGCACCCTGCTGGACGATGAATGGTGCGAGTTCTTTAAGGAGAACAATTTCCTGATCGGTATCAGCATCGACGGCCCCCGTGAGCTGCACGACATCCACCGCGTCGACAAAGCCGGCCGGCCCACTTTCGACCGGGTGATGCGCGGCTTGCGGCTGCTGCAGAAACATGGGGTGGAGTACAACGTCCTGGTGACCGTCAACCGCGTCACCGGCGACTACCCCAGGGAGATCTATCGCTTTCTGCGGGACGAAGTCGGCACGGACTGGATCCAGTTTATTCCCGTGGTCGAACGGATGAACCCTTACGGCGTAAATCTGGTCCAGATGGGGGATCGGGTCTCCGCGAGATCGGTGCGCCCTGAGCAGTTTGGCCGTTTTCTGATCCAGGTGTTTGACGAGTGGGTGTACAACGACGTCGGCCAGGTGTTCGTGCAGACCTTTGAAGCTACGCTGCGCAACTGGATGCGGCTGCCTTCGGGGATGTGCGTCTTTGACCCGACCTGCGGCTACGGCCTGGCCATGGAGCACAATGGCGATCTGTACGCCTGCGACCACTTTGTCGAGCCAGACTACTTTCTCGGCAATTTCCGGGAAACGCACATGATCGAAATGATCAGCTCCGATCAGCAATACAAGTTCGGACGGGACAAGTTTGACCGTTTGCCCCAGGCTTGCCTGGAATGCCCGGTGCTGTTCGCCTGCCACGGCGAATGTCCCAAGAACCGTTTTCTCAAGACGCCGGATGGGCAGCCGGGATTGAACTACCTCTGCGCCGGGTACAAGGCATTCTTTCGCCGGGTGGATGAACCGATGAAAGTGATGGCCATGCTGCTCAGCAGCGGCCGGCCGGCGTCCGATGTGATGCCGATCCTGGCGGAGAGAAAGGAGGTGCTATCGCGAGCGTATCGAAAGGCCAGGCCCGAAGAACCCTGTCCCTGTGGCAGCGGCTTGACGTACGGGCAATGCCATGGTTGGAAGCGCTCGGGACGCGGGGCGGAGCGGGTCAGGCAACGCGGAACAGCGTCCACGTTCTACAAATCCGTAACGACAGAAGAGGAAAGGAGACAGGACCATGCCTAACGGAAAGCCAAACATTCTGATTCTGTGGGGCGACGACATCGGCTGGTACAATATCAGCCACAACAACCGGGGGGCGATGGGTTACCGGACGCCGAACATCGACCGCATCGCCCGCGAAGGGATCGAATTCACCGACTATTACGGCCAGCAGAGCTGTACTGCCGGGCGGGCGGCCTTTATCACCGGCCAGAACCCGGTCCGCACCGGGCTGACCAAGGTGGGGTGTCCGGGGGCAAACCTTGGCCTGCAGCCGGAGGATCCGACCATTGCCGAGCTGCTCAAGCCCCACGGCTATGTCACCGGGCAGTTTGGCAAGAACCACTTTGGCGACCTCAATAAGTATGTGCCCACCGTCCATGGCTTTGACGAGTTCTTTGGCAACATGTACCACCTTAACGCCGAGGAGGAGCCGGAGGTTCCCGATTATCCAAAGGATCCAAGGTTCAAGGCGGTGTTTGGGCCGCGGGGAGTGCTCGATTGCAAGGCGCTAGATGTCCAAGATCCGACCGTGGACCCGCGCTGGGGTCCCGTTGGCAAGCAGACCATCGTGGACACCGGCCCGCTGACCAGGAAGCGGATGGAGACCATCGACGACGACGTCACCGCGCGCACCATCGAGTTCATCAAAAAAGCCCATGCCGAGGGCAAGCCTTTCTTCGTGTGGTGGAACTCGACCCACATGCACCTCTACACCCACATTCCCAAGGAGGCGGAGGGCATCAGCGGCCAAGGCTTTTACAACGACGCCATGGTGCTGCACGATCGGGCGGTGGGCCAACTGCTCGACCTGCTGGACGAGCTGGGCATCGCCGAGGACACGATCGTCCAGTACTCCACCGACAACGGCCCCCACTACAACACCTGGCCGGACGGGGCGATCTCGCCCTGGCGCTCGGAGAAGAACACCAACTGGGAGGGCGGCTACCGCGTGCCCTGCTTTGCGCGCTGGCCGGGCAAGTTTGAGGCGGGCAAAGTGCTGAACGGCATTGTCACCCACCAGGAATGGCTGCCCACCCTGCTCGCTGCGGCGGGCGAGCCGGATATCGTCGAGAAGCTTCTAAAGGGTCACCAGGCCGGCGAAAAGAGCTTCCGGGTGCACATCGACGGCTACAATATCCTCCCCTACCTTACCGGCGAGACCGACAAGTGCCCGCGCTCCTACTTTTTCTATGTCGACGATGACGGTGAGTGTACAGGCTTCCGCTTCGGCGATTGGAAGATCGTCCTGCTAGAACAACGCGCCAAAACAATGCAGGTTTGGACGGAACCCTTTGTGCAGCTGCGCATCCCCAAGATCTTTAACTTAAGGCGCGATCCCTTTGAACGGGCCGACGAGAATTCGAACGGCTACTGGAACTGGGTGCTGGAACACTTTTATATCGTGCCCGCAGCCGCCGTGTTTATCACACGTCAGCTCCAGACGTTCAAAGAGTTCCCACCGCGCCAGGAGGCGCCGTCCTTCGACATCGAAAAGATCATTGCGAAAATGAACAAGGCTGCGGACGGCAGCATGCACTGAGTCGCTTGGGCAGGTGTGCTGGCGTCGCCAGCACACCTGCCCATCCCGGACGATTCTCCGATGAGCCAGCGAGAAGAAGGCCCATCCGGTTCCATGGCTGTAGCGGAGGAGGTTCGAGACTTCTACGACCGTTATCCATATCCACGGCCGGTAGAGAGCCTCGACCAATATCGCCGTCTCTGGCAGGACCGGAACAGACGCCGCGCGGAATATCACCTTTACTGGCCTGCCCGGCCTTACCGGGAAGACCAATCTATCCTGATCGCCGGCTGCGGCACGTCACAGGCGGCCAGGCACGCCCTGCGCTGGCCTGCAGCCCAGGTGACCGGCATCGACTTTAGCGCGACCAGCGTGCGCCATACAGAGACGCTCAAGCGGAAATACAGCCTGGACAACCTCCAGGTCTATCAGCTACCCATCGAGCGGGTACATGAACTGGAGATGTCCTTCGATCAGATCGTGTGCACCGGGGTCCTCCATCACCTGGTGGACCCCGATGCAGGGCTGCGCGCTTTGCGCGAGGTACTCGCGCCAGACGGCGCTATGCAGCTCATGGTGTACGCGCCGTATGGACGGAGCGGCATCTATCTGTTTCAGGAGCTCTGCCGGCGGGCCGGCATCCATGCCACCGATGAAGGGCTCCGGGATCTCGTGGCGATGCTCAAGGCCTTGCCGGCCGGGCATCCGCTGCAAAACCTTGTGGGCGTGGCCCCGGACTGGACGCACGGGGCAGGACTGGCCGATGCACTGCTCCACCCGCAAGACCGGGCCTATTCCGTGCCGCAGTTGTTTGACTTTGTCCAGAGTGGCGGGCTGGGGTTCGGTCGCTGGGTGAGACAGGCGCCCTATCTCCTTCACTGTGGGGCGTTGGCGACGATCCCCCTGAATGCTCGGATGGCGCACCTTCCCTTGGTCGAGCAGTATGCTGCGGTTGAGCTGTTTCGGGGCACCATGGTCCGGCATAGCGCGATCCTCTATCGACACGATACCCTCGACGACCGGCAGCCGGTCGGCTTTGCCGGGGAAGCCTGGCTCCACTATGTGCCCATTCGAATGCCAGACACGATCTGTGTTCAGGAGCGGCTGCCCCCCGGGGCTGCGGCCGTCCTGATCAATTCGAGTCACACCTACACAGATCTTTATCTGCCAATAGACGCCACGGAGAAGAGGTGGTTTGATGCTATTGATGGGCAGTGTAGCATCGGCGATCTCGTAGAAAGGATGTCGCCATCTCGGCCAGGAAGGCCGCTGCTGGACAGGGTGCAACGTTTCTTTGAACGGCTGTGGTGGTACGACCAGGTAGTGTTCGATGCCTCGCGTACAGAGTCGATGTAGTAGGTGTCCAGCGTTACGGTGTGCAGCGGCAGCTCGCTAGACCACAAGCAGGTCTCGGTGTCCGCGTCGCAGCCCATCTGGAACGCGCCGCCGGGGACGAGGACCATGCCGGGCGGGGGAGTGCATTCCGACGAGGGTTCATACCCCGGCACCGCGGCTTGAATCGCGTACTGATTCGCGCAGCTCAGCCCGGCACCTGCGGGTCCTGCCGGACCCACATCACCTTGCAGCCCCTGCGGGCCGGCTGGCCCTTCGGGGCCGGCAGGATCCGCCTCCCCGGGCAGGCCTTGCTCGCCCTGGGCACCCTGGCAGTCGGCGGCGTCTTTAATCCCACGACTCGCTGCAACAGCATCAATCATGCCATCGTCCTCACCGGCTGGGATGACAGCAAGGGAGCCTGGCAGCCTGTCAAAAGGGGGCAGCTGAACACTCGGGTCTAACGATGCCGCGCGCTGGCGGATCAAAAAGCGCCTGGGGACCGAGTTGGAGGCTCGATCCCCAGGGGAGTGAGTTCTGGCTTACCTTCTTACAACAGGCTGCGCACGATGAGCCGCCAGAGCGAGGCCAGCCCCTCGAGAACGTGCAGGAGGGCCTCGGCCACGTTGTTTTCGGGCAGCGCCTCCAACGGTGCATCGACGACCGCCGTGTTGGTGACCGTCAGCGGCCCGACCAGCGCCGGGCTCAGGATGCCGGTCACGGTGATGATCCCGCCCGCGCCCGGCTCCAGGTCCGCAACCTGCCAGACAAAGCCGGCCGTCGGCGTGATGATGGCGCCCGAGTAGGTGTAGATAGGGCTCCCGATCTCGGCCGGCACGACGTCGCTGAGGACCACTCCCTGGGCCAGGGCGCTGCCCGCATTCCAGTACGTGAGGGTGTAGGTGACTGCCTCGCCCGGGTAGGCCGCCTGCGGCATCACCTGCTTGGCGATGGCCAGGTCGACCATGGGCTGCGCCTCCTGGCCGACCTCCCAGCGGCCGCCTGGCGCCGTCCACGGGCCTGTGCCGATGAGCGTTCCATCCTCCAGAAGGAGTTGGATGGTGTCGCCCGGCACCGCCCCTTCGTCGACGCCGGTCTGGGGATCGTCGCCGTAGCAGGCCAGCAGGCCGAACTGCCCCGCTTGCCACACCACGGTTGCGCCGCAGACGGTACCCCCTGGATCGACCGCCAGCACCAGGGTGCCCGTTGGCACGGGCGTGCCGTCGGGCAGAGTGGCCTGCCCGAAGAAGTTCATCCACTCGTACGTGGGCTGCACGCCGGCCTGCCATTCCGCGTAGCGCACGGCGAACTGCCGTTGCTGTGCCAACTGGGTGGCAGTCGTGGACACCGTTTCGCTGATGCCCGTGAGCGGGTAGGCGAGAGTCACCGCCTGCGTGGCGCTGATCCAATAGCCGTAGCCGGGCGCCATGTACGACAGCGTGTTGTAGCTCTGGTCCAGGTCTGGATAATAGGATGCCGCCGTAAGGTCAAAGCCGAGCACCGCGCCGTAGCTGCCGGCGATAGCCTCCAGCGCCGTCGTCACGGTCAGCGGCTGGAGCGGTAGGTAGCCGGCCAGGTTCCAGCCGGCGGCCAGTGGCACCGGCTGGTCTTCGGGCAGGACCTCGCCGGCCATCCGCCACGTGGCCACCCCATTGGCCCACAGCGGGACGGTTGGCGGCACGGTGAAGGTGATGGTCGTGTGGACCCAGTAGCCGTGCAGGGCGTCGACCGTCGCCAAGTCGCTGCCGCCGGGGTCATCGGGATAGTACGCTCGCACGCCGCCGTCATAGCCCAGGATGGCCGTATACTCCCCGTCGATCCCTCGCCGAGCGACATCGATGGCGGTGTCACCGGGGTTCAGCGGTGGCGAGATCAGGCTCCATCCGTAGGGGAGGGCCCGGTCGCGCAGCGCCAAAGGCAAATAAGTGGTCCCCGGCGCGACGCACAGCGGCCCATTGGGCATGACAAGAGCCCGCTCGGCCGTCACTCTCATCTGATAGTCCGTCGCCCCGGTCGGCTCCCACACGAGGCTCAGCGTCTCCGACTCGCCGGGCCCAAGTGCGCCCGTCGTCGTCACTTGGCGCGCAAAACTGATGCCGTCGCTCACGGTGACGGGCAGGGGGACCGGCAGCGCCTCGGGGCCGGCGTTCGAGATCACCACCGTTACCATCACCGATTGTGGCTGTCCGGCCACCGGCTCGGCGGCCACGCTCATGACGAGCGGCGCGGCGTCGGTGCAGGTAACAGTCACGGTGAATGGGCCCGCCGTTGTGACGTTCCCCGCCGTGTCTTCGGCGTCGGCGCGCAGGACGTACTGCCCCGGCATGTCCGCCGGCAGGTCGAACCACCACGCCGCCTCATTGCGCATGGCCGCGACGCGCGTCACGTCGCCCTCGGGCGGCTGCACCCGCACCGAGACTTGCAGGTCCGGCCCGCCGTCGCGCACCTCGCCGCTCAGGACGGTCTCGGCGCTGCCCAGCGGCACCTCCGCCAGCGTCTGGGTCGCCGTCAGAACCGGCGCCACGTTGTCGAACACGACAGGCACGGTTACCGGCTCGGTCATGCTGTTGCCCAGGCGATCCGCCGCCTGGATGGTCAGCGTTTTCGTGACATAGTCCAGCGTCCCCGTAATCATCATCGAGCGGGACCAGTGGCCGGAACTCGCGCTGGTGCTCTGCCGGTCCGCGGCCTGGCACCTTTCGCCAAGGCACACTGTCAGCGTCCCAACGGCGTGGTTATCCGCCTGCTCACCCATCAGCCGCACGCTGTTGCCGCGCACCAGGGCGCCGGGAGAGATCCCGAGCGTGACGGTGGGCGGCTGCGCATCGACCCGTATAGTGTGCGAGGCGCTCCAGCCGCTGCTATAGCCCAGGCGATCGGTGGCCCGCAGCCGGGCCGTGAATTGGTCGCCGTCGGCCGGCCTGACCCCGCCGTTCGCGGCCGTAGCGTCCCAGGGACAGGACCACCCGCCCGAGGCCTGGTCGTCTATCTGGCAGATCAGCGTGGAGGTCGCGCTGTAGGGCGATGTGATCTCGAGCTCCACCTGGCTGATGCCCGACTCGTCCCGGGCAAAGCCGCGCAGCAGGCCCGCCTGGGGACCCACGAGCAGATCCCGCCCGTTGAGCCCCATCTCCTCGGGCGCGCCGCGGTCGACGCGATGAAGCGCGGCCAGCCATTCCAACGGTGGCCCCTCCTCGCCGCTGCCGGCGGCGTACAGCCGCCCCACCGCCGCCGCCAGGCCGTAGGGCGACTGGCTGCGGTCCACCGTCGCCTGGAAGGTGACACTGCCCTCCGCACCGGGCGGGATGTCACCCAGGTCTAGGGTGTCGGCCTCAAGCTGCAGTGCCCCACGCGCCGTCAGCGCCAGCCAGGCGCCTTGCAGCATGTGGCTGCCCCCATTGCGGTAGTGGACGGTGTAATGGATCGCCTGGCCGTCGGGCACGGGCGGGTGCACGGCGCGCAGAAAGCCAAAGCGCGGCTCCGCCGGCAGCGCGCTCAGCAGATCGCCGGGGTCGAGCACCCAGAACAGCCCGCCAGCCAGGCCGCTGATGGCCGCTCCGGGCGGGTCGCTCTCGACGCTGATCTCGATCACGGCATCGTTGAGCTGCCCGGCGGGCAGAGTGCCGCCGGTGCCGTTGGGGCACACGCCGTCGTCCAGGGCCGCCCAGCGGTAGGCACGCAGCAGGGGTAGGCTGCTCGCGGCGGGGGCGAGCCCGCGGCGGAGGTTGACGCGGTCGCTGTTCACCGGGTTGGCCAGCGGCGCTGTAGCCCACAGGCGGAGCCCGACGCCCTCGGCCGGCTCTTCGGCGGCGAACGCCAGCAGCCCCAACGAGGCGCCCTGGGTGGTGCCCAGGAGCCCGAACGGCAGGACCAGGTCGGTCTGGCCGCCATTGCGCCCGCCGTCAAAGCGGTACTGGTCAGGCGACAGCAGCGTGTCCGTGATCCACGCACTCTCGTCCCAGCGCAGCAGCCCGGCAGTGCTGGAATCCTGCACCCAGATCAGCACATCAGCCTGCAAGGCGGGCGGCAGGGTGACCAGCGTGTCGCTGACCGGCACAGTATAGGGCGTGAAGGTCGTGCTCGTGCCGCCGGGGACGGTGTCCAGGTAGAGGAAGAGGTCGCCGCCGCCGCTCCAGTCGGCGCCGGTCCAGGCCAGGCGCAGCGCCTGGTGATCCCAGGTACCGTACAGCCGTTGCTCCGCCCCCCGCCCGCTGCTCTGCCGGCGGTCGATGCGCCGGTCGGCCCCCAGCAGCGTACAGGTCGAGTTGATGATGTTCTCCTCCGCCCCGGGCGAAAAGGCGATATAGTCGGGCGTCAGCGGGCCGTCGACGATGATCGAGCCGAACGCCTGCATGCGGGTGTTGCCCAGCAGGTCCCGGCTCGCCAGCCCGGCGCCGATCCGCTGCGCCTCGCCGGCCGTGGCCTGAGCCGCCAGGGGACCGGCCGGGTCGTGCCAGCCGATCTGCGTCGTCGTCGTGTAGGCATCCGCGAACCGCCAGCCGGACAGGTACGGGGCCAGGCCGCTGCCGTCCGACGACGGCGTCCAGGTCAGCTCGAGCGCCGCCCCGGGCTCGCGGATGATGGCGCCGGGCTCCACCGGCACGCCGTCGGCGGTCAGGCTCAGGGTCACCGGCGCCGGCAGGACGACGTCGGCAACCAGCGTGCGGTTGGCCACGGTCGTGCGGCCGGAGGCGTTGGTGGCGGTAATGGTCGCCGCGTAGGGAACGCCGTCGGGCAGCTCGGAATCGGCGGCCAGGTGCCAGGGGACGGTCCAGGTGACGGTGTAGGGCCGCCGCTCGGCCGGCGCGGAGAGGACGGCCAGGCCGGTCTCGCCGGCAAGCGACACCTCCACGCTGGCCAGGGCGTTCGGGGCTGCCTTAGGGTTGCGGTTGGTGGTGACCCAGCCGGCGACGTCGATCGTCCGCGGCTCGTAGTAGTGCGAGGCGGTGACGACGGCTGGGACGATGATGTCAAAGCCGGCCGGCCCCGGCTTGGCCGCAGGTGTGGCCACCGCAGCGTCCAGGCGCACCTCCTGCCCAGCTTCCAGATTTCCAGCGGCGGTCATCGCAACGACCGAGGTGGTGCAGTTGTTGGACCAGTCGCAGGTGGTGCAGTTGCCCAGGCTGTCACAGATCGTGGCCGAGGTGGGGGACATCCAGGTGGCCAGTTCGCAGACGGCCGTCAGCCGGAACAGCTTCTGGCTGTCGCCGGTCGTGCCCAGGTACCAGGGGGATGTGTAGTACTCGGGGGTCAACGTGGGCACAACGGCTGTCCCGCAGGGCGAGCGATAGGTCGTCTGGTCCAGGTGATAGTCCTGGGCCACCGTCGTGTAACGGTAGAGGGTGCTTACCTGAGTGCGGGTGGTCATGACGCGCGGCGGCACATTGTCCGCCTCGCCGCGCCACAGCAGCGAGGGGTTGCTGACCGCCTCGGTATGCCCGCCGACGTCCACGCCGCGCATCTCGACCTGGTAGGAGCCTTCCAGCCCGCCCGGCACGGCCGCCGTCCAGCTCGTGCTCTCCGCGCCGGCGCCGCCTGCCGGCAGGCCAGCCGCCCGCCAGCCGGCGTGGACCAGATCGGCGACTTCCAGCGCCGGCAGGGCGCGGCGGTAGATGCGCAGGTCATCCATGACCCCCCCGAAGTAGTAGCCACCAGGCGCATACCGGCCGACGATCAGGTCACCATGGCCCTGGTAGTCGGCTGACGCGACCCGCTGTCCCACCTGGACGCCATCGCGATAGGCGGTCTGGGTGTTCGTCGCAGCATCGTAGGTACAGGCCCAATGGTGCCAGTTGCCGTCAGCGGGCGTCTGGACCTCCAGATCGTTGCCGTAGAAATTGCACAGGAAGTATAGGCTTCTAAATCCGATGTGCAACAGGGTGTTGGTGCCCCCCACCCCCTGGCTGATCAAGAACTCGGTCTGCTGGGTTGGGTTCTTGGCCCAGACTGCGACACTGAACGAGGCATTGGCCAGATCGATGCCGCTGCCGGCGTTCACATAGTCGTCCACGCCGTCGAACTGCAGCGCGTAGTAACCGACCTGCCCGGCCATCGCCTTGTTCGCGCCGTCGGTTGTGCCCGCCTCCAGCGTGCCGTCGTTCCGGCGGCCCGAGGCATCGGTCACGGTCGCACCGTTCGTCGCCCACGGTACCTCGAAGGGCAGGGCCAGCACCGGCCCGGGGCCCTGGTACAGATCCATTACCTGGGCCTTGGTCAGCGCCCGGGTAAAGATGCGCACTTCGTCCAGTTTGCCCGGCCAGTAATAGCCGGCGCTCTTGCCCACCGTTAGAGGCTGGCTACTGCTCGTAGCTGCGGTCGATTTGACGGTGCTCGTGTATTCTACGCCGTCCAGGTAGCTCCGGAGGGTGTCGCCGGTCCGGGTGAAGGCATAGTGGTACCACCGTCCCAGCACCCAGCCGCCTGATGGCACAGGAATTCCCGCTACGTGCTGATAGTTGATGTAAAGGCGCACACCGTAGCTTGGATGGAGTATTATCCCCCAGCCGTTGGAGGCGTACCACGTATCCTTGCTCAGCAGGCCTTTCCAGTCGCCAGTGGATTCCAGAGAGAACCACCCGGCCAGGGTAAAGTCGCCGGATAGATTGCCCGCATTCAGGGCGGCTACGGCCACATGGTCGTCGGCGCCGTCGAACCGGGCGGAGTTGTCCGAAGGCCCGGCCTGACCCATGCTGGGGCAGTTGGTGCAGGTGCCGTTGGCGCCGGCGCCTGAGACGTCGCGCAGCACCAGGCCGCCCTCACTGGTGACGCCGTCCTCGAACGGCAGGTGCAGGACCTCGTTCGGCAGGGGGGCCTCGTTGAAGAAGGCGGATCCCGGCAGGACCGGCCTGAAGGCCAGGTCTACGCCCTGCACGCCGGCCACGGCCGCGCTCTGCCAGCCGGCGCCGTAGAGAGCCCCGATCTCGCCCGTGGCCAAGGCCCGGCCGTAGATGAGGACTTCATCGAGGCTGCCGTTTGAGTACTCTGTGGTGCCGGATGGATTGTAGCCAAGGTAGAGCGGTTCGCCCGCCGTGTCGTTGATGTCGCCGGTAAAGCTCTTCTCACACTGCTGCGCCCCGTTGACATAGAACCAGGCCTTGCCGGCGCTCCGGTCGTAGCTGACCGCGAGGTGGACCCATTGGTTCAGAGGTGGCACGTATGCGCAGGTCGCAGCGGCCCCCGACTGGGCCATGAAGATGATTCCATTCGAGCTGTGCGTGTAGAGGCTCCAGCCGACATCCCCGGTCGCTTCGTACTTGTCGACAATCGAGAAGTAGCCGTTGTACCAGGCCGCAATCTTGGCCCAGGCAGCGATGGTGACCTTGTCCTGGGTCTCAACGGCATCCAAGGCGGCGTTGTGGGGGATCTCGACATAGTCGTTCGCCCCATCGAACTGGAGCGCGTACGGCCCCACCTGCCCGGGCACCGCCTTGTCGGCGGTGTCGCCCGCGCCTGCTACCAGCGTGCCGTCCATGTGCCAGCCTGTGGCGTCGGGCAGGATCGTGCCGCCCGTCGCCGGCGACGTGTCGAAAGGCAGGTGCAGCACCGGCCCGTAGCCGATGTACAGCGCCCTGATCTCGGCCGTCGTGAGGGCACGGCTCAAGACACGCATGTCGTCCAGGGCCCCTTTGAAGTGGTAGGCGTAGCCTGGAGCGACATAGCGCCCGATGAGCAGGTCGCCGGGGATGTCGACGGGGCCGTCATGGGTAGAGTCTTGCGCCCGCAACTCCCCGTCAGCATAGAGGGCGCTGATGTACTCCCAACGGTTTTCGCTCGCAAGCCATCGCCTTTCAAAGGTGCAGGCGAAATGGTGCCAGTTGGTATCGGCGTAGTCGCCGGCCGTCGTGAACGCCATCGTGGGCGTTTGGCAGTGGAGCGAGCCGTCGGCGATATACATCAGAAAATTGTATCCCCCTTCGGGGCCCTGGCTGACGAGATAGTCGAGCCGGCTGGCCTCGCTGCGCTTTGCCCAGAAGGCGACGGTGAACGAGGAAGTGGCCGGGTCGGGCAGGCCGGGCGCACTCATATAGTCGTCCGTTCCGTCGAACAGGACCGCGCGTTCCACATGGCCAGCCTGCCCCGCCGCCGGACAGCGGCCGGCGTCAGGGCAAGCCGCGTCGTTGCCGTTGCCGGACCTGTCGGGGAACACCAGGCTGCCGGGGGCATCGTCCAACGGCAGGCGCATGACCTCGCCGGCCCACGGTGGCTCACTCCCGGGCCCGGCTGGCGTGGCCGCGGCCGTGCACAAGCTGGAGTTCACGGCGAAGGGGATGGTCCTGGAAGCCGAGAACCCACCCTGCCAGCTCACGATCGGGTCGTTGCAGACCTTCACCGTCCCAGTCACCTCGGCGCTTGCCGCAGAGGTGGCCAGGTTGACCTGGCAGCTGCTGCCCTGCTGGATGTCTGCCTCCCATCGCGGCGTGTCGCCGGGCTGCAGGGCGCCTTCCGCCAGGTCCAGGAGCGTATAGGTAGTGCCGTCCGCATGTTGGCAGGTCAGCCAGAGGCGCGTCTGCTCGGCGCCCGGCTCGGCCGCGAGGTCCACCTCCACGGGCACCGGCCGGTCGCTCGCCGCGCCCGCCAATGACGTCACCATTGGGGTGAGCTGCCCGCCAGCGATGGCCGGCTGCCGGTCGAGCAGCACCTGAGGTCCGCTGACATCCAGCATGATCGCCCTGGCAATGGTCCGCGTATGCGCCAGTGTCTGCTCAGCGCTGAGGCCCGGGAGCAAGGCCACACGGTCCACTGTCTCCACCGCCACCTCGTACCATCCATCGGCGTCCGGCGTGGAGAACGTATAGTCGAGCGACCAGGCGCCGGCCGGCGTGAGGTTCGCCGTCTGGCCCGCATCGCCCAGGGGCCTGCGTCCCGGATCGCCCGCCCGGCGCAGCGTCACCTGCACGCCGTCGTCCGGGACACCGCTGCCGTGGACGTTTGTCGCGATGTCGGGATCGGTCGCCGTGCCCGATAGCTGGACCAGCCAGGTGTTCGGGCTGGCAGCGGACTGGGTCACCTGCAGCACCTGCGACGCGGTCTGATCCAGGGTGAGATCGGGAGGTGTATCGTCCACATAGACGGTCACCCCTGCCGGCTGCGACCAGACGTGCCCCACTCGGTCCGTGGCCTGGCCGTATAGCGTATAGTCGCCGGCGCCGGACGGGTTGAAATCGGCGCACCAGGCCCCATCCGGCTGGTCGGCATTCTCGGCGCAGCGCATGGCCGCCGTCCACGTAATGGCTTCTGTGCCCTTTTTCACGCCCAACTTCACCTGGCTGACGCCCGATGTGGGGTCGCTGGCGGTCAGTCCGACGACGATCGGCTGATTCACCAGATAGGATGTGCCGGTAATCAACACCGCCGCCGTTGGTTCGTCGTCGTCCACGGTGATGTCCTGGCTCTGGCGGTCCTCAATCCAGGCGCTCTCGTACAGGTACTCGTCCCAGATCTGAGCCGCCGTCAGCGCGTGGCCGTAGACGTGCACCTCGTCGATGCGCCCGGGAAAGTAATGCTGGGCGTTATCGCTGCGGCTGCCGATGGCGCTCGCGGCTGTGGAGCAGTCGTTTCTCATGGCTCCCGCCGCCGCCATGCTCGCTACCTCCTGGCCGTTCTGGTACAGACGGATCGTGGTGCCGTTGTACGTGCCGGCCAGGTGCACCCACTGGTTCGTCGCAATCTGAGAAGTCGTCGTCGCGTACAGCCACGAGGTTCCCACCTTGACCCAGAATTTCGGCTGTTGGGCCTCCAGGGCAAGGACAAAGCCGCAGTCGGCACCCTCTTTGTAAGACACGATCGTCTCACGCGTCGCGGTCTCTCCGGTTCGATACACCCAGGCAGAGACTGTCGTCCTGGTAAACGTCCCAAATGGGTCGATCATAACGGTATCGCTGATTCCGTCGAACTGGGCCGCCAGGCCGATCTGCCCTCGCACGGCCTCGCCCGTGAGCGGACAACCTTTTGTGTCCAGGCAGGTCACGGACCGGCCGGGGTCTGCGTTGTCGGCGAACTGCCTCGCCCCCCGCGCCTCCTCGAAGCCTAGGTGCAGGCTCGGGGCGTTGTTGTATAGATCGGTCACCCTGGCAAGCGGCAGGGCCACGTTAAAGACCCATACGTCGTCCAGGGACCCTTTGAAGGGGTATCTCGACCCTGTATATGACCCGACGTATAGGTCGCCGCCCCCCTGGTAATGGCCCGAGCCGGTCGGAGGGTTTGTGGGCACGCTCACCCCATCGCGATAGATGGTCCTGGTCTCTGTCGCCGCGTTGTAGGTGCAGGCCCAGTGATGCCAGCCGGTGTCGGTGTAGGCATTGGTCGTGTCCACGTCGTTGCCGTGGAAGGCACAGGTAAAGTGGTCGTTGCTCCTGAAACCGACGTGGAGCAGCATGTTGGTGGCGGCCGTGCCCTGGCTGAGCGCAATGTCCCATCTGCCCGGCGCATCTCGCCTGGCCCAGAACGCGACGCTGAACGAGGCATTCGCCACGTCGATCGGACCTCCCACGATCACACTGTCGTCCACCCCGTCGAACAGCGCCCCCCGCTCGAGCCGGCCAACCGTCCCCGACGTGGGACACGTGCTCCCGCTGCACGACGCCGGAGCATACGGCAGGCTCGTGTCCTGGAAGGCTTGTGCGCCCGGCGCTTCGTCCAGCGGCAGGTGAAGGACGGTGGCGATATCCAGGTACCGCCGCTTGACCGAGTCCGGGTCGAGCGGCCAGCCAAAGATCTGCACCTCGTCCATGGTGCCGTAAAACGGGATCGAGTTGTTGTCATACGATAGATTCAGCTTTCCTTCGCCGCAACTGGTAAACGGGTAGTCGGTGCTGGGGATGCTCGGCATTGTCGTGTCAAAGTTGATCTGCGTGCCGATGTTCGTAAAGTTGCACGTCTCGCCTTTGTCCCAGGTGTTCAGATGCCACATGAACATGTACGTGCTTCGCGTGAAAGGAGCAACTTTGTTGATGGGTATCCACTCTACTCCAAAGCCTGTAAGATAGGTATTCCACACCTCCCCCACCGGGGTGGCAAAGACCAGCCGCGGCCTGGTCGAGCCGAGCGCGTCGCCAGGGCGGTCCAGCCATAGCTTGGAAACCGACACCTGTCCGCTGCCGCTGGAGCGGCCGATGTCAAAGCTCCTGGCAGTCGACAGAGGGTTCGCCGCAAAGGGCGCCGTATCCACCAGGTCGCCGTTCACGTACAGCCGCAGCGTCCCGTTGTTGTCCTCGTCATCCAGGGTGACGGCCACGTGGTTCCACTCGTTCTCCACCAGCACGTCGCCGCTCGTGTACGGCGCCGCCCAGGCGCTGCCCGTTCCCAGGCTGAACCGGATCTTCTTGCCCACCCGCTGCAACGTCGGGTAGGCGCTGCTTGTGCCGCTGTTCAGGCCAAGTATCCCCTGCGGGAAGCTGTCCCGGGCATCTGCCTTCCCGTTCACGAGAGGGCGCGTGCGCGGATAGATCCAGGCTGCCAGGGTGTACCGCCCCGCGCTGAGGTCGAGCTTGTCGGCGCTCTCAACGCTCAGATACGTCGTCCCGTTGAAATCGGCGGCACCGCCCACCAGCTGAGAGCTATGGCTTGGCAACTCGCTGCCGCCGATCGTCGCCGGCAGGCTCGAGACGTCTTTCCAGGCGCTGCTATCGTCAAAGTCGGCGTGGAACAGCGGCGTGTCGAACAGCTCCTGGACCTGCGCCGGGGTCACCACGTCGTCGAATAGGCGCAGGTCGTCGATCGAGCCGTTCAGATGGCTGGCGTTTGGCGTGCCGCCGACATAGACACCTGGATAGGCGTCCGGGTTGTCGCTCCTGGGCGCCGACGCAGCCGGGAATCCGTCCAGGTAGAGGATCATCTTGTCGGCGCCGCCTTCGTAGCCGGGATCAGTGAGCACGATGTGGTACCATTTGTCGGCCACGATCGGATAATTGGTTACGATATCGCCCCAGCGGCTGAGGACGTACACGCGGCCGCCCAACAAGGCGATTTGCGGGGCAGATGGCCCGGCGTAGAACAGGGCCGCCCCCATGGACAGGCTGGCCGCGCTGGCCTTGAACCAGAACGACACGCTGTGACGTTTGTTGGATAGGGTCGCATCCGACTCGATGCACCCCTCCCCATTGAGCGTGATCGCACCGCCGATCCGGCCGGCTGATCCCTGGATGGCGCAGCCGGTGCCGTAGCACCGGCCGTCGTGGCCATGGCCCGACTCGTCCACGAACAGTGTCGAGCCTTGCGCATCATCGAAAGGCAGCCACAGCGACGCTTCCCGCGACTCGACCCGCGGATCGACGATCAACGCTCCCGCCACCTGGGTAAGGCTGTACGTGCCGCTCGCCGCGCCGTTCTCCACGACCAGCTCTCCGGCCATGGTCGCCTGCGCCTGCGGCCACAGCATAAAGGATTTTGGCTTGACGGGATTGGCATTGGACTGCTCCAACACCTCGGAGGGCACCGTCCAGAACAGCCCCTCCGCCCGGCGGTTGTCGAGCTCGTTTTTGACCGTGGCACTGTAGGCCAGGGTCTGGTCGGGTGCCATGAAACCGTCCGAGACGCCCTGGCCTGGCTCGCTCATGGCCGACTGCAGGGTCAGCACGTTCAGCACGGAATAGGCGCGCGGATTGTAGCCATAGATTTGCTCCTGGCGATCGGTCAGCCCGTCGGCGTCGGTGTCGGCGTCGAGTGGGTCCGAAGTCACGAGCGTCTCGAATTGTGTGCCCGCCTCCGTCTTGTAGACAAACGTCCAGCCGCCTGACCACTCGCCCGCCCCTCCACACTGGTGCCGCGCCTGGTCGTCCCCGGCGGCCACCACCGGGTGATAAACCTCCTGGCAATCGAGCAGGCCGTCGCCGTCGCTGTCCCTTCGCCGGGGATCGCTGCCGAGCTGCGCTTCCTGGAGGTCGGTCAGCCCGTCACTGTCGGTGTCGAGCAGGAGCGGGTCGCTGCCCATGTTGAGCTCAAAGCCATCCGACAGGCCGTCTCCGTCGGCGTCCCACTTCCCGTCGTCCGGGTCGCCCGCCCGGGCAAGGCCGTCCCCATCCGCGTCCTCGAGGATCGGCGATTTCAGATGGCCGCCCTGGGCCCACGCGAACGTCCAGCCATCGCCACTGGGCACCAGCTCGTAGAACCCGGTGAGGGTATCTGGCAGCACGTCGTAGACGAGCTCCGACCCGATGTCATAGTGGTTGGTGGACCTTTCGGTCTGGATGCTACACGAGCAGTAGATGCACACACCCCAGCACTCCTGCTCCGGCACGGCATAGCCCTCTGAGAGATAGAGGTTATCCACCGGCCGGTTGACGCCGGCCTGGGGCAATGGGATGTCGCCGGAATCCACGTGCTGTACTTGTTGATACCTCCCCGGCTTGTCGGTCGCCTCCCAGGGCGAGTCCGTGCTGCCGTACGGCGAGAGCGAGTCGTGGAACTCTTCCTCTTTGTCCTGCAGCCTGTAAGCGAAATTCGCCTTCTTCAGTTCATCGTCGTTGAACTGAAAGCCCCAGAAAGGCTCGAACCAGTTCACCGGGACCTTCTCCAGGCCGATGGTGCTTGTGACGGAAACGCTGTAGCGCATCGCGTTGCCATCGACCACACCGTCGTCTGGGTCGCGCAGGGTGGTGGTAAAGTCGTACGTGCTCAGCCGGTCATAGTCGTCAGGATCCATATCGACCAGGATCGTCCCGCTGTAAAACAGCCACTTTAGCGCGTAGGTGAGAGCGCTCGTAATGCCGCCGCAGAACGCCTTCCCCCATTCAGACGTCTGCATCTCCTCCGGCAGTGCGCTGCAGATCAGGCCGGCAATGGCATTCACCAGCCCGATGACCGCCCCGACGAGCTGCCCGATCGGCCCCAGCGCGGTCAAGATCACAAACAGGAGCACCGTGACAATGGTCGCCGCGATCGCATTGGCCACCTCGTTGTCGTAGGCCATGCTGCCGTACTCCAGGCCGTTGCTGCCGACCAGGGCGCCAAATGCAGCCCAGGTCATCACCACCTGGAGACAGGTAGAGATCACGCCGGCCTTGGTGATGTTGGCTTTCAGACCTGCGCCGTGAAATTGCGCCCAGCCGCCCGCCTTTTTGATGGCGTTGATCGCTGATGACAGCGCGGTGACCACGCAGTGCGCGGCAATGGTGACAGAAATGGATCGCATCACCACGGCAGCGATTTGGCCGCCCTCGATCCCCATCACGCAGCTTACCACGATGGTGGAAATGACGGCAGCCGCGGCGGCGCCCCAGATGATGCCCACCGTCACCTTGCCTGCCCTGCCGGACTTCCACATCGTCGAATAGGGCGACAGGACATAGTTCTTTAGCTCCTTTTGCAGCTCCTTGAAAAAGCCCTGCCCGGTGTCCTCCACCCACCCCCAGCCCGGATCGTCGAGGATGTCGTCCAGGCTGGAATATTGCCCGTTCCTGTCATAGTCCATCATCAGATTGGCGGTCCTGACGTGGGGCTGCACGGCGTTGTAAATCGTCTTGACGGCGATAGCGTTCAGGCCGTTCAGCAGCAACTGGGAGGCCTTGATGAGCATGTCGTCCGTGTAGGGGGCGTCCTTGGGGAGGGGGCAAAGCAGCTCCTCCGGCGTGCAATGCGCCACGTTGCCGGCGACGCCGTTGATCAGAGCAAAGCTATAGGCGCGGGCCGTGATGGCCCGGCCGGTGTTGGCCTCATCGTCCTCCGGCGCCGGGAAAATCTCCTCGAAGCGGGCCTCCAGTTCTACCTCGAGCACATCCCAGTACTCAGTCGTGGGATACGCTTCCCAGTCCATCGTCTCGGCGTTGTATTGGTAGGGCGTCCACTGCAGCCCGGCCAGTGTCTGCTCCGGGTACGTCGTGGCGCCCAGGCTCACGGTCAGTGGTTGGTCGGTGCCCGGCATCAAGCCTGCCTCCAGCCGGGCCTCGCGATAGCGCTCCTCCCGGGCAAAGAGGAGGGTGGGCGCCACGCCGTGGTTGAACTGCTCCAGGATGCGTGGCGTTTCGTTCATCGCCAGGTAGCCCAGGTAGTCTTGGTGGTCGTAGCGGAAGCTCTCCACCACCAGCGGAAAGATGGTCCCGGCCTGTGTCAGGACAGACTCGATGCCCCAGCGCTGCGTGATCGGCACCGTGTTGGTGATGTCGAACCGCTGCTCGATCGTCGAATTGCCGATGTCGTGCACCATGTGGTCTGTCGCTGGGGCGGTCAGGAACAGGGTCAAGTCGCGCTTGTCGTCGCCGGTGCCCTCCGCGCTGCACGTCGCAGCATCATAGTCGCCAGGGTCCCAGATCGTCCCATCGGTCCGGCAGTCGAGCCCGGTCATAAATTGCTCGCCCAGGCCCCACGATAGCGTCCACAGGTCGGTGTCGTCGTAGGTGTCCGGCTCCGTCTCTGACAGCTCAGGATTGACGTACGCCACGGACACGTCCAGGCCATGGTCCTCTCGCACCGACAGCCCAGTCATATACCAGCTCTCGTCATACACCTGCACGGGCATGATCTGATCCGCGGTGCGGTTGTCCGGGTTGCCGCAATAGTTGTCAAAGTAAGCGTCGTACGCCTCCTCGATCTCAGGGTCATCTGCATGGGGATGGAGCGACTCGTACTCCGCCTCATACTGCTCATAGCTCAGGACGTCTTCCGAGCACTCGTCGGTCAGCATCTGCACCAGCCAGATGACCCTCATCCGCTGCGGCTCGAGCCAGGCGCTGTCATCCCCCACCCAGTACAGCATCCGCGCTTGGAAGGCCGACTTGCCTCCGCCCGTATCGTCGGTGGTGACGTTGAGCGGCACATAGGCCAGCGCTGCGTGGACGCCCCCTACAACCTCGTCCTTCACCGTGATGCCGTACGGCTCCAGCACCGACGTGTCGACCATCTTGTCCAGGTAGGGACCGTTGGCCACGTCCGGGATGCCGGCACACTCTACCTCGCTGCCCATAGAGACGACGAGCGCGTGTCCATCGTCGGCCAGCTCCACCACCCGCTTGCCGGCCAGCGTCCCGATACCGCTCGGGTCCGCGAACGTGCCAAGCAAGGTGCCCGGCTCTTCGCACGTTCCTTCGTAGACCTTCAGCTCGGCGCCCACATGATAAGGATACGTGAGCTCTGTGCTCGCCGGGTCGGCGCCCGGCCTCAAGGTCACCTCGCTCTCTACCGCGGTCTCGCTGCCCACGGTCACTGTGACCGCCGGCATGGCCAGCTTCAGTGGGATCTGGTCGCCGGTCATCATGATCTCGAGCAGCGGCACCAGGCGCATGTCGCCATTAGCACCGGCCGTATCCTGCGGGTTGCTGTCCTTGAAGGTCGTGGGCTTGCCATGCTGGATCTGGCCTTCTACGTCCCGATCCGGCCAGTTGAGCACGTTCATTGCGTATGCCAGGTGCTCGCTCTCGACAGGGCGCAATTGCAGGTCGACAAACACAGGCCAGTAGGCAGCCAGGTCGGTGACCGACAGCTCGAAAGGGGTGTCGCCGTTAAAGGCCGTGGGCTCTCCGGCCTGGCCTATCCGGATGCCATCCCTGTCTACCGACTCTTCCGGGGAGAGGTCCACCGCGTCCGGCACGCCGTCGTCGTCGTTGTCGAACTCGACGGCGTTCGGGAGCCCATCCTGGTCCGTGTCGCACGCCGCCGCGATGCCGCCCGCAGAGGAATCCACCAGCGCCGGGCACTCCATCGAGTCGATCAGCCCGTCGCCGTTGGTGTCCGCGTTGTTTGGGTCGAGGTACCACTGCTTCTGGCCCAGCTCAAAGCCCTGCACCTCCACGGTGTCGGTGATCAAGTCCCCGTCGGTATCGGCCAGGGTAGGGTCACTCCCAAGCTTGTCCAGCTCCTGGCCGTCGTTCAGCCCGTCATTGTCTTGGTCGGGATTGGTGGGATCCGTAAAGTAGACGCATTCCTCAAAGTTACTCACGCCGTCGTTGTCCGGGTCGGCCGTATCATTCTGGTCGCAATTCAGCACGTTCGGCTCCGGCGCCGTGGGGGCGGGGTCTCCCCGCACAACACTCCACCCCGGCTGGAGCTCGGAAGCCCCGGCCGCCTGCGAGGGCTCGCCGGCCTGGCCGGGTTCTTGTGCCTGCGCCAGCGGGTCCTGGTTTGGGTCCCAGGCCGGCGCGAGTGCCTCGGCGGCGACCTGCCGGGCCGCCTCTTGCCCATCGGCTTTCTCCGCATCCACTACCTGGCCGTTCGTCGCCAGACGCATGAGATTCTCCGACCGCTCGGCCTGGCGGTCATAGAACGCCAGCGTGCGCTCGCTCTGGAGCAGCGGCACCACCACCATCGACAGCGTCACCGCGACTGCCACAGCTATGTACACCCGCCGCGATCGGCTATACACGACCAGCACTGCCAGCGCCCCCAGGCTGCAGGCCAGCACCCCCACACCACCCGCCGCCTTCGCCGGCAAAGACGGGTCGTCCAGTCCCAGCGCCGAGCCCGCCCACGCCACCGGGTCCTCGGTCAGATCCGGCCCGGAGGATACAGCTTCCTCGGGAAAGCCGGAGAAGTCGGTCTGGATATCGGCATCGAGATGCGAGCCATCCTTCTGCTCCGGCAAGGCCAGGTGCATCATCAGGCGCAACGGCAGGCCACGCCCGTCCACCCACAGCTCGCCACTCCCCGTCATCTCCCGCCAATCTCGCGAGGCGTCCAGCGTCACGCCGAGCGGCAGCTCACCGCGCTCCGACAACTGCCGCTCCAGCCGGTCGCGCAGATACGCCGCCAGCACCGGCCCGTCCAGCTTGAACCGGTAGCACGCCACCCCCGCATCCCCGTGTCCCCGCGTCCCCGCGTCGCCGCGCCCCCATCGCGCCTGCAGTCCGCAGTCCGCAACGTCCTTGACGCCGGCCAGGAACGCCAGGGGATCGTTGCCAGGCGCAAAGCTCGTGGAAAAGTCCTCGACCTCCTGCCATTCGCCCCCCGCCTGGCGGACGTAGGCGCGCTCGCCCTCGATGCGCGCCTCGGCGCCGGTGCCGGCGTTGCCTGACCCACCCACGGCGGACTGCCACATCTGGAACTCCAGGGCGCGCGCCGGCTGGTCGATCGTGCCCGCCAGGTGCAGCACGGCCCGCTCGGGGCCGCGCCCGACGTTGGACAGTGTGCGGACCGGATAGATCACCTGGGTCAGGTCGGTGGCAAAGGCATAGGTGCCGGCATCCTGCGCCTTTTCCCATGCCTCGCGCACGGCGCGCTTGGCGTCCGGAGGATCGACCGGCGCGGGATGGCTGCCGGTCCGGGCCGGGGCCGCAGGCTGGGCCTCTTGCCGGCCAACGGGGGAGGTGTCTCCGGTGGATGGGGCGGATGATGGACCGACCGCCCAAACCAGGGAGCTCATCAGAATCCCAAGCAGGAGCAAGCTCATGCCTGCTGCACCAACCCGGCGCGAAAGTACGAGATGACCTTTCATCCCCTGCCTCCTTCGCATTCCCTACTGCCCTGCTGCCCTCCGCTTCCGGACATGTGCTGCGGCTGGATACGTTTATCCCAGCGTAGCACACGATCGTCCGTCAAACGTTCGAAACACGTCCGAAAAACGTCCGAGATCCGCCGCCGGAGGGGGAGAATGCAAGAAACCGACCTCCAGGGCAATGGAGTGCACCCCTGGCGAGTCGAACCCCATGCCATACTCCCTGCGCGGGTAGAATAGCACCTGGAGCAGATCGGGGCGGTCAAGGACTGGATGGGCCATGCAACTCTCCCCAGGACTGCGGCGTCTAGATGCTCCTGGCTGAGGGCGCTGTCGGCAATGTCGACCAGGGTCCGCAGCGGCTTGGTCAACGAGAACCCTTACTCGTGAGTCAACGAATCCCTTTCGGTAACATTCTTAATGAGTCAATTCGGGGTATGGACAAACGCCCGTCCTTCATGTATAATCCAAGTGGCTGAGGATCTCCGTCAGCCATGTGGCCGCTGTTGACCAGAGGGAGCGGGATCATGGCGGGGGACTATATGTTTTCTCCCCAGATATGGCCGTACCTTTTGACGGTCGGTCTGTGCATCGGGGTGACTGCCTTTAGCTGGCACAGGCACGCGATCCCGGGCGCGCGCCCCCTGGCCGTTGCCTGCCTCTTGGCCTCGTTCTGGGTGGCCGGCGCCGCTGCCGAGTCGATGGCGGTCGGTTCCGCGACCAGGGTGGCTTGGTTCAAGTTCCAGGTGGCATGGCAGCTACCCGCGGTCACGGCCGTCACCTGCTTCGTCCTGGAATACGCCAATCCCGGCCGCTGGCTGACCCGTCGCACCCTGGTCCTGCTCTCCATCCCTCCGCTCTTGGGGTTGGCCCTGGCCCTTACCAACGGCCTCCATCACTGGTATTGGCTTGGATTCTCGGTGGGTGCCTGGGTCGTTCCGCTGCCCGGGCCTGGCTACTGGGTCCTGTTCGCGTATGGCATGGGCCTGGTCCTGGTTAACCTCATCGCCTTTGCCTGGCTGTTCGTCCGTTCGCCGCGGCACCGCTTGCCGGTGGCTTTGATGCTTGTCGGGCAGATCGCGGCACGCGCCCTGCACATGCTGGACGTCGCCGGTGGCCGGGCCGTCCTGGGATGGGATCCCTTCATTCCCTCACTTGTCATTCCCCTGGGGATGTATGCCATTGCCCTGTTCGGCTTCCGTATTTTCGACCCGCTGCCGGCAGCCGGGCGGGCGGCCATCGAGCAGATGCAGGAGGGGGTGGTGGTCTTTGACACCGGCTGGCGGGCCCTCAGCCTGAATCCGGCAGCGGCAGCCTTCCTGGGCGTTCCGGCGGCACGCGTCCGGGGGAGGACTTGGGCGGAGCTGTTGCCCTCCTGCCCCGACGCCGAGCGATGCCTGGGATCTGGGACAATGCCCATCGAGGTCAACCTCGGGGAGGATGAGGCGGCGAGCGCCGATGCCCGGCGCTTCACGCTGGTGCTTACTCCCCTGGTCGACCACCGCGCGGTGACGATGGGGTACCTGCTCCTGCTGCACGACGTGACCGAGCAGCGCCGGGCGCAGGCGCAGATCCTGGAGCAGCAGCGGGCGCTGGCCATGCTGCAGGAGCGCGAGCGCCTGGCGCGTGAGCTGCACGATAGTACCGGCCAGGTGCTGGGTTATGTGAGCTTCCAGGCGCAGGCCATCGCCCAGTGTGTGCGCACGGGCGACACGACCAGGGCGGAGGCGCAGCTCGCCCGGCTGACCTGCATGGCTCAGGACGCGCACGCGGACCTGCGTGATTCGATCCTGAGCCTGCGATCCGGAACGCCGGAACACTGGTCGTTCCTGGCTGTCCTGGAGCAGTACCTGGCGGCCTACCAGGAGAATTACGGCATTTGCGCCGAACTCATCCTGCCCCCTGGCCTGTCGGAGGGCGACTTTGCGCTGGGGGTCAGCGTGCAACTGCTGCGGGTGATCCAGGAGGCGCTGACCAACGCGCGCAAGCATTCGCTGGCCAAAAGCGTGTGCGTGACCTTGGCCTGCGAGGGTGCGCAGGCGACGATCGTGGTGGCCGACGACGGTGTCGGCTTTGCCCCGGAGGCACTGCCCGCCCACGGGCAGACGCATTTCGGCCTGGCCTTCATGGCCGAGCGCATGGCCCAGATCGGGGGCGATATGGTGATCAAGTCCGAACCGGGCGCGGGCACGCGGGTCGTGCTCCATGCGCCTCTGGCGATCACCGGCGAGGAGGGGGCATGAGGGTGCTGCTGGTCGACGATCACCGCCTGCTGTTGGAAGGCCTGGCCAACCTGCTCGAGGCCCACGGGGTCGAGATCGTGGGGACGGCGCAAGATGGGTGGGAGGCGGTCGAGGCGGCGCGGGCGCTGCGTCCCGATGTGATTCTGATGGACATCAGCATGCCGAAGTGTGACGGGCTGGCCGCGACGCGACTGATTCGAGGGGAGTGGCAGGATGCCAGGATCGTCATCCTGACCACCTCGATGCAGGACAATGACCTGTTCGAGGCAGTCAAGAGTGGGGCCTTTGGCTATTTGCTGAAGAGCATGGACGCCGACGCGCTGGTGGAGGCACTGGGCCAGGTGCAGGAGGGCATTCCGCCCTTTTCTCCCGGCCTGGCCGCCAGGCTCCTGAGCGAGTTCACACGCCTCGCGAGGCCCCGCAGTCCGGATACCGCGCCGGAATCCCCGGCAGCGCCGGCCAGTACACCGGTGGCGGAGCCGGCTTTGACCGCCGGGCAGCGGGAGGTGCTGTCCTTGGTGGCGCAGGGTCTGTCCTACAAAGAGGTAGGGGCTCGTCTGTGCTTGAGCCCACGTACCGTCAAGTACCACATGGCCGAGATCATGGGCCGGCTTCACCTCGAACACCGGGCGCAGGTGCTCGCCTACGCCGGGCGTCTCGGGCTGGCAGAGCAGGGTAGCGATTAAAGTCGCTACTGCGTTTCTCCCCCGGCGCCAATCGCATCAAGCGATGTAGTCACGACTTCAGTCGTGCCCTGTCCCTAGGGACAGTCTCTCGCAGCTCGAGAGACTGTCCTTTTTCTGTCCCCTGGGACATGGCGCGGCGCTGCCGTTTCGGCTATGATGGGAGTGAGGTGAGAAATGGAAAAACGGCGGCGGGTCATTCTCTACGGCAAGTCGGTCATCGTGGGCGCTGTGGGCGCAAGCCTGCGGGACGCCCCCGGCCTGGAGATCGTGCCCCTGGTGCCGCCGGTGCCGAAGGCGGTTGTGCTGGGCGCGCTGGCGCCGGACGCGATCATCTTTGACTTGGAGGCAGCCCACCCGGACGCGGCGCTCTCGCTGCTGCGCGAGCGGCCGGGGCTGCTGCTGATCGGCGTGAACCCGGCAAACGATGAGCTGCTGGTCCTTTCCGGCCAGCAGGAGCGGGCAGTGGCGGTGGCGGATCTACTGAAGGTGATCCGCCGGACAGATTTGAATCCTGAGGGAGACGAAAAGACCCAAGAATCTAGCAGAGCTGCTGGTGAATGTTGTTCCGAGGCGCACCAGGAGGGATAGGAGGAAAAGTATGGAATGAGAACCAGCACGCTCAGTACGGGCTCAGTTTTTCGATCACAATCTGCTGAAGGGAGAATAGATCATGAAACGCTCAGTTGTACGTTGGAGTGTTACGGCGCTTGTTCTGGTGGTGCTCACCCTCGCGGTCCTACCGGTTGCGAGCGACAACCTCATTCCCGCTTCAGGGGAAGCGAAGGCGCAGTCGCAGCCGGCGTCCGTCGGCCAAGCGGCGCCAAAGAAGTCTGATCAGGAGGACAAGAAACTAAACTCGTTTGTTTCTCGGCTGGAAAGCGATGGCTTTTCCGTGATCGAAGGCGAGTTCGGGTTCTTCCCTCTCCTCGACATCTGCCTCATGCCCGGATCCCCTGTTGACTGCGTCTATCTCAATGCCGCTAGCCCGTATCTGGTGCCATTCCTGCCGGATGACCTGGGAAAGGACTTGGGGTTGCCTGCAGAAACTTCGCCCGTGTGGAAACTGCGGCCTGACGAGGCCGTGGTCGTGGTGGGACATACACCCCCGCCCTTGCGTTATTTCGGGATCATGACCTACGTCGTGAAAAGGTACTTTCCTGCGGATGAGCAAGGTGACGCGGGTTATCGGACCTACTGGAACAACTTTGGCGAACAGGAGAGCCACCTGACGATTCACACGGCCGGCACTCCCAACGGGGCTCCGGGAGACCCCTGGAACAGCCTCTTCATCTACATCCTGACGGCCGACCACACGATCGACGCCCGGGTGCGTGAAGCGGCGCGTACAGCGGGCTACGCACCGCCCATCATGAACACGGAGCCTATGCCGCAGTCGCTGCTCCGGATGGGCAATGAGCCAGGTGATGACGGGTTCGCCATGGTGTGGCGAACAGCGCATCCGGAGAATGAGGCGGAGCTGGATGCCTGGAAGGCGGACCCCCCATTGCGTGTCTTCAAGATAACACCCAACACGGAACCGCCTCAGGGAATGAGCAGTGACCCCTTCCCGATCCCTGGCTTCCGCGCCCGCAGCACCGGGGAGACAGAATTCGGCCTCCTGCCCGCGGTGCGAGAGTTGCGGCAGGCCATCCTCGACACGTACAGCGGCCCGATGATGGCGGCCGAGGAATTCATTTCCGAGGTCGATTTCAACTTTGGCGGCATACACTGCTTCGAATGGGATATCAACTGCCTCGGACCCTCGATGAACGCGCTCTACCTCTGGAACGCGGACGGCATCGGAACCCTGGGACCAGACGAGTTCGTGGTGGCCTATGGGGTCAACCACCGGCTGACAGGCATGGCCAGCTATATGAGCGTCAGCATGTACGGCATGACGAAGCATGTCACGAACGACTCGGTCGACAGCGCAGGCGGGGATGGGGACCAGCTTGTTGGGACTGCGGCGGACTACCTCCCCGCAGGCCACCCTGGTGTGGACAAGCTGTATGCCTACAAATTCGCGCGCGACTGCGGCGGGGAAACAAACTGCTTCGAGGTGCCGGCCGACTGGCCGGGCGTCAAGCTCGATGAGGTGGCCTCTCTGGCCTGGCGCGCGTACCTGAATCCGACAACCAGGACCGCAGCCGATCCAAGTGAGGTGATCTTTGACCGGGCAATCAAGTTCAGCCCCATGCCCTGATGCGGGCGGCAAGTAGAGAGACACGGAGGCGCGGTGACACGGAGACGTGAGGAATCCATCTTCGTGTCACCCTGCCCAGACAGAATGGGGAGGACTGCAATGGTGCGCCCTTAAAGGCCGATCTCTCCCCATGCCGGGCTGGCGCTCAGGATACCAACCCGGCATGGCTCAGGGGAAATGAAGAGTTGACGGTTCAACTGGAAGGAAATGGAGGGAGCAATGAAATCCCGAACAGGAGCTTGGGTTTTTCTTGCGGTTTTGCTGCCGGTAGCCCTTCTGCTGGGCAACTGTACCTCAGTTGCGCCGGAGATTGAAGAAACAGCTGCCCCAACCCAGGCTGAGCAGGCGCAGCTCCCGAACCCCGCTTCGGAGCATTGCGCGGAGCAGGGGGGCACGCTCGAGATCCGCATGGAAGGCGGCGGCGAGGTGGGCTACTGCCAGTTCGCCGACGGCAGCGAATGCGAGGAATGGGCCTTCATGCGCGGCGAGTGCCAGCCCGGCCAGCCGGTGGCCGAGGTCGCTCTGCCCGAGCCCTCGGAGGACATCATCGCCCGCGCAGCCAAGCTTAAACCGCTGGACATGTCCCAGAGCGCGCTGCTGTCCGGCCTGGCCGGCTGGGAGCTGGCCGTCCTGGACAGGATGAAGCAGGCGGCCGCCGCCATGGACGCGGCTTACTGGCAACAAGTAGGCCCGGACGATGAGGCGCTCTTCCGCAGCCTGGCCGGCGCCACGGACCCGACCGAGGCGGCCGAGCGCTTGATGCTGGACGCCAACTACGGCCGCTGGGACCGCGTTGACGAATTTGTGCCTTTTCTGGGCGACGAGCCGCGTCCGGCCGGCGGCTACGTCTACCCGCCGGACCTGACCAAGGAGGAGTTAGACGCCTACATTGCCGCCCATCCCGACGAGAAAGACGGCCTGCTCAGCCCATACACCGTCGTGCGGCGGGACGGGGACCGGCTGGTCGCCGTGCCCTACCATGAGGCCTATGCCGAGTTCGTCCTTCCCGCCGCCGATCTGCTGGACCAGGCGGCCGCGCTCAGCCAAAATGAGTCACTGGCCGCGTACCTGCGGCTGGAGGCGGAGGCTTTGCGGACCGACGAATACTTTGACGCCGACATGGCCTGGCTGGACCTCGATTCGAACCTGGATATCAGCATCGGGCCCCACGAGGTCTACGACGACCAACTCACGGGGCAGAAAGCCTTCTACAAGGCCAACGTGCTGATCGTCGACCGGCCGGCCGCCGAGCAGTTGTCGGCGCTGATGGCCGCCGTGCCGGCACTGCAGGCCCGCCTGCCCGTGCCCGCCGAGTACCGTCCTGACCAGACCGGTACCATGACCCCGCTGGAGATCGCCGACGACGTCTACCGTGCGGGCCAGGTGCGCGCCATCATGGAAGGCGTGGCCTTCAGTCTGCCCAACGATCCGGCCGTCTGGGAGGCCAAAGGCGCCAAGAAAGTCATGATGGGCAACTACCTCGACGCGCGGCGGACCGAGGTGCTGACGCCGCTGGCCAACGCCATCCTGGCCGAGGAGGCGGCGCAGCAGCTCGACGCCCAGACCTACTTCAATTGGGTGCTGCTGCACGAGGTGTCACACACCCTCGGACCGCGGACGGTGGAGAAGAACGGCGAGGAGCTGACGGTCACCGAGGCCCTGGGCGAGTACTATTCGCCCATCGAGGAGGGTAAGGCCGACATCACCGGGCTATATGGTGTGCCCTACCTGCTGGA
>MTKX01006072.1_pt1 | contig 38701 bp, 37 predicted proteins | sample 1042771 | NCBI WGS metagenome assembly MTKX01 (sample SAMN06212183, study PRJNA360534) | anaerobic digester metagenome | biome: Wastewater treatment plant; material: sludge; isolation source: anaerobic digester fed with sludge from wastewater treatment plant | place: Denmark: WWTP Randers ...
GGACAATATCGCTGTCCAGCTCGGTGACTGGAGTGGATACCATCTGCTGGCTCAGTACCTTCCAGACTGGTTATGATAAATCTTGTGAAGTCTGGCAGGAAGGCGATCAGAATAGCTGTGTTATTGATACGATTTCTTTAGCAGCCTGGCTAAACGATTATACTTTTGGTATGGGTCCACTTTACAGGAAAAAGATCGGCAACTGGGGTGAAACACTGGTGCTGGAGCATCTTCAATCCAGCGGCTATACATTAGTGGAGCGGAATTACCACTGCCGCTACGGCGAGGCTGATTTGATCATGCTGGATGAAACCGGACTTTTGACTTGCGTGGAGGTCAAAACGCGCCGCAGCCAGAAGTTTGGTCCGGCAGAGTACAGCGTAGGCAGGAAAAAGTTGAAAGCGCTGTCCGAGACTATGAATGCCTTCCTTTACGAACACACCGAATTTCCTGAGGTTTGGAACCTGGACCTGGCGGTTGTGGAGGATTTCATTCAAGGAGAACCACCTTTAATACTTCACTTCAGATCGGTCAGGATTGATGATTGAGAAGCCATTACTACTGATTGTCGGACCAACCGCATCAGGCAAAAGCGCATTCGCCATTCAAATAGCCCAGGCATTGAACGCTGGAGTAGTCTCTGCCGATTCACGTTATCTCTATCGGGAACTTGAGATTGGGGTTGCCAAGCCTTCTTCGTTGGAGCTTGCCGCTGCGCCACATCACCTGATCAATGTCGCCAGCCTTGAGGACCCTTGGAATTTGGGACTTTACAAACAGTCGGCTACTCGCGTCATCGATGAAATCCACCAACGTTCCGGGCTGCCCATCCTGGTGGGGGGTACCGGGCAGTATGTGCGCGCTATTCTGCAAAACTGGCAGGTGCCATCCCATGGACCAGTTGATCAGCTGCGTGAGGATCTCGAGACCATCGGCAATCGTATTGGATTCGACAAGCTCTACGAGATGCTCAGCGCAATCGATCCACAGGCAGCGGCGAATATCGACTACCGCAACCATCGCAGAACCATCCGGGCACTTGAAGTGATCCTGAGTACAGGAAAGAAGTTTTCCGATCTACGGGATAAAGAACCCCCGCCATACAGCACCCTGATCCTTGGGTTGAAACTTCCACGGGAGATTCTATATGCACGAATCGATCAACGGATCGATGACATGATCGCGCAGGGTTTAGTCGGGGAAGTTCAAGGTTTGCTCGACTCTGGGTTTGGTCCAACGCTTGATTCCATGCGGGTAATCGGATACAACGAGATCATGGCGCACTTAAGGGGAGAAATTACACTAAAAGAAGCAATTGCGTTGGTCAAACGAAACACGCGCATATACGTGCGCCGGCAGGCAAACTGGTTCAAGCCATCAGATCCGGATATTCACTGGTTAAACGCACAAGATCCAGCGCTTTTTGAAATTGCACTGGATCTTGTTGAGAACAAGTTTGGGGTTACTGCTAAAGAATAACCGGTATGCCCTGAGTTTTGTCAACCGGGGGAGGGAAGATCGCCTCAAACTCTTCGTTCGAGATTGTTTCAACTTCGAGTAACTTCTCAGCTACAGCAATCAATTTATCCTTATGGATTTCGAGGATTTCCTTTGCTGTTTTGTACGCCTCATGAACCACGCGTTGTACCTCGCGGTCGATTTCCTGTGCTACCGCTTCGGAATAATCGCGTTGCTCTGAGATCTCACGCCCAAGGAACACCAGTTCTTCTTTTTGTCCATAAACCATAGGTCCGAGTTTGTCGCTCATGCCAAGCCGGGTGATCATACTGCGGGCTATCTTGGTTACCCGTTCGATATCGCTGGAGGCGCCGGAGGTGATGTCGTCAAACATGATTTCCTCAGCCGCACGACCACCAAGCATACCGACCATGTCGGACATGAGTTTCTTCCGGCTCTCAAGGTTGCGGTCCTCGGTCGGAAGTGAGCGTGTAAAACCGCCCATCATCCCGCGGGAAATGATCGAGACTTTCTGGACAGGATCACCTTCTGGCAGGGCATTGATCACCACGGCATGTCCAGCCTCGTGGTAAGCAATGATCTTCTTTTCCTTGGGGTTGATCAGACGGCTCTTGCGTTCGGGTCCTGCGATAACTCTTTCGATGGATTCTTCGAACTCAGCTTGTCCAATGATCTTCTTATTGCGGCGGGCGGAAAGGATTGCGGCTTCGTTAACCAGATTCTCGAGGTCAGCGCCTACGAATCCTGGTGTGGCGCGGGCAATCTCTTCAAGGCTAACTTCGGCGGCAACAGGCTTTCCACGTGTGTGAACTCTTAATATCGCCTCACGACCCCTAAGGTCAGGTTTATCCAGCATGACCCGGCGGTCAAAACGACCGGGTCGCATCAAGGCAGGATCAAGGATGTCAGGTCGGTTGGTTGCAGCAATGACGATAACATTCGTATCAGTTCCAAAGCCATCCATCTCAACCAGGAGTTGGTTCAAGGTTTGTTCACGTTCGTCGTGACTTCCACCAAGACCCGCACCGCGATGACGACCGACAGCATCAATTTCGTCTACAAAAACGATACAGGGAGAATGTTTTTTAGCCTCGTCAAACAAATCCCGAACGCGGCTGGCTCCGACGCCAACAAACATTTCAACAAATTCCGAACCGGAAATGGAGAAGAAAGGTACACCAGCCTCCCCGGAAACAGCTTTTGCCATCAGGGTTTTACCAGTACCAGGGGAACCTACAAGAAGTACGCCTTTGGGAATTCTTGCGCCCAATGCGATGAACTTCTGGGGCTCCTTGAGGAATTCGACGATTTCCTGCAGTTCTTCTTTAGCTTCTTCAACACCAGCAACATCAGCGAATGTGACGGTAGGGTGTTCACCGGTAAGCATTTTGGCTCGTGATTTTCCAAATGCCATAGCAGCATTGTTTGAACCCTGCGCCTGCCGGATAAAGAAGAAGAACAACACCCCCATCAGGATGAACGGGATGAAGTTCAACAAAGCTACCAGCGCTTCAGACCAAAAACCAGGCACGACAATCTGGATGCTTAGCTCCGGGTCCCGCAGTTTTTCAGGAGAAACACCTAACTCGATGAGCTGCTCCACCAATCCACTTTGGGGGTCTTTGGACGCGATGCTTATCGTTTTCTGTTCAAGGCTCTTATATTGCACTTCGACCTGGTTGTTGTCTACTTTAATGCTTGAGACCTTGCCAGCTTCGATGTCTGCAGCGAGTTGGTTAATTGGGATCTCAGTGTTCCCGAAGCTATTCTCCTGAACACCATAAAAAACCATGGCGATCAGCGCAAAGAGCAACAGCGCTGAGATAAAAAAAGACTGATTTCGTGGTTTCAAAACAACCTCCGTAAAATTAACGCTTTACGCATCAAACGAGAATTATACCAACAAGCCAGTGTGGAAATTCCCCCGAGTAAAGTTTGCACAAGTTTCTGATAGAACTCTAATGATTCTCAGTATTTGGGGGCAGGTGACATAAACCACAGCCGACATTTGGATTACGCACTATTCCGTGAGAACGGGAACACCAGGCCTTAACGCGAATACGTTTACCAAACAGAGACTTCTGAAAGTAGGTGGTCAGAGCCATATTCGGACATGCGTTGTTCTGTAAAATGGTTGGAACCAGGCAAGACTTGCATACTGCAGAAGTCCAATCCTTTTTATCCTGGGGATTGATCAACGCTCGGCATTCCTCAAAATTGCGGCCGCGATAGTAATCCCCATAAAAGAATTTACATTCGCGGCCGTCAGGAGTTTTCATTGTCTTCTAGACTCGGGTCAGATAATCACCCGTGCGTGTGTCAACACGGATTGTGTCGCCTTCGTTGACAAAAGATGGTGTCTGCACTTTCAGACCGGTATCTGTGACGACCAACTTGGTGACACCCGTGGCAGTGTTACCACGTGCTGAAGCTTCGGCGCTGATGACTTTTAGATCGACACTGGTGGGTAATTCGATATCGAGCGGCTCTTCCCCAAAGAAAGTCAGCTTCACTTCCATGTTTTCTTTCAGGAAGCCGGCGTAGTCTTCCGCCAGGTCGTTTGGGATCGCGGGCTGTTCAAATGTTTCCATATCCATGAAATAGAAAAAGTTCTCATCACGGTAAAGATACTGAACATTGTGGTAATCAAGGCGAACATCCTGGACGCGATCTCCGGAGATGAAGGTCATTTCGAGGGTGTTGCCCTTGCGAATATCACGTGCTTTAATGCGGATTGTGGCAGAGCCCCGACCCGGCTTGTTGTGAGCGTACTCCATTACGCGATATAGGTTGCCATCACTTTCAAACGTGACACCTTTGCGCAAATCATTTACATCAATCATACAAAAACCTCTTTTCAGACTTAACTTTAACAGGCGGATTATATAACAACTCCTTCTGCTCGGCAAGTATCGTAAATGAGAGTTTGGGGTTATAAATGAGGAATTAACTATCCCTGACAGAATCTCCACCGGAGGAATGCATGATCGAAATTATTAAAGTTGAAACGAAGGCACAAAGGAAAGAATTCGTCGAGTTTCAATACTCACTTTACCGGGATTCTAAACAATTCGTCCCGCCATTCAAGAATGATATATACGCCATGATGAATGAAAAGAAGCATCCATTTTATGACCATTCCATTTCTGAATTCTTCCTGGCTAAACGTGACGGCAAGGTAGTTGGCAAATTGTCGATGCTGATAAATCGTCCATTCAATGAGTATCACGGCACGAAGGACAGCGAGTTTTACCTTTTTGATTGCATCGATGACCAGGGAGTTGCGAACGCCCTGTTTGACCTTGCCACTCGCTGGACATTGGAGCATGGCATGAACCGCATCGTGGGACCAAAGGGATATGGACCACTCGACGGTTACGGCATCCAGGTGGAAGGGTTTGAACACCGCCAAATGATGAATATGATGAACTACAACTATCCTTACTATCAGCGCCTGGTTGAATCCTATGGCTTTGTAAAGGAAGTGGATTTTGTCTCAAGCTACGTCAAACTGGATGAATTTGTGCTTCCCGAAAAAATTAAGAAAGCCATTGAAATTGCCAAAAAACGCGGTTCTCTGACTGTGAAGAGTTTCAAGAATAAAAAAGAAATCTATGCCTGGAAGGATAAGTTGCGTGATGCGTATAACAAGTCCTTCGTCAAGAATTGGGAGTATTACCCGTTGAGCGATCGCGAATTAAAGTTCGTGATTGATAACGCTATCGGTTTTGTCATACCTAAGATTGTAAAATTCATTTTAGATAAAGATGGAGAGGCTGTGGGGTTCGTGCTGCCTTTTCCGGATGTCTCTGCTACCATGCAGAAAAACAAGGGAAAACTTGGCCCAATCGAAATTGTGAGATTAATGCGTGCTCTGAACCAAACCGAATGGCTGGATTTCAATGGGATTGGCATCCTGCCTGAGTACCAGGGTATGGGTGGGAATGCGTTGCTCATGGAAGCGCTTGGGGCTGCTGCCCGCGAGCATCCAAGGTTTGTCCACGCCGAGTTGACCCAAGTGGCTGAGACTGCCCCCCAGATGCGCAAGGATCTTGCCAACTTGGGTGTGAGGTTTTATAAGAATCATCGGGTTTACAAAAAAGAACTGAGCTAACCAACTAAAACGCCACTGCTAGCCGGTGGCGTTTTGATTCTGTTCTTCAGCTATAATTGAGTAAAAAAAAAGAAAAGAGCGGGTGATGGGATTCGAACCCACGAATGTTAGCTTGGGAAGCTAATGCCTTACCACTTGGCAACACCCGCAAGTGAGTTTCTATTTTATCTCAAATATCTTTTTTTTGAAGGGTAAAATTGGTTTGTCATGAAATCCAGAAGAAAAGAAACCGAGCAATTCATCCGGGGCAGAAGGAATTCGTTCAAGTATGCATTCTCAGGTTTCTTTTATGTTTTAAAGACACAAAAAAATGCCTGGCTTCACCTTGCAGCAACAATCGTTGTGGTTGCAGTTTCCTTGTGGCTAAATATTGGAAGGCTAGAATGGCTGGCTATTCTTTTGGTAATCGGGTTAGTCTGGATGGCTGAGTTTATGAACACCGCGCTCGAAGTCATTGTTGATTTAGCCAGCCCCGAAAAACACCCTCTTGCGAAGGTGGCAAAAGACGTTGGTGCAGCATCGGTGTTGATCGCAGCAATTCTTTCGGTGATCATCGGTGTGAGCATACTTTGGCAACCTCTGATTGACAAATTGGGGTGGTAAGCTGAATAAGCTTTTGGATTGAAAACAATCTTGAACGCTTGTATACTATGGCAATACAAACCGGAGGACTTAACCGAAATGATCGAAGAACCTATTAATGTAACAGATGCAGCTTTCCAGAAAGCCGTAATCGAAAACACCCTGCCCGTAATTGTCGATTTCTGGGCGCCCTGGTGTGGACCTTGCAGAATGGTAGCCCCAATTCTGGACAAAGTTGCCAAGGAAAATGCAGGGCGACTAATTGTTGCGAAAGTCAACACTGATGAGAATCAGGAATGGGCTGGCAAATACGGCGTGCAGGGCATTCCCACCATGTTGATGCTCAAAGATGGCAAGATTGTCCATCGCCAGGTTGGCGCTTTACCAGAGCCGATGCTGAAGGACACTGTCAAACAATTTCTGGAAGTCTGCGAAGCTCAGAAGTAACTGAACTAATTTAACCGTAAAGAGGTTGGCTGAAGTGCCAACCTCTTTTTTGGTTATGAATGACTAAGGTAAACTGAAGAATCTTGCCAGGGCTTTTTTTTGGTCCTCATGAACGATTGCGAGGACCTCATCAGCAGTCTGCAAGATAGGATCGTTTTTTAGTGCGAGCAAGTTGCCATCACGGATTACTGAGGCGATATTGGATTGATCCGGCAGGGTCAACTCTGAAAGATGCTTTCCCTCTGCTAACGAGTTCGGGGCGATTTTCTCTTCCACCAGTCTGAATTTTCCACGCCGTAAAACTTGCATGGTCATCATATCGCCCATCGACATTTCCTCAACGATCAACGCTGCCAGCAGATCGGCCTGATTAATTGCCACGTCGACTCCCATTTCCTTATTAAACATCCAGGCATTTTTCGGGTGATTGACGCGGGCAATAATTCGTGGAATCATGAATTCATAACGGGCGAGGGTGGTAACAACCAGGTTCGTCTCATCGCTACCAGTAACAGCAGCAACCACGTTGGCTTTGCGAATTCCCGCAGCTTCCAACACATCCGGGTCAGTACCACTGCCAAATTTCAGCGTTTCAGCAGGAATATCAAGCAAAATCCGTTCTTTTTCTTCTTCTCTCAATTCGATGAGACGCACATCATGCTTCTCGCGCAGTAGCCGCTCCGCAAGATAAGTACCAACTTTTCCACCACCAACGATTAATACTCTCATTTTTTTCCGATCCTTTACCGTCGTAACAACTGGTTAACCTTATTCCGTGCAGATGATGTCACAGACAGGTGAAGAATATCCCCAACCTGGAAGATCACTGCATCATTTGGCAGGCTGGTTTTACCATTTCGTGTAAGCGCAACGAGTTCAATCTCTCCGGGGACCTCAATATCCTTATTCCTCTTGGTGGCGAGGGATTGATTCACCTCCACATCCACCAGATTAACCTGACCTGCGCCAATTGCCCGCTCAACGTTAAGATTGGGATAAACCAGCATACTGGTCAAGCGTTCAATCCCGAGAGTTACGGGTGAAATAGTCTGAATACCCAGTCGTCGGTAAATCTTAGCTTTTTGGGGTTCAAAAACCCGCGCTGCGACGAATGGAACTCGGTAAAAAGACTTAGCCATTCGGGCTGCCACAATATTGGCTTCGTCCGATGCTGTAACTGCCGCTAAAGCGTCTGCCTTCTCAATGCCAGCCCTTGACAGGACCTTTTGATCGAATCCGATGCCCTCTATTGTTTTCCCTTTGAAGGTTGGACCCAGTGCGTCAAATGCAGATTTATTCTTGTCAATTACAGCTACTTCGAGCCCCTGCAAACTGAGATTTTTTGCCAGACCCGCCCCAACACGGCCGCACCCAACAATGATGATTTTCATGAAGACTCTCCTTTCCGAATGAGCCTTTCTCGAACGGAAGTACGTCTGTTCTTTATTGATTTATAGACAGAGTCTACCAGAGGCAAGGCCGGAATCCAAACAATTAAGGGTAACCAATATTTTGCATCAAAAGCAGCAGTGCCAATGAAGCGTTGCATGAACGGTAAGTAGACGATTGCTAGGGCGAGAATGATTTCTGAGATCATCCCGATCCAGATAAAGCTGTTATTGAACATAGGAACTTTGAGTATTGACCTATGTGTGGCTCTCTGAGTAAAGAGGTTCCCGATCTGGGTCACCACGACACCACTGAATGCCATTGCAGTTGCAGCGAGATAAATTTGACCGGAACCTGGCAGGTCCAGCCATTGCCCAGGATATCCATTTGTCCAGTAGAAATAGTAAAAAGCCAACATAGCGACGATACTCTCAACTGGTCCAAGGATAAGGTACGCGCGCACTAAGAGTTCGCCCGTGATAAGGTGGTCACTTAATTTNNCTTAATTTCCGGGGAGGCACATCCATCACACCTTCCTCAGGAGGTTCTGCGCCCAGTCCCAAAGCCGGGATCATGTCTGTACCAAGATCAACTGCCAGCACGTGCATGACAGGCAGAGCAATCGGTATACGCCCAGCAGAAAGAGCAAAAAATACGAACGGAACTGCTTCTGGCGCATTGCTGGTAAAGATATAAGTTGTGAAGCGTTTGATATTTTCGTAAACCGCCCGACCCTCTTCGATTGCGTTGACAATGGAATGAAAGTTATCATCCGTCAGAATCATGTCTGCAGCTTCTTTAGCGACATCTGAGCCACTGATACCCATGGCGACGCCAATATTTGCCTTTTTTAGGGCTGGGGCGTCATTGACACCATCACCAGTTACAGCAACGACGTGCCCAAGGGCTTGCAATGCTGAGACCACACGCAGTTTATGTTCAGGTGCGACACGTGCAAAAATGACATCTCCGCTGACAGCCTCTTCCAAAGCTTTTTCATCCATGCTCTCAAGCTCAACACCCGTCACAATCCGCACATGGTCACCCTCGACAATCCCAATGTTTCGTGCGATGGTCTCTGCCGTGAGTCCGTAGTCTCCGGTAATCATAATGATGCGGATACCAGCTTTGTGGCACAATTCAACAGCCTTGGCGACGTCCGGGCGAGGTGGATCCATCATTGCCATAAACCCAAGAAAAGTTTGCCCGTTTTCAAGGGAATCGACTGAATAATCCTGCTCATCGGGACTCATTAGTCTCTGTGAAGCAGCCAGAACCCGCAATCCCCGGCGAGCATATTCATCATTTACCTGCATGATTTGATTGACTAAATCCTCGGTCAGGGGCTGTTTTTCAGAACCAACTTGAATTTGCGTGCAGATATCTAGAATCTCACGAATTCCACCCTTCGAGTCGACAACACGCTCGAATCCCTCTAAGTGGCGTTCAAGTTGGACGATACTCATCCTTTTTCGCCGTGAATCAAAGGGGAGTTCTGCAACAATATCTCCCTGGATTGTTTCTCTTGTGAGCCCTGCTTTACCAGCCACGACCAGAAGGGATGCTTCAGTTGGATCGCCAATAACACTCCAGCGGGGACTTTCTGAATTAGGCGAAACCAATTTTGCGGTATTACACCGAGCCATGGTAAGTAAGACACGCAAAAGAGGGGTATCTCTTTTTCCATCTATGAGGGTTTTGTTTTCTGTCAGATCTCCAAGCGGCTCATAACCAGTCCCGGAAACCAAGATTGCTCGACCCTGTAATTGACCGTCGACGATAGTTGGCAGCCAAACTGATTGAACTGTCATTTCGTTCTGTGTCAGGGTTCCTGTTTTATCAGTGCAAATAACCGTTGTACAGCCCAACGTTTCGACCGCGCTGAGTCTCTTCATCAGAGCGTTACGTTTAGCCATTCGCTTGGTTGCAATCGCAAGAGCGAGCGTGACGGTCGGCTCTAGCCCTTCAGGTACAAACGCGACAACCATCCCCAGGGCAAGGATGAAACTCTCCAGCCAGTTAATTTTGGCAACAATTTTCGCCAAAATGAAGAGAATTACTCCAACCCCGACTGCCAGCGCAGTCACAATCTTGGTGACTGATTGCATTTCCTTTTGCAATGGGCTCAGATCGTCACCGACCTCCTGGGTAAGGCGTGCAATACGTCCAAACGCCGTGTTCATACCTGTGGCGTAAACGATTGCTTTACCCGAGCCAGCTGCAACGAAGGTGCCGGCAAAGATCAGGTTAGGCATTTCTGATTCGGTCAAACCCTCTCCACTTACAGCATCAGCAGAACGATTTACTGGACGGGATTCGCCAGTCAGCGTGGATTGGTTAACGCGCAACTCAGAGGAGCTGATCAGCCTGGCATCAGCGGAGATGCTCTCACCTTCCTCCAGGAAAATCAGATCTCCTGGAACAATATCCTCACTCAAGACTCGCTGGACTTCACCATCTCGCATTATCCTGGAGTATGAAGGCAGAATCCTCTTGAGAGCCTCGGTAGCCTTCTCTGCCTGGAATTCCTGCCAGAAACTAAACAAACCGTTGATGATGTTGACTGCCCAAACGGCTATGCCAAGCTGAGGCATGAGAGCAACAAATGCTCCAATGCCAGCTATCCAGAGCATAATTGCCATCACATGCGTGAATTGGGTCAGGAATTTCAAAATTAGAGGTTTACTTTTCGCCTCCTGAAGCGCATTCTTTCCGAACTGAGAAAGACGTTCAACCGCTTCCTGGTTAGTGAGTCCCTTTAATCCTGTTTCTAGTGATTCAAAAAGCTGCTCAGATGTCAGCTTTTGTTTAACATCATTAAAACCGGCTAAAACCGGTATCGTATTCATAATAGATTCTTTCTAAGACAGATTGGTTGAGTTGATAATACTACTTCACTGCACCTTGTCAAGAAAGCTGCACACCGCGATTAAAACAAAAGAACAGCTTTCGAGCTGTTCTTTTGTGTAAGTTTCAGGCTGTCTCCCGGATGATGTCGGCACCGAGTCCCCGTAATTTCTCATCAATCCGCTCGTAGCCACGGTCGATTTGGTTAACATTGCGAATTACTGACGTGCCATTCGCCGAAAGGGCGGCCAGGACCAAAGAAATACCTGCCCGAATATCGGGGCTGTCAAGTTTTTCCGCGTTCAGGCGGGTCGGACCATTGACGATGCAGCGGTGAGGATCGCATAAAACGATCTGTGCTCCCATTGAAACCAGTTTATCAATGAAGAACATGCGACTCGGATACATCCAGTCATGGAACAGGATGGTGCCGGTTGATTGGGTTGCAATCACGATGGCGATGCTCATCAAGTCGGTGGGGAAGGCCGGCCAGGGCATCACGCTGATCTCAGGGATAGCATTTCCCAGATCAGGTTCGATCACCAGGCGCTGATTGGCACCCACCAAGATGTCATCTCCGATGAAAGTCATATCCACCCCGAGCCTTTTGAGAACCATCTGGATCATCGAAAGATGCTCGACACCGGCATTTTTGATGCGGATCTCACCGTGGGTCACGACAGCAGCACCCACAAAGCTGATCACTTCCAGGTAATCGGGACCGATGTTGAATTCAGCTCCGTGCAGACTTTCCTTTCCATCAATAACGAGCGTATTTGAGCCGATGTTCTGGATGCCAGCACCCATTGCATTCAGCAATTTGCACAGTTCCTGGATATGGGGTTCTGAGGCAGCATTTCGTATAGTCGTAGTGTCTTTGGCGAGAACAGCTGCCATAATGGTGTTTTCTGTAGCTGTAACACTGGCTTCATCCAGCAGGATATCCGCGCCTTGCAGCCTTTCGGATTTGAAGTCAAAAACTCCGTTGTACTTGAACGTTGCACCAAGTTTCTCCAGGGCAAGCACATGCGTGTCAACGCGCCGGCGTCCGATGACATCACCTCCGGGGGGAGGGAGCACCAGATCACCAAAACGGGCAATCATTGGACCAGCCAATAAAATCGAGGCGCGGATTTGGCGGCAAAGATCCGGATCAAGATCGGAGGGAGTAATGTTCTTTGCCTGCAATCGCCAGGAAGATGGGTTCTCCAAAACCTCGATCTCCACACCCAGGCTCTCAAGAAGCTTACGCATGGTTTGGGTATCTTTTATGTTGGGCATGTTATGCAAGATGACAGGCTCTGCAGTAAGAAGGCAGGCAGCCATCATAGGCAATGCAGCATTCTTATTGCCAGAGGGCTGCATCGTACCGCGCAGTGGTCGTCCCCCGGTGATAACAAATTTGTCCATCAGACCTCCAATTATGAGTTAGTTGGCTAGTTGATGCGGGGTCCGGCTTCTGCCACAGCGAGGGAAACCGAATCGCGATACTTTTCAAAATTCCTGGCAAATTGTTTTGCCAGTGAGGCTGCTTCTTCCGCATAAGCGACCTGGTCACTCCATGAAAGTTCCGGATTGAGGACTTCCTGGGGAACACCCGGCACTTCGTCGGGAATTTCGACACCAAAAATTGGGTGCGTATGTGTTGCAGCCTGATTCAATGTGCCACTCAGAACGGCAGAGATCATCGCCCGTGTCAATGGCAGGGCGATGCGCTGACCGGTACCAAACGCGCCACCAGACCAGCCAGTGTTGAGCAGCCAAACCTGGGTGCCATGTTCTGTGAGTTTCCTGGAAAGCAGCTCGGCATAGACAGTCGGCTTGAGGGGCAGGAATGGCGCGCCAAAGCAGGTGGAGAAGGTGGCCTGAGGTTTGTCGCCCAGACCGCGCTCTGTCCCAGCGAGTTTGGACGTGTAACCACTCAGGAAGTAGTACATTGCTTGGGCGTTGCTGAGTTTTGCCAGAGGGGGCATGACTCCAAAAGCATCAGCGGTAAGGAAGAAAATGTGATTAGGATGTCCGCCCATACCGGAAGGCTCATAATTAGAGATGAATTCCAATGGGTAGGAGGCACGCGTATTCTCGGTGATTTCGCTGGAATCAAAGTCAGGGTGATGTTGTTCATCGAGGGGAACATTTTCGATGAGGCAGCCAAATCGGTTGATCGCAGACCAGACCAGGGGTTCATACTTCGGATTGATACGGATAGTCTTGGCATAACAACCGCCTTCGAAGTTAAACATGCCACTTTCGCTCCAACCATGCTCATCATCCCCGATTAATGCACGTTCCGGATCAGAAGACAGAGTAGTCTTGCCTGTGCCGCTGAGCCCAAAAAAGAGTGCCACGCTGCCGTCGTGACCTTTGTTGGCTGAACAATGGAGAGGAAGAATTCCTTTTTTGGGAAGCAGATAATTCATAAATGTGAAGACAGATTTCTTGATCTCACCAGCATAGCGGGTATTCCCGATCAGGACCTGTTTAGCGTCGAAGCTTAGAATCACCATTGCAGGAGAGCGTAAACCATCTGCCTGGGGATCTGCTGTAAATTGCGAAGACACCAAAATGGTGAAGTCAGGGTCGATGTGAGGCTGATTCGATTTTGACTCGATGAACATATTCGAAGCAGCCAAATTCAGCCAGGCAAGATCTGTGATCACTCTCACACGGGCAGTGTGCTCAGGATCCGCACCTGCAAACACATCGCGAACATAAAGCCGTTGAGTGGTCATTTTCTGCACCAGTTTAGCTTGCAGATTTGAGAATTGCTCGTCAGAAAGAGACTCAGTGCCGGAAGCGTACCAAAGATCGGGGTCGCCGTTATCTATCAGGTATTTGTCGTTTGGAGACCGTCCGGTAAAGGGCGAGGTGTTGACCACCAGCGCGCCTGCATCGGTAAGTACACCTTCATCGTTGAGCACTGCCTGTGTGATGAGACCTGCCCTGTCAAGGTTGTAACGGATATCCTTGACCGCACTTAATCCTAACTTCTCCAACTCAGATCTTAATGCTTCACTCAATGTTTCCATTTACCTTCCTCTTAGTTATTTTGTGTGGTGAGATTAATAAAAGAATTCATTGCTGGCTTTCCGTAAATAGAGGACGAAAAGTCAGTCATTTCCAGAATGGGGAAGAAACCGCGTGTACTGATGCCACTCACCCAATCAAGCTGAGTTAAAACCGTAGTGAAGACCTGGTAGAAGTAATCTTGTGAAGCCAGATCGACATTACCAACGCCATATTGCGGGTCATACGGACTTACCAAAAAATTGCCGGAAGTTTCAGAATCAACACGGTTACTTGTCAACGATGCTGCATTAAGACCAAAGAACAGAGGTTTCTTATTGGTTTCATAAAACGCATACATGGTGCCATCAAAATAAGTACCTACCGAATATTGATCATACGCATAGGCTTGAAGATCCTGATTACTCAGGGTGAGGTAGTAACCATCAACCTGATCAAAAAAGCTAAAAGAAATAAGATTTCCATCATCTGCAGGAATGCAAAAGAGCAGTTGACCAGTGTAATAAGTGTTGACTTTCGTCAGTAAATCCGTCCAGATCTGTTCCGCTGTTTTTGGGGTTCCAAAATTGGAGCCAATGGTTTTGATTGCACCTGGAAGGCTGAATTCCACACCGCTTCCACCCAGAATGAGTTGATCGATACCGTTGACATTAGCAAACTGACTGTAACTCATGACAAATCGTTCGTATTCAGCGTACCATTGCTGCCACCAAAGCAAGCTTTTTTCTGAATTTTTCCACCAATTTTGTGGAGAAGATCCAGGAAAGACAATTTGTGGATAAAGCGCAACAGTCAAGCCGCCTGATTTTGCAAGCGCAATAATTTCCGCTAGCTCGCTCAACAGGGCAGAGGAGTTTGCATCAAATTCAAGGTAAGGCAACCCCTCCCGTTCTATGACTTTCCAGGTGGGTGTAAATATCAGCCAGTTTATCCCATATCCATTTAATTCTGCTGGAAGCTGGCGATAACGACTCAAGAAACCTGGTTGGTAACCAGGCATCAACTCCACACCCGTCAGACGAGATGTTTGCGCTTCGTTCGTATCAACCGGAATCCAGTCTTCAAGGTCCCATGAGGTCCAGTTTTCGATCTGGAGTGTTTGCGGTGTGTCGGAAATGTAATCGATTCTTTGTGGATTGGCACTGCTAACTGGGTCCACAGAAAGATCGATCTGATCGTTCCTGGCAAAGCGATAGGTGACCGTGCCAAGGCTGGAACTGCCAAAGAAAAGAACCATCCACTGATTGTTTTCCATTGGCCACATTGGGATTGGTTGATGGGCATGGCTGGTGAAGAATTGAATACTGACGCTATCCTCAGGTGGTGTTGAAGGCGGAGCCTGCGCAATGATGGTAACGGGTTTTTGGTCGTCAATCCGCCATGTGGTTACCTGGTCATTGATAACAACATCCTGGTCGGGGAGGGATAGTGTTCGCAAAAATAAAGCACCATTTTGATCCCGTTCAGCATTAATGTATCCATTTCCCAGTGTGTACTTATAACGAAGAAGATTACCGGCATGAAGATTGAGCTGAATGGAGTAGCTGCCATCATCGTTGCGCGACATGAGGGGCATACGTGAAGCATAAGAACCTTCGGAGTATTCATTAAATATTACGCCAGTTTGCGCGTAGTTTGCGGCCAGTCTTACTGGCGCACCAATGGCATCAGTCAGAGGTGCAAGGTTCAGCGTAACCTTTATTGGGGGCAGAGGGGTCATTTGGATCACAGCTGGCGTCGAGAGACCAGCCACCAGGTTCGCCTGCTGCTGGAACGTCAAATGACTTCCGTCTGTAGATACTGCACTAAGGACGTGAACTCCAACAGGAAGATCATTGAGGAAAAACCTACCGGTCATATCCGTAAAGGTTTGATATCCAGCTATGTTGATCAACACATCTGGTAGTGGCTGATTGCTTTTACTGTCATGCACAATCCCGTTTAGATCCGCAGTTTCCCCAGCAAAAGGAGAGGTTGGCCATCCCGAAATGAGATCATTGACCACTGCATTCTTTTGCACAAATGCAATGCGGTATCCCACAGGCATGCCATCTGCTTTTTGCTCTGCAACTTCCAGTGGTGCGGTCATCATATAGCGATAGCGCAATGTAGCATTCTCGGGGAGCATCAAAGTCCCCACAAATTTTCCATCTGGCTGTCGCGTGAGCGGAAATCGTTGTATGTTGTAAAGCAGTCCACTTACTTCATCAAGTACATCTATTGCCAGCTCGGTGTCAGGAGAGGGAGGGATGCCTGATTCCACAACAAATTGTTGCGGAATTAAATCCGGTGTAGTAACTTTTCCTGGGATAACGGGGCTTTTGGTTGGAACTGGCTTATCAGAGGGGTCGATGCGAATTACGCAGCCAAACAAAAGGCTGACCACCAACAAACTCAAGGTTAGTCGGAGGGTTGTTTGATATCTTTTCAATGGCATAACAACCTGCTACTTGTTTAGAGTCTGTGTAATCGTCTCGATATTATCTGCAAGGCTTCCTAAAACACCATTGACGAAGCGAGCCGAGCTATCAGTGCCAAAAGCTTTAGCCAACTCAACCGCTTCATTTATCCCAACTTTCAGAGGCGTTTTTCGATATACTGCCACTTCCCATAAAGCAAGCCTCAGAATGTTGCGATCGATCACAGCCACCTGGTCCAGTGGCCACTCAGGGGCATGCTCAGCAATTAGTGCGTCCAATCTGTCTGCATACTCATGAACCCCAGCTGTCAGCATCCGGGCAAATTCATACTGAGTCTCATCCAGACTCATTGCACTGACCCTGTCAGCAACGACCTCACCAAGCAAGTGATCGGTGAGGTCGAGCTCGTAAAGTGATTGAAGGGCACAAATGCGCGCCTCGGTTCTTGATTTCATTGCACCTACGCTTCTAAATCGATATCGGTTACATGCACGTCTATACGAGCAACTTCCATGCCAACCATTTCTGTTATTGCCCGGGTGACTCGCTTTTGCACTTCCTGAGCCACAAGGCGAACGTTGCCTTCACTCCCCGGGATGATGTAGATCTCAACTTCAATTTTTTCTTCCTGAACTGACACCTTGATGCCATCCTCAGGGACATTGGAGAGCCCTTCGCGGTTACTGAGCCGGCTGACACCAGGTGTTGCCAGGGCTGTCAGTTTCGCAATGGTATGGAGCACACTAGGTGCGATCGTTGTCTTTCCAGTTGAATCGTCCATGATCTGTCCCTTCTATAGCAGGTAGCCGGTTAGCAGGATGCTCAGCAGGGCAGTTTCATCCTTACTTAGAGGAAACATTTCTCCATGAGCGGTGATCTTTTCAAAAAGGGTGTCAAAGTCAATACCCTCAGGCCAACCCTCAAGAAAAGTGTTTACGGGGTCAGGGTAGCCTGCCGCCGCCTGCTCTGAAACGGAAAAACCGAGATCTTTAAGGTTCTCTTTGAGTTCTTCATGCCACTGGGCATACAGGGACAGCCAACTTTTAAGGGAAGTCAGACTGAACCTGGTGTCTTTCTCAAAAATATTCTCGGCATCCCGAATTAACAAAGCCCGAGGGGCAGCCATCGAATTGCGAAAACCGCTGATCCTTACCTTTTCTTTCACTTCGGCAATCAATTCACGACGAAGTTCGGCAGGGAGAGTGTCGAGGTTGTCAAAGATTTTCTGCAAAATTTCTTTTCGAAAATACGGTTCAATGAAGACATTCAAAGCAACTGCTGGTCTTAAGTCTTCCATAATTACTCCATTTCGCGCAGAATCACCGCGCAGAACTAACAGGCGGGACTAATAGTCCTCGTTCTCTCCAGCCAGGTCATCGTCGTCGTCTTCGTCTTCTTCGACCGCCCAGAGATCTTCGTGTTCGTCTTCCGCGCCCATTTCATCCCAATCATCCAATTCTTCGTCTTCCCAACTTGAACCGGCATGATCCTCCTCATTGGGGGAATAAGTTAAGCAGCCTGCATCAGGGTTAATCTCAATAGCTGCTGCGCTGCAATAGCGTTCATCCAAAAAAATACAATCCAGATAATGGCAGCGAATTCGTGGCATTTTATAAACTCCGTAAAAAAAGATAGTTATTTTTCGAGGGCATTTTACCTTAGTAAACACAAACCGTAAAGAATGGCAAGCCCGTTATCCTGGTCTAACCCGAATAGCCTCGATAACGTTGGGAAGATTTTCAAGTCTGGCAAGCAACCGGCTCAATTGTGAGATGTCCGCAATTTCAACAATAAGATTTACTTTCACAATATGTTGCTTCATATTCAACGAAAGATCAACCAGGCGGGCAGGTTCACTTGAAAGCACAGCAGAGATGTCAGCCATTAATCCCTGACGATCATAGGAGGTGATTTGCAGCGGAACAGGGAAGGTTTGGGTCGCGCTGCCCCAGTCAACTTTTATTAACCGTTCAGTATCTCGGACTCGTAAAGCATTAGGGCAATCGGAGCGATGTATCGTCACACCACGCCCGCGGGTGATATATCCTATGATCTCATCCCCAGGCATCGGATTGCAGCAATGGGCAAAGTTCGTTGCCATCCCAGAAAGACCGGAAACAGTTATTGAAGTGCTGTCACCACTACTGCGGGGTAGTTCGGGAACCAGTTCGTCTACTTCCGCTAAACTTGGCTTGCTCAGTTCTTCAATTCGTGTGATCAATCTTCCCATCGGAATGTCACCACAGCCAATCCCTACGTATAAGTCTTCAAGTGTGCGAACGTTGAAACTTGAGACGTAATCGTTAAGGTTAATATCGGTCAGTCCAAGGCGTTTGAACTCTTTTTCGACCAGGAGTTTGCCGTGTTCCAAGTTTTGTTCACGAGCCTGCTGCTTAAACCACTGCTTTATTTTTGCACGCGATCGACCAGATTTTACTAGTCCGAGGTTAAGGTTTAACCAGTCCCGACTGGGACCGCCGCGATTTACAGTTAGGATCTCTACTTGATCACCTGTATGCAGGGTGTAGTCGAGAGTGACAAGCTTTCCGTTCACCCTGGCGCCACGGCAGCGATGACCAATATCAGTATGAACCTGGTAGGCAAAGTCGATGGGAGTAGATCCGTTGGGGAGCTCAATAACGTCACCCCGGGGTGTGAAGACGTAAACCCGATCGTGGAAAATGTCAGACTTCATTCCATCAATCAAGGTTTGACTGTCGTCAACCTCCTGGGACCAGACAAGCAAATTGCGCATAGATTGCACTTTTTGTTCGTAATCACTCGAAAGGGAAGCCCCGTTTTCTTTGTAACGCCAATGTGCTGCAATACCATACTCGGCATTGTGGTGCATTTCCCAGGTGCGAATTTGAACTTCGAGAGGTTTTCCGTCGCTATAGATCACGGCTGTGTGCAATGATTGATAGTTATTAGGTTTTTTGGCTGCGATGTAATCGTCAAATTCGCCAGGAATTGGCTGGAAATGCATGTGGATGATGCCAAGAACTTTATAGCAAGTCTCAACGTCATCCACGATTGCTCGTACTGCCCGCAAGTCCCGGATCGAATCAAAGTTCTTGCTTTTACCTTGCATTTTTCGGTAGATTGAATAGATGTGCTTGGGGCGCCCGGATATGGTCGCTTTCACATCTGCGTTGGTGCAAAGCTGCTGCAGGTCCGCTACAATGCGGTCAATCTCTTCCAGGCGTTTTGCCCGCCGCTGGGTGAGTTGATCAGTGATTTCCTTGTACTTCTCAGGATTGGTGTAGCGAAAACCCAAATCTTCGAGTTCCCACTTGAATTGCCAGATACCGAGGCGGTTCGCCAGGGGAGCAAAAATATCCAAAGTCTCCTGACCAATAACACGCTGTCGGTCCAATGGCAGAGAATTCAAAGTTCGCATGTTATTAAGGCGGTCAGCCATTTTGATCACAACTACCCGAATGTCGTCGCCAATTGCCAGCAGCATTTTGCGCAGGGTCTCAGCCAGATCATCCGAGAGCTTTAGCTCGGAGAGTGGGGTTGACGGAGCAAGGGGAGTGCGTTCCGGGGGATGTTGGTCTGCTCGGGAAAGCTGAGGGAGTGCTGTGATGCGAGTAACGTCCTCCACAAATCCAGTAATGGTACGGCCAAACTCTTTTCGCAAGCGTTCCACTGTCGTGGGTGTATCCATTAGGACGTCGTGAAGCAAACCAGCGGCAACGATGTTAGGGGAGGCCTCAAGATCAAGCAGGATGTTGGCGACGCCAAGACAATGCGTGAAATAAGGCAGACCGTTTGCGCGCGTCTGACCGGCATGCGCTTCTTCCGCAAAACTATAAGCCTTTTGAATGAGCTCACGTTCAGCCGCAGAGTAGCTCTTGGGAAGTTTGTTAATAAATTGATCTCTATCCATGATTAGGCTAATTGTAAGCCAGAATTAAAAGCTTACTTAAGCTTTTCCATGCTTGTCCAGTCCCTGTTCAGGCGCATACTATGCAGACATTGATGTTCCTGTTCTGATGAATTTCCCTGAATTAAATGGGTCAGCAGCTTGCCGACGCCAGGTCCCAACATGAAACCCTGCCCACATGCGCCAGTGGCAAGCAGGAAGCCTTTGAGTCCTTCGACTTCCCCCAGAATTGGGTTGCCGTCGGGGGTCATCGGGTAAGTGCCGCGCCAGGTGCGCCTCACACGGCAATTTGCCAGTTTTGGCATGGTTTCAATTAAACGGCGGCTGGAGAGAGGCAGGAAGCCGCTGGTATCCTGGTCCAGGTATCCCCAGATTTGCGGGTTGGGGGTGACGCAGAAGATTATCTTTCCACTTGGATGCTGGTAAAAGTAGAAGTTGCTGGAGCCAGGCCTGGAGCGGATATCTACGATCATCGGCGTAAACATTGGCTGGATTGCTTCGGTGATGCCGGCTTCGTGCGCGTCAGGTCTGACGGGCAGGTCGAGCCCCACCAGTCGACCAATTTCAGCAGACCAGGAACCTGCGGCATTGATGAAATATTTTGTTGAATATCTCCCTCTATTCGTGACAATCGATCGGACTTTACCTGATGCTATATCAATCTCGGTGACAGTTTCGTCAAAATGGAAGACTGCGCCATGTCTGACAGCCTCCTGGTAGAAAGCAAAAGAGGCTTTCAGCGGCGAAGCAGAACCGTCCTCCGGGGAATAAGTGCCCCCACGCAGATCCGCTGGATTGATGTCCGGCACGAGCTCCAGGAAGGCTTGTCGATCGAGCCAGTTGATATTGAGCCCCAATTTGCGCTGCATGTCAAGCAGGTCCTTTAGGGTCTTTTCTATGGCGTCGTCGTAAGCCACAAAGCTGTACCCACCAGCCCTCCATTCGATATCCTGCCCATGTTCAGCTTCCCAGTGTGAGAAGATGTCGATGGCAGTGGAACAAAGCAAGATCTTAGCGGGGTCCGAATGGGTGGCACGGATGCCGCCAATGGCGTGTTTGTTCGAGCCCTGACCCGTGCTGGGGCGGGAATCGAGCACCAAAACCTTAAATCCTGCTTCTGCCAGGAAGAAAGCGGTTGGTGTGCCGATTGAGCCGGCACCTGCGATGATGACGTCGAAGTTCGTTTGTGAGCTCATGCGGATTCTCCTCCCTCATCTGCCAAACTCGCCAAAACCCGGACAGGCATCTCGATGAAAACCGGTCTGACCGGTGTCTCAGTGACCTCTGAAAGGGGTATCCCTTCCGCGAGATACATGCGTTTGATCATATTCAGGCAGGTCTTCCCGCCGCACGCTCCCATGCTGGCTTTCGTGACAGCCTTTATTTGGTTGATATCGCGTACGCCTTGTCGGATCAACGCCCGGATTTCACCGGCTGTGACCCTCTCACAACGGCAAATGTAGGCTTCATCGGCTAGATTTTCGGGATGGTCCGTATCCAGTTCATAGGGAGTCGGTTGAGTGGTCTCAATGATTCGTAATCCTGAAACCAGCTTGGCAATTTCCCGCCGGACTTCCACGGTAAGCAGGGAGGTGCCATTCGCATAGTCTTTGATCTTTTTGACGGTCTTGATGGTTGCTCTACCCAATGACATCCCCTCTGTGCTCGTCAACTCGATCTCTTCGCCTTCAATAACGCTTAGCGGGTCCTGTTCGAAGGGCAGGGTCACCAACGCGTTTTGGTTACCCTTGCGATAATCGACCAGCGTGACTGCCAACCCCGGGCAGACCGCTACGCAGCGCCCACAGGCTATGCAGCCTTTTTCGGCAAAGTAGTCCACCTCCGGAAGGTGGCGAATATCCGAGGGATCTACGTGGATCAGGTGACGCGGGCAGACCGTGGAGCAGGGGTCGCAGGGGATCTCCTGCGTACAGTGCATGATGGGGAATACCCCTTCTTCAAGATCGGGAAGGTCTGGATCAATGGTTTCTCCCGGGCGGGATTTTAAGATCTCTTCGATTGTAGCCCATTCAGCGGGGATTGCCTCAGTCCTCTTGCCAAGAAAACCGGCAATTTTTCGACCGGCTATCTTGCCCGAGAAGATCGCTGCTGAGGCTTCCGCAATTTCTTTGGCGTCACCTGCTGAAAAGACGGGTCAAACCGACGCGTTCTGCCTGCCCGATAAACTCGTTGACAGGGTCCAATCCAACCGCGATCAGAACCGTATCGCAGTCATATTGCCTCTGGCTACCAGGAATGGGCTTGAAATTCTTATCTACTTTGGCAATTACCACTTTTTCGACGTGATCTTTGCCCAGCGCTTCAATGACGGTATGGGAGGTAAAGACAGGCACGCCAGAACGGACCAATTTGTCTTTGTGCACTTTGTATCCACCGCATTCGGGAGCTGCCTCCACCAAACCGCAAACGTGAATTCCTGCCTGGATCGCGTGATAACCAGCAATCAGCCCCACGTTTCCGCCGCCGATGATGAAAAGATTCTCACAGGGGCGCACCAGGTCCCGATTAACCAGTGTCTGGAACGCGCCTGCGCCGTAAACTCCGGGCAGGGTGTTACCCGGGAATGCGAGGCTCTTTTCGCGCGCTCCTGTTGCCATAAGCAGCATCTTTGCGAAAACCAGAACGTATTCTTCTCCACCTTTGTAAACACCAATTGATTTATCCTCGAACACGCCCACAGCCGTGCTGCTTTCCCAAACATCCACTGATGTGTGTTGGCGCAGGGCTGCTTCGAGCTTTTTCGCAATGTCAATCCCGCGTGTGCCGGCGAAAACCGCTTCACTTGATCCAAAGAAGCGGTGAGTCTGCAGAACAAGCTTACCGCCGAGATGCGCCTTGTCATCGATCAAGATCGTGCTGACCCCCGCCTCTCCCAATTCGATCGCCGCGGAAAGCCCGGCTGGACCGCCTCCGATGATCAGCACGTCTGTGTGATATTCCGGGGTAAGTCGGTTGACGTGGACATTTTTGGGTTGCACATACGGCAATTTTGGAAGACCCTCCGCAGGAAAAACACGCATATTCTTTTTTACGGGGGTCATGCAAGCTTTGACAGGGAGCGAATCAGCGATCACCATGCACTGCGAGCACTGCCCGTTGGCGCAAAAAATCCCCTGGGGGGAGTGATCTTTGGGGTGGTGGCCAAATATGGTGATGCTATTTGCCATGAGTGCGGAGGAAATCATTTCACCTTCCTTTGCCAGGAAGGTTTGGTCTTGCCAGTAAAACGGAATGTCTGCTACAGAATCATCAATCAGAATTGGGTGAGCCTTGATACGATTCTCAGTCATAAACTCCTCAAATGTTCGGTTTCAAGGGAGTATGATACCACCAACAAGGCGTCAATCGAAGATTTGCTGGTATTCCTGGTCCAGCTCGTTGTCGCTCAGATGCGAGTAGCGCTGAGTGACCGCGATGTTGGTGTGACGCGCCAGTACTTGCGCGAGTTTGAGGTTGCCAGTGCTGCCAAGAATCGTGGTTACGAAGTAGTGGCGGAAGGAGTGGGGGGTGATGGTGCCAACAGCTTCTTCGCCGAGGGATTCCCGCACACGCTGGTTCACTATTTCCCGTCCGGTGGTGGTTGAGATAGGTTTCACCTTCTTGCCAGCGCCCCGGTCGTGGCGCGCGAAAACCGGTTGCGACGCCAGCGTTTTACCGCTGTTGCCGTCCAGGCTTGCCCGTTCTGCAAGATACATCTTAAGCGCATCCAAGCTGCGCTTTGAGAAGCGCACCACAGCTTCTTTGTTGCCTTTTCCGATCACGATCGCGCGATGTTCGAGCCAGTCGATGTCTCCTCGGCGCAGGTTACAGGCTTCGTGTACGCGCAGGCCGGTATCGGAGAGAGTGAGGAGGAAAGCCCTGTCCCGTAAGTTGATCATGCGGTCCGATTCATCTTCTGTGGGTTTAGATGTCAATCTCGCGGCATAGTCCAGCACGCTGTCGATGGCGCTCTTGGGGAACTGCGGCAGGCGGATGCCTGGCCGTCGGGCGCGCTGCTTGATCAGCAGGCGGATGCGGGGGAGGTTAATAGGCGCAAGGTTCTCCCCAGCGATGAACTCAAACAACCCAACAACGGAGGTGACGTAAACTTGCTCGGTTGCGGAGGAAAAATCCTTGAGTGCTGTAAGAACCCAGATCACCGCTTCTTCCGGGAGGGAGGTCACGTCAGCCTTTTCAGGCTCAATCCCGTTCTCCTTTAGAACTTCAATAAACAAATTCATCGCGTTCGTGTACGTGCGAAAGGTATTCGCACTTCGCGAGAGCTTGACGGAGTTCAGGTACTTGTGGATACATTCCTCGATAGAAATATTCATATTAAGCTTATTAATTACGATATAATGCGCATAGTATAATTTTGTTACTACCAAAGTAAGTACATCAACCATCTTGATTATAATCGTGAAAGAGGAGTGGGTGGGGCGAGAGAATCAGAATTAATATTCAGCTATGCAGTTACAATTGTATTCTTCAAGGAGTTATGATGGGTAAAACGGAATGTACGTTTACGAGTGGGACGGATTGGTTTCGGCTGAGGGCATGCGGCATTCTGATCCATGATGGCAAGGTATTGATGATCCGGAATGATAGCGACCCGTTCTATTACTCAGTCGGTGGATGCGTGGAGCATGGCGAGAGCCTGGAAGAAGCGGCTGTACGCGAAGTTTGGGAGGAAACGGGCTGGAAGTTCGAGGTGGAGCGGTTGGCATTCATACACGAAAACTTCTTTCGTGGAAAAGCTGGAACGATTGAAGGACTGAATTGTCACGAATTGGCGTTTTACTATCTGATGAAGTGGGACTACGATTGCATCATTTCCTCAAATAGCCATAGTATGGGAGGTTTGCCGGAACGACTGGATTGGCTTGAGATCTCTCAATTGAACGATCAGAAGATGCAGGTGTATCCAACATTCTTTGCGGAGGAACTTTTACGTCTTCCATTCCACGCAAAACATATTTTGACTTACGAATCTGATTTCTGATTCATCAATTCGTTTCGTGAGCGGTTGAGCTGACCTTCCTCGTTGATCATGATTGCGATAATGATACTTATCATAACCATAAAGATTATTTTGCGATTAAACCGCCCACCCACCAGTTTAGCTCTTAAAAATATCCAATAATTGAGTTTTTACTTTTTGGAATGTTTCAGCGCGTTCCAGGCGCCGATCCAGGGTTCGCCTATCCGATTTTTCTCCGCGATCTTTACATTGCTGAAACGTTGCCCCACTGAAATGGCTTCTGTTGCGATCTGGGCCCAATCCTGCGCCAACACCGCAGCTTTCAGACGTGCTTGGCTGCCTTCGATCCAGGACCATTCCTGGCGAAACTGATCCGCCTTCACCCAGTAATCACGTTTTTCCCAGGCTACCATGGCAGCGTCGATGGTTTCGTTAATTTTTTCAAGGGCCAGGACAATGTATGCGGCCATATCCAGGCTTTTCTCATCTGGATTGCCCTGCTGCATCAGTGTACGAATCGCCAGGACGATCGAGCGCGCTAATCTATTGCGAAGCGTTGTACCGCTTTCAGTTGTTTTGATTGCCATAACTCACCTTTTTCAAAAAGTCAGACGCTATTATACTCTCCTCCCCCACCCCGCCGCCTATACATTGTAAAGGCGATTGTGTAAGGTTTGTATCAAGGTTTGGATTGATGAGATCGCTTCGCAAGAGCAGCTCGCGATGACGGAATTGGGGTGAGATCGCTTTACCCTGCTGCGCGGGCACAGGCGCAACCCTTGTAAAAAGATACAAGGGCAGGAGAAGCTCGCGATGACGGATTTTAGCGATGATGGTTTCTTGTGGCAATAACGCAATTTTTCCCCCTTCCGGAAAATTTACTCTCACGCTATAATCTGATTGTCGGGAATGCCTGACGTCAATTGAATAAAAAATCATTAGAGGCGCGGCGGATTGTGTAGAAACTTCGCTATCATCCCGGGACTGGGAGAAGAAACGAATTATCCGTCGCCGAAGGGTCAAAGGAGAGTCCTCTCCCCCGCCTTGGTGCGCCTAACGAAGTTCGGCCACTGTCATGCAATTGCATGGAGCGCTATGTGTCTTTTTGAGCACATAGCGTTTTTAATACTTAGGAGAATGCGATGAACGAAGTGGTAATAAGACTCAGAATTGGAGCGGAAAACGCTCACTACGGCGGCGGGCTCGTGGATGGAGCTCACATGACCAAACTGTTCGGCGACGTTGCGACCGAACTGCTGATCCGACGCGATGGCGATGAAGGGCTTTTCAGAGCATACGATAACATCGAATTCCTTGCTCCCGTTTATGCCGGGGATTTCATCGAAGCCAAAGGATGGATCACCAGCGAAGGCAACACCTCACGCAAGATGGCGTTCGAAGCCTGGAAGGTCATCGCGCCTCGCCCAGACATCTCGGATTCGGCTGCTGAAGTCCTAGCTGAGCCAGTGCTGGTTTGCCGCGCGACTGGCACCTGCGTCACCCCGAAGAACAAGCAACGCCTGGGCTAATCGAAGGCGAAAACCACGAAGGNNTGAACCGGTGCTGGTTTGCCGAGCGAGCGGCACATGTGTGACGCCAAAAAACAAGCAACGCCTGGGTTGATTCCAAGCGAAAACCAAAAAGGAGAGAGTTATGAGTGCACACAAGGTTATCATCACCGCGGCGATTAGCGGCGCTGAAGTTACCCAGGAGAACAACCCCGCTGTCCCCTACACGATCGAGCAGTATGTGCGAGAGGCGAAACTCGCCCATGACGCCGGCGCAGCGATCATCCACCTGCACGCCCGCTTCGACGATGGCACCCCCACCCAGGACCGCGAACGATTCAGGACGATCATCAATGCCATCCAGACCGCCTGCCCGGATGTGATCATCCAGCCTACCACTGGCGGAGCCACCGGCATGTCTGCTGAAGAACGGCTGCAGCCAACTGAACTCTTACCCGAAATGGCAAGCCTGGATTGCGGCACGATGAATTTCGGCGGAGATGACATCTTCGTCAACACGGAAAATATGATCATCGAGTTTGCCGCCCGCATGAGCGAACGCGGCATCAAACCCGAGCTGGAATGCTTCGACAAAAGCCATGTGGATATGGCTTTACGGTTGGTCAGGAAGGGTTACATCCAGCCGCCTTTGCATTTCAACTTTGTGTTGGGTGTGAACGGCGGCGCAACGGGCACCCCGCGCGACTTGCTTTTCCTTAAAGAATCCCTGCCAGAGGGCGCCACGTTCACCGTGACTGGGATTGGGCGCTGCCAGCTGGACATGAATGTAATGGGCATGCTTCTGGGCGGACATGTTCGGGTTGGTTTTGAGGACAACCTGAAATACAACCGAGATAGAAATGCGGTCTCGAACGCGGAATTCGTCGAACGGATCGTCCGCATCGCAAAAGAACTGAACCTTGAAATCGCCACGCCGGCCGAAGCCCGCCAGATTCTGGGCATGCCCGAGCGTGTAATTTAGTTAATCTATTTTTTGGAGGATTTGTTTTATGGCAATGGGTAATAAATATGGTGCACACCGCGTGATCGAGCCCAAAGGGCTGCTGCCACAAGCAGCGCAAAAGATCGACAACTCAATGGAAATCTTCGACAACGAAATTCTGATCGATGTTTCAGCGTTAAACATCGATTCTGCCAGTTTCAGGCAGCTCTGGGCTGCGTCTGAGCAAGACGAAGATCGGCTGAAGGAAATGGTTTTGGGAATTGTCGGCGAACGGGGGAAAATGCAAAACCCGGTGACCGGCTCCGGCGGTATGCTGATGGGCAGCATCGCAAAGATCGGCCCTGCTTTGCAACACCGAACGGACATCAAGGTCGGCGATCGGATTGCCTCCCTCGTTTCGCTTTCTCTGACCCCACTGCACATTGATGAGATTCTTGCCGTTCATCCTGAAACAGACCGGGTGGACATCAAAGGGCAAGCCATCCTCTTTGAGAGCGGTATTTACGCAAAGCTCCCAGCCGACATGCCCGAAGCGCTCGCCCTGGCAGCGCTGGATGTTGCCGGCGCGCCGGCACAGACCGCCAATATCGTCAAACCTGGCGACTCGGTATTGATACTCGGCGCTGGCGGCAAGAGCGGCATGCTCTGCGGCTATGAAGCAATGAAACGTGTGGGTCCCTGCGGTAATGTTGTTGGGATGAGCCGCAACAACCGCTATGAAAGGACCTTACTGGACAATCACTTTGTTCACAAGTACTTCGTGGCAGACGCAGCTAATCCAGTTGAGGTGCTTGAAAAAGCCCTGGAATGCAATGGCGGCAAAGAATACGACGTTGCCATTAACGTTGTCAACATTCAAGGCACAGAAATGTCCACCATTCTCCCTGTGCGCGATGGCGGATTGGTTTATTTCTTCAGCATGGCTACCAGCTTCACACGTGCTGCCCTGGGCGCTGAAGGTATTGGAAAAGACGTTACCATGATCATTGGTAACGGTTACACCCGCAATCACGCTGAGTTTACCCTACAGGTATTGCGCGAATCGCAGGCACTGCGTGAGATCTTTGAGAAAAACTATATCTAAATCAGAAATTAGTGACTGCGCAAATGCTGCAGCCTCTTTCAGAAACGAAGGAGTCGAGGGATGAAAGCTGAAGAAAAATATATCAACACGAGCGGTGAAACCAGGCGAAGACAACTCTTTCCGGATGTGTCAGACGAGCAGTGGAATGACTGGCACTGGCAGGTCTCCCATCGCATTTCGGATGTCGACACCTTAAAGAAGTATCTGCCGCTCACCCCCGAAGAGGAACAGGGATCACGAAAAGCGCTTGAACATTTCAGAATGGCAATCACTCCCTATTACTTGAGTCTGATCGATCCCAATGACCCTCACGACCCGGTGAGAAGGCAGGCTGTGCCGACTGGCAATGAAGCCTATCGCAGCCCTGAAGATCTTGAGGATCCGCTTGAGGAAGATGGGGACTCCCCTGTTCCTGGGCTCACTCACCGCTACCCTGACCGTGTGCTCTTCCTCATCACGGACCAATGTGCCATGTACTGCCGGCACTGCACCCGCCGCCGTTTAGCTGGTCAGAAAGACGGCGCACGCACACGCGCGCAGATTGATGCCTGCATCGACTACATCCGCAATACCCCCTCGGTGCGGGATGTGTTGCTTTCTGGTGGTGATGCGCTCCTGATGAGCGACGAACGGCTGGAATACATCCTCTCCAACCTTAGAAACATCGATCACGTGGAAATCATCCGCATCGGCACGCGTACACCGGTGGTTCTGCCTCAGAGGATCACGCCTGAATTATGTGCAATCATCCGTAAATACCATCCGGTCTGGCTGAACACGCACTTCAATCATACGAATGAGATCACTCCGGATTCCAAGCGAGCCACTACCATGCTGGCAGATGCCGGAGTGCAATTGGGAAATCAATCTGTACTTTTGCGCGGCGTCAACGATTGCGTGCACGTCATGCGCAAATTGGTCAACGGACTGGTTTACATTCGGGTTCGTCCCTATTACATCTATCAGTGCGATCTTTCGCTTGGTCTTTCTCATTTCCGCACTCCCGTTGCCAAAGGTCTTGAGATTATTGAGAGCCTGCGGGGGCACACTTCCGGTTTCTGCGTCCCCACCTACGTGGTCGACGCACCTGGCGGCGGAGGAAAAATCCCGGTGATGCCCGATTATTTGATCTCCCAGAACCCTGATCATATTGTTTTGCGGAATTTTGAAGGCGTGATCACCACCTACAAACAGCCGGATGAATACAAGAATGAGTGTAATTGCCCGGTTTGCAGGGGCGAGGAAAAGGGTGAGCTGATTGGCGTTGCCAGTTTACTGGCTGGTCAACAAATGACCCTCGAGCCGGTTGGTTTACTTCGAAACAGAAGAAAGCATAAGGAATAATTGGCGGTGTTATGAACGCGGTTGCGGCCAAAACAAGCAATGAGCTGCTCCAGCTGACAGGTCTACAAGACTTGCAGTCTCTGGCTATCATTGGGCTGTCAAAAAATGCCGGAAAGACGACCTGCCTCAACCACATCATCGCTGCCTGGCAAGAATCCGGTCAGACTCGCCCTTTAGCCCTTACTTCTGTGGGCAGAGATGGTGAACTGGAAGATATTCTGAGTGGAAATCCTAAACCGCGCATCTACGTGCCGATGGGCACATTGATTGCCAGCGCAGAAGGAGCACTGCAGCACAGTGACGCCCTGCTTGAGATCCTGGAGCTCAGCAACATCCGGACAGCTTTGGGTGAAGTAATCATCTGCAGGGCACTTAGTGACGGCTATGTGGAACTGGCAGGACCCAGCGTGACAGACGAAATTGCTGCCATTGCCAATCTGATGCGGCAATACGAACCAGAATGTCTTTTTATCATTGATGGAGCATTATTCCGGCGTTCTCAAGCCGGCTCTGGAATGAGCGAGGCAGTCATATTGTGCGTCAGCGCGGAAACTTCCGCAAATCCTGAAACATTGGCTGAAAAAGCGAGTTTCGCCCTGAGCTTGCTACAGACGCCCGCTCTGCCTGAAGACGCAGCAACCTTGATTTCTCAGGCAATAACAACACATCCTGACGAACGTGTCGTTATGCTCAACGGCAACAAACCACATTGCACCATCACAACCCTCAACATCCCAACCCTGGTTGGATATGGCAAGACGATCGCCAATAAGCTGAAGTCTGACACCACTTACCTGTACCTGCAAGGCGCTCTGACAGACCTGGTGCTGCAGGAATTGCTTAGCGAAACAAACTTTAACAGTCTAACCCTCGTTGTGGAGGATGGTACCCGCCTGTTCATCAAACCAGGCAGTTTGCATAAGCTTCAAGGTCGTAAGGTCAACCTCGCTGTCATAAACCCATTGGATGTGCGGTTGGTGTGCCTCAATCCCACCCGCGCAAATGGGCAGTGTCTTGATTCTCAAGTGCTGCTTGCGGAATTACGCAATGATATCGCCATTCCCGTGGTAGACCTGGGACCCAGGACGATGTGAGATCACAATGAAAACCTCGGTCATGATTTCCCCGGACTTGCTAGATGATTTAGGACTGCTAAGAGTTCTGGAGGCTTGCCAATGTCGCAGTCCTCAGGGAAATAACCTCAAGAACACTGCCCGACTCTACACAAATACCTCCCGGGGCGTATTACAGGAGGAGTTGAACGCCATAGATAGCCTGCTGGACTTAGTTAAGTCAAACCACCCTCAAGTTACTGAAGTGCAAATACAGCTATCACGTTTACGCGAGCTAAGGGGCACCCTCGGTCGGCTTGAAAAGGGCAACCTGCTGGATGACACCGAGTTTTTTGAGTTGAAAAGCGCTTTTGCTATTTTCAATCGCATTAGCAAAATGAAAAGCCTGCTCGATGCGGCTGGAGTTTGTTTTGATGACACCAAATCAGCAGCAGATTTGCTTGATCCAGCCGGCACAGGCAACCCTACTTTCCACATTTACAGTGAGTATTCGCCGGAACTTGCGCTGATCCGGGCAAGAAAGAAGGAGCTGGAAAGAGACATTCGCCAGGCAACGGGTAAACAACGCAAAACCTTGCTGACACAACGTGCCCTTTTGACAGCCGAGGAAGACAAAGAAGAGGAAGTCATCCGTCGGGAATTGGGAATGAAGCTGGCTGAATGGTTGCCACAAATAAACAACAATGTAAATAGCTGTGCCAACCTTGATTTCCGACTCGCAAAAGCTTTCCTGGCATCACGTTGGAATGGATGCTTACCTAAATTAGTGGAGCATCACAGCCCTTCAAAATTACATAATGCGTTTCATCCACTGATCGCCTCGATGCTTGAGAAACAAGGATTAACCTTTACTCCGACATCGATCGAACTCCAAAAAGGCTCAACGGTTCTTCGAGGAGCCAACATGGGTGGTAAGAGTGTCGCCTTGAAGACAGCTTTCCTGGCACTCCTGATGACCCAACTGGGATATTTCCCATTTTGTGAAAGCTTGGAAACTCCGTTGTTTGATTTTTTTGCATTCGAATCCAGTTATGAGGGTGATCTGCAACGGGGGCTCTCTTCGTTTGGTCTAGAGGCTGTTCAAATCCGAAATCACTATCGCAAGAGTCAAACTCAGAGAGGTTTGATCCTGATGGATGAACCTTGTCGGGGAACAAATCCTTCTGATGCAACGGCAATCGTTCAAGCGCTTTGCAACGTTTATAGTAAATCCAACAGCACGTTTCTGATTGCCACGCACTACCATGTCAGAAAAGCATCAGGAATTCGTTTTTACCAGGTGCGTGGCATAAACCCTGACGCACTGTCAGAATTAGCCTCTTATCGATATAGCCCCCCTAAAACTGACGTAACTGAAGATGATTCGCCACCAACTTTGTCAAAAATCTCATTAAAACTGCAACATGAGGACCTGACAAGAGTCAGGCGAATTCAAAATTTGATGGATTATCGCCTCGAGGAAATCGACGGCGTTCATCAATCCCCTTCAGGTGCGATCAAAATTGCTGAGCTGCTAGGTGTGGACGAAGAATTATTACGCGAGATGAAAGCAGCCCGGCCGGAGGAATAATGGCAAAACTAAAGATAGATTGGGAAAAAGTAAGGCTAGCGCGGGAAGCAGCCCGGCAGGTTGTGGAAGACGTCCATGCTTACACCCAGCAATTCACCACTACGACTATTGAAAGGTCGATTTGCCGGCTATTTGGCATTGACGGTGTTGATGCTACGGGCGTACCTCTGCCAAATGTGGTCGTGGAACACCTTGCATCCCGCCAGATGCTGGGACTTGGGGTGAGCTACTGGCTTGGACAGGCAGCGATTACGCTCGGCAAAGAACCCCAGGAAATCGCGGAAGCGGTTGCCCAGGGCGAGTTAGATCTCACCCAGACAGACCCGGTTGATCTTTTCGAGATTCAATTGTGGGCAGAAAAACGAGCCGAAGAAGCAGTCTCAAAGATTCACCGCAATCGCATCATAAGAGAAGAAAAATTGCTTGAGTACGGCGATCACTCCGGACCATTGATCTATGTCATTGTTGCGACTGGAAATATCTACGAGGATATCCTCCAGGCCAGAGCTGCTGCCACGCAAGGCGCTGATGTCATCGCGGTCATTCGCACCACCGGGCAAAGCCTGCTCGATTATGTGCCTTTTGGCGCGACGACCGAGGGTTTTGGGGGCACCATGGCGACCCAGGAAAACTTCCGCCTGATGCGCGAAGCGCTGGATGAGGTGGGGGCGGATCTGAAGCGATATATTCGCCTCTGCAATTACTGCTCAGGTCTTTGCATGCCCGAGATTGCGGTTATGGGCGCTATCGAACGCCTGGATGTAATGCTCAACGACGCGCTTTATGGCATCTTGTTTCGAGATATCAACATGCAGCGTACCCTCATCGACCAGGAGTTCTCCCGCCTGATCAACGCTGCAGCCGGGATCATCATCAATACAGGCGAGGATAACTATCTGACCACTTCCGATGCTTACGAGGAAGCGCATACAGTATTGGCTTCGCAGCTTATCAATGAGCAGTTTGCCCTGAAAGCAGGTCTGCCCGAGGAGCAGATGGGTCTGGGGCATGCCTTTGAGATGAACCCCGAGCTCAAGAACGCTTTCTTGTACGAGTTTGCCCAAGCCCAGCTTGCCCGGCAAATCTTCCCAAATGCCCCACTAAAATACATGCCCCCCACCAAGTTCAAAACTGGCAATATCTTCCGATCGCACGTCCAGGACGCGCTTTTCAATATTGTGACCGTCATCAGTGATCAACGCATTCACCTGCTTGGAATGCTGACCGAAGCCATTCATACGCCCTTTTTGGCAGACCGTGCTCTTGCAATCGAAAACGCCCGCTACATCGCCACCAGTTTTGCGGATTTTGGGGAAGACATCGAGTTTCGGGAGGGCGGGATCATGGAGCAGCGGGCTGCGAATGTGCTAGATTTAACCCTTGACCTTCTTCAGAATATTCGGCGAGATGGTCTGTTTAGAACCATTGAGGACGGACGTCTGGCAGGCATCAAGCGGCCATTTGAAGGCGGTAAGGGGCTTGCAGGGGTAGTCGTCAAAGAGGAGCAATACATGAATCCTTTCATTGCCCTTTTGATGGAAGAATCAAAGCTTGGGTCTGAACGTTATCATCGTGCAAAAGCGACACTTGAGGATGGTAAAAATGAGTAGCGGACATTATTCAACCAAGAAAGCCGATTTTGACAAGACACTGGATTTGACTCAACTAAAACCTTACGGCGACACGATGAACGATGGCAAGGTTCAACTTTCTTTCACCCTGCCCGTCCCGGATAGTGAAGTGGCAGTCGAAGCGGCCCGACAATTGGCGATGAAGATGGGCTTGATTGAGCCCACGGTGACCCACCACGCCCCATTGGATAAGTCATTCAGCTTCTTTGTGGTGTATGGAAGTGTGAGCCATTCAATAGACTATACGCAAATACACGTGGAATTCGTAGATATCAACAAGATGAGCCTGGATGAAACCGATCTGTTCATCCAGCAGAACTTTGGTCGAAAGATCAGGGTGATTGGGGCGAGCACGGGCACCGACGCTCATACTGTTGGTATCGACGCGATCATGAACATGAAAGGCTACGCAGGTCACTACGGGTTGGAGCGCTACAAGATGATCGAAGCGCTAAACTTGGGCAGCCAGGTAACAAACGAGGATTTCATTCGTAAGGCAGTCGAGTTTGACGCAGATGTCTTGTTGGTCTCGCAGACAGTGACTCAAAAGAACGTCCACGTCCAGAACCTGACCGAGTTGGTGGAGCTTCTCGAAGCAGAACGTCTGCGTAAACGCTTTTTACTTATCATCGGCGGACCTCGCATCAGCCACGAACTCGCCAAGGAATTGGGTTGTGACGCGGGGTTTGGTCCTGGCAAGTATGCAGATGACGTGGCAAGTTACATTTGCACCGAGTTGGCGGCACGCAAGCAGCATGGCTCGTAGTTTTATTAAATCCTGGAGAAAGGTATGAGTGATGATCAAATTGATTAGTTTGGAAGATGCAGTGAACCTCGTGCGTGACGGCGATACGATCATGGTAGGAGGATTCCTGGCTGTGGGCACGCCTGAACGGCTTATCGATGCCCTGATTGCCAAGGGAGTAAAGGACCTGACCCTGATCTGCAACGATACTGGTTTTGTCGACCGCGGTGTCGGCAAGATGGTCGTCGCTAAAATGTTTACGAAAATCATGGCTTCTCACATTGGAACCAACCGCGAAACCGGCCGGCAAATGCTGGAAGGTGAAACCGAGGTCGTGCTGATCCCCCAGGGCACCCTGATCGAACAGATCCGGGCTGGCGGCTTTGGGCTTGGCGGCGTGCTCACCAAAACCGGCTTAGGCACCGAAGTGGAAAAAGGGAAAACGGTCATCGAAATCGATGGTGAGCGATACCTGCTCGAGAAACCTCTGCGTGCCAACATAGCCTTACTCTTCGCTGAAAAGGCGGACGAAAAAGGCAATCTTTCCTTCCACGGCGCCACAAGGAACTTTAACACCTACATGGGTGCCGCTGCGGATATCGCGATTGTTGAAGCGCAATCAGTGGTTGGAGTTGGCGAAATGTGCCCGGACGAAGTAGTTGTTCCTGGTGTCTTTATTGATCGAATCGTTGATGGAGGCGCACTATGATGGACAAACAGCAAATGCAGGAATTCATTGCCAAACGCGTTGCCCAGGAACTCCAGGATGGAACCCTTGTGAACCTCGGCATTGGGTTGCCGACGCTGGTCGCCAATTTCGTCCCTGAAGGCCGAGACGTCACCTTTCAATCCGAAAATGGTTTCATCGGCGTAGGTCCTGTTCCCACCCAAGACCTGATCGATCCCTGTATTGCTAATGCCGGCGCGATGCCTGTGACCATCCTGCCGGGTGGAAGTTTCTTTGATAGCGCCATGTCCTTTGGCATTATCCGCGGTGGGCACGTGGATGTGACGGTTCTGGGAGCCTTACAGGTTGCTGAAAATGGCGATATTGCCAACTACATGATCCCGGGCAAGATGGTACCGGGTATGGGCGGCGCAATGGATCTGCTGAGTGGTGCCAAGAAAGTCATCGTTGCGATGGAGCATACCGCCAAAGGCGCGCCCAAGCTTCTGAGTGAATGCACCTTGCCCCTCACGGCCATTAACGCGGTCGATTTGATCGTGACCGAGATGGGCGTCATCGAAGTGACGCACGAAGGTTTTGTGCTGATTGAACAAAATCCGGATTACACTCTGGACGAAATCAAAACCGCAACCGGCGCCCCATTGATCATCAGCGCTGCTTTAAAGCAGATGGCGTAATAAATTGGTTTAACACGAAGAGGATGGCAATAACTTCCACCCTCTTCGTGTTATTTCTTTTCGTAGGTAAGGGTCTTTATGACTGGAAACCCTTAGGCAGAACCAGCCCTAATGGATGACGGGACTCGATAGAACTGATCAGTTGGTCAGAAAAAATCGTCCCAACAGAATCGCCCAGATTGGATAGAGAATATAGGTTCCCAAATAGCAAAAGAACGCTATATAAAGGTATTTTGGCATAGACTCCATTTTATCGATCTTGGCGACGATACCGAGAATCCCGATCACCCCGAATACCATGAAAGCGCCCGCAACTATCCCAAATAAGGACAGCCCGTGGGGAAGAACATAGATGCCCAACATGGTAAAGCTGAAGTAAAGCAGCCAAAGGCCGATCAGGGCGTTCCCGATACCCGTATACCACCATGCCATGACGAAATCTGTGATACGAGCGACACTCAGAACTGTGCCTACAATGGTAGCTATCGCGCCAATTACCACAAAACCCAAAGTGATCTGACCTAAGATCGGAGAGGTGGCGTGAATTTCCTGGTAGAGCATAAAAGCCAGGATGGCGCTGAAAATTCCGATCAAACTATTGAAAATATCGTTAACAAAGCCCAAAGATTGCTTTACGGCATACATCAGGGCGAGGAAAATGAGGGCCAGAATGGCTGAAGAACCCGTGATTACGGCCACCCATCCAATTATTGTGAAAGAGATGCCGCTTGTTGTCATAAATTTCTCCTTTAGTTCAATTCATAGACGCAGAAACTCCTTAAATTTCAATCCACCGATCCGCAAAATCACCGGAGACACGGAAGACTGGGTTAACACCAATTTGCCAGATGATCTGATAGGGGTCCATGAACTCAAGAAAGTCTTGTCGAAACTCCAGAATCGGACTATCTGATTGAATTCTGGAGTGAATGGAGTTAATTTCTTCCTCGGTAGTCCCCAGACCAATCACATAAACCTGACCCGGAAGTGTCTCTCCTTTAAACAACGCCAGGACAAAATCACCTTTTCTCAGAGCAATCATACTTAGATCCAATCCAGCAGCTTTGACATCTTCCCAATTTTTATCGAAAGGCAAGGTGTACCACAGACCATCTTCTCTTATTGTCTCCCGACCAATCAATTCCATTTCAAAAAGATTTTTGTAAAATCTTTCAGTTTCCTGCAGATCAGTAACAACAAGCGCAATATGGCTCACGTAAGTTATCATTTTTTCATCCTTCAACAAACAAAGATTAGATCATTAATAAGTTGCCTATCATCCGTCATTGTGGATATGGGAACGGACGCCCTTTGGCAAGAGCTTGAATCAGCTCAGGTTCAAGTTCCAGGTATTTGTCATCGGGAATGGCGTCGAGCGCTTCAAGCGTTTTGCTGAAGAAACTTCGCGCAGTGATGGTGAGCACTACATCCAGGATCTCTTCATCTTTCAAACCGAAACCCCGCAGTTCTTCTATATCTGCTTCGTTCACATCTCCAGCATGCTGGATAATCTTTTGGGCTAAGGTCATCAAGGCGACCTCTTCGACCGCAAGACCAGCGCTTCGATAGTCCTGAACAATGGCAATAATTTCCTTAGCGGAAAAAAAATTCTTTCGCAACACAGCCGCGTGGGCTAGCGCACAGTAAGTACAATTAAGCTCGAGCGCACTGGCAAACGTGATCAGCTCATAACGGCGCAGGCGCATGTGTGATCGAATGGAGGATGATAGTTCGTTCCAGGCCTGGTAGACCTTTGGCCGCAGGCTGAATAGCTTGGCGTGATTGGGGACGTACCCAAAGGTATCTCGGGCAGTTGTGTAAACTTCTCTAACTAGACCTTCTGCTTCTTCTTCTTGAATCGTCTTAATGTATGCCATCTTGTTCTCCATCATTCCACTTTAACAGAATGGAATTAATGGATGTATATACCCTATTGGTGTCCAATACAATAGAACAACCGAGCTTGTAGAGGGTATGTAGAAGAACATAAATCCTTGTTAGGGGTTGGCGTTTGATATTATCTGTAAGGAAATGCTCCAGGAAACTAAAAATCCTGCGAATTATCTGTTTTTTGGAATAGCGTCAATTGTAACCCGTCAGGGTCTTCAAAGCGCACGTTTGTATCGCCCCAGGGGGTTACTACAGGTGGATGAACCATCGTTGCCCCTTGGCTGAGTAAGCGATCAATTGCGCTCTGCAGGTCAGGCACCTGAAGGGCAAATCGGATGTGTCCGCTGACGCG
>MTKX01000766.1_pt2 | contig 38673 bp, 33 predicted proteins | sample 1042771 | NCBI WGS metagenome assembly MTKX01 (sample SAMN06212183, study PRJNA360534) | anaerobic digester metagenome | biome: Wastewater treatment plant; material: sludge; isolation source: anaerobic digester fed with sludge from wastewater treatment plant | place: Denmark: WWTP Randers ...
ACGACCTGCGGCAAGCTGGCCCGCTGGGTGGCCGGGATCGGCAAGAACCCCCTGCTCGTGTCCTTCGACCTCAAGCGGCCGGCCGCCCAGGACCAGCTCCGGACGATCGCCGCCTCCCTGGGCCGGCCCTTCTACGAGATGAGCGCGGCCCGCATGGCCGACCCGAGGGCGGCCCTCAAGGAGCTTAGGGACTACACGGCCAACCGCGGCTTCGACCCCCTCATCGTCGACACGGCCGGCCGCCTCCACGTCGACGACGAGCTCATGGCCGAGCTCCGCCTCGTCCGCGACATCCTGGACCCGGTCGAGGTCCTCTACGTCGGCGACGCCATGACCGGCCAGGACGCCGTCCGCAGCGCCCAGGCCTTCGAGGAGCGCATCGGCCTCTCCGGCGTCGTCCTGACCAAGCTCGACGGCGACGCCCGGGGCGGCGCGGCCCTGTCCATCGTCGCCGCGACCGGCCGGCCGGTCAAGTTCGTCGGCGTCGGCGAGAAGAGCGACAAGCTCGAGGTCTTCCACCCCGAGCGCATGGCCTCGCGCATCCTGGGCATGGGCGACATCCTGTCGCTCGTCGAGAAAGCCCAGGACGAGGCCGACGTCGCCGAGGCCGAGGACATGGCCCGCCGCCTCCGCAAGCGGGAGTTCACCCTGGAGGACTTCCGCAAGCAGATCGGCCAGATGAAGAAGATGGGCTCGATGGCCGACCTCCTCGGGCACCTGCCCCAGGTCGGGCCGCTCAAGGGCCTGGCCAAGGCCCCCNNCGGGACGACCCGCGCATCCTCAACGGCAGCCGCCGGGCCCGCATCGCCCGGGGCAGCGGCCGGCCCGTCCACGAGATCAATCAGCTGGTGAAGCAGTTCCAGGAGATGAAGAAGATGATGGGGAGCTCGTCGGTCCGCAAGCTCCTCGGCGGGTTGAAGTAGGCCCGCCCGCCACCTCCGCCGGGACCCTCTTTACGGCTTCCCTTCGAGCACGTGGGCGACACACTCCAGCCAGAAGGCGGCGTAGTCCTCCCAGTAGACGAAATTGAGGCCCCAGTGCGGAGCGGGGTCGGACATGAAGGCCAAGACCCGGCCGCGGCCGCACGTCCGCACGGCCAGGAGGGGGTCGTGGGTGTCGCGGACCTCGAGCAGGACCCGGCCCTCGGGGATGGACAGGGTCTTGTTGTAGCCGAGCAGGGGCGGCATGGTCCGCAGGTTGACGGACTTGAAGAAACGCTCGCCGGACGCGGTCAGCTCGGCGTCGAAGCCCTCGGTGCTCTCGACGAGGTCCTCGTGGTCGAGGCAGCGCACGGGCAGGATCTCGCGCAGGCGGGTCCGGCCCCAGCCGCCCTTGCCCAGCTCGCCGGTGAAGGAGTACCAGCCGCCCAGGAACAGGGCCGATTTGCCGTCCTTGACGGCCTCGACGGTCAGACGGACGCGGTCCGGGTAGGTCAGGACGGACCGGCCGAACTTGTCCCGGTCGAAGAAGCCCGGGGCCAGCTGGAAGAGCTTGGCGTCGATGTCGCTGAATACCAGGACGTCGTGGTCGGCCAGGACCTTCTCGTAGTCGCCCGGGCCCAGGCGGTTGTAGAAGTCCCAGGCCGGGACGGATTCGACCTGGTGCTCGCCGGTCGACTCCAGCGCTTCCTTCAGCCACTTGCCGTAATTGAAGATGTCCAAGCCCTTGACGGAGTGGTAGAAGGGCGTCTCGGCGAAGACCGGCCCGGTCAGGACGGCCCAGTCGCCCACGTAGTAGATCTTGGCCATGTCCCTGTCTCCTTCCGCCCGTAAGGATAACAGAGTCCGGCGGCCGGAAAAAGCCCTTTCCCGGGAGGGTGTCCCCTCGAGAGGACAGCCCCCTCGGGAGTGTTGACTTGGCCCGCGAATTCCGCTATGATTTCCCAGCAAAATCCTCTTTCGCGGAAGTGATACCACAATGATGACCATGCGCTTGCAGAGATTCGGCACCAAGAAGAAGCCCACCTACCGGATCGTCGTCATGGAGGCCAAGACGGCCCGCCAGAGCCAGGCCCTCGACACCCTCGGCACCTACACCCCGCTCGACGACCCGGCCGGGGTCAAGCTCGACCTGGCCAAGGCCAAGGCCTGGATCGCCAAGGGCGTGCGTCCGTCGGCCACCGTGCAGTCCCTCCTGGACAGGGTCTCCAAGTCCGCCAAACCCGCTCCTAGCGCGAAATCCTAGAAGGAGGTCAGCGTGAAAGAACTGGTCGAGCTCATCGCCAAAGCGCTCGTGGACCAGCCGGAGAAGGTGCTCGTGACCCAGCTCGAAGGCGAACAGACCACCATCCTCGAGCTCAAAGTGGCCCCGGAAGACCTCGGCAAGGTCATCGGCAAGCAGGGCCGGACGGCGCGCGCGATCCGCATCCTCCTCGGCGCCGCGGGCATGAAGCTCAAGAGGCGTTACAACCTCGAGATCATTGAAAAAGGCTGACCTCGTCGCCCTCGGCAGGGTCGTCCGCAGCGACGGACGGGACGGGCGCCTCAAGCTCAAGCTCAGCGAGAAGGGACCCACCGGATTCGAGGGCGCTTCGGTCTACATCGCCCGCCCCGGCGGGCTCGAGGCCTACGGCGTGGAATCGCTCGTCCTCGACCGGAACGCGTACTTCCTGAAGCTCCGGGGCGTGGACACGCTGGCCGCGGCCGACGCCCTGGCCGGCGCGGAAGTCCTGGCCCGGGCGGCCGACTTCAAGCGGCCGGCCGCGGGCCGGTATTACGACTTCGAGGTCATCGGCTGCCGGGTGAGGACGGCCGCGGGAGCGGAGATCGGCGAGGTCGCCGGCCTGCTCGAAGCCGGCGGCCAGGTCCTGCTCGTCGTGAGACGGGGGGACGGGGACGTCTACGTCCCGTTCGTCGAGCCCATCCTGGTCGAGGTCGACCGGGAGGCCCGGGAGATCGTCGTCGATCCCCCGGACGGTCTTTTGGAGTTGAATGAGATTTGATATAATCACGATCTTCCCCGAGATGTTCGCCGGCGTCTTTTCGGGGGGGGTCGTCAAGAAGGCCCTGGACCGGGAGGTCGTCCGGATCGGCATCCACGACCTGAGGGACTTCACCACGGACAAACACCGGCAGGTCGACGACCGGCCCTTCGGGGGCCTGGAAGGAATGGTCTTGAAGCCCGAGCCCGTCTTCCGCGCCGTCGAGGCCGTTCGCGGGCCCGGTCGCAGCAAGGTCTTCCTGCTCTCGCCCCAGGGCCGCCTCCTCGACGCGGACCTGGCCCGGGAGCTGGCGGCCGAGGACCAGGTCATCCTGATCTGCGGCCGCTACGAGGGCGTCGACGAGCGGGTCGCCGAGCACCTGGCCGACGGCGAGATCTCCGTCGGGGACTACGTCCTGTCGGGCGGGGAGCTGGCCGCGGCGGTCGTCGTCGACGCGACGGCCCGGTTCGTGCCGGGCGTCGTCGGCAAGGAGGGTTCCGTGAGGAACGACTCCTTCGCCGGGGGGATGCTCGACTACCCCCAGTACACGCGGCCGCGCGAGTTCCGTGGCCACGAGGTGCCGCCCGTGCTGTTCTCGGGCGACCACGGCCGGATCGAGCGCTGGCGGCGCAAGAAGGCATTGGAAAAGACGGCCCGGCGCAGGCCGGACCTGATCAGGGATAGAGCCCTGTCCCCGGAGGACCGGCGTCTTCTGGAGGAAATCTCAGAGGAAAGGAAGGACGACGAATGAACCAGATCAACGCGATCGAGGATAAACATCTCCGTAAGGACCTCGCGGACTTCAACGTCGGCGACACCGTCAAGGTCCACTACATCATCCGGGAAGGCGACAAGGAGCGCGTCCAGATCTTCCGGGGCGACGTCATCGCCAAACGCGGCGGCAGCGTGAAGGCCACCTTCACCGTCCGCAAGGTCTCCTTCGGCATCGGCGTCGAGCGCGTCTTCCCCCGCCACTCGAAGATGATCAAGACCATCGAGGTCGTCCGCAAAGCGAGCGTCCGCCGGGCCAAGCTCTACTACCTGCGCGACCTCAAGGGCAAGGCTGCCCGCCTCAAAGAAGACCAGGGCTGACCGACGCCGGCCGTGGCCACCCTCAAGCTCGAGAAGGAGCTCTACCGAGGGGGGGCCCGGCTCGTCGCCGGCGTCGACGAGGTCGGCCGGGGCTCCCTGTTCGGGCCGGTGGTGGCCGCCGCGGTCATCCTGCCCGAGAGCTGGCTGGCCGCCCGCGCGCCCGCCTGGGCCGGCGCCGTGGACGATTCCAAGACCCTGTCCGCCGCCCGCCGCGAGGAACTCGCGGCCTCCCTCCTGAGGGAAGCCGGCGACGTGGGGCTGGGCCTGGCCTCGGCCGCCGAGATCGACGAGCGGAACATCTACCGGGCCACCCACCTGGCCATGGTCCGGGCCGTCGAGAGCCTGGCCGTGCCCCCCGACGTCCTCCTGGTTGACGGTTTCCCGATAAAAGATGTACATTACCGCCAGATGGGCATCACCGGGGGCGACCGGACCTGCCGGTCGATCGCCGCGGCGTCCATCGTGGCCAAGGTCTACAGGGACGGGCTGATGATGGTCTTCGACGCCCTCTACGAAGGCTACGGTCTGGCCCGGAACAAGGGTTACGGAACGGAAGAGCACTTCCGGGCGTTGCGGGAGAAGGGCCCGACGGACCTCCACCGGGCCTCTTTCCGGCTGGGATAAGGACGGGACCGCATGGGCGCACGCGCCGACCGCGTCAAGGTCATCGAGCAGGCCGAGAAGTTCGTCCGCGGCGGCCGCCTCCGGGAGGCCATCGCCGAGTACGAGAAGCTGGCCCTGGCCGACACCCAGGACGTCGGGACGCTCAACATCATCGGCGACCTCCACATCCGCATCGGCCAGAACGACCGGGCCGTCCACTTCTTCCTCAAGGTCGCCGACGAGTACGAACGCCGCGGGCTCTATTCCCAGGCCCTGGCCATCTGCAAGAAGATCCACAAGATCTTCCCCGACCAATCCGACTACGCCCTCAAGCTGGCCGACCTCTACGCCCAGCAGGGCTTCGTGGCCGAGGCCAAGGCCCTCTACGGGGCCGTGGCCGGGCGTTTCGCCGGCGAGGGCCGGGCCGCCGAGGCCGTGGCCATCTACGAGAAAACGGTCAAGCTCGACCGCGAGGACCACGAGGCCCGCCGGGCTCTGGCCGGCCTGTACCGGGCCCTCGGCAACGTCGACGCGGCCCTCGAACAGCTCAACGGCAGCGCCGACGTCCGCGTCGAGAAAGGCCAGCTCGAGGCCGCCGAAGACGTCCTCCGCGAGGCCCTGGCCGTCCGGCCCGGCGACGTCCGCACCCTGGTCGGGTTGGTCGAGGTCTTCAAGAAGCAGGGCCGGCCCGGGATGGCCGTGGAACTGCTCGAGGGCGAGCTGGCCGCCGCGCCCGACAGCGTCCAGCTCCTCAACATCCTCGGCAACATCCACTTCGAGGCCGGCGACACCAAGAAGGCCGAGGACATCTTCACCCGCATCGTCACGGGGCACCCCCTCAACGTCAACGCCCGCATCAAGCTGGGCCGCATCCAGATCCTCAAGGACAAGCTCGACCAGGCCTACGAGCTGTTCGAGCCCCTCATCAACAACCTGGTCAAGAAGCACCGCGACGAGAAGGCCATCGGCCTGCTGGGCCTCATCCTGGAGAGCCAGAAGCCCCACCTGCCGGCCCTCGAGCGCCTGGCCCTCATCTACCGGTCGAACAAAGAGGTCAAGAAGCTCGAGGTCGTCGACCGGGCCATCCTCGACGAGTTGCGCAAGATCGGCGACAAGGAGCGGATGATCGGCGTCTACAACGAGCTCGGCGAGCTCCGGCCCGACGACGCCGACCTGGCCCAGGAGGCCCGCTCGCTGCGCCAGGAGCTGGGCCTAGCGGTGGAAGAGGTCCGCGACGAGACGACGGGCCTGTCGGAGAAGGACCGCGAGGCCATCAAGGAGGTCATGGACCAGGCCGACATGTACCTCCAGCAGGGCCTGGTCCGCATCGCCCGCCGCCTGCTCGAGAACCTCCGCTTCCGCTACCCCGAGGACCCCCAGATCGTCCGCAAGATCGCCGTCCTCGACGAGGTCCGGACGCACATCGACGAGGATGAGATCCGCCGCCGGGTGGAGAAGACGAGCCAGCTCGAGGCTCAGGCCCGGGAGCGGGCGGCCGAGAAGAGGGCCGCCGAGCGGAAGGGCCCGGACAAGCGGCCCGAGCCCGAACCGCCGCCGGCCGAGGCCGGGCCGGGACCCGGCCCGGTCCCGGAGGAGTCCGCGCCGGCGCGGCCGCCGGCCCCGCAGCCCTCCGTCGAGACCAAGCCCGCCGCGGCCCGCCCCGATGACGGACGCCGCCGGACGTCCGGTCCCTTCGGAGACGATGTCCTCGGAGGCGAGAAGGTCAGCACGGCCGACATCTTCGCCGAGACCGACATCATCCCCTTCATCGGGGAAGAGCCCGCCGAGAGGCGTTACTACGAACTCACGGCGGCGGCGGCCGACGAGCTGCGTTGGATCGCCGCGGCCCGCTCCCGCCAGCTCCGCGGCGGCTCCTCGCCCTACGAGCGGGATCTCACCGGCATCGTCGCCGACTTCCGCAAGGACCTCCGGACGCGGGGCGGCGCCGGGGACGCCGACACCCACTATCAGCTCGGCCTGGCCTTCCTGGGCCAGGGACTGATCACGGAGGCCGTCGAGGAGCTGACCCAGGCCGGGGGCGACCCCAAGCTGGCCGTCGAGAGCTACACGCTCATCAGCCAGTGCTTCCGTTACAAGAGGGATTTCGACGAGGCCTCGAAATGGCTGAAGACGGCCCTGGCCGAGACCAAGGCCGGGACCGAGCCCTATTTCGCGCTGCTCTTCGAACTCGCCGACGTCGCCCAGGCCGCCGGCGACCGGGACGGGGCCGTGGGCCTCTTTCGGCAGGTCGCCGACTGGAACCCGGGCTTCCGCAACGTCGCCGCCCGGCTCGAGGACCTGGCCGGCCCGGCCAAGGCCTGACCCGGCCGTCCTGCCCTGAACTTACATCCCGATGACCAGGCCCGCTCCGGCCCGGGCGTGCCTGGCGAACGGTCCCCTGAGCACGTAGGTCCCCTCCAGGACGAGGCGCATATTGCGGCGCAGGAGATAGCCGTAGTGGGCCGTCACGGAGGTATAGAAGAGGTCCGACAGGTCGGAGTCGACCCAGTTGAAGAGCCCGGCCAGGTACCAGCGGCCGTCGTCCCCCTTGGGCGTGTAGATGAGCTCGGCGAAGGCGCCGCGGGTGGCCACCCGGCCCTCGGGCAGGATGTCGGCGAAGAAGGGATTGCTGTCCCGCCGCTCGAGGTACTGGAGGTTGAGCTCGAACGGCTTGACCGTGACCGTCGCGTCGCCGCCGGCCATCCAGACCGCGTTGGCGGTCCCTTCCGGCGCCTCCTTGCCCAGGTAACCGAAGCCGCCGACCCGGACGGCCGGGGCCACGTCCTGGGACAGGCGGAACATGACGTTCTTGTATTTGTCGTCGTCGAAATTGCTGAAGATGTTGCCCTCGCCGATGCCGTTGCCGTTGACGACCTGGACGGTCAGATCGGTCCCCGTCGGCAGGCCGTAGGTGAGGACGACGCCCCGGTCGTAGGTCAGGTCGATACCCGAAGCTCCCGGCCGGGCCTTGTAGACGGCGTAATCCTCGTAGGGCAGGCGGATCTCGCGCTTGAAGAGCGGGTCGGAGACCTGGAATTGGCCGACCGTCAGGCCGATCCCGGTATTGAAGACGTCGTTGAAATAGACGAAGGCGTCCTCGACGCCGGCGACCTCGCCCTTCTCGCTGAAGAAGAAATAGAAGTAGTAAGAGACGTCCTTGAAGAGCTGGCCGCCCGAGATGATCTTGAGGATGTGGGGGGCGCCGAAGTCGAGCTTGCGGTCGTTGCCGTTGTTGTAGTTGAGGAAGCCCTCGAGCCGCAGGGCGATGGGGACCTCGCGCAGGAGCGACAGCAGCGAGTCGCCGGTGTCCATGGTATAGCGCGGGGTGTCCTTGTCCTTGATGACGAAGCCGTTGGCGGCGAACTCCGCGCCGTAGGGCTTGAGCTTGGGGAAGGGGGCGTGGCAGGTCTTGCAGGACATGCTGTACTTGCGGGCGAAGGCCGGCATGGCCCGCAGGCTGCCGAGCGAGACGGCCGCGAGCAGGGCCGCGGCCAGGACGAAGCGGAGGGCGCTCTTCATGGTCGGTTCTCCTTTCCCGGGTCCGTTCAATCGACGATGGTGACCGTCGTCGAGTGCCGGTTGACCTCGATGGGCTCGGCTTCGTCGGGCGGGACGCCGAGGAAGTCGGCCGCCGGCTTGACCAGCTTCTGGTAGTAGAGGACGGCCGTGACCTTGAGCTCGCCCAGGGCGACGCCGTCGGGCAACCGGAAGGTGCAGGTCTCGAGCTTGGTCTCGCGGGGCCCGAGGCGGTAGTCGGTCCCGAGGGACTTGGTGTTCCACTGTTGGAGGGTCATGCGGCCCTGCGGGTCGAAATAGGCCATGCGGAAGATGCGGTCGCCGAACGGCACCCCGTCGCGCTGGAGGCCCTTGAAGGCCGGATCGCCGAGGGCGACGCCCATGTCCTGATAGGCCAGGGTGTCGGCGGCGATGGTGAACTCCTCGCCCGCGAAGCCCTTCTTGTCGACCGGCAGATGGTAGACCGTCCCCTTGGCGTCGACGGCCTCGACGTGCATCCAGACGATGCGGTCCTCGACCGAACCGGACGGGAACTTGTGCCCGGTCTTCTGGTTGAACAGGGCGACCGTGAACTTGACCGGGTCGCCGGGCACGGCCTCGCGGACGTCGGGATGGATGCGGAGCTCGATGGTGCCCCGGACCTTGCCCTCGTCGTGGGCGCCGTGGAAAAGGTGCTGGCGGACGTCGGGATAGGCCGCGCCCATGGCCGCGGACTTGCCCGGGGCGTAGGTCATGTGGCAGTCGTGGCACTTGACGCCCTGTTTGGCGTAGGGGCCGTCCTTCCACTCGAGGTGGGTCGACTTGACCCAGACGCCGTAGGGGCTCATCTCGTTGTGGCAGGTGCCGCAGAAGTCGGCCGTGCCCAGGAACTCGGACCTGACCAGGTTGTGCTCCGGCGAGTTCTTGTTCTCGCGGGGNNTCGTTGGCCCGGCTGTTCTTGGCCGGGACCGGCGGCGGGACGTCGCCGGCCAGGAAGGCGATGGGGGCGTGGCAGCCGTTGCAGCCGGCCTTGACCCCGGCCACGACGGGGTCCTTCTCGGCGTGGGGCACGGCCAGCTTGAAGTACTCGATCTCGTCCCAGTGGTGGGTGTAGGCCTGGGACATCATGGCCTGCTGCCACTGGCGGTAGATGTCGGTGTGGCAGGCCGTGCCGCAGAACGGGGGGGTCTGGTAGTCGGCGTACTTGCGCGTGCCCAGGGCGGCGTCACCGGCCTTGGGCGCCTGGGCCGCGGCCATGGCCAGGATGGCGACGGCGGCGAGAACGAGGGCGACGGGCAGGACGGGTCGCTTCACGGGTGCCTCCTCTTTGCCTTTTGGGTCCGCGGGTATTTTAGGGGAAAACGGGGGCTAAAAGAAAGGGGGACACGGACCCGGGCCCGTGTCCCCTGAGGCTGGCCGGAGGGCCGGTCGCTATTCGACGATCTTGGCCGAGATGATGAGGATGAGCCCCTTGTCGCCGCCGTCGAGCTTGGAAACCCCGACGACCGTGCGGTCGCCGGACTTGACGTTGAGCGCGCTCTCGATCAGGGTGACGACGACGGGATCCATGGCCTTCATGGTCTCCGACGCCGGGGCCGCGCGGCGGGTGATCTGCCGCAACCGGACCTCGGTCTTGATGACCGGCGCCTTGGCGTCCCCGGCCACGTCGGGCTTGAGGGCGAACTCGAACTCGGCCTTCGGGCCCAGGACGACCTCGGCGCTCTCCCGGTTGATGACCCGGATCAGGGTCGAGTCGAGGACCGTGTAGCCCTTGTAGCGGAGGAGCTTGCGCAGTTCCTTGACGACCGGGTCATTCAGGAGGTCCGCGTCCGTCGTCGCGTCGGCCTCCGTGCCCAGGACGAGCTGGACGGTGTACAGGACGTCGGCCGGCTTGACGTCGATCTCGCGGACGGCGGCCAGGATCTTCTCCACGTTCTCGGGCGTGTCGCTGACCGAGAGGATCGACGGCATGTTGGGATTGAACTGGATGTGGCCCTCGCGGCCGACGTAGGCGTAAAGCAGCTGCTGGATGTCCTGGGCCCGGACGTACTTGAGCTTGACGATCTCCTTGCGCAGGTTCTTGGCCTCGGTGTTCTGGGACGGAGCCGGGGCCGCGGCCGGGTCCTCGGCCAGGACGGGCGTGACGGCGGCCAGGACGAAGGCCAGGGTCAAAAGGGCGGTCATCGTCTTCTTCATTCGTTCTCTCCTCTATAATCGAAATCCTTGTCGAAGAACCAGACGATCTGGAGCCCGGTCTCCTGCGAGACCATGGTCATGGACAGGACGTCCTGCCCGCCGGCCGCGACGGCCGGTCTGCCCGCCGTCGTCCGCCCTTCCGGTCCGGAGACCGGTCCTCGGAAGAGCAGGGCCAGGGCGACGAGGCCGATCAGGGCCCCCGCCGCGGACGCGGCCGCCCAACGCGGCCGGAAGACCGGCCGGGCCGGCGCCGCCCGTCCCGCTTCACCCGTCCCCGCCTGACCGGCCGCCCGGGCCATCAGGACCCGCCATTCGGCCTCCGTCCAGTCCGGGACGCCTTCGCCCTTGGCCGCCGTCCGGAGCGTCGCGAGCGCCGCGCGGAACGCCCGGAGCTCCTCCCGGCAGGCCGGGCAGGCGTCGAGGTGGGCCCGGAAGGCCCGGGCCCGCCGCGGCCGGAGGTCGTCCCCCGCGGCGAGCGGCATGAGCCGGCGGATGGTGCGGCAGGTCATCGTCCTACCTCCAGGTGGGGGAGATCGCGGCGGAGGACGTCGCGCAGCTTGCGGCGGGCCTTGGACAGGTGGACCCGGACGGCGACGGCCGAGCAGCCGAGCGTCCGGGCCGTCTCGCGGACGTCGAGTTCCTCGAGGTCCCGCAGGACGAGGACCTCGCGCTCGCGGGGGCTGAGGACGGCGAGCGCGCGCAGGATGTCCGAACGGACCTCCCCGCGCTCCCGCCCCGCCTCCGGACTTTCCGTCCGCGGCGCCGCGGCGGCCACGGCGCCGAAGGCGGCCGTCTCGCGCGTCTTCCTCCGGTAGCGGTCCCGGGCCTCGTTGGCGGCGATCTGGAACAGCCAGTTGCGGAAGCTGCGCCCCGTATCGTAACCGGCCAGAGAGCGGTAGGCCCGCAGGAGGGCCTCCTGGGCCACGTCCCGGGCCTCCTCGGCGTCCCGGGTCAGCCGCCAGGCCAGGGCCAGCAGGGGCCGCCGGTAAGGGGTGACCAGGGGTTCGAAAGCGTCCGGACGGCCGGCCAGGACCATGGCGACGAGCTCCTTCTCCGTCTCGTTCATTCGCCTGGTTCTACCCCCGCCGGGGCGAAAACGTTAAGGCCGGAGGGGATCCGGCCTAAAGCTTGGTGCCGACGATGATGAGGTTCTCGGTGTCGACGTAGCAGGTCCCGTTCTCGAAGGCCATGTTGTAGGCGGCCTTGACCTTGTCCGGGGCCTCGCGGTGCATGTTCAGGATGAGGGTCTGCTTGGCCTTGCGCAGGCCGGAGTTGACCAGCCAGTTGTTGATGTTGAAGCGCTTCATCCTGTATTTGTAGGCCCGGACGTCCTGGAAGCCGTTCTTCTGGAAATAGCGGACGAGGAGGGTCTTGGTGAAGGTCCGCCGGACCTCCTTGTGCTTGAACATCTCCGTGTACCAGTCGACGATCTCGGGGTCCTCGCCCGGCGGCACGCCCTCGGCGATGATCAGTTGGCCGCGGCACTTGAGGAGGTCGTAACAGCGCAGGAAGGCCCGGTCGAGGTTGTCCAGGATGTGGTGGAAGACCATCCGCCCGACGATCTTGTCGAACAGGTGGTTGTGGAACAGGCTCTCGTTGATGTCCCAGCGGACCATGGAGATGCCGTCCCACTTGCCCCGCTTGAGCATGGAGTCGGAGAAGTCCATGCCGACGACGTGGCGGACGTGGGGCCGGATGGACCGGGCCATGGCCCCCGTGCCCGTGCCGACGTCGAGGACCAGGTCGTCGCGCGAGAACTTGGCGACCTTGATGATGCGGTCGATGTAGCCGGTGTCCTTGGTCCAGTAGAGCCGGTCGTAGTTCCGGGCCCGGATGTTCCAAAAATGCTTTTCGGGCATCGCGTCCCGCCGCCTCAGCCGCCGACGTGGACGAGGCCCTTGACCTTCTTGAAGACCGACAGGACCTTGTCGACCTGCTCGTCCGTGTGGGTGGCCATGTAGCTCGTCCGCAGGCAGGAGAACTCGGGCGGGACGGACGGCGGGAGCGCGACGTTGGTGTAGATGCCCTCGGCGAAGAAGACCTTCCAAGCTTCCAGGGCCTTCATCATGTCGCCGATGACGATGGGGATGATGGGCGTCTGGCTGTCGCCGATGTTGTAGCCCATGTCCCGGAGCTCGCCCCGGACCCGGGCGGCGATGGCGTTGACCCGCTCGACCCGCTCGGGCTCGGCCTCGAGGACGTCGAGGCAGGCCAGGACCGTGGCCACGTTGGAGGGCGGCAGGCTGGCGCTGAACATGAACGGCCGGGCGAACATCTGGATGAAGTGGACGGCCTCCTTGGGACCGGCGATGAAGCCGCCGACCGAGGCCAGGGACTTGCTGAAGGTGCCCATGACCAGGTCGACGTCCGGCTGCATCCCGAAGTGCCAGCCCGTGCCGCGGCCGCCGCCGAGAACGCCGATGGCGTGGGCGTCGTCGGACATGAACCGGGCCCCGTACTTCTTGCAGATGGGGATGATCTCGGGCAGCTTGGCGATGTCGCCGCCCATGCTGAAGACGCCGTCGACGATGACCAGCTTGGCCGGGCCCTCGGGCAGGCCCTTGAGGACCTTCTCGAGGTCGGCCGGATCGTTGTGCTTGTAGGTCCGGATCTGGACGTTCTTGAGGGCCTTGGCCATCCGGACGCCGTCGATGATGCTGGCGTGGACCTCCTTGTCCGTGACGATGATGTCGTCCTTGTCCATGATGGCCGGGATGGTGCCCAGGTTGACCTGGAAGCCGGTGCTGAAGACGAGGGCCGCCTCCATGCCGGTGTACTTGGCTAGGCGCTCCTCGAGCTCGATATGGAGATCGAGGGTGCCGTTGAGGAAGCGCGAACCGGTGCAGCTCGTGCCGTACTTCATGACGGCCGCGGCGGCCGCTTCCTTGACCTTGGGGTGGTTGGTCAGCCCGACGTAGTTGTTCGAGCCGATCATGATGTACTTCTGGCCGTGGATGTAGACCTCGGTCCCCTCGGCGTGCTCGATGGGGATAAAATAGGGGAACAGGCCCATGGCCTGGGCGGACCGGGGTGTCACCGGATAGCCGTATCTCTTGCCGCCCATGGGATTGGAGTAGAAGTCCTTGCATTTCTCGAAGAGGTCCATGGTCACGTCCTTCGGAAGGATTTCCAGCCGATAAGTATAGATTTTCCCGCCGGATAAGTCAATTTCAGGGGGAAACGCCCCGGAAGGGCCGGGTCAGGCAGGTCGGCCCGCCGGCCCCTTTGACCGAGATCTCCCCGCCCCGGTACGTCAGGACCTCGACGCCGGCCTCCTCCAGGAGAGCCGCCGTCCGGGGATTCCCGGCCAGGGCCAGGCACACCCCCGGGGCCAGGGCCAGGACGTTCGTGGCCATGGTGGCGTATTCTTCGTCCGGGACCTCGACGAGCGCGTAGCCCCGGTCGAGGAGGAGGCGGCGGAACGGGACCGGGAGAAGGCGGGAGTAGACCAGGAGTTTGGCGTCGCCGACCGGGCTGATCATGGACATCAGGTGGAGGACGTCGCCGGGGCCGTCCCAATGGGGGAGGGGGACCTCGAGGACTTGGCGGCTGTCCGTCCCGACGATCTCCCGGAACCGTTGGATGCCTTCGCCGTTGGTCCGGTAGCCGTGGCCGACGGCGGCCGTCCGGCCGTCGAGCCAGACGACGTCGCCGCCCTCGAGGGTCCCCGGGGAGCGGACCTCGCCGGCGACCGGCCAGCCGGACCGGGCCGCGAACGCGCCGACGGCCGCCGGCTCGCCCCGGCGGAGGTCCTTGCCCATGCGGCAGAGGACGAGGCCGTCGGGACCGGCGCAGGCGGCGTCGCGGACGTAGATCGAGTCGAGGGTCGTCCCCGGAGCGGCCGGCAGGAAGCGGATGTCCGGCACGAAGCGCCGCAGGACGGCGACGAACGCGTCGTATTCGTCGCAGGCCCGGGCGAAGTCGGGCTCCGCCGTGTAGCCTAAGGCGCGCCACTCGGCCGCGACCCGCTTCTGATCGCCCCAGGCCTCCTTGGGATGTTTGAGAAGAAGGCCCCGGATCGGGGCCACTTCGGACAAGGCGGGAATTTCCATGCGGGCATCATATCGGTCCGGCGGGGGGCGTTCAAGGGGGCGGTCGGCCCGAGGGTCCGCCGTTCCTCCCCGCGGGCTCGGAACGGACGGCGCGAAGGTCTCGATTTGTCCAAATATGTCGTAGATAATAAAACAAATGCAGTGGTGTGCGAGGTTTCCTCTGGATTTTCTTGACGGGATATTGTAGAATCCGCGGAAATACAGATAGGAGGAAATATGAAAGCAATCGTCCGCACGTCCCTCGTCCTGGCGCTGGCCGCCGTCCTCACGACGGGCCTGTTCGCCAACGGCCTGAACCTCAACGGCTTCGGCGCCCGGGCCGCCGCCATGGGCGGCGCCTTCGTCGGCCTGGCCAACGACTACACGGCCGTCTATTGGAATCCGGCCGGGCTGGCCCTGCTGAAGCAGCCGACCTTCGGCCTGACCGGCGACATCCTCATCCCCAAGGCCACGTACACCCTGGGCGAGTACGAGATGTCGACCAAGAACAAGATGTACCCCGCCGGGCTGCTCGGCTTCTTCACCCCGATCGGCGAGAACATCGTCGTCGGCGTCGGCGCCTACACCCTGTCGGGCCTCGGCGCGGCCTGGGAGAACACCGGCCTCGAGGCCGCTCTCGTTTCGCCCTATCCGCCGGCCGCCTTCACCCCGACGCTCGAGCCGTCCAAGTGGGAGAGCTTCATCGGCTCCGTCACCCTGGCCCCCTCGATCGCCGTCAAGCTGAGCGACATGGTCTACCTCGGCGCCACCTTCAACATCAACTACGGCTTCTTCAAGACCGACCAGTGGGGCAAGTACATGGCCCTGGGGATCGGCGCCCCCGCCGACGGCCGCGTCGCCGCCGCCCCCATGCTCGTCAACTTCGGCCAGCAGACCCTCAACGTCAAGGGCTGGGGTTTCGGGGCCACCTTCGGCGTCCTGGTCAAGCCGGCCGAGTGGATCAGCTTCGGCGGCACCTTCCGGACCCAGGCCAAGATGAAGCTCAAAGGGACGACCGAGATCGAGAACATCAATCTCGTCGGCCTCGAGAACGAGTCCGACACCAGCATGAGCGTCGTCAGCCCGATGTGGCTGGCCGGCGGAGTGGCCATCAAGCCGATGGATAAGTTGACCCTGGCGGTCGACGCCCACTATACCAACTGGAGCAAGCTCCAGGAGATCGCCCTGACCTTCGCGGATCCCTATTGGGATGCCGCCCTCGGCGAGGACGCCGCGCTGGTCCTGAACTGGGCCAACAAGACCCAGTTCCGGTTCGGGGCGGAGTACGACCTCGGCAACTTCGCCGTCCGCGGCGGCTACTACTACGACCCCGCCCCGGCTCCGGACGCCACGCTGAACATCCTGACCCCGAGCTTCACGTTCAACAGCGTCACCGCCGGCTTCGGCTTCAAGAGCGGCGCCCTCAAGATCGACCTGGCCCTCGAGTACCTCATGGGCAAGGACCGGACCGTGGCCCCGTCCGGCGACAACCTGCCCGGCCTCTACGAGATGAACATCCTCGTCCCGATGTTCGCTCTGAGCTTCGGCTGGTAAGGCCTTAGGACTTCGCATTCCCCCGGGGGGGAGGGCGCCCGCCCTCCCCCCTTTTTTTTGCCCTTCTCCCGTGTCCGGGCCGCCCTCTCGAGGCGGCGCGCCCCGTTTGATTCCTGGCGCGGCTTTGTGCTATAAGCCCCATGGATCCCATGTGGACGAATTCCGGCTCCGCCCATCATTCCCACTCACCGATAAGGAAGGTCTAAACATGGACGAATCGACGAAGACCCCCGCGCCCGCCGAGCCCTCCTGGAGCCGGCGCAAGTTCCTCGGGGCGGCCTCGACGGCCGCCGCCGGCCTCATGGTCGTGCCNNACGCTCAACATCGCCTGCGTCGGCGTCGGCGGCATGGGCGCCGCGGACACCCGCGGCTGCCGTTCCCAGAACGTCGTCGCCCTCTGCGACGTCGACGACGAGAGCGTGGCCCGGCTCCTGCGCCGCGACGACCTCGAGCCGGCCGAGAAGGCCATGTACGAGAAGGCCGCCAAGTACCGCGATTGGCGCCGTCTGTTCGAGAAGGAGAAGGGCATCGACGCCGTCACCGTCTCGACGCCCGACCACAACCACGCCGTCATCGCCATGGCCGCCATCAAGCTGGGCAAGGCCGTCTACGTCCAGAAGCCCCTGACCCACACCATCAAGGAGGCCCGGGCCCTGGCCGAGGCGGCCAAGGCGGCCAACGTGGCCACCCAGATGGGCAACCAGGGCCACGCCGGCGAGGGCGCCCGCCTCGTCTGCGAGTGGATCCGGGCCGGCGCCATCGGCAACGTCTTCGAGGTCCACTGCTGGACCAACCGGCCGATCTGGCCCCAGGGCGGCATCGACGCGCCCAAGGAGATCCCCTCGACGCCCTCGACCCTCGACTGGGACGTCTGGCTGGGGCCGGCGCCCTTCCGCCCGTACCACCCGGCCTACCACCCCTTCAAGTGGCGGGGCCTGTGGGACTTCGGCACCGGAGCCCTCGGCGACATGGGCGCCCACATCATGGACCAGCCCTTCTGGGCCCTCGACCTCAAGGCCCCCGTCAGCGTCGAGGGCTCGTCGACGGTCTTCTCGAACGACTACGCGCCCCAGGCCGAGGTCGTGACCTACGAGTTCCCGGCCAACGGCTCGCGCGGACCCGTCAAGCTGACCTGGTGGGACGGCGGGTTGATGCCGCCGCGCCCGGCCGAGCTCGAACCGGGCCGCATGGTCGGCGACGACGGCGGCGGCTGCTTCATCCGCGGCGACAAGGGCCTGCTCATGTGCGGCACCTACGGCGAGAACCCGCGCCTGGTCCCCGAGACCCGGATGCAGGACTTCAAGCGGCCGGAGAAGACCATCCCCCGTTCCAAAGGCATCCGCGAGGAGTGGTTCGAGGCCATCAAGAACGGCACCAAGTCCACGACCGACTTCTCCTACTCGGGCCCGCTGACCGAGGCCATGCTGCTGGCCAACGTCGCCGTCCGCCTCAAGGACAAGAACATGAAGCTCCTCTGGGACGCCGCCAAGATGGAGTTCACCAACCTCCCCGAGGCCAACGAGCTGCTGCACTTCGCCTACCGGCCCGGCTGGAGCCTCTGACCCGCGATGATCGCCGCAGGGACGGTCCCTCCGGGGACCGTCCCCTTCTTTTTTCCATGACCGGAGACACCGACACCGGAGGACCCTCATGAGAGCCCAGTTGCCTGACCGATCCCTGCCGTGGGCCGTCGCCGCGGCGCTGCTGTTCTCCGCCGCCGCCGCGGCGGCCGCCCAGGACCTGACCTGGGCCGTCCACGACCGCGAACGGCCTCAGCCGAAGGTCGTCGCGCCCGGCCCGGCCGGGCCGCCCGTCCCGCCGCCGGCCGACGCCGTCGTCCTCTTCGACGGCAAGGACCTCGGCCGCTGGACCGACGCCAAGGGCGGGCCGGCCCGCTGGAAGGTCGAGAGCGGCTATATGGAGATCGTGCCCAAGAGCGGCGGCATCCGGACCGCGGCCGGCTACGGCGACTGCCAGCTCCACGTCGAATGGATGGCCCCGTTACCGGCCAAGGGGACGGACCAGGACCGCGGCAACAGCGGAGTCTTCCTGATGGACCTCTACGAGGTCCAGGTCCTCGACTGCTACGGCAACCGAACCTACGCCGACGGCATGACGGCGGCCCTCTACGGCCAGCACCCGCCCCTGGTAAACGCCTGCCGCCCGCCCGGCGAGTGGCAGACCTACGACATCGTCTTCCATAGGCCGCGCTTCGATAAGGACGGGGCCCTCGTCGCGCCGGCCCGGATGACCGTCTTCCACAACGGTCTCCTCGTCCACGACAACGACGTCCTGACCGGCCCGACGGCCCACAAGGCCCGGCCGCCCTACAAGGCCCACGCCGACCGCCTGCCCATTTCCCTGCAGGACCACGACCATCCCGTCCGCTTCCGGAACATCTGGCTCCGGGAGCTCGAGTGAAGGAGCCCGCCATGAAGAGAACGATCCTCGCCTTCGTCGCGGCCGCCGCCGTCCTCGGCCTGCTGGTCTGCTCCGGCGCGGCCCAGGCCCCGGCCCGGGGCAAGTCCGCCCTCGTCGTCTGGGGGGGCTGGGAGGGCCACGAGCCCAAACAGTGCGTCGACCTGTTCGCTCCCTGGCTCGAGAGCCAGGGCTTCAAGGTCGAGGTCTCGCACACCCTCGACGCCTACCTCGACCTGGCCAAGCTCAAGACGCTCGACCTCATCGTCCACATCTTCACCATGTCCGACATCGGCGGCGAGCAGGAGCGCAACCTCGAGGAGGCCGTCAAGAGCGGCGTCGGGTTGGCCGGCTGGCACGGCGGCCTGGGCGACGCCCACCGCTCGGCCGTCGAGTACCAGTTCATGGTCGGCGGGCAGTGGGTGGCCCATCCGGGCGGCGTCATCGACTACGACGTCGACATCACCGACCCGGCCGATCCCGTCACGAAGGGACTGGAGCGCCGCTTTCACATGAAGTCGGAGCAGTACTACATGCACGTCGATCCGGCCGTCCAGGTCCTGGCCACGACGACCTTCTCCGGGGCCCACGCGCCGTGGATCGACGGCGCGGTCGTCCCGGTCGTCTGGAAGAAGCTCTACGGCAAGGGCCGGGTCTTCTACACCTCGCTCGGGCACGTCCGGGCCGATTTCGACGTCCCCGAGGCCCGCGAGATCGTCCAGCGGGGGATGCTCTGGGCGGCCCGCGTCTCCGGCGACGACCCGTCTCCGACGAACCCCTACGCCCCGCTCCTGAGGAAGTAGCCGCGGCCGAGCCGGCCCCTCGCCTTGACGGGCGGCCCTCCCCGTGCTACAGCTGTGGGTGAAGGGAGAGGGGAATGGACGCCAAGACCTTTATCCGGACCGCCGGCCTGGCCCTGGCCGTCGCGGCCGGTATCGCCCTCCTCGAGCCGGCCGGGCCCGCGGCCTCCCGGCCTCAAGACAAGACGGACGAGTTCTACGCCCGCTCCGTCGTGGACAAGGTCGAGGTGGTCGCGCCCGACCAAGCCTTGGGCGAGCCGGACGGCCTCTTCGCCGAGATCCGTCCCGGCGGCGAACTGACCGTGCGCATGGAGAGCCGCATCTATTACTCGGAATCGTCCGACGACGGCTCGGTCGTCACCAAGGGCGGCGCGAGCTACGGCCTGGCCGGGCTGTTCCGGATGGACGAGGAAGGGGAGGACGCCTGGCAGCCCCTGCACCCGGGGCGCGGTCCCGGCGGCTTCAAGTTCGGTCCGGCCATGTTCCCGGTCGCCCAGTCGACCGACACCATCCGCATCGTCAACGACGACACCAGGCCCGTCTACGTGGACGCCGTCGTCGGGTACCGTCGGGACTCCGGCGGTCGCCGCTAGGGCCGTCCGCCGCGGACGAAGAGGGCCAGGACGACCTCCGGGCGGAGGCCGTAGAAGCTCATCCGATAGTCGGCGCCGAGCGCCGCGCCGACCTCTTCGGCGAAAGCGGCGGACGAAACGACGACGGCCGGCCGCGCCTCTCCGAGCCCTTCGCGCGCGGCCGCCGGGCTCGTCCAGTAACCGGCCCGCCCGTAATCCCGGAGGTACCACGGCAGGGGCCAGGTCTCGTCCGGCGGGGCGACGACTGCGACGAGCAGGTCCTTCCCTTCGGGCGCGGCCGCGGCTGCCCTCTCCACTTCCCGGACGAGACGGAGGAGGTCCGGGACCGTCTGGGCGTAGGCGTAGGGATTGGCCGGGTCGGCCGGGCGGGCGAAGCTGGCCCGGTAGCTTTGGGCGGCCAACCCGGCGAAGCCCGGGACGAGGAGCGCCAGGACGGCCAGCTTGACCAGGCGGAATCGGCTGATGCGGAGGAGCAGGGCGACGCCGTGGCCGGCCAGGAGGACGAGCCCGAAATAGAAGGGCAGGAGGTTCCAGGGCGTCTTGTAGGGGACGAGGCTGTAGGCCGCCGCCGTGAACACGGTGAAGAAGAGCGTGAAGCGAAGGAAGCGCGGCGAATCGTCGCGGCCGCCGTCCGGGGCCAGGGCCCCGATGCCGCCGGCCAGGGCCAGGAACAGGAGGAAGGCCTCGCTCCAGACGGGCCCGGACGCGCCCTTGGCGTAGGCCAGGAGGCCGAAATAGTAATGCCAGGGATGGGCGTGGACCCCGGGATGCCCGGCCCGCTCCAGGGACAGGCCGAGGGCGCGGACTGCGTCGGCCAAGCCCCCGGGGTTGGTGAAGAACGAGGAGTAGAACAGGGCCGCCACCGCGGCTCCGGCGGCCAGGGCCAGCACGGCGTGTCCCGGACGCGGCAGCCCGTTCCGGCCGCCGCGCCAGGTCCAGGACCCGTCGGCGGCGGTCCGGCCGCCGGGCCGGGCGTAGGCTTTCTCCGCGAGCGCCGTCGCGGCCAGGGCGGCGGCGGCGGCGGCGAAGAGAAGGGCGCTCGTCTCTTTGGTGGCCGCCATCAGCCCGGCCGCGGCTCCGGCGGCCAGGGCCCACCGGGCGGATCGGGTCTTGGCGTAGCGCCAGCCGGCGCCGATGAGAGCGGCCAGNNGAGACCGCGGCCAGGGCGGCCGCGGCCAGGACGGCCTCGCGGGAGAGGCCCCCCGCGAGCAGGAGGAGCAGAAGGAGGACGGCCGCGCCGGCCAGGGCCGGGACGGCGCGCAGCGCGGCCATGTCGAGCCCGGCCAGGGTCCGGGCCCCGGCCAGGCGGGCCGCCGGCAGGGTCAGGTAATACAGGGTCGGGCCGTGGTGGTCGCGGGGGTCGAAGCGGTAGTCCCCGCGTTCGAGCAGGGCCCCGAACTTGACGGCCTGGTTGGCCTCGTCGGGATGGACGGGCCGGGCCTCGGGGCGGGCCAGGCGCAGGACGAGGGCGCCGGCCAGGGCGCAGAGAAAGAGACCGGCGAAGGCCTTCTTCGTCATTTGGCCGGGAGGCCGTAGACCTCGACCTCCACGTAGTGGTTCATGTCGTTCGAGGTGTTGCCGCCGCTGTAGAGCCGGACGTAGCGGGCCTTGACCCCCTTGGGATCGAAGAGCTTGCCGTCGAACGTCTCGATGTATTCCTTGTCCTTGCCGGCCCCGAGGCCGGAGGTGTTGTCGTGGTCGTTGTTGAAGACCGTGGTCACGCCGGCGACGAAGTCCTTGTCGTCCGAGACCTGGACGACGACGTCGCGGTAGACCCGGGCCTGGCTGTGGTAGTGCCAGGCCACGATGGCCTGGAGCTCGCAGGGCTTTCCGAGGTCGATCTGGATCCACTGGAGCATGGGCCCGAGCTCGACGTAGTAGCCGTCCTCACCGGACTTCTTGCCGTCCGTGACGTAGGCGGTCTCGCCGATGACGGGCTCCTTGTCGCTGGCCGCGACCGGCTTGCCGGCCGACAACAGGACCGTTCCGGCGGGGACCAGGAACGGGCCCCTGGGCTTGCCGGTGATGGACTCCAGGTTGGGGGTGCGGATGTTCTTGGGCGTGCCGACGAACATCGGCTTGGGCAGCTGGATCTTGAGGACCTCCTTCCCGGCTTCCTGGGCCTCGGCGGCGGGGACCAGGGACAGGACGAGGGCGGCGAGGACCGCGGCGGCGAGCGTTCTTGTCATCGGCGACTCCTTCTTGGCGCGGGCCCTTTTCCGTCGATCTCGCCCGCGTTGAATATTCTACACGTTTCGGGGCCGGTTTTCACGAGGGCCCAGACCGCCGGGTGCCTGCGGCAGAACCCGGCCACGTCCCGGGTCGCGAGGACCATGAAGGCCGTCGACAGGGCGTCGGCCGCCGCCGCCGAGGGGTGGGAGGCCCAGGCCGCGGCGTGCCCCGCGGCGGACCGTCCGGTCCGCGGGTCGACGACGTGCTCGCCCTTGACCTCGGTCCCCGAGCCGCTGAGGGCCCGGTTCCTGAGCAGGACCCGGCCCGGGCCGGAGGCCCGGCCCTTCGTCGCGCCGGTCCCGACGGGCCAGCCTTCACCCGTCTCGTTCGCTCCGGGTCCCGGCCCTGCGGCCAAGGCGGTGCTCGTGCCGGCGTGGAGAAGGACGTTCGCGGCGTCCCAGTCCTTGAGCAGGGTCAGGGCGGCGTCGAGGGCGTAGCCTTTGCCGACGGCGCCGAGGTCGAGGTCGAGCGGCGGGAGCTTCGACCGGCCCCGGGCCGGGAGCCGGGTGACCGTGAAGCCGGTCCCGGTCCGGTCGACCCGGATGAGCCGGGCCAAGGCCGGGCCCGGGATCCGCCGGTCGCGGCCCCGGGCCGGTGCGGCGGCCGTGCGGAAGTTGACGTCGAAGGCGCCGGCCGTCTCCGCCTGGACGAACGCGGCCAGGCCCAGGACCTCGGCCGTTTCGAGCCCGACGGGCAGGGCCTCGCCGGCCCGGAGCCGCCCGACGCGGCTGATCTCGCTGGCCGGGTCGAAGCGGCTGAACAGGCGCTCCAGGCGGTCGATCTCCCCGAAGGCGGCCCGGGCGGCCTGGCCGGCGTAGGCCTCCTCGCGGCCGGCGACGAAAATCTCGAAGACCGTGGCCATCGCCTCGTGGGCGAAGCGCGGGACCCGCTTCATGCCCCGGCCTTCGGGCCTAGCGGCAGCTCCCGGACGGCGTCGGAGGCGACCTTGAGCCGGGCGGCGACGTCCTTCTCGCCGCGGACCTTCTCGTCGGTCAGGAAGTGGACGTCGAGGAGGCCCTCGGAGTGGAAGCCGGTCCGGAAGTAGTTCATCTCGGCCAGCGACAGGCTCCAGCCCTGGAGCCAGGTCTCGATCTCCTTGCGCTGCCGGCCGCCGCCGAGGAAATGGAGGACGAGCCGGATGGGGGCCGACGGGTCGATCTCCGCGCCCTCGCTCTCGTCGAGATAGTAGACGCCGCGGACGCCCCAGCGCTGCCCCCCGCAATGGTAGGCCACGCGCTCGGCCATCCGCTGGCGCCAACGGGAGCCGTCCTCGTCCTCGCGGGCCCCGGCCGGGCCGCCCGCGCAGGCCGTCCGCACGGCCGCCTCGGGCGGGGCGAAGAAGCCGACGGCCAGCTCGCGGTCGGCGTTCATGAGGACGCGCAGGACCTTGCCCCCGGTGGCCTCGGGGATGTCGATGACCCGCAGGGCGTGGGCCACGGCGGCGCATTCCGGGCAGTGCTCGGCCAGCTTGTTGGGCGCCTCGAGCAGGAAGCGCTCGTTGAACATCACGCCCTCGTCGTCCGGGTAGAGCGGCAGGTAGCGGATGCCCGACTCGACGAGGTCCTGGAAGAAATGGGTCCCGAAGGAGACGTCGGGGACGTAGTTGCCCTTCTTGCGGGCCACCTCGATGAGCATGGCCGAGTTGTTGATCTCCGAGTAGGTCACGCGGACCCCGAGCTTGATGTCGCCGCGGCTGCCCCAGCGGCCCGGGCCCATGAGGATGAACTGGCGGCGGGGCAGGAGCTTGTTGAGCTTGCCGACGGCCTCGCCGACGGCCACGAGGTCGCCGTAGTCGGCCAGCTCGCCGTAGCGGTCCGGGTCGACATAGACGAGGTGGGTGACGTCGGCGACGCGGCCGTTGGAGACGTGCTTGCGGGCCGTGAACAGGACGGCGGCGTCGGGCAGGTTGGAGGGGATCTCCATGGCCACGTCCTCGGAGGCCTGGCTCTGCGGCCGGCACTGGAGGAGGTAGAAGTCCGTCCCCGTCGAGGCGAACTCGATGTCGACGGGCACGCCCATGGCCGTCGACAGGGTCTTGAGGATGGCCTCCATCTGGAGCATGAACGGCGTCGCGGCGATGAGCCCGTCGAAGGTGACCACCGCGTCGACCTTGGCGATGTCGGTGGCCAGGCCCATGGGCCTCTGGAGGAGGCCCTCCTTGTAGACCGAGAAGACCTTGGTCAGGGCCGGGAACGCGTGCCCGACCTCCTCGAGGAGCTCGCGGATGTCCTTGGTGACGAAGCGGTTCTCCTCGAGATCGATGACGTCGATCTTCTTGGGCGAGTAGCGGACGGCCTCCTCGGTCGAGACGTTGACCCGCAGGTTCGGCTGGCTGGGGGCGACCAGGACCGGGTAATCGTCGTTGACCCGGTCGACGGCCCGGGTGCCCAGGCCGGGCACGATCCGGAGCAGGCCGTCCTCGCGCCTGATCCGGGGGGACCAGCGGAACTCGTTCCGGCTGAAGGCGACGCCGGCGTAGGCCGGGAAGAAGTATTTGCCGGCCCGCATCCCGACGACCTGCTGGATCATGACCCCCATCTCCTCGTAGAAGTCGAGGAGGCCGCGCTCGGACCGGTACTGGATGGGGTCGGGGCTGAAGATCGAGGCGTAGACCTCGGCCACGGCGTCGCAGAGCGCCTCCAGGCGCTTCTGCTTGTCGCCCTGGTTGGCCAGGAACAGGCTCTTGTACTTGCCGGCGAAGGCCGTGCCCAGCCGGTCCTCGAGAAGGCTCGAGCTGCGGACGATGAGGGGGACCTCGCCGAAGTCGTCCAGCGCGACCGACAGGCCCTTGACGACCTCGGGCGGGAAGGACGAGTTCTTGAAGACCTGGACGAGGTGGGGATATTCCTGGCGGATGACCTCGATGTCCTTGTACTTCTGCTCGTGGACCTCGTCGAGGTTGTTGTGGGTCGAGAAGGCGCTCAGCCCGTCCGAGGTGATGTACCAGGTCTTAGGCTTCTTGACCGAGCCGATGATGGCGTTGCGGCGGGCCGCCTGCTTGAGGATGCGGCTGGCCAGGAACAGCCCGGCGCTCTTGCCGCCGAGCTTGCCGTGGCTCCCCGACGGGAAGACGATCCGCTCCATGAGGTCGAAGAAGTCCTCGAGGTCGACGTACTTCTTGGCCACGTTGATGAACTCGAGCTGCTCGGTGAAGAAACGGCGGATGAGGCTGACCCGGACGCTGTTGGCCTTCGACCGGGGCAGGGCGATGCCCTCCGGGGCCAGGATCTTGATCCGGCGCATGCTGTCGAGGACCTCGGCCAGGTCGGCGTAGACGTTCTCCAGGCTCTGGACGGCCGAGCTCGAGCGGTCCTCGTTGATCCAGCGCTGGATGCGGTCGAGGATGTCCTCGTCGGCCAGGTTGGCCGAGGCGATGCGGAAGGTCTCCTCGGTCAGCTCGAAGAACCGGTCCATGGACTCCCGGCTCTGGGGCAGGTTCGATTCGCCGAACAGGCTCTCGATGGTCCGGCCGCCGCTGAAGCGCTGCAGGAGGTCGCGGGCCTCCGTGACGCCGCGCCAGCCGAGGTAGTTCATCATCTTGCGCGAGACCCGGATAAGGAGGCCGGGATTGGTGTTGCGGAGGAGGTCGAGGGCGATCCGCCAGCCCTGCTTCTCCCCGGCGGCCTCCCGGCGGTCGTCGCTCATCTTCTCGTACATGCCGCGGAGGCGCTGATGGAGGATGAAGTGGCCCAGGCGCTCGGCGACGGTGTGGATGAGCTTGACCTCGCCCTTCATGAAGGGGCCGCAGTCGCTCTCGGGCATGGGCTTCTTATAGGACACGCAGAGGCGGCCGACCGAGGCGTCCTGGACCCGGATCTCGGCGCACTCCGTGTGCGGCGTCTCCTCGTAGTCCGGCGACTCGAAGACGTCCGAGCCGTAGGTGATCTGGGCCTGGCAGCACTCGGGGTACTGCCAGCCGGGCGGTATGGCTTCGATGACCTGGCGGAAGACCTCCTCCAGGGGCACGTCGTAGAGGCTGAGGATCTCCTCGATGCGGTAGAGGCAGTTCAGCTCCTTGGCCCGCTCGTGGAGGGTGGAGAACAGGGTGTTGACGGGATTGGGCGTGCGGGAGTTGGTCATCGGGCTGCGTCCCTCCTCGGCCGCCGGGGCGGCCCTGTCCTCGCCCGGCCCGGGGCCGGGGGCTTAAAGAAGGCCCGTCCCCCCCGGGGAGACCGGGGAGGACGGGCGCGTGAACGCAGCGTCGGAAGCGGTCAGACCCAGCCGCGGTCCTTGCAGGCGTTGGCGACGCGGCTGACGGAGATGACGTAGGCGGCGTCGCGCATGTAGAGCTTGCGCGTCCGGGCCAGCTCGCTGACGGCCTTGAAGGCCGAGGTCATCTTGTCGTCGAGCTTGATCAGGACCTCGTCCTTGGTCCAGAAGAAGTTCATGTTGCACTGGACCTGCTCGAAGTAGCTGCAGGTGACCCCGCCGGCGTTGGCCAGGAAGTCGGGGATGACGAAGATGCCCCGGCTCTTGATGACCTCGTCGGCCTCGGGGGTCGTCGGTCCGTTGGCGCCTTCGGCGATGACCCGGACCTTCTTGGCGATCCTCTTGACGGTCTCGGCGTTGATCTGGTTCTCCAGGGCCGCCGGGATCAGGATGTCGACGTCCTGCTCGATCCAGGCGTCGCCGGGCAGGCGCTCGTAGTCGAGAGCCTCGGCCTTGGCCTTGTCGATGCCGCCGAAGCGGTCGGTGATGGCCAGCAGCTCCTCGAGGACGACGCCGCTTTTCTTGCGGTAGGTGTAGGAGGCCTGGTCGTTCTGGTCCCAGCAGGCGACCGCGATGACCTTGCCGCCGAGCTTGGTGTAGAGCTGGATGGCGTACTGGGCGACGTTCCCGAATCCCTGGACGGCGGCCGTGGTCAGCTCGACCTTGAGGCCCAGCTCCTTGAGGGCTTCGCGGAGGGTGTAGACGACCCCGTAGCCCGTCGCTTCCGTCCGGCCGAGGGACCCGCCCATGCCCACCGGCTTGCCGGTGATGAAGCCGGGGTACTTGGCGTTGTGGATGGTCTCGAATTCGTCGAGCATCCAGAGCATGTGCTGGGGGTTGGTCATGACGTCTGGGGCGGGGACGTCGCGGAGGTGGCCGACGTCGTGGGCCAGGACCCGGATCCAGCCGCGGCAGAGGCGCTCCTGCTCGCGCTGGCTGAGGTCGTGCGGATCGCAGATGACGCCGCCCTTGCCGCCGCCGAGGGGGATGTCGACGACGGAACACTTCCAGGTCATCCACATGGACAGGGCCCGGACGGTGTCGATCGTCTCCTGGGGGTGGAAGCGGATGCCGCCCTTGCAGGGCCCGCGGGCGTCGTTGTGCTGGCAGCGGAAGCCCTTGAAGACGCGGACGCTGCCGTCGTCCATGCGGACGGGGATGGAGAAGTGGTACTCCCGCAGCGGCTGCCGCAGGAGGTCCCGGGTGGGTTGATCGAGCTCGAGAAGGTCGGCCACAGCGTCGAACTGTTTCTGGGCCATCTCGTAGGCGTTGAACCCTTTCACGGCCATTGATACGCTCCTATCGGATGTGAAGTGATGAAGGCCTCCGAAGACGCCCTCATGTCGCGGTTCCCGCGACAGAAAATGATATCCCAACAGGGGAGAAATAGCAAGGACGCGGCGGCGGACCCCCGGGCGGCGGGTCAGGGGGCCGGCGGAGCGGGCGGGGCGGCGGCGAAGATCTCGAGCCCCAGATAGACCGCCGCGGCGACGGCCGAGAGGACGGCGCTCAGGCGGTGGAACTCGAACATGAAGGCCTGCCCGGCCGTCCGCAGGAGCGGCAGCATCGGCAGGAGGGCCGAGACGGTCAGCAGGAAGCCCGCGAGAACGAAGGCCCAGAAGGCCCAGGCCCTGACCCGGGCCGGGGTGATGCCCATCTTCCTCGGGTCGAGGAGCGTCAAGCTGAGCAGGGCCGGCCGGGGCACGGCGATGAAGTGCCGCCCCTTGAAAACGACCAGGACGGTCAGGGAGACGGCGAGCAGGCCGCCGGCCACGACGTGGCCGACGAGCGGAAAGCCGTAAAGACCCCGGGGGACGAACAGGGCGAAGAAGAAGCCGCTGGCCGCGAGATAGAGGAAGCTGGCGTACAGGACGACGTGGAGCCATCTCTCCAGGACCGGCCAGCGCCACACCGGTAACTCCCGGAGATAGGCCGCCCAGGCCCGGGGCGAGGCCCGGCGGGACATCTGCACGGTCCGCAACGCCAGCCAGGCGAAGAATTTCTCGGCGATCTCGGCGTAGAGGATGGTCGTGTGGGCCTCCGGACGGGTCGTCCAGAAGCGGTGGAAGGCCAGCCCGAGGAAGGTCCCGGCGGCGGCGAGGAGGGTGACGGCGGCGAACAGCATGGCGCTCACCTCTTCTCCAGGAAGCCGGCCACCCGGCCCAGGGCGACCAGGCCGGCCAGGAACAACAGCGCGCCGATGACGGCCGCGCAAACCCCCAGGACGATCTTGAGGGCCGGCCGGACGATGAAGGACAGCCCGAAAACGCGCTGGAACAGCCCGCCGAGGCCCATGAAGGAGGAGACGGACCGCTCGGCCACGGACACGGTCAGCAGCGGGCCCGTGCCCTCGAGGCGGCCGAAGAAGAAGTCCGAGCCGCCGCTGTGGCAGTCCGTGCAGCCCTTCCAACCGAGCGACTGCTGGGCCGGGCGGACGCCGTGGGCCAGGGGCCAGGTGACGGGCTCGGCGGCCTTGTCCTTCACGCTCTCGAGCCGGCCCTTCTTGTCGAGCCGGAAGAGACGCCCGCCGGAGATGTAGACGAACTCGGCCTCGGCGTCCGCTTTCTTCAGGGCCGCCAGGACGAGCCCGACCTGCTCCTCGGTCAGGGTCTTCCCGGTCCCGGCCTTGGCGGTGACGGTGCCGATGTCGAAGTCGGCGGCCAGGGGGACGAGCTTGCCCTCGACGATCCAACCCGGGCCGGGCGCGCCGCCGAGGTCGGCCGGCGCCTCGGAGGCGTCGAGGAAGCCGTCGACGATGCGGTAGAGCGTCGACCGGACGAGGAAGGCCGGCTCTCCGGGCTTGCCCGGGGTCGTGGCCAGGGCCTGCAGGAAGTCCTGGAAACGGGCGTCGACGGACGGGTCCTTGTCGGGCGAGGCGGGGTCGAAGTCGGGGACCAGGGGCGCGATGCCGGCGGCCGTGCGCAGGGCCCAGAAGGCGGGCGCGGCGCCGTCCCCCGCGCCCTCCGGCCGGGACGAGGCGTCCAGGCCGAGGTCGACGTTGGGGGCGAAGACGAAACCGCCCGAGACGAGGACGGGCGTTTCGTCCTCGGCCAGGGTCTGTCCGAGGGCGGCGAGCGTCTGCGCGATCCGTTCCTCGGGCTTGAGGACGTCGCCCGCGGCGGCCTCGACGGCCTTGGGCTGGAGGGGGACGAGGTCCCGCCCGGCCCTCTTGGCCCAGTAGGCCGGCCAGACCAGCCGGTGCGGCGCGATCCGGCCCTGCCCATCCTTCTTATAGACGGGCTCGACGATGACCGGCGCCTCCGTCGCCCACGTCGCCACGCCGTAGATGCCGAGGCGATTGGCCCGCGAGGTCCGGACCCGGGTGAAGCCGTCCTTGGGCATCGGCCCCGAGTGGCAGACCGTGCAGGCCAGGCGCTTGAAATGGACGAGGGGCAGGCCGGTGTGCTTGGGGAAGGGAGCGCCCAAACGGCCGGGGACGACCTTCTTCTCGCCCTTGGCGTTCTCGCCGAGGTGGCAGCCCCGGCAGGTGAAGGCTTCGGCCGGCCGGTTGCCGGTCTCGTCCGCCTCGCCCTCGTAGCCGCGGACCATGGCGTGGTCGAGGCCGTTCCTGTGGCAGTCGGCGCACGTCAATCCGGCCGCGGCGTGGACGTCGCCGTCGGCGGTCCACTGGGCTTCGGCCGCGGGCGAAACGGCGTGGCAGGCCAGGCAGTTGGCGTCGGCCGGCTTGTGGTCGAGGTCGAAGAAAATGCGTTGCTTGGAATCGAAGTCCGCGGCCCGGTACTTGACCGAGGGGGCCACGGCCCAGAAGTGGTCGTCGAGGTTGGGCCCGTCGACGACGTCCCAAGTCTCCTTGAGGCGGGAGGCCATGCCGCCGACTTCGCCGAGGCCGCCGGCCGCCGTGGCCGCCCAGCGCAGGTTCTCGCGCAGGATCTGCTTGGCCCACTCGCTCGGGTCCTGGCGGCCCGAGCCGTTGTGGCAGGCCNNCGGCCCGGCCGGAGACGTTCCAGCGGGCCTCGGGGTGGGCCAGGACCTCCTCGTCGGGGGGCTCGGCCGCCCCGCCGCCGGGCATGTGCCGGCCGAAGAGCAGGGTGAAGTCCCAGGCCGTCAGGCCGGCCGCCGCGGGATCGTAGAGGCCGGGCCACTTGCGGTACGAGAGCGGCAGGACGGTGCCCGTCCGCGGGTCGAACTGGAGCCAGGGCTCGCCGGGACGGCCGTCGTTCGCCGAGGCCTTGCCGGCGAAGTGCCAGCCGCCGCTGACCGTGGCGTAGTCGTGGCAGGGGCCGCAGGTGAAGCGGGCCGAGTACGGCAGGGGATCGGTCTCGGTCGGCACGATGAGCTCGTCGTTCTCGTCGCGCAGGGGGATGAGGTGGACGGGCGTCGTCCGGGCCCCGTCCCAGACGGCGTGCTTGTCGGCCGCGGGCGGGGTCTGGGCGGCCAGCCCGGCGGCCGCGAAGGCGATCGCCGCGGCGAAGGACGCGAGGGCGGAGAGGACCCGGCCGCGGCGGCTCATGCCTTGAACTGCTCCGGCCGGAAGTCGACCACCCGGCGGGCCTTGACCGCCTCGTTGGCCTTGAGGACCGCGACGCACGATTCGTAGGCCAGCTCGGCGGGGCAGTTGAGCGGCGTGCCGTGGCGCACGGCGTCGAAGAAGTTCTCGAGGTGGGGCTGGTGGGCCGGCTTGGCGAGCTCGACCGGCAGCGGCCAGCGGCCCGCCTCGGCCGTGACCCGGACGTCGACGTAGATGTTCTTGGTCGCCGACTTCTGGATCGGCACGGCTTCGGACTGGAGCAGGCCGGCTTTGGCCAGGGAGTCCCACTCGGGGGCGTGGGGCTCGCGCATGGCCCAGTTGCCGCGTTCGGGGATCTCGGACAGGACGAGCGAGCCGTTCTCGCCCATGAAGGTCTCGTAGAAGCCGCCGTGCTGGGTCGTCGTCTGGACCTGGTAGAAGGCTCGGGCCGTGCCCTGCGGCGTGGCGTACTCGTAGATGGCCATGACGTTGTCGTACCACTCCCAGTCCCTGTAGTAGTCGAGGCCGCCGCTGGCCACGACCGACTTGGGCGGCCCGCCGTAGACCCAGCTGAACAGGTCGATCTGATGGGAGCCCAGGTCGACCATGGGGCCGCCGCCGAACTTCTTGTAAAGGCGCCAGTTGCGGAACTCGGTCATGTTGGCGTAGCCGTACTTGTCGAGGGTGGCCTGGTCGATGGCGTACTTCTCCGGCCAGCCCAGGAGGTCGGCCTTGGCCCGGTTCCACTGGGCGTAGGCGACGGTCACCCGGCCGAGCAGGGCGCGGTCGCGGATGAGCCGGTCCAGGGCGTGGATGTAGCGGGGATTGGAGCGGCGCTGGTGGCCGATCTGGAGGAGCCGGCCGGTCTCGCGCGCGGCCAGGACCATGGACCGGGCCTTCTCCAGCGTGTTGGCCATCTCCTTCTCGCAGTAGACGGGCCAGCCGCGGCGGAGGCAGGCGTTGGCGTGCTCGGCGTGGACCCAGTCGGGCGTGGCCACGACGGCCGCGTCGATGTCCTTCTCGGCCGCCAGGAGCTCGCGGTAGTCTTCGTAGACGTTGGCGACGTGGCCGTACTTCTTGAGGTAGTTGCCCGTGTATTGGCGGCTGTAGGACCAGATGTCGCAGATGGCTGCGATGCGGACCGAGGGGACGCGCAGCATGGCCTCGATGAGGACCCGGCCCTGGGCGCCGCAACCGATGACGGCCACCCGCAGCTCGTCGGCGGCCTTCGCGGCGGCGGCCGCCGGAGCGGCCGGCGGGGCGGTCTGGCCGAAGGCCGCGCCGGCGAACGCGGCGCCGAGGCCGGCCGCGGCCGAGGATCGGAGGAAATCGCGCCGGCTGATGGGGTCGGCCGCCGGCGCCGGATGCGTCTTGCCCATGGGCTGTCTCCTGTCGTCTTCGAAGCCGCCCCATCATACAATAAATGGGGGCCGGAGATGAAGCCGTCGTATTGACTTTCCCGCGGGCCCCGCATACCCTTCCGGCATAGGCCTTTCGCCGTTCCCGCATGACCGATCACCGCCACCGAGGGGAGAGCATCTCATGACCAAGAGGACCGTGTCCCGCCTTCTTCTGGTTCTGGCCGTCGCCGGCGCCTTCGGCTGCAAGCCCAAGCCCCCCGCCGGCCCGGCCCAGTCCGAGATGGAATGGTACCGCTACATCAGCGCCTTCACCACGGGGGCGGTCTCGCGCAAGGCGGCCGTCCGGGTCCTCTTCGTCGCCGACGCCGCCATGCCCGGCCCGGCCGAGGCCGGGCTCATCGAGTTCACCCCGTCCCTGGCCGGCAAGGCCGAATGGCGCAGCCCGCGCGAGCTCGTCTTCACGCCGCGCGACGGGCTCAAGCCCGGCCAGGACTACAAGGCCGTCGTCCGGGTCGGCCGCGTCCTCGACGTGCCCAAGGCCTTCGCCCGGTTCGCCTTCGGCTTCACCGTCGTGCGGCCGGACATGGAGATCGCCGTCGAGGGCCTCTTCGCCGAGGACCCCGACCGGCCCCAGGCCCAGGTCCTGCGCGGCCGGATCGTCACCGCCGACGACGAGGAGCGCGTCCTCGTCGAGAAGGTCCTGCGGGCCGAACAGGCCGGGCGGTCCCTCGCCGTCGACTGGAGCCATTCGCCCGGCGGGCTCGTCCATCTCTTCTCCGTCCGCGGCGTCGAGCGCGGCGAGACGGCCTCGGCCGTGGTCCTGGAATGGGACGGCGGGCCCATCCGCGTCGAAGACCGCGGCCGCCAGGCGGTCGAGGTCCCGGCCAAGGGCGAGTTCAAGGTCCTGACCGTCGAGCCCGTGCTGGGCGAGGCCCGCCACGTCCTGGTGCGCTTCTCCGACGCCCTGGCCAGGGACCAGGAGCTCAAGGGGCTCATCGTCGCCGAGGACCGGCCGCTGACCTTCGAGATCGACGGCAACGTCGTCCGCCTCTACTCCGCCCGGGAGTTCTCCGGCACCGTCGACGTCCAGGTCATGCCGGGCGTCCGCAACGCCTTCGGCCGCCGCCTGGCCGAGGGGTTGGACCGGCGGATCACGTTCGAGTCCATCCGGCCCCAGGTCCGCTTCGTCGGCCGGGGCCTGGTCCTGCCCCGCAAGGACCGGCTGACGGTGCCCTTCGAGGCCGTCAACCTGCGCAGCGTCCAGGTGGCCGCCTTCCAGATCTACCCGGGCAACATGGCCCAGTTCTTCCAGGTCAACAGCCTCGAGGGCGGCGAAGAGCTGGCCCGGGTCGGCCGCTATCTCTGGCGCAAGACCGTGCCGCTCTCGGACGACCCTGCCGTGACCGGCAAGTGGACCCGCTACGACCTCGACGTCACCTCCCTGTTCGCGGAGAACCCGGGCAGCCTGTTCCGCATCGTCCTGTCCATGAACCGCGGCAATTCGGCCTATCCCTGCCCGCCCTCGGACCGCCCGGTCCGGACCGAGGGGCCGGTCCGGAACATGGACGACGAGGGCTACGGTCGCTACCAGAACTGGGACTACGCCTCCGAGGGGGACGACCTGCCCTGGAACGAGTGGCGCGACCGCGAGGACCCCTGCTCGGACGCCTACTATTTCCCCAACTTCAACCCGGCGGCGGTGGCCGGCCGGAACTTCTTTGCCTCCGACATCGGCCTGGTGGCCAAGCTCGAGGCCGGCGGCGCCCTGCGCGTCGTGACGACCGACATCGGCACGGCCCGGCCGCTCTCCGGCCTCAAGGTCCGGGCTTACAACTACCAGAACCGGCTCCTCGGCGAGACGTCCTCCGACGGCAACGGCTTCGCCGCGCTCGAGCTCCGCGAGCGGCCGTTCTACGTCTCGGCCGAAGGCGGCGGCGACATCAACTACCTCCGCGTCTCGGCCGAGGGCGTCCTGGCCACGAGCCATTTCGACGTCGGCGGCGAGACGACCGAGAAGGGCGTCAAGGGCGTCCTCTACGGCGAGCGCGGCGTCTGGCGGCCGGGCGACACCCTCCACCTGACCTTCGCCCTGTTCGACCGGGACGGGGCCCTGCCCGAGGGCCATCCCGTGTCCCTCGAGCTCTACGCCCCCCAGGGCCAGCTCGTCGGGACCTTCGCGCCGGACCGGACGGTCGAGCCGTTCTACGCTTTCCGCGTCGCCACCGAGGAGTCGGCCCCGACCGGCAACTGGCGGGCCCGCGTCCTCGTCGGCGGCCTGACCTTCGAGCGGACGCTCAAGATCGAGACGGTCGTTCCCAACCGGCTGAAGATCGCGCTCGACACCGGGCGGGAGTCCCTGCGGCGCAAGGACATGCCGTTCGAGGCCGCCGTCGCGGCCCAGTGGCTCCACGGCGCCCCGGCCTCCGACCTCGAGTACGACGTGTCGGTCCGCCTGTCGCGGCGGGCCACGCGCTTTGACGGCTATCCCGATTACTCTTTCGACGACCCGGCCCGCGACTTCGAGGGCGGCACGGTCGAGGCGGCCAAGGGCGTCCTCGACGCCGGCGGCAAGGCCCGGGCCCGCATCGACATCAAGCCCGAGCAGGCCAGCCCCGGGATGCTCGAGGCGGCCTTCACCAGCCGGGTCTTCGAGGCCGGCGGCGACTTCAGCGTCGACACCTTCTCCCTGCCCTTCCATCCCTACGATTCCTACGTCGGCCTGCGCGTGCCGAAGGGCGACCGGGAGCGGGGCCTGCTGGTGACCGATCAGGACCATCAGGTCGACATCGCGACCGTGGACCCGGCCGGCAAGCCCGTGTCCCGCGACCGGGTCGTCGTCTCCCTGTACCAGATCGAGTGGCGGTGGTGGTGGGAGCGGAGCGGCGAGTCGCTGGCCCAGTACGTCTCCGACACCCGGACCCGGCCCATCGCCCAGGCGACGGTCTCGACCCGCGACGGCGCCGGCCGCTGGTCGTTCAAGATCCGCCAGCCGGCCTGGGGCCGGTTCCTGATCCGGGTCGAGGACCCCGTGAGCGGCCACGCCGCCGGCCAGGTCGTCTACGTCGATTGGCCGGATTGGGCCGGCCGGGCCCGCGGGGAGGGCGGTCCCGGGGCGACCGCGCTGTCCCTGACCTCCGATAGATCCTCTTATAAAGTCGGCGAGAAGGCCGTCGTCTTCCTGCCCGCGGCCGCCCAGGGACGGGCCCTGGTCTCCCTGGAGACCGGGACCTCGGTCCTCGACATGAGGTGGGTCTCCACCGTCGAGGGCCAGAACCGCGTCGAGGTCCCCCTCACGGCAGACATGTCGCCCAACGTCTACGTCCACGTCACGCTCCTCCAGCCGCACCGCGACAAGGCGACCGACGCGCCCATCCGGCTCTACGGCGTCCTGCCGCTCCTCGTCGAGGACCCGGCCACGCGGCTCGAGCCGGCCGTCCAGGTGGCCGGCGAGCTGCGGCCCGCGGAGAGATTCAAGGTCGAGGTGCGCGAGGCGGCCGGGCGGCCCATGACCTACACGCTGGCCGTCGTCGACGAGGGCCTGCTCGGCCTGACCCGGTTCGCGACGCCCGACCTGCGCAAGGCCTTCTACGCCCGCGAAGCCCTCGGCGTCCGCACCTGGGACCTGTTCGACCTCGTGGCCGAGGCCTACGGCGCCGAGATGGCCCGCCTCCTGGCCGTCGGCGGCGACGAGAGCGCCGCTTCCCTGGACAAGGCCAAGCAGCCGCGCCGCTTCCCGCCCGTCGTCCTGTTCGAGGGCCCGTTCGACCTCAAGGCCGGCGCGAGCGGCGCCCACGAGCTCCTCATGCCGCAGTACTTCGGGGCCGTCCGGGTCATGGTCGTGGCCGGGCGGGGCGGCGCCTTCGGCTGGGCCGAGAAGTCGGTGCCGGTCCGGCGGGACCTCATGGCCCTGGCCACCCTGCCGCGGGTCGTCCGGCCCGGCGAGGACATCGTCATGCCGGTCACGGTCTTTGTCGACGGCGCCAAGGTCAGGGAGGTCGCGGTGGCCGTCGAGACCGACGCCCTGTTCGAGGTCGTCGGCGAGCGCGAAAAGACCGTGGCCTTCGACAAGCCCGGCGACCGCATCGTCACCTTCGCCCTCAAGTCGACCGGCGGTCTCGGCACCGGCCGGGTCCGCTTCCGCGCGACGGGCGGAGGAGAGAAGGCCGAGGACGCCGTCGACATCCCCGTCCTGGCGTCGAACACCCTGATCACGCAGACGACGCGTCTCGAGCTCGGGCCGGGACAGTCGGCCCGCCGGGAGGTCGTGCCCTTCGGGCTGGAGGGCACCAACACGGTCACGGTCGAGTCTTCGCCCCTGCCGCCCCTCGATCTCGAGAAGCGGCTGGACTTCCTCATCCAGTACCCCCACGGCTGCCTCGAGCAGACGCTCTCGGCGGCCTTCCCCCAGCTCTATCTCAAGGGCTTGGCCAAGCTCGACGAGCGCGAGAAGCGCGAGGTCGAGGACAACGTCAAGGCGGCCGTCCGCAAGTTGGCCTCGTTCCAGACGCCGAACGGCTCTTTCGCCTACTGGCCCGGCGACCGCGACGGCCACGAGTGGACGAGCGCTTACGCCGGCCACTTCCTGCTCGAGGCGGCCCGGCTCGGGTACCACGTGCCCCAGGCCATGCTCGACGGCTGGCGGGCCAACCAGAAGCCCCTGGCCAACGCCTTCGTCACCGGCGGCGCCGCGGCCAAGCTGACCCAGGCCTTCCGGCTGTTCAACCTGGCCCTGGCCAGGGACCCGGACCTCGGGGCCATGAACCGGCTGCGGGAGAGCGCCGACCTCGACGGCCTGACCGGGCTGATGCTGGCCGCGGCCTTCCAGATGACGGGCCAGACGGACGCCGCGGCCGACCTGGCCGACCGGGCCAAGCCCGAGTTCAAGCCCTACCGCGACGACGGCGATACCTTCGGCTCGGACCTGCGGGACCGGGCGCTGGCCGTCCGCTGCGCCGTGCAGGCCGGAAAGCCGGCCAAGGTCAAGGACCTGGTGGCCGACCTCTCCCGGACGCTGGCCTCGGACACTTGGCTTTCGACGCAGGAAACGGCCTGGGGGCTGATGGCCGTGGCCGCCTATTACGGCAGCACGGGGCTCAAGCCGTTCCGCTACCGCTTCGGTTGGGACGGGGAGCGGGCCGTCGACGTCTCGTCAGAGACGCCCTTCGACCGGCGCGAGGTCCCGGGCTTCCCGCTCGAGGGCCGGACGCTAGAGGTGGCCAACACCGAAGGCGGGACCCTCTACGTCAGCATCTACCGGCGGGGCGTGCCGCCGGCCGGGGTCGAGACGGCCTCGGCCGAGGGGCTTTCTGTCGAGGTCGCCTACCGCGACCTCAAGGGGAACACGCTGGCCATCGATAAGATCGCGCAGGGGCTCGACGTCGTGGCCGAGGTCCGGGTCAAGAACCTGACCCTCGCCCGCCACCGCAATGTCGTCCTGACCCACCTCGTGGCCTCGGGCCTGCAGATCAAGAACCCGCGCTTCGCCGGGGGAGAAGGCCAGCCGGACGAGGTCGATTACCAGGACATCCGTGACGACCGCGTCCACACCTATTTCGAGCTCGGCGCGGGCGAGCAGAAGGTCTTCCGGGTGGTCATGAACGCGTCCTACCGGGGGCGTTACTACCAGCCGGGCATCGCCGTCGAGGCCATGTACGACGCGTCGGTCCACGCCAACACGAAGGGACAATGGATCGAGATCGTGCGCTGAAGTCGCGCTGGAGGCTCGTCGCGGCGGGCGGACTGCTGCTGGCGTGCGGGCTGCTCTGGCTCGCCGTACCGGTCGTCCGCTTCGACGACCCCGTCTCGCCGGCGCTCTTCGGCGCGGGCGGCGAGCTGCTCGGGGCCCGGCCGGCGGCCGACGGCCAGTGGCGCTTCCCGCCGGGCGAACGGGTCCCGGAGCGCTTCGCCGAAGTCCTGGTCCGGTTCGAGGACAAGCGCTTCTTCGCCCACCCCGGCGTCGACCCGTTGGCGCTCGTCCGGGCCGTGCGCCAGAACCTCCGGTCGGGACGGGTCGAGAGCGGGGCCAGCACCCTGACCATGCAGGTCGTGCGGCTGGCCCGCAAGAACAGGCCGCGGACCTATCTCGAGAAATTCACCGAGGCCGTGCTGGCCCTGAGGCTCGAGACGGGCCGTTCGAAGCGGGCCATCCTGGCCCTGTTCGCCGCCCACGCCCCCTTCGGCGGCAACGTCGTCGGGCTCGACGCGGCCGCCTGGCTCTACTTCGGGCGGGCCCCGGAGCGGCTGAGCTGGGCCGAGGCCGCATTCCTGGCCGTCCTGCCGAACGACCCCGGGCTGCTGGCCTCGGCGGAAGGCCGGGACCGGCTGCGGGCCAAACGCGACCGCCTGTTGCGGCGGCTCGAGGCCCGGGGCCTGTTGACGGCGCTCGAATGCCGGCTGGCCCTGGCCGAGAGGATGCCCGAGGGGATCAGGCCCGCGCCGCGGGAGGCGCCCCATCTTCTCGACACGCTGGCGGCGTCGCCGGGCGCGGTCCCGCCCTTCCGCTCGTTCGTCGATCCCGGCCTGCAGCGCTCGGTCCGGCGCGTCGCCGAGACGCACGGGGACCGGTTGCGGGAGCGGGGCATCCGCAACCTGGCCGCGGTCGTCATCGACAACCGCGAGGCCGCCGTCGTCGCCTACGTCGGCAACGTCGGGCTGGCGCGGCTCGGGGAAGAGGGGCAGGCCGTCGACATCGCCCGCAGCCG
>MTKX01003440.1_pt1 | contig 38539 bp, 57 predicted proteins | sample 1042771 | NCBI WGS metagenome assembly MTKX01 (sample SAMN06212183, study PRJNA360534) | anaerobic digester metagenome | biome: Wastewater treatment plant; material: sludge; isolation source: anaerobic digester fed with sludge from wastewater treatment plant | place: Denmark: WWTP Randers ...
AGCGCGTTAACGTGCGCGCGTTCGTCTTTATTTCGTGATGCCATAATTTTTATCCTTTTTTGAAATGTTGTCAAATGCAAAACATGGGGCGAGGTTAGAAAAGTGATAACACGCCGCCCGCTCGTCTTCGTCACATAAATTAAACGACGCGCACGGTTTAATATGGTCAATGTGCCACACCGTACCGTAATTTTTGTGGGTCATGCCTTTTTTAAATTGTGCGCGTAAATGCGCCCTGAATTCTTTCGACGTGCATCCGATAAACGCAACAGCCGTGTCATCGCCGCAACCGCGATACGCACGCCGCAGTTTTCTGTTTAGTGCCTCTTTCAGTCGTAAATAGGCATCTTCACGCCGAACGCGCCGGATGCGCGGCAAATGATAATCAGGGTCGTACGCCATAGTTTTTCTTCTCCCTTTGTATCTCAAACCACAGAATAAAAAGCGCGTTCGTCGCCATATGCGCCGCGTGCAATAACCCGCTTTCCCGGTCCCGCGCCTCGCCCCGCTCGCGGGCGGCCAGGTGCCGAAGTAGCGCGGCCAAGTAGCGGCGTTCCTTACCTTCCACCGTCTGCCAGCCGTTATCGCTGTATTTCCGCGCGCCATACGTTAATACCTCGGCCACCGCTTCCAGCGCTTCAAAGGGCAGCAGGTCCATGCGCGGCTTTTCCGCGTCGTGTTTTTGCCCGCCGGTCATTTTATCAAAGCCGGTTCAGTAAATTCTACATTTTTTAACGCTATGTTCAACTGAGGCGAGTGCGCAACGTAAAATTTTTCGCCGTGCGGCGTTTTCTTGCTGAGTTTGACCATAACGTACCGCTCATAGCGAATGGTTTTTATCGCCCACGCGCACAACGTAAAACCTTGATCTTGTATCTCTTGTAGTTTCATTATTTTTTTACTCGTATCGGCATAACGTAAGCAGTGCCAAAACTGTTTATAATTTGTATTGGACCCCCACCATCCGCGCTATGAAAAGTCAATTCCCCTGTGTCTTCACAGGCGTCTTTAATGTGCTGAGGATTAACACAAATACCTTTTGACATAATATCGAACAGCGTCCGCGCGCCGTTTGTAAGTTTACTCCACACACTTAATTTGACGGGCTTATCTTCTCCTTCATAAAGCACCTGTTTATAATTAGGAAATTGGCCGCCCACTGTCGATTCGTGCAATACTATATCGTTAGTCGTTGATGTGATTACGTCATACAATCCCGCCGGTATATCCCGGTCTAATTTAATCATGTGTAACCGTCGGGAATCTGTACAAACTGCATTTTCACCGTCTGAAAATAAACAAGTAAAAATCAGATTCATTTTGTTTTTGTCTCTGGCTTTTAGAAGAAACCTAAAGGCTGCAAAGTCTTTTTCTATTTTTGTAATTTTAATCATTTTGTTTTTCCTCCGTTGTGTAATAAAAACACTTTAACGCCGCTCGCAATCCTGTCAACTATTTTTTTTATTTTTCGTTAACTTTTCGTCCACCGTTTCCCGGTGTGCTGATCGACGGCAAGCCGCATATCCGCGCCCCAGGGCGGCGGGGTACACATTATTTCTTTCAATTTTGCCGCGTCCCGCTTCGCGTTCTTTATTTCTGATTCAATTAAAATAGAGTCGTAAACGTGCAGGACCGTTTCAAGTCCCGCCTTTTCGCACAGTACGAGCGCCCGGTACAAGAGCCGCGCGCACGTCGCTTGCATAAGATTTTCAGTCAATAGCCCACCGTGTAAGACTTTGCCGTCGCGCATAATCTGGACGCGATTTTTTTCGTCGTGGTGGATTTCCAGCCCCCGATAATAAAGTACGTGGCCATCATGCAGCATAATTTTCACATCGTTTTCGTCGCCCAGGGGCGTGAACGTAAAACCGTGCGCCGCGCTTTCTTTCCGACGCTCCGCCGCGCCGATAAACGCGTCCGAAAAATTATACCACATACGCACGATCGGCGCGTTTATCGCTTTCCAGCCCTCGTGTAGCATCGTTGCGGTGCGTTCATCGATCCGGTTTATCATGGAAAACTTTTTCGCCCCGGCCCCGTAGCCAAAACCGAGTACTGACATTTTCATAAATGCGTAGCGCGGGTCGGCTTTCGTCACTTTTTCGCCGTACATCTTTTCACCAAAAATCAGATACGGCGATTCCCCGGCCTCGATCCGGGCAAGCTGTTCTGTGTCCCCGGCATAGAAGAGTGACAAATAATTTTCAATCCCGCGCCAGTCACTCTCTATGAGCGTTTTCCCTTTCGGGGCGCAAATGATACCGCGCTGAAGCGCCGGGACCGGGGCGGTGTTTTTTTCTTTTTCCCAATTGTCCACTTTCTGCCGGGAAAAGTTGAAAAAATTCACGCCCCAGGATTGAAAGCGGCCCGTTCCCGCCGCGTGGAAAATGGCGGCGTTTCGCACCCGGCCGCCGTGCGCCCGGTTTAATATCGCCTCGGCCTTATCCCCGGCGCGGGAGGTCAGGAGCTTGCGGACATACAGCACGTTCTCTATTTTTGCCGCGTCGGGGTGCGTAGAAAAATCAATTGCTTCAAGGGTGGTTGACCGGGCGTCAGGCAGGTCAATATTGAATGTCGCTTTCATATAATCGACGAACGCGCCAGACGCGGACAGCACGAGCGCCCCGCCCGCCGTGCGCCCCGCTAGCTTTTCGGCGGTCTTGGTCGCGTTCTTCTTATCGTTTTCTTTCCGGTCGAGTAAAAACCGGGCGGCCTTTACATCAACCGGCACGCCCCGCACGTCAATTGCCTGTGCTGCGCGGAACTCATCAATGTTAAATCCGCGCCCGTCCAGTTTTTCAAATATGGCTTTTGACAATTCCGCGTCCTTCAGACAATATTTTATAAATAGTGCGGCGTCGGCAGAGTCTTCACACGTTCTGAACGTGCCGTCTTTTTGCGGTACACTGTATTTCGCAATCAAGCTTTTTCCTTCCGGCATTTTTTCCAGGTCAAACGCCGCCGCCACGTCCTCTAATTTAGCGCGAGGGGCGCAAATGCCAAACCAGCGGGCGAGCGCAGCGGTACAAAGCCAATTCGATGCGACCGCCGCCCGCGTACCGGGGTAGAATTGATTAAAAAAAGACCATTCAAAAAACCAGTTATGGGCGACGAACGCGCCTTTATGATTTAATATTTTCGGTGATATTTTCTTTCCGCCCGTGTAGTTCGTCTGAATAAGCGGTTTGTCTGTCAGGCCGACAGCGGCGCAAATAAGCCAATCGGCGGACGGGTGGGCGAAATACCGTGTCGGGCCGTTCTTTATCGGTTCAGCCGATTTTGTTTCAAGATCGATGAAAATGGGCTTGACTTTTCTCACACTTTTTGGTTTCATAATATTTTAACGTGTGCATCTCCTTTTTAAGTAATTTCGCTCCTATCCCCGCCCTGAAAAGGGCGGGGATTTTTTTTGTTTTACTTTTTGGGCTTTGACCCGATCAGAATAATGTTACACGACACCTGATAACGGTCGCCCGTTGCCGGATCGGTAAATTTTCCCGAAAGGTAAAAGCCCGTCGAACCGGTTGAAAAAACTTTAGCCGGGGCGAGGTCTTTCATCAACTCTTTTTCGTCGTCCCCGCTAATTTTAATTTCGACAAATTTTCCTTTCATAGCAGCGCCCCTTTCGTCTTTTTGCCCGGCTTGAACTCTACCTGATTCGTCGCCGGCGGAACGTCCGCAAACGGGTCAATCGACGCGATCCGCTCGCCGTCGGCCACTTTCCGTACACCATTCAGATACATGGTGATACCGCGCCCGGCGTCCACGTCATAAGCAGAAATAAAAACGGCCACGTCCGCGATTGCGCCGCTGTAGAACTCCTGTGTCACCATCCCGGCCGGGCAATCGGTATTATCAACCAGGCGGATTTTCGGCGGGTATTTTGCCGTAAATTCGTCCAGTTCCGTTTCCCGGCGCACAGTCTGATGCGCCGCGAGCGACAAGCCCAGATCCGTTTGCTTAAACAGCGACTTGTCCACGTCCAGGGTGAGGGCGGTTTTTAGAACCTTCATCCGCTGGTCCGCACCCCAGGCAACCGACGCGCTTTTGAGATACTGCTCCAGCGCCGTTTTCATGGTGGCGATGAACTCTTTTTCGCCGCCCATGAGTATCATCTGGGTGCGGTATGCCGCTTTCAGCGGATCGTCCTTGTCCTGCGCCGGGCGGTCGATGAACACCCAGTTCAGGGTGACGTTACGCACTACCGCGTTGATCCCTTTCGGACTGATCTTAGTAACAACCAGTTCCGATGTGGCGACCGGGGCTGCCGCTTTCGCTTTTTCTTTTACTGCTTTTGCCATTTTCTGTACCATCCTATAAATTTTTAATTTTAAGACCTATATGAACTTAAAACCTTTGCGCGGCGGACGGATTGCGAGCGCGTTTATCGCGTCTTTATCCGCGCCCGCTTTTTCCGCCTGCGCCGGAGACTTGAACGATTCCTCGAGCATATCTTCGATTTTGACGCCGATCCGCGCAGCTATATCGAGTCTGTTCATATCACGCGGCCACGCCCGCGTACCGGCGGTATATTCAACCGCGACGCCGGGGATCGCGCCGCCCAGGTCCATGAAAAGCTGCGCTTCCTTCTTTATTGTCTCGAACAACTTTTCTGCCGGTTTGGCCAGGCGCAGAGCTTCGGAAAGCCTTTCCGGTTCGCGCGTGATACTATCAATCGCGCCGGGCCGGGTCCATTTTGCGATTTCAGCGCGGATTTTGGCGCACGTTGAAAGACGCTGACAGTAGGCGCAGTGATTCCCGGTTTGGAATTGCTTTTTAGCGGTCCGAGCGAGAATGTCCTTTGCCGTAGTAGACAGGTAGTACGGGTCGATTTCGCCGCCGGTATAAGACACAGAATTAAAACGGGCATTTATGACTATCCCTTTCCAGCATTTTATTTTTTCATCCCGCGCCGCTTCCATATGGGCGTACAGTTTCAACTGATTGTTTCCCTCAGCCTCCACCTCGCGCCAGCCCATTTTATGATCGATGATTGTAACCGTGTCGTCTTTCGTCGCGAGCACGTCCGCCGTGCCGGAAAACGAGACATTTTTAATTTTGACGGACAGACCGCTTTCCACAGCGTAATTGACGTTGCCGTTTAATTCCTGTCTGACTGTTTCGACCGCAAACCGGATCAGGGCCGTATCATCAGAATCCGCAGAAACGGCGTAGTCAGGATCGCGAAGAATGTCCGCTATGATCGCGTGTAGCCGCGTCCCCTCTTTCGCGTATTCGTCCTGCTCCAGCACGAGCGGCGACTTGACCGCTTGCAGCGACAGGGCGCATTTTTCCCACACCATCCACGCGGACGGCGAGACGAAAAGTGTGCCGGTTCCTTTACTTTTTAGCTTTACGGCTTTTACCGTTTTTTTCATCGTGTGATTCTCCTGTATTTATGTATTTTAAATTATTTTTTGCGTTGTAAACCAGCAGAGCTTCTTTTGAGAGCCGACCGGCGGCGGCCAGGCGGCGCAGAGACCTGTATACGTAATCGGTGCGGGTCGGCGGAATACAGTTTTCGGCGATTTCCCGCAACGATGGATAATAACCGAACTTTGTCTTTAATTCTTCAAGCCTTTTTTCGATATACGTATCGAATACCAACACTTGCCCTTTTCCCATTCTAAATCGCATTATTTTTTACCTCAGCAGGTTTTACGAGCCGCTCTTAATGATACCCGTTTTTATCACTTCTTGCAAAGTTTTGCCGCGCACTAATCCGTTAATCTTTTCAAACACGCTTTCCAATTTCTCGGTTTCTTCTTCTGTTAATTTTCTATCGCGCGGCGGTTTACTGTACATCAATCCCCAAACTCCCTTTCCAGGTAAATCAAACCACACTAAGGCGAATTTTGGATTTATAACCAGCGGAAACGCATACGCCGCGCGTTCTTCTTTAATTTGCCGCGCCTTACGTGCTGTTTTTTGTTTTACGGCTTTTGACTGTTTTTTCATGCAAACATCCTTTTTTATGGTTTTTATAGTTGTAAATTTCCGCCGCGTCTTTTGACAGCCGCCCCGCGTCAGCAAGAAAACGCAAACGGGTAAAAACGTGACTGTGCGAATAGGGCGGCGCGAACGACTGCCCGATCTGCCGCAAAGAAGGGTAGTACCCCAGATTTTCTTTCATCGTTTCGACGCGAATTATAAGTTCTTTGTCAAACGCTACAAGCTGTCCCCGACATCCCCGCCGTCTCATTTATTCACCTCGACGTACCCGATAAAAATATAAAAATTATCATGCCACCAATAGTTTTTATCCCAGAGCGGATTATTTTGAATAGTTACCCGCGTTGCGCCCGCCCTGATAAGACGCGCCACAATTTGACCCCATCGCGTATTTTTACGACATTTCAATATGTAGTCAATGTTTAAGTCAGTTTCCTCGGTCCAGCCAGCCTTGAGCGTATCACTTCTGCGCTCGCCGGCCTCGATCCGCGCAATTTCTTTAAATTCCTTTTTTCGTTTTCTCATAAACAAAACGCATAATTCATACACGCAGTTCTGTCAATTAATTTTTTTTATTTGTTGTTTATTTTCGCGCTGTCCGCGCAACTAACATATGTTTAGTATAGTATTTTTTGACATTTATCAATTTTTCTCAATGATACCACACGGCGAACAACACCCGATTTTACTAAACGAAATGATAAAAATGTATAAAAATGGGGGGCGTCCTCGCACTCAAAAAAGTGCGAGGACGGACGCTTAACCCCTGATAATATCAGGACTTAGGGGCGTCCGTCCTCGATGTTCTGTAAAAAGTATTCCTTCCTGAAATATGGAATTACAACACGCACTGCATGTCATACATGAAAAATTGGAGGGAGTATGGGAAGAGGGCGGACGGCGGACGGCGGACGTTTTGCCGGACGGTCTCGAATTGATGGCGACTTAGAAAACGCGCCGAAAAACCCTTGACAAAATGACCGCGCCGCGTTAAAAATGCGGCATGGAGACAATAAAACTATCGGTTTCGGTCATGGCGCATCCGTCACGCGAAAAACACTTCGCGTTTTTATCAGAAAAACTGAAAATCCCCATATCGGAGTTTTGTATCGACCAGCAGAACAATCTTCTTGAAAACTCTAAGCGTTCGTGGCGGGCGCATGATCCTACGGCGGATTTCCACGCGGTGGTACAGGACGATGCCGTGCCGGTTGACAATTTTCGTGAACGTGCAGCGGCGTTTATTACAGACCAGGAAGAGCGGCGCATAAAAGCGGGACGGCCGCCCCAGGGGTATAATTTTTTCCTGAAACAGGACAAGGCGCTTACCCCGCTATGGCCGAAGGACGGGGCGTACCACGATAACGTGACGCGGGCGGGGATTGCAATTTGTTTGCCGGTAAAGCACATCGCGCCGATGCTCGTTGAATTTGACCGCCAGCGTTCCCGGCATGACGACGATCGCATATCGGAATACTGCAAGAAAAACGGTATTAAGATATTGTTTCCCGTGCCGTCCCTGGTCAATCACCGTATTGACCAACCGAGCCTTGCCAATAACCCGATAGGGTTTGAAGCGTGGAAAATGGACGGGTGCGAGCCGGTGACAATACCGAAAATCATTCATCAATTATGGGTGGGGCCGCATCCCAGGCCGACGGTGTGGATGGATACATGGAAGGAAAAGCACCCGGGCTGGGAGTATCGTCTATGGGACAATGACGCGGTGTTCGGGCGGCAGTGGGTCAATCAGAAATGGGTTGATTATTTCCGCGCGCGGCAACTATGGCCGGGGGTATCGGACGTGTGTACGTATGAAATATTGTACGAACACGGCGGATTTATGCCGGGGGCGGACGCGGTGTGCGTAAATGCAATTGACGAATTGTTTTACAACGATTATGACGCGTACAGCGTGTGGGAAAATGAGAAAATCCGGCCGGGCCTCATATCGCCGCTGCATGCGAGCGTCAAGGGCGGCGTGTTTGCCCGCGAGCTTATTGACGGCCTGCGAAACCGTACGCCAAATAATGTGCCGTGGAAAACGGTCGGTAATGCCTACATGGGTGAAATGTACAAAAAGACGAAAGCGAAAGTGAAAATTTTTCCCTCACACTATTTTATCCCTGAACATTTTTTGGGGGAAAAATACGAGGGGACAGACAAAATATACGTCCGCCAAATGTGGGGATCGACCACGCGATGTTATACCGCCGGTATGGAAGGGCGGGAGCGGGAGGGCAAAACGATGATTGAGACATTAAACGCGATTTTAGCCGGGACGAAAGGAAAAAAATTTATTATGCTGGGCGACGGGCAGATCGACTATATTTTAAAAAACCTCGCGTCCGTGCTGGACCTGCCCGGTGATGTGGTGGAGCTGGGCTGCAATGTCGGCGTAACGTCAAGTTACATTAAGCGCTTTCTTTCTGGAATAAAATCAGAAAAGGAATTACACGTTTATGATTCTTTCGAGGGCCCACCCCCGAAAACAGCAGAGGACGGCGCGACGCCGTGCGACGCGGGCGCGAGTGCGGTATCGATAGAGCAATTTAAAAAGACGTTTGCCGACGCTGGGGTAGAATTGCCGGTTATCAATAAAGGATTTTTCGGCGATCTGCCCGATGACAAATACCCGGAGAAAATCTGTTTTGCGTTTTTCGACGGGGATTTTTACGGATCGATCATGGACAGCTTTACAAAGGTTTATCACAAGATGATATCGGGCGGTATAATTTTAATTCACGATTACGAATACGCGCCGTTCCCCGGCGTGAAACGGGCGTGCGATGATTTTTTGAAAGATAAACCAGAAATGGTCATGAGAAACATTTTTGGAATTGGTAAGGTGGTGAAACAATAATCATGGCGGGTCGGCCTGAAAATTTAAAGCCGAAGACCTCACCGCAAGCTCGGGGGAAGCTCGGCGGCATTAAGTCTGTCAAAGTTAGAAAAGAAAAAAAACTCATGTCTCAGATATATGCCGACGTGCTCGCCGATCAGTCGGGCATAAAACGCGGTGGGGGGATCCGGGCGGTCGTTGCGGAAATTTTAAACAGTACTGATCCGCGCGCGAGATCGGCGAAAGTTGCTTTGATTAAAGAAATCCGCGAAGGTACTGAAGGAAATAAAATGCTTCTCGGCAATGACCCGGATAAACCTTTCGACATGGTTATAAATATTGTCGGTGTCAAGCCAAAGGACGAATGAACATTGAAGTTCCCGAAAAACTTCTTCCCTTATACACAACTGATAAACGCTTTATCGTGATAGGGGGCGGGCGGGGCGGGGCTAAGTCTCACGGCGTTGGAGATTTTTTACTTGTGCAATCACACGCCCGGAAAAGCCGGTTTTTGTGTTGCCGCGAAGTGCAGAATAGTATCAGGGATTCTGTCTGGCAATTATTAGTTGAAAAAATTCATCGGTACGAATGGGAGCGGCTTTTTGATATTACCGATAAAACTATTGTTCATAAAAAAACGCGGTCTGATTTTATTTTCAAAGGCATGTACGGCAACGCGCAAGATATTAAGTCAACGGAGGGTATTCAATACGCATGGGTCGAGGAGGCGCAGTCAGTAAGCCGTAAATCGCTTGACATACTCACGCCGACGGTGCGAAACCCCGGCAGCCAGATAATTTTTACGTACAATCCTACACTTGAAGATGATCCGGTTCACATGGATTATATGTTAGCCGAACGCGACGACACATTGAAAATACAGATTAACTGGCGCGACAATCCGTGGTTCCCCGACGTGCTCCGGTCAGACATGGAGTACGATAAAAAAATCAGTATGAGTAAATACCTCCATGTGTGGGAGGGGCATTGCGAAATATTTTCTGATGAGATGGTCGGCGCGTTTGAAACGGTTGACGTATGGGATTGCCAGTATTGCGTGGCTTTTATCGACCCATCATTCAGCGATAAGAACGGCACTGACCGAACGGCGGTATCCGTTGTCGGCGTGAATAAAAAAGGCGACATTCTTTTTACGGGTATGACATTTCAGAAATCAATCGCAGACGCGGCGACGCGGGTGCAGATCATTGATTTTTTAGCGCAGTTCACGCCGATTGAAAGTGTCATAGAGTCCCAACTCGCGGACTCATCCATTTTTTTCATTGACGCTTTCAAATCGATGGAAGGAGCGCGGGCGATCAAAAATCTGTGGAGCTATAAAGGTCAATTTAAAAATAAGCATGAACGAATTGCGGCGACGGTGTACGCTAATAAGCCGACGATGAGGATATTGAACGGGACGCAACAAGCGTACTCTCTGGGCGTATCGCGCTACTATAAGGGAACGAAACATGAAGATGAAATCGACAGTCTGGCGGGCGCGCTTGAACATCTGGCAACGTCGCCCATCGTGGCGGAATATGCCGCCGCGATTAAAGTGTTGAAGAGGTGATGACATGTTTGTGAAATTCGGCGCCCTCCCCGGCGTTTATAAAACGGGGGAAAAATTCAGTGACGTGCTCGCGTGGAATCATTATGGCACGGAAACGATCCCGCCGCGCCCGGTCTTGCGTATTGCCGCTGAAAGACTATCAACTAAATTTGTTAAAGAACGTTTAGAAGCATATTTAAAAAATGTTGTTGAATACACAAAGCGCGGCCGGTTGGCAGATGTGAAACAGGCAGAAAAGGCTTTTCTTCAGGACTTGGGGCGGCAGACAGTCGCCGAAGCCAAACGGATCATTAAGGACGGCGGCGAGCTTCAACACAACGCGCCGTCTACTATTGCAAAGAAAGGTTCCGGCAAGCCGCCTTTGTTTGATAAAGGTGAGCTTATTAAGAAATTATCTTACGAGGTGACAGAATGAAAACACAAAGGCCCGCGCGTTTTGCGCGACCGATTGAAGAACTGGCCACGATGACGAACGCGCTTGAAAAGTTGACGCTTCTTCCGCGCGACGAGGTTTTACTTAACGAACGAATGGTGGCGGAAATCAAGAACACTTTGAGCGCGTCGAACATTGACGCGCTCATTACCAATATTGTGAATGAGTATAACGACGCGCGGAACGTGCGTGATATACCGACGGCGAGCGAAAACGCTTTGCTCTACGCCTACGCGCAGCGCGAGCATAAGCGGCTACAGGGCGCGACCGGCAAGGCGTATGTCACAGAGATTGTTAATGCCGATCATTTGGACGATTTAAAGAAAATGGGCGAGTTGCCAACGAAGGCCTCGCGCCGGGCGGAAGAGGCGTTTTCGTCGGTGTTCAATTCCATTTATTCAAACGGCGCAGTCAAGATCAACACGCCGTCCGACCCGTCGATACTGATGTCCTACGTTGACTATTCACCGTACCGTGTGAACTACACTGAATACCTGTCTGTCCCGACACTTTCCGAAATGGTGGACCGACCTATCGCTATGGCGCTGAAAAACCCTTTTGAGGTGAAAACAAAAAACGAAAAATTTAAAGCGGTGCTGGAAGCGAAATTTAAAAAGGTGCAATTGCAAGCGGTTTTAAAGGATATGCTGTTTAACAGCACGTTGTCACCGCGCGGATCTTTACTCGTGCCGATCAAGCGCGGCGATACGGTGACGTTTAATGTTTTCAACGACACGCAATTTGCCTACGGTATGGGCGCGAGTTATGGCAGTCTTACCGCGCCGTACAATCAAACGCGCGTGGGCGACTTGTACTGTTTTGGCGCGAAACTAAAGCACGGCGTCAGCGCGTTTTTTCTCTGCCCCGGCTTTGAGCCGCTTTTCGGCGTCGGCCTTAACCGCGTGCCGCAGCTCCGGGCGGCGGCGGAGGCGTGGAATCTGTATGTTCACATCCTGAAAATTCTGCTCGTGCGCGCCCAGGTCGTTATTGAGAAAATGGAAGGTGACGTACAGACAGACACGATGCTTTCAGCGATGCGGGCGCAGCTCCAGCGGCTTTCCGAATCTATGGGCGTATCGACGCCGATTGCCCAGGCCCGCGGCTCACAAATGGAAATACTTAACAATAATATCAGTGAGGGAACGGGAAACATCGCCGGGGTGTTCCGTGACTATGTGGCGAGCGTCACCGGGCTTTCGCCAGAGTATTTTTTTGGCGGTGGGAACACAAACTACTCGCAGGCCGCTTTTCAGATTGCGGCGACAAATGAACACGTTCGGAGCCGTTTTCAAATCGGCATGATTGAACCGATGGCCCGTTTTGTTGTTGATACGTTCATACGCAATGACGCGGAAGTCGCGGCGTGTGGCGTGAATGAAGGTGATTTTGAAATTGAGTTTGAAAGTATTTATGATGAGACAGAACAGGAAAAAGCCGACCTTCAGGCGAAGCGGACGGAAACGCTTATTCGTCAAAGGGAATATCCCGAACTTGAAAGCGCGTTTAAGCAATTAAAATTATTGGATGAAGATATTACGTTCGCGGGCATGGAACCGCCGACAGAGGAAAGCGGCGACAGGGACGCCGGCAGCGGCGGCGATGATCACACGGATAGTAAACTGGTTAAACCGCTCGTATGATAGACATATTTGAAAAATTCGCCCCACGGTGGCGGCAGGCGGTCAGGGACTACGCCCGCGCTCTGTGGAATAACGAGGACGACGACGAAGCGCGGGGCGCGTTCAACTTTCGCGCTCGGTTGTTTTCCAAACGTTACCGCTCTGCGCTGGAAAAGTATTACGCCGCAAAGGGTATGCGCGTCTATCGCGGGACGCTCGATGGAAAGGTGAAAGAATGGCTAACCGTTCAATATGCTTTGCGCGACACGATGAAAGAAACCGTCAAGGAGCGGCAAAATGTTATTGTCCAGCGAGAGATTGAACGACTCCAAAAAGAAAAATCATACACGGCCCAGGAAGCTTTAAACAGGATTTATGAGGCGCGAGAGGGCGAAAACGTTTACAAGGTTTTTTCGTTTGGCGAGCATTATAAGGATCGGGCGGAACAGATCGGCGACGATAACGCCTACGCGCTCGGCACGACGCTAAACGAAGGGATCATAAAAGATTTTTCCGATCGTTATATATGGACTACGCAGCGGGACAAGCGCGTCCGGAAAACGCATCGCAAGTTGCACGGAAAATGCTTTCTTTTTGATGATCCGCCTACAGAGGTTTTTAAAAACGGGAAAACGCATACCGGCAATCCGGGGACGGCGTGGGGGTGTCGGTGTTGGGCGGAGATACCGATAAAACCAGTTAAGCCGTTACGACACTATGAGGTGAAAGAGTGAAAATGGAAACGGTCGGGGAAACATTACAGAGGCTTGCGCGTGAATCCTTGCCCCGGCATTTTGATAATGCGTGCGGCGAATACAATCCCCGGCGGTATTGCATATGTGGTGAGCCGCTGCCCCCGCATCCGAAAACGCGGCAAAAACAATTGGTATGTGATGACTGCGCCGCCATTATGCCGTGCCTGTTAGGTGGACGGCATCCGGCGCATACGTGCGCCGAGTGCGGCACGGTTGCCACGCGGTCGAAATTAAAAATGATAAATCGCCGCTTGTACTGTAAAAAATGCTCCAAATTAAAATTTAAGATTGACTTTTAGGAAAAGGTGTGATTTATGATGACCGTGATTACAAGACTGCTAAAATACTTTAATTCCCCTGTTCAAGCCTCTAATGACACGGGCGAGCGCATAGAGTCAATGCGCTTTTCCGTGCCTGCCCTGCGCGTCGGCGTGCTTGAATACGGTCCGGGGCAGCTTCAAACCGGTAATGCCGCGCTGGACGGCAAGCCGGTTAAATTGTACTATCCGCCGGAAGCTGTGAGCGACGAAAAATTTTTAAAGTCTCTTGAAACCGCCCCCGTCGTCGTCGGCGGGCATGATTCGACCACGAACGAGCAAAACAAGAAAATCGACGGATGGGCGCATAGCGTATTTTTCGACGCGGCGGCAAAAGCAGCCATGATCGCGGGCGTCGTCAAGGGCGCGAAAGAAGTGGCCTACATAAAAGGAAATTTGGGATCCGCCGGATTTGGCGCGTCGGCGTTTGTCGATATTTATAATCTGAAAGTTGAAAACGGCGTCACGCCTGACGGTCATGAATATAATGCCATAGCAAACGACCTGCGCGCCACTCACGTCGCGCTCGCGCCCCATGTGCGCGATCCTGAGAATAAAATCAAGGTAATAAATGCGGTGTGTATAAATACTGACGGCGTGGTGGAAGTGGAAAACGCCGCATCCGATTTTGTCACGGCTCGCGTTTATCGGGCGTACCGGTATAGCATACACAAACACCCGGCCCACGGATTCGTGGCTATTGACGACGAACACAAAAAACCCATTGCGATGGGAAGCACGGAAAAAGCCGTTGACGATAACGCAAAGCGGGCGATAGATTTATATTTAGGCGAAGCGAAAAACTCGCGCGGCGAGATAATAAATAATAAGGAGTACAGCATGGACCCTAAAGAACTGGCCGCGCTTGTTAAAAACGCGGTTGACGAGGCCATAGCAGCTAAAAACGGGGAAGACCGTATGGATGCCATGGAAGCGACGCTCGCAAAGCACGGCGACGCGCTGAACGAGATCAACGAAAAACTTTCTCCGAAAAAAGAGGAAGCGGAAAACGCTGACGGTGAAGCGAAAAAGGAAGAGGAAGAAAAAGCGGCAACGCTTGAAAACGCTAAACCGTCGCAGGAAATGGTAAAGGCATTTTCGACGGCGATGAATGTCGATTTTGGCGCGAATACACCGACGTTCGACACCCTCGCGGCTCTGGCCGGTATCAAGGAAAACGACCCCGCCGCCCGGATCGTCGCCGTCAATACGAAATTCGCCGAAATGCAGAAAAACGCGCCGAAAGAAAATCAGACAGCCGCCGCACAAAACGCAGCGGTTGGGGAGGTGTTCTAATGCCCGGAGTCAGACTTGGAATAGGGGAAACTAACCCCAAACGCGGCGCGGTCCAGTGGGACGCCCGTAGAATTGACGGTGTGGAATTTGTTATTCCCGCCGCCGCGAGCATTGCCGCCGCGCCGATTGGCAGTGTGGTAACGCTCCAGGAAAACAGCGCCGGTAAACAAATCATCGTTCTCGGCGCTGCCGCATACGAAGGCCCAGGATCCGACGAGTTTGCAATCGTCGCAATCGGCTTTTTGGAAGCGGCGACCCAGGTGGACGCCGCAATCAATCAGGTCGTGGGCGAATATGCTGACGGTGATTATGTCGCTATGATAAGCGACACTGACGCCGTGGCGATGGTTCCGGCCGATAGATCGGCCCCCGTCGCAGGCGGAACCGCTTACGTGACCGCAGACGGCAAGCTTTCAAGCAGCAATACCGACGCCGTGGCCTTCCCTGGTACAGTATGGTACGGTACGCCCGGCGTACAAAACACCGGCCAGCTTAAAACCGGATACATTTTCGCGCGGCTCGCGTCCGTGAAGGTAGGTTAATATGAAAACAGGAATCAAGATTACTTCCGCCCAGGTGGCGGAGCAGAATTTCCGCAACTGGTACGTCGTCCGTAACGCATACGCCGACGCCCACAGAAAGGACGGTTGCGTGGCAATAAACGAAGTGGCAGCCAGGAACGAATACAAAGCCCTGACCGAGCGACTTCTTGCCGTGGCGAACAGCCAGCACAAGGAACACGGCGCGGCGATTTCCGATCTGCGCAAGCGTTTCGACGGGGCCAGCATCGACCACGTTGTCGATATGGCGCACGGCCTCCGCGCGAAACTCAACGGTATCGCCCAAAACGCGATGAAAGCCGGTATGAGCGTTGAAAACGCCCAGGCAACCGCGCTTAACGCGTATTTCGGCAATCCCGGGTATGACCAGTTCGCAGGCTTGAACCAGCTCGCCGAACAGCTCTATGAACAGCTTACATTCGCTGAATCGTTTATCGCCGAAGGCGACGCGGTTCAACTGTCCCCGGAGCTTGCAGCGAGCGCGGGCGCGATCAGCCGTTTCCGTATCCCCAGGGTTGAAGCGTCGGGAGCTGCTAAACAGCGTCTTGGCGACCTGAACCCCTACGGCGACGACCGGACGTATTCAAACAACCTGGCGTCTATTTCGCTGTTCAACGAATTCAAGGACGCGCACACTGAGGCTCAGGGCTTCATTATCGAGAATGACCAGGAAGCGGCGCTTCTTGGTTACGCCCGGTCAATCGCCCCGGCCCTTGCCGGTTTCATCCTGCAAAACCAGCTTTTCGCAACCATCGAACAACAGGTCATGCAGGCGGTCGAGCGTATCATCGTTGACGGATGGGGCGCGGCGGCGTTTGACGGCGAATCCGGACAATACGGTCTGCTTTCAAGCGGTATAGCCCTTTCCCTCGCGTCCGCCGGGGCAGCTTCTCCGCTCTTGGCGACTGCTGCTGATTGGGCGTCAAATCCCACGAAACTGATTCAGAAAATCGCTAACTACAATTACAAACCAGCAGACCGTACCGCTCCGCTTCCGGCCGTAACGTCGGCAAACGCGGCGCTCATTTACGCCGATGTGGTGCGGCTTCTGAATCTCATCGCCCAAACGAACGTGAAAACGTCCGGTAAAGTGGTGCTGTATGTGCCGACTTCCATTTACTCGGCCCTCGTTCAGTACCTTTCGACCGGTACTTACAATCGTACCCTCGGCGAAGCACTGAAACTCGCCACGGGCGGCACGATTGAAAATATCGAACTGAAAACCTCCGGCCTGCTGAACGCCCGGACAAATTCGCTCGGCTCGGCTCAGTATAACAGCGTGATCGCCGTCGTACACGGCGCGCCGACCGGCAGAAAGGGTATCCTTATGCCGATGGCAACCGCAACACCCAGAATTACTACCGGAGTGGTAAGCGAGCAGCGTTCAAGTTTTGCTGCACAGCTTACTTTTGGCGGTCCGATGGTTATCCAGCGCGGTCAGGCGTTCATTCTCGAATTTTCGGTGAACGCATAAGACGGCAGACGATGATTTTTACTGATGAACAATTTTTAGCGGAACTTACGACACGGCTGGATAACCCGGCCGTGTCGGCCGCTGAAATTGCCACCTACCTGGCAATGGCAAAGCGCGATGTCGATTCCGGGCTCTACGACGATAACGCCTATAACTCCCAGGTACTCGATACGGCTTGCCACTTATTATCGCTCGACAATAAATTCCCGGAAATTTCGTCGATCAGCCAGAACGGCACGTCAACGAATTTTGCGGGAAACGATTCCGAGCGGTGGCGGCGGCGTATAACCGAACGCCGCCAGGCGGTTTTACTGGGGCTTGAACTATGACAATGCTCCGGGGCCTGCAAAGCATGGCAGCGCGGCGGTACGCAGATACGCCGTGTGACGTGATTTATAATACGCTCACGCCGAACGACGACGGATCATCAACTGTGACGCCGGTAACACTTACGCTCATGGCGTCTATTAAGCCGCTGCAGCCGGTCGACATTAAGCGGTTGCGTGAGGGCGGAACCGAATGTCAAGACGGTGTTTCAATTCTTATTGCCGAGGCACTGGAAGAGCGGCCCGAACGGATCGAAGCGGATGGGAAAAAATGGCGCGTTTTAACGTGGTCTTTTATTCCGGCGTATGAAAATGAATCCGGTAATCCGGTGGGGACGGTTGTTGCAATGTGTGACGAAATGCGGGTTGAACCGGCAGAGGTATAGAAAATGTCTGACATTATAACTGCTATCACGATTAAAAATATGGCGCGGGAAATGGTTAAAAAGGCAACAGCGAAAAACGCCGACGAACCAAAATTTGACGGCAGTGGGTATTTGTTGGATAAGAACGGAAGACCGTTTTTTGTTCATAACGAGACAACCGCCGATTTAATCATACGGAAATACAAAGAAACGGGCGTGAACTTGAAAGCGGAAAAAGATCGTACCGGTAGTGTGTATTTTAAAAGAATATGACAATTATTGAAAAATATTACGCGATGAATAAGGCGTTGAACCTTGCGCTTGCGGCGGGTGGTTCCGGCGCACTCCCCGCGCGGGTGTATAAATACGGCGCAGTACCGAAGGGCGCGTCTTATCCGTATTTTCAGTCCGCGTATCGCGTCATATATCGACAACCGTTCGCGTCGTCGGTGTCGGGCGTCTTGACGGATTTTGAATACATTTTAAATTTTTTCACCGCCGCGCCGAATGATGAAGCGAACGACGCCAAATTGTTTGAACCGTATGAAATAGCGCGCGAGCTTATAACGTCGCCAGAAAGTTTTATCTGGGACGGTATTGCGACCGTACTTTCACACGACGAAACGCCGGAATTTAATTTCAAGGGCGGTTTAGAAGTTTTAATGCGCGGACTCGTTTTTTCCTGCCAGACGGTGACCACGTTTGTTTCAAGTATTCACGGCGGCGAGGAAATAACGGTTGACAACGTGGTGGATACGATAGAAAAATCATTAGAATACGAGGAATAAATATGGAACTGTCAAACACTGAAATTAAAATCGTCGTTAAAAACATGGCGCGGGAAATGGTCAAAAGGGCGACGGCAAAAAACGGCCCCCGCATTTTGGCGGGGGAGCATAAAGGGCATAAATTTTATTTTGAAAATTCGTCGTATAATGCGCCCTCTTTAAAATTGTACGGATTTCGCAGCGATAACGAAATAATCAGGGCCATTGATAAGGCGTTATTAAAAAAAGAAAACGCGACCGCGAAAAATGCTTCAAGTTTAAAAGAAGGGGATAAAGTAAGGAAAAAAAAATGATCCTGACAGAAAAGGAAGAATTGAACTAATAACGGGCGGCATGGCGATGGTTTTTTGGCCTGAAGATCAAACAACAAGCGGAATAGCACTGGATAAAATCGAAGCTGCAAATATGATTGCTAAAAACGCGCCCCGGCTTCGCGGTATTTACAAAGATAAAAACGAAGCGCAGGCCCGCGTTGATAGGGAAAACGCTAAAAAAGAGAACGCAAACGAAATCCATACAATTGAAAAGGTGGGCGACGACTTTCACGTCGTGGCTGATAAGAAATAAAAAGCGAGGTTTATAATTATGTCAAATGCAAAATTTATAACCATAGCAAGCAGTGTCACAACCGGGTTACTGTCCGGCCTCCCCCGCCGGATCGTGTTCGCCACGCGGGAAACCATAACCGGCTACACTCCGAACGCACTAACGGGCCTTATCGCCGTGACCGCCGACATGGTGGATGCTTTCATTGCCGACAACCCGACGGCCCTGGCCACAGCGCAGATGCTCAATACCGTTTTCGGCGGATCGATAGTGCCGGACATGGTGTATATCCTACCGACCGGCGGCGGGGCGCTCACTAACGCAATGCTGAACAAGGCGAACTACTATCCGCGCAACTGGTCAATTTTGAACGTCGGGTCACAGACAAACGGCCTGGACGATGAAGCGACATACCTGGCAGATTGTAAAGTCGCCTCTCTATGGTGCACGGATTCGACCGCGAAAATATTCATTATGTCCTTTTCGATGGTGGATGGGGGGACGCTTCCCGATGAGCTGCTACTCGCGGGCGGCTCCGGGGAACCCGGCGCCCTGATGACGCAAAATCGGACTATGACACTCGTTACGAACGCTAACACGGAAGTGGATACAGGCGTGTATGTATATCATAATCCGCTGCTTGCCGCCGTCGTTCATGCGCTTTATGGTGGGAGTATTGCCCGGTCAATCGGCTCATTGTCCGACGCGCACGATTTCACCGGCGTAGACGCCGACACATACAGTGCGGCAACACGGGCATACATCGCGCTCAATTCGCTCGCGCAGTACAACGGCGCGAAGGACCAGGGCGACGCGGCGTTTGTGTATGATACATTTTTGAATGATGACGTAAACCCGCCCGCGTCGCTCCAGATCGAAACGCAAATCGCCATTGATTATATCAACGACTATTGTGTTATAACGCCGCGTAACGCTCTTATCGCGGCGGGGCGGACCGGCGTACCGGGCGACTACACCGGCGTCATGGAAGTGGCCGCGCTCACTCGCGCCGCGCTTGACACACTTTGGAAGGCCGGGGCGATTTTGACCAACGAAGACGGCACTCCCGCTTTTACGCTGGTAACCAAATCGGCCGCGCAAATCGCGGTGCTTGATCCGGCGTGGCAATCGAAAGGCGTGATACCCGTGGGCGCTATTGTCGCAACGATCAAACCGTATGGAGCAATCCATTACTACACCATATCGTTTAATTTCAACTAAAGGAGCGTTGACCGATGAAACTATTTTATTTAATCATATCAGTGTTCACGGCGTTTTTCCGCGAGCTGTTTCACCTGCCGACCGCGCGCGCGGCGAATACGCAAGAATCGCTGACCGTCATTGTCGGCAAGTGCGTTGCGACGTTTACGGCGAAATTGACCGGCCAGTCTATTTCGTTCGGCGGCGACACGTTTTACAATGAAGAAGATTTGCTCGGCGACATAACGCTCGACACTGAGCGCGGCAAACGGCACATGGCCGCCGACGGCTCACGGGGTGTGCTTATTTTATCCCTTCCCCGCGCCGGAAACCGCGAAGTAAAATTTTTGCTCGGTGATAACCTTGATCTATTAAAAAAATGGGGCCAGGCAAAAATCCAAACCCTTTTCGATTTCGATTTTTATTATGCGTATAATACGCAATCGAACGAGGGAGCGCGGATTCACCGGCATAAGAACTGTTATTTTACAAAGATGCCCCTTGCGGGCGTCGGGCGCGACCGGGGATATGTGACAGCGGAAATATCTTTTGAGGACGTGGCCGAAATCGATCCGCTTACCGATAAAGAGATATAAGCCATGACGCCCGAACTGCCGAAAATTACCCAGGCGCGGTTGCAGGTCATCAACGCCGATAGTAAGATTATCGGCGACGGTACGACTGACGACCCGACCGCAGAAGAAAAAGCGTGGCTCGACATTATCGCGTCCACCGCGCCGGAACTGGACGTAAAGAAAAAGCGCGTGTCAGTGTGCGCCATCGCGGACGTGGTGGAATACGACACAAACGCCGTTAAGATAAAATACGACGGTGTAGTATATACGATCAAAAAGCCGACAAACAGTTTGCAAATTGCAAGGGCGCGCGAGCGGTCGGCAATGGCCGCATTTGAAACGCTCGCGGCGCAGTTTTGCGTATTGGAAGGGGTCGCGCCGTGTAAAGCCGATCTGTCCAATTTGCCGGTTGAAGTGATAATTCTTTTATCGAACGTGGCCGACAGATTTTTTTTTACGCCATATCTGTAATTGATTTTGATTTACTCATCGTCTCGCGCGTGTTGTCGTATACCGAAGCGACGAATATTGATTATGAGGATATGGAAAGGTTACAAAATGCTTTTTTAAGGATGGGCGGGTATGCCGCAACTTGATAATTATCTTGTCTCACTCGGTTTGAAAGGGCAAAAGGTTGTCCTTTCCGTCATGGACAAGATACAAAAAAAGGGCAAAGACCTGACCAAAAAAAAGACAACCGTACCGCTGGCGGTCAAAACCGTTCCGGACAAAGATAAAAAAACCGCGCCGGAAGAAAAGCCCGAACCGGGAAAGCGTTCACCGGGAAAACCTTCAGAAAAACCGGCGTTTGTTCCGGGAAAGCGTTCACCGGGAAAACCTTCAGAAAAACCGGCGTTTGTTCCGGGACCGAGTTTTTCAGATCAGGAAAAAACCAACAAACGATTTAGCGCGGCCGTGGATAAATTTCACGGCGGCGCGAAGGACATCGCAAGCGCGGCATCGTCGCTTGATCCCGCCGCCACTATTTCAAGCGTCACATCCGCTGTGGGCACGTCATTATCTGGGCTTTCTGTTGCGTCTATAAGTTTAGGCCGTTTGCCGGAAGGTATCGCGCACATGGCCAACGCCGCGTTATCGATGGCTAAAAACTCGGTCGATATGGCCAAACAAGCGACTGCCGCATATCACGCGCTTGCGTCGCGAAACGCCGCCGCCGAACACTACGGCGGGATGGTGGGCGCGGGGCCGATGTCCAGAAACGAACGCGCCATGTTCATTGACGTGGTATCAAATTCAATGGGTCGTATTCAAAAACCGCTCGCCGATGAAATAAACAAATTAGTCGGTACGAAAGACACTCGCGCCCTGGCACGGGCGAGCGCCGGAGACTGGGAGTCCACCGGCACGGACAAAGGTTGGATGCTCGGACAACTTTCCAGCAGTTTTGGGGGACTGCCGCCGTCGATTAGACAAAAACTGCAAGCGGAACTATTAAAAAATTATTCCGGTGAAATCCAGGAAATGAAACCGGGTAGTGAGCAGGACATAGCGCAACGAAAGGCGAGATCCTTTACGGATTTAGAAGAAGACCAGACAGCTGCGTTGGCATCCAGAAATACGGAAGGCGCGTTAGAGATGACCAAAACTTTTAACAAATTACAATTAAACATGTTTGATGGAGGTCTAAAACTTGTCAAAACGGTGAACGCCATTGGAGACACTTTTAACGATCTCATAAGCGTCACGCCTAAAGTCGTCGCGGGATTGAATAATTTGGTCAATTTGTTAAAAGACCCTAGTTTTGCTAATGCGTTCAAAGTCCTTAAAACTTTTTCCGGCGGCACGCCCCGGGCGGGGAAGTAATGGCGTTTTCACTTAATACACTTAATATTCCGGGGATGATTAGCGGCGCCATAACGACGTTCGCCCATTCTGCGATCATTATCGGGCTACCCACACGCACAGCGCCGGTGCCGATTTTTTGTTTGTGCGAAATTCCGAACGAGCGCGCCCACGCATCCGTTAAATTGCCGGGGAATCTGACACAGGCGGGCGAGTTTAAGGCCCGGACAGTGATTGAAGCGTCCACTATAGACCTTGACATAGTGTTGTCTGATATTCCCATGACGCGCGATTTATCCATGTTTCGGATTATTCAATCGACGCTGAACGCCGTCGCCATCGTATCTAACTCGCTCGCGTCGTTCGGCGCGGTTCTGCCGAACCTGTCTGGCCTGTCCGTCGGCTACGTCGCGTCGTGCATATCCGTATTGAACCAAATAAAAAATTTTATGAAACCGGTCATGATACTTGGTTCATATATTCCGCTCGGCGTATTGCAGCAATCGACGCCATATTTATCAAGCGCCTGGTATATAGAAGAAATCAGCCCGCCTCATACGGCGGGGGAAGCGGGCGTGGCGATGACAATACGGCTACGCGAACAGTTCACAAAACGCGACCCCACCTCGGCGGGTGGGGCCGTGTTCGCCGTGGCGTCTGAAGTGGCGGCCCCGAACGGCGGTGTAAACATGGGGGCGATGTTTTGAGTTATTTTAAAGACATAACGTTGGAAGCGGTTACGACGCTGTTCCAGTTTCAACCGCCCGCCGTCGGCGTTCAAAACGCTGTGTTATGTAAAGGCGGTGAGACGGCCGTATGGGAGTATATCCGCACAGACGACGACGGCAACTATCTTATTAAAATATACGACGCGTCGTCAGGCGCGCCCGTGTATAAAACAACCGTTTACGCGTTACCGGGCCGCGACATATTTTGCGGGCTGTTTTCGACGGGCGCGATCCCGTCAGGCGACATTTTCGCCGCCGATACCGTTTATTACCGGATTGATTATATATGATTATTTTCTACCCTTCATCCGGCGCGCCTATCGTCATTGCCGACATGCTGGACAGTTCGGACCAGTGGAGTACCATCCGCTTGAACGCGCTCGCGCTGCTTTACAAGCCCGCCGACATACAGACGGTAGGACTGCCGAAAGTGTATTCATGCAAATACAGCTACAGCGTACAGCACAACGGCCTACCGCTCGGCGCGGCGCTGAAAATGACGCTTACGGCGTCCATTTCGTCGCCGCCGTCAGAATTAATTTCCCGTGTGACGGTCGATTATGTGTCAACCGCAGATTCGATAAAAAAAATGTCGGACGCGCTGGTCAAAACTGCGAACCCGCAAATGAAAATGATGGCGGCGGTCGTCGTCGAGCGCATTTCTATAACATCGGAAATAAGCCGGGCTTTTGTGGCGTATTCCGTTGTTTTACAACCGGACGCTTATGGTACAAATGCGACGCTGTTCATCAAAGGCGCGGCTTACATTGACACGCTTATTCGATCGGAACTGGGTTTTCAGTTTGACATTAAAAAACCGCTCAATACGCAATTATCGAAACTGTGCGCGAAATTAAAATTTACGTGTTCTTTCGATTCCGGCGTTGCGACGAGTCCCCCCGTGAGCGGACGGTTGTTTCAACCAACGACGCTTTCAAAAATTCTCGACGAAATATGTTTGCAAAATAAAATCATACCGGAAATCGACGAAAAACAAAAAATGATCCGCTTTCACGCCCAGGCCACGGAACCGCGCGCCGCCGCCAATCTGCCGAAATCGTTTTCGTTCCTGGGGTATGGACAGTCGGCGATTATGTGGGGTGTCGGCGTGGAAAACTACGCAAACGTAAAATTTAAAACGCCGGTTTTTGACGCGAAACTTTTTGAGAAAATCCTGTTATACAATGACAGTCAGTCGGCGCTCTTTGAAGGGTTTAAAAAATCAAGCCCGAAAATTGGGCCGCTTGTTCCCGCCGCATACGACGCTTATGTGTTGCGATATACGATTGATCGAAACGACATTGAATTGTGCTGTGAAGTGACGGCAACGAATAACTGGCTGCTTGCTCAAATGCGAATTGACGGCATTTTGGAGTCAAAAATTTTTGGGGGTGCGTTATGATATACGCGGCCAAAGTGAACGGAAAGGGACAAACGCAGGGAACCTGGAAAGTCGCGCCGCAATATACCCGCGTGGACGGGACCGACGCGCCGGAAATCGAAGCGTTTTCGTTAAACGGTTTGGAACCGGAGGACGGCGATACGGTAATTTGCGCCGAGGGAATTAACGATTTTTCGCAGTCAATGCAAATGATTTTTAATGACAATGGCGGCGCGTTCCCGCTCATTATCGCGTCGGTTGAACAGGCGCTTACCTTCGCTCTTGATACGGTAAAACTAAAAGGAGACGCGAAGATAGACGGTGACGCGCAAATAGGCGGCGACGCGCAAATAGACGGTGACGGGCAAATAGACGGCGACGCAAAAATAAAAGGAAACGCGACACTCGGCAACGGCGGAAAAAAAATGCTCCTGGGCGACACGGTTCAAACGTGGGCGCAGTCGGTAGACGCGGCTCTCCAGGCCCTTTACGCATGGGGCGCGACCGGCGTCGCTCCAGGGCCGACGGGCGGTATAAATCCGTTTTCTCAGTCGCCCGCGCTTCAGTCGTGGCCGACGGACGCCCTGTCTACAAAACACGAATTAGATTAGCAGAGGGTAAAACATGGCTTTTATGCTTGACAGCGATGGAAATATAGTGATAGATGGAGTTACCGGGCTGGCGAAACAGGTGACAGATTTACGATCACTTGAACAAGACGCAATGAGCGAGTGCCGGTGTGAGCAGGGCGGCAATTTTGCCGACAGCTCGTACGGTAGAAATCCATTGGTGTGGAAATTGTCTCAAAGTTCAGCCGACAAAATCGCGGACGTAAAACGAATCGTTTCTAAATATTACAATCCGTATTCCATCACGTATGAAAACGGAATTATAACGGTAAATTAAAATGCCTATAGTTAACGGAATTTATACGGAACTGACGTTTGAAGACGCGCTTGCCAACATTATTGATAACGCGCCATCATCGATCGTATTCAGCCCCGGCAATCCGCCCGAACTCATACTTGCTAATATGTTTGCGCAGGGTGATGTAAACATCGATCAGTTTATAGGTGAAACGCTCGCCGCCATGATGTCGCCCGTCGGCGCATATATTGACCTTTTAAACCCGAACAATCCCCGGCGGGCCGCAGTAGCGGCGTCGGGTTACATATTAGTAACTAATTCGTCGCCGGATGCCGTAGCGATTGCGCTTAACACGATTGTTATAGCGTCCAGCGGACAAGAATATTCCGTTGGCGTGTCGTCGTTCGTTATTCCCGGAAGCGGTTCAGCGTACATTTTCGTAACATGCACCGAAACGGGTATCGGCGGCAATATTCCGGCCGGGCGCACGTTCACAGTTACAGGATATTCCAGTTTATCCGGCGTAAACACCCTGCCTTTTTTAAACGGCGCGGCGGAAGAAAGCGACGCAATTTATTTAAACCGCGTCACGGCGGAAAAAACGGAATATGGATCACAGAGCGGATCGGTCGCCGTGGAAACGGCGTTAAAAGCGATTTATGCCGACGCGCGTATGTATGTCAATCCGTCGGCGGACGCTCTTATTACCCCAGTTCCGGTTCCGCCGAATGGTTACAACGTGGCTATTCTGGTGCCGGGCGGCGTCCTCGCCGTCGCTGAAAACCTTGCGCCGATTTTTCAGATACTTTCTGAACGGTTGGAATTTATAAACGCGCAAAACGTAGGCGACGCGTTTCATGTGGTTTTGAGCGGAACCGTTTATACGTCTGAAATCCCCGCAGCGTATCCTTTCACCGTCGCGCAGCCGGTTGACGTCATGCTTGACGCCATTATAAACGTGCGGGCGTCCAGCATGGCCGAACGCGCCGAACTCATCGCGCAGGCGAATAACTTCGCCACGCTGTTTATAAATCGTCTCATTGCAAGGTTTTCCGGCATAAACGGGACGACGACCGTCACATATAGCGACGGGGAAGCGGCGGACGTGGAAACGGATATCGACATTGCAGGAAGCGCGACGCTGGCCGGTTCTATCGCCCCGGCGTTCGGCATATCCATGATACAAGCATTGATATACGATCTGAACGCCGGAGCGAATACGCCTCAAATTCTGTTCGATTCCGTTGATACGCTTGAAATGATCATTGACCCGAACGTTGAGGGAGAAGCCGCCGTTACACTGTCGCTTAACAGCGGCGCAACAAAATTTATTGATTTCAAAAATGATGCGCTCTTTAGCGATAACACGTCGTGGTTTGATCGGTATATGTTTATTGACCCGGAAAACGTGACGATAAAAATAGTGGTGACTGAATGGATTTAAGCGCAAAAATGACCGTCGCCAAACTCACGCCGCCGGGGTATTTTAACCTTGCGAGCGACGCGCCCGCGACACATAAAGCATTTATTACGTGGTGGAACGCCATTCTTGCCGACCGCTCGGCGCAGGCGGACGCGCTTAAAACCCTTATTTTAACGCCGTGGCTTGTCGATCATAACGACGCGCCCCGGTCACCCTGGCTGGATTATTTGCTGCGACAATACGGATTTGGTTTTTTCGGCGGGACAAATAATCAAGCGGCGGCGCTTTATAAACTCGTATCGAGCGGGTGGAATCGCAGCACGATAAAAAATATTGTTTTAGTCATTCAGACGCTTTGTCTCGCGCCGTTTTCCTGGTTTGACAGCACGTTCGCGCCGTATCTGATTGTGGGCGTTTTACTACCGTCCGTCGCCGACACCGGCTTTATCATTTATTCCACTTCAGCCACGCCGCCCGCCACGCCCGCCCCTACCGCATACGCGGCGCGCGCGTGGACGGTTCCCGCCGGGTGGACAAACGTTGCGTCCAGCGCCACGTATTACTCGCGCGGCTATATTTCCGGCGATACGCTTGTATGGTGCGCGCCCCGGCCAGTGTCCGATTTCGCAAATCCGCCCGCGTATTCTACTCGCGTTCCGGCCGCCGTCGCCGCAGAGGGAACCCTTTGCATAATACAAAACGACGTAGCGTGCGAACGCGCCCCCATGTATTACCTGGATGAAGCGGGTAACCGCGTTGCAATGGATTATTTGGATGAAGCAAGCGAACCCGACGCGATGTATTTTTTCACCGACGCGGGCGACTACGGCACGGTATACTATTCGGACGGAACGGCGTGGCGGAAAAGTTCTTATACAAATGTCGATCTTGGTCTCGTCGTTCCGGGCGCGGATCGGCCAGACCCTGAAGCCGTTACGGTATTAGCGCCGAACCCGGCAAGCGTGACATATGCTATCGATTCAGCGCAACCGCCGCCCGCTGACGGCCCCACGGGAGGATACGGCACGTTTTCAACGTGGGCGGCGACGGCGATCATGACCAACATGATAACGATACAACTCCACCAAATCGCGGGCGGTTCAACCGCGCTGGCGACGCTTTTTGAGCTGCTTCGCCGGATCGTCCCGACGGGAAAAACGTTTGTGGTTGATATTGACGACGTAGACTACTACATCACCGATAAGAGGCAAATATTATGAGCGATCTACCTTATTCCGATCCGTCTAATCCGGCGCTTCCATCGCCGCTTTTTAGCGATATAACCGCCGTTCGTGGCGACCACCTGCGGGCGAACAATGCGGCGATTTTCGCCGACTTGAACGCCCTTAACACCAGAAACCCCGAACTGGTCGCGCTTACAAGCGGTAGTTTTAAAACTGCCGCGCTTGCAAACGCGAACACCTATAACGGGCGCTCACTGTTTACCTGCACTGCCGGGGTATCGGACACGCCGTCCGCCGCGGCATGGCGCATTGTCGGCTATTGGAACCCGACCGATTCGTCCGGGCGTTTTGTGGCCCAAGCTGATGCGTCGCTTGAAACGTGGGAAATAATCTATTCCGGCGGGGTGTGGGGAGCGTGGATACGGTTCACCGATTCAGGCGGTGACCTTACAAGAAATCTGACCGGGTGGGTCGGTTCAGGGTTAGTTCTAACGTACGCAAGCGCGGACGCGCCCACATTTACGGCAACCGTACCAGGCGACGTTACGAGCGTTTTGTCCGTGGGGATGAAAGTCAAGCTTACACAGACCACGGTTAAATACTTTATTATCACAGCTATTGCATATAGTTCACCAAATACTACCATAACTATGTATGGTGGTACAGATTATACATTAACTGCTGATGCTATTTCCAGCGTATATTACAGCACCATGAAATCCCCTTACAGTTTCCCGATGAACCCGGCAAAGTGGACTGTGGAAGTGACTGATAGCTCGCAATACGACACAGATTCGACAACGTATGTTAATTTAGGTTCAATTTCAATTACCCTGCCTATCGGGTCTTGGAATACATCGGTTCAGTGCGGAATTGAGTGTAGACCGACTTATGGACATATCACGTTATCAACGTCAAGCACGTCAGAAAGTGATAACGAGTTAACGGCGTTGGTCCTCGACGGGGGAACGTCTGTTAGGATTGAAAAGACTCTATCGATAATAAGCAAAACTACATATTATCTCAATGGAAAGACGGCTAACGCAAGTTCCGCCGCGTATTTATTAGGTGGTACTGTTAAAACTATTATTCGCGCCGTATGTGCGTATCTATAGAATAATAAATCAAGCCTTAAGGCGGCAAGTACAGAGGGGAAAAATGAAATGGATATTTTATCACAAATCAGCGTGCCTGAGAAAATTACTCTGGCAATTATGGGCGCTGTCATCATTGGCATTATCGGCGGTCGTCTTTTTATGCGCTTTGTTTATAATGTTTTTTTGAGGTATTTTGACAATATAGAAACTAATATGAAGGAACTAAAAGTGTCAATCAGAGAACTGTATCAACGCACGGACAATCACGACGAAATTAGAGATACAGTAAAATATTGTAAAACTAAAAACCGAAAAAAGAAATGAGTCTTGAAACCGCAATAAATCTTCACATGTGCATCAGGGAGTCAATCTGCCGGGGATTGTGTGACGGAAAAAAGGATTGCGTAAATTTAAATTGTATCGAGTCGTTTATCAGGATCGCGGCGGAAATAGAAAAGAAATATGAGGCTGACAATGGACATAAAAAAACTGACGATTGATACCGTGAAAAAAATTTTTGAAGACGGCGGCGGGGAGTGGGGCGAAGTGAATTTGTTCGGGCTTCGCAACGAAGCGGATCAGCAGGCCGATCTGTTCAATGATTTTATAGGTATTTGTTCAGGAGACATAATCAAAGTATACGCCGGAACGACTGACCCCGGCGCGTGGTGGACGAAAAACCCAGTCACGGCGGCGGGTGCAACCGGCGCGGCCCATCTTTGCGAAGGATTCCACAAAAACGCCTGGCGCGTGGGTATCCACGCCCAGGGAACGCCATTTGCTCATGAGGCGCTTGTCCAGACCGGTAACAAGGTTAAAATATGGCGTGACTTAAAAAATGACTTTACGCGAGACGATACCGACCCCGTACAGTCCGGGTATTTTGGAATAAACATTCACCGGGCGGGGCTGGACGACCCGAATAAAATCGGGAAATACTCCGCCGGGTGTCAAGTGGTTCAGCATCATAAGGATTTTGAAGAAATGATGGGCATAATCAAATCATCGGAGAACTTCAAAAAAAACAAGGCAGGCGCTCGATTTAGTTACCTGTTATTGAACATTAAATCACTATAGGAGTAACACAATGCAAAACTTTATCGGTTGGATTAAGTTAAACCCGTGGAAAGCGGCCGTTGTCGGCCTGTCACTCGCGGCGGTTCTTACCGGCGCTTTCGGTTTCGGCTGCGGATACGTTAAAGGATGTTCCGCGCAAAAAGAAAAACAAGAAGCCGCACAGTGACGCGGAGGTCGTCCCATGAAAAAACAAAGCGTCGTTTTAAAAATAATCAAAAAAATATTTTTGAAAGAGACTACAATCCGGGCCGACGGAAAAGAAGTTAAAGGATTCACTGTTTTTGGGTGGGTCCTTATTATCGGCGCGGTCGTTTGTGGCCTGTGCGCCCTGGAAGCGGTCGGCGTTATCGACAGCCTGGTGACGGCCTTCGGCCGGCGCGGCGGCCGATAATGAAAACCCGGACGTGGCTTATCATCATCGCCGTCATTGTTTTAGTCGCCGGGGGCGGCTGGGCGTGGGCCATCTATCAATACAGTAACACCGGCGGGCCGTTTGTGTTTAATTGGACCGGCCCGACAGTTACCGAACACCCGTCGAACGATCCGTCAATTTCCAGGGACATAGAAATAACCGGAAAACAGTGTGATACGTTCATCGACATTATGGCGGTTGACGGGTGGGGAAATATCGGCCGCCGTACGATGGTGCTTGATATAAAACCCGTGTTCCCCAAGTGGTCGCTTAAACTCGGTCTGATCGGCGGGGCCGCGTACCTGCCCGAAACCAAAAAATTTGACGCCCTGATTGGCGGGGAAGGTGCGCTGTTCCGGCACTATTCGCGCTATGCGGTCGGCGGCGGCGTCTGGTATATGCAGGGTTTGACGACTGACTTTAAAGCGGGCGGCGCAAAGGCGGATTTTTTATTTTCGTGGGGAAAACAATAGCGTTTCAGAATAAATGTCGCTGACTTTCCAAGCGTCAACACATGTTAAAGTGTCCCCGCCTAACTTATGACCGTGACCGTTAATCACATCCCCATTATTAGCGGCTTTGTCTTTGATTCCCTCGTCCCATAAATAAAAAAACTTATCTTTCCGCCGCTCGCCAGTTCCCACGTGATCATGGCTTTAACGATTTCAAATTCTTCTTCAGGCGTAAAACCCACGACGATAAATGGTATCTGGCCGTCCGGCCACGGCTGACGCGATTCCGTATCGTGATTGGTTGTATTATCGCGGTCTTGAAATTCATCATGACGAAAAGAACCGCGTTCAGATCATACGCGCAGGATACTACGGTTACCAATAACAGTAATGTATAGATGAGTGTTTTCATGGCTTTTATGGCTGAACACCGTTTATCATTGCGTTTTGTATAAACTCGTTGTATCGTTTCATATCCGCTTCTATTCGTTGAAACGTTCTTACAACTTCGTCGCCCTGTTCTATTCCTTCGTTCGCCTTATCAATCAAAATCGCAAGGAGTATAATAACAATAATAATACCACAAATTACCAGAGAGTCGGACATTTTTTGAAAATTCATATGCTCCCCCGTTTTATTTTATAAATGTTTTAAAAGAATAATTGTAGCAGGATCGCGTGTTAGATAGTAACGTAACAACAATTGACGCTTAATTTTTTCCATCGTTAGCGACCTCCAATATGCCAAATTCGAATTCTGAAAATTCTTTTTTTGATTCTTTTAATATGGAGATATTTTTCTCAGCGCATACCTGCCTGAATTTGGGAAGTAGATTTTCCGGGAATTGATACAGGTATCGGTGTACCGTCTTTTCGATCAAGTCGTTATGTTCCGTCAGCGTTTTTCCAAAAGCGACGCGCAGATTAAAATTTTTGTCGCTGATCGGTTTGTTTGTTATAGCTTCCATTATACGTTTTCCTCCCTGTGTTGATTTACGAAATAAACGACGCGCCCTTTTATGTACTGTATTTTATCCCTAATAGCAATCCCCGCCGCCGGACGTTCTCCGATAAGTTTTTCAATTACTTTCTTATGATCTTTTTCAAGTGCGAAGCCCGATGTGTTAACAAGCCCGGACTGGACTGCCTTATTCATGAGCGCGAAATAGACGCCCGTTTCGACCGGGTGCCCGCGCTTTTGCAGCAGCTCGTTATATTGTACCTCTGACAATACCGTCATGCCAGTATTGTTTCGCACCCGGTACCACGCGGCCGCGACGAACATTTCTATTTGTTGCCGGGAAAATTCAGGCGTGGACGTCTCCGCCGTGTGCCTCCATGATAAAATGCCGACCGGGGCCATGATTGCAAGCAAAACGGACAGAAAAAAATGGAAGACAAATTTAAGCCAGTCGTCTTTTTGCCAGTTTACCATTCCGGCATAAAAACCGTAAATCGATTTTCGATTGTTCACATTTCGCGCGTCAGATACGGTCGCGGCGGTCGTTTTAAGCAATACATCCATAAGTTGTGTCCGCTCGCGCGTAAGTTGATTCAATCGTGCATTCGCGCTCGTAATTGTCCCCGCGTATTCCGCCCGCGCCTTTGCGCTTTGAAGGCTTTTTAATTGCCGCGTTATCGTGTCCGCTTCCGTCGTCAAGCGGTCTATATTTTTTTCGCATTGTTCAAGCGTAAATGCCGCCGTGTTCGCTTCCGTTTCTACGCCAATCGACGCGGTATGGGATAAGAGCGCGAACGTCTGCCCCGCCGATGTCTGTACAACCGCGTATATGGTAATGGCGACGGCGATCACTACAAAAACTTTTGACCGTTGCGTATTCCATACGGCGAAAGAAAGAAGCATTTCAAGCGCGATCCCGGCCGCGACGGCGACGACGACGGGCAGGCCGTCGGCGATGAAGCGGAAAGCGTAGAAATACGTATCAAGCGCTATGCCGAGAACGACCAGGGCGGCGCAAAATATTTTTCTAATCATATTATTCATCTGTGTAAATTAGTGATTTATCAACGACGGGCCCGCGACAGCGAAACTGCGCCCCGTCTGCATACGTTATGCAATAAAAACCGTTTGACTCTTTTTTTATCGTGCGTATGTTTTTATCTTTTAATAATTTATTAAACGCTTTCACCGCTTTATTTTGCCGCCCCGTACATTGTTTTTCTGTACCAGGAATATACACTCCATTAAAATATGCCATCATAGATCACCTAATGACAGTTGAATAAGCCGGTACTGCGCTTCCGGCGGTCCATATTTGATATACCGTTCGGCCGTCGCCGCCGACACGCCGCAAATTTTGCAGATGTCGTATTTTTGAAGGTTATGCCGTTCTAATAATTTAATAAGTTCCGCCGGTTTGATTCGTTTCTTTTTCATAGTTATCTTACCGTCCCCGGTATATTGTGAGAAATCAAGTATTGTTCAGCTTCTTGCGCTGTGTTGAATTTTTTGTTGAAAGCAATATAACCATCATCATCAACTAAAAATCCATGTGCGTCACCGTCAAGTTTCCTAAAAGTGTAATACGTCCACTCCATTACCGCACCTCCTTTCTTTATATAATAACAATATTATCCCGTCGTCATTTTGTCAACAATTTTTTGTCAAATTGCAATATTTTTTTCCTTTTCTTTCCCGGCCTTTTCCCGCAGTTTTTTTAGCTCCCGTTCAAATTCCAGATCGTCGCCCTTAAACCATGAATGTTTGTGAACGCCGTTTATGCGGTACTCACGCGGGGCAAACCCCAGGCCGTACAGGAACATGGCGATTTTTTGTTTTGTCATATACCGCGACACGTTCGGCGGGGCAAACGTCGCCACGTCGCGCTCAATTGCAATCATGTCCACAATGGGCGAGGCGAACGCCCCGGCACGCTGCTCGTACTGCGCCTCTAACCACGACACGGCGTCGGATTTTGTGACCTCGGTAATCATTGCCAGCCCTTCCGTTTCCGGCGCGGCCCCGTGCGCGTCGAACGCCGAAATGTCGACGTTCATTAAATGGTCGTAAATCCACCCCGCGCCGTTTTCAATCGCGTTGAATAATTCATTATAATACTTTTTGTCTTTCGGTTCCCGATTATTATAGATGACAAAAAACCGGCGTGAGTGTTTTTCAAGACGAAGCGCGGACAGCTTATTTGATAAGAGCAAAAAATTAGCACAGTTATTTGTCTCGTACGTTCGGGCGTATTTGGCATTGACCCGAACGCGGCTTTCAGTAATGAGTGATTTCAATTCCGTGAGCGCAGCCGAGTCGTGCGTTTCAACCTCGTGTGATACGACGAAAAGTTTTTCCGCGATAAAGTCAGTCCAGCCCGATAGTAACCGCTGCGCCGAAACGGTCGAGCAGTTATGCTCACCGAATATTTTTCTAAACAACACACTAAATGCCGACTTGCCCAGCCCCTCGTACTTGCTTATTATAAGCGGCGTCCAGTCAACCTTTTGACCGACGCGCTGGACACAAAAGGCAAAATAATTTTTCAATCCCTCGCGCTCCACGTCCGTCATTGCAATAAAATTAAGATGGTCATTGAAAATTTTTACCGCCGTTTTTTTCAAGGACGGTTCGCGTTTCATTTCCTGCGTATTCGGTCGGTAACTATTAAAAAACGTTTCGCCGTTCGCTTCAAAAATCTTTTCCTTCCGGTGCGGGGTATATTCCACGCGGTCACACGTTTCCACCGCATAGTCGGCGAGTAACCGCCGAAAATTTACCGGCTCGCCGATCTCACGGCTTATAAAATCTTCGATCTGTTCCCGGCTTGTTAATGCCCGGTCGGTTTTACTGTCAGCAAGGCGACACGCGCCGTGTATATATGTCCAGTCCGCGAACTTTTCTCGGACGCGGTGAGCCAGGTCGAATTGATGCTTAATCTTGCGCTCGGCCGCTGCGCTTTCGCTCCCGGCGATCAGGGCCGCGCCGAACTCACCCCGTGCGTATCTGTACGCGCTTTCAATTTGATGTTTTATTACGCCGTCACTTTCCGGCGGGTCGTGTCGCGCGTTTGATATTTCCACGGCAAGCGCGAGCGCCGACTCCTCAGAGATTCCCCATTTATGACAGTCAAAACCCAGGTGTAACAATTCCCGGCTGCGGCCCTCGCCTTTTGTCAAGACGGGCTTTTTCAAATACGTTTGCCGGACGAACGCGAGAACAGAGTTATAATCCTGAACAGGCGCGGCGGCTTTCGATTTTTCTTCGAGCGTCAACCAGTCGAATTTTTTCTCAATCGACAGGCGCTCGATTTTTTTTCTTATGAATACTATTTTATAACCAGGGGATTCGACACCGTTTTTCCGGTGCGTAAAATATGGCAGGCGGATGACGCGCTCCGGATCACTGACGCTCTTATCGCCGTTTGCATAACGTATAAGTGCTTTACTATATTTCTTAAACGCTTCCCGCGTCGTATTTTCAAAACAAAAATACAGGTGGTGGTGCTTGTCGCCGCGTGAGCAAATAACGTCGGCGCGTTCTTTTGCCCACGCCGGAAGCGGCGCGCCGTCAATGTCGATAACCATGTTTTTAATCGCTGACAGTTTACGGACGGTCGCGCGGGGATTGACGCCGATGCAGGGAAAGGCGTCCGGGTATTCGGGGGACAGCGGCGCGTCAGGGAAAACGTACAGGTGATTTTCGGCGGGGCCGCCGGCGTCTTTTATAACGCGGATATTGATTTTTTCGCCGGGTGTAAAAAGAGCATTGAACAAGTCCGCGTTCGTGTGTTTCATGCTTTCCCTTCTCGTTCGCGTAAATATTTATCCCACGTCGTTTCAGAAGACGGGTCAACCACAATCAGAGGATTTTTTTTAATCGCGTCTAAGCGGTTTTGAATTTTGCGGCGCTCCACGGCGTAAAACGCGCGCCGTTTGTCTTTCGTTAATGAGAGCTGCACGTTACACGCACAACCCGTATCTATGGGGTAGGATTTGCCGCATAGTGAACACTTAATTTGATGATTCAAATCGTGCAATTGGCGCACAGACAAAACTTCTTCTTCGTCGTATTTCATTTATGCCGTCCCCCTCACCGCTTCCGCTAATTTTGTTTTCTCATCTATCGTCTTTCTCATCATTTTGTCTACACCTTTTTCGAAGAAAAAATAGACCCACCGCACATTTTTTTCCTGCCCGATTCGCCGCGTCCGGCCCTCGCATTGTTCCAGCGCCCACGCCCTCCAGTCGATCTCCGCGAATAGTGTAAGGGAAAAGCCGGTAATGTCCACACCTTCTTTTAATGAATCAATAGTAGCCACTATAACGCTTTCGTCAACACTATTTAATTTTTGCGTTATGGCGTCGCGTTCGTCCGGCGTGGTATTTGTTCCCGTTATAAGCGTGACCGGTAATTTCTTCTTTATAAGCGCCGCCGCGATTTTTTCCGCCACTTCCTGATGGTAAGAAAAAATGAGTAATTTTTTTTCGTTTTCCTCCCACGCCTCTAAGCAATAGTCAAGGACCGCGTGGACCTTCGCCAGCCCCTGCATTTTTCTAAATTCGGTTAATTGGTCAAAACTCGGCGCGGCCGCAATCGCTTTTTCAATTAAAATCGGATCGTCGAGAATCCGGCCGAATAATTTAACCTCAGCTTTTTCAACCGTTTTTGGTATGTCCATAGGAAAATCGACACGCAGGCCGTCCGGTATTTCGTCGGTCACATCGTCAATCGTGCGCCCGATATACGTCGGCGGAAAAAGTTCCATCCACCGGGCGTTCGGCCTGAACCCGGACGCCTTAAAACCGAGTTGTGTCCGGCGGGCGCTTTTGGCGAATTCCCGGCAAAAACTTTCGTACCCCTCCGGCGCAAGCGGCGACCGACAGGCGAAAAACCAGGTATAGCAGTCGCCTATATCATTCGGGGGCCATGTGCCGGAGAGGCCCAGCAGTTTGACGGCTTTAATATAAATTCCCTGCGTAATGTTTCCTGCATTATCTCTCGGCGTGTGGTATAGTGTCGCCATCGTTCGCGCCGCTTTCCACGATTTCGCCGCGTGAACTTCGTCGAATATGATAAGATCATAGTCAACTGATTTTGCCTGCGCAAGTATAAGCGGGTCGGATATTTCAGAATACGAATAAATGGCGAATTTATATTTTCGCTTATCGTCGCAGCGGTTCAAAATCTCGCGCCGCCATTTCGGGACCAAAAAAGCGGGACAGACAACGCCGATCATGTTCCATTTTTTCGGCAATTTCTCGGCAATTTGCAGAGCGATAATCGTTTTGCCCAGGCCCATTTTGTCGCCGCATAAAAAGCCCCTGTGTCCGGCGGCGTAGGCGGCGAGAGCTTTATCGACGGCCTCTTGCTGGTAGTGGCGGAGAATGGTATTTTTCATTTCGCCGCCGCTTCAATACGTTCTTTTGCAATTTTAAAATATTTTTCTTCTTTTTCAATTCCGATAAATTTTCTATTTGTATTTATGCAAGCGACGCCCGTGCTGCCTGAACCCATACAATTATCAAGCACGGTTTCACCTTCGAGCGTGTAAGTCTTTATCAAGTATTCTAAAAGCGCAACGGGTTTTTGCGTAGGGTGAACTCTGTTCAATGAATTGCATTCTTGATTTCTGCTTGAAAATATCAATTCATTTGTTGGAAACCGTTTAGACGGATCGCTTTTTTGTTCAAATTTTTTAAATTTATTTAACAAATCTGTTTTTTGTTTTGAATTGCTAATAGGTCGAATATTTTCTTGTTTAGCATTTTCCATTATTGGAAAATAAAATTTTGAATTGAAGATTAATACATCTTCATATTTTTGCGCTGGTCTAATTTTATTATTAAATGGATTTCCCCCCACTGTTTTATTCCATTTCCAATCATATTTGTACTTTTTAACGTTGCTTATTCGCAAATAACTGGAAAACGGCTCCGAACCAAAAAGCGCAACGCACGCGCCGTCTTTAATTATCCGATTGTATTCCTTCCACAGCGGTTCAAATGGAATTGTCACGTCCCATTTACACATAGTCGCGCCATACGGTAAATCGCATAAAATCATATCAACACTTTTGTCAGGAATTTTTTTCATCACGTCTAAACAATCGCCACAATATAATTTTACATTTTCTTTTTTCATATCCCCTCCTTATTTTAAAAAATCCTTAACCGCCGCTTTTTCCACCGCTTCCGTTTGATAGTGTCGCAGAGTAGTGTTTTTCATATTTTTATAAAATCGGTAATACGCGCCGTTTCCGTTATTATTGCCGGTTCATCGTCAATGGTGAAACATGTACCGTCCCCCCAAAACCGCACCACTACATACGGCGTTTTACTGGCCAGGACCGCCGCGCGGATAAACTCTTGCCAGTCGGACAGCTTTCCCTTTCCGATTTTCGCTTCACAGAAAACTGCCAGGCCGTGACAGGCGAGTAAAAAGTCAAAACCAGAACTGGTGTGCCGCTCGCTCCCGGCGTCCCGGTCGATAAAAACGTACACGCCGGGGGAATTTTTCTGGATCGCTTTAACC
>MTKX01013755.1_pt2 | contig 38491 bp, 34 predicted proteins | sample 1042771 | NCBI WGS metagenome assembly MTKX01 (sample SAMN06212183, study PRJNA360534) | anaerobic digester metagenome | biome: Wastewater treatment plant; material: sludge; isolation source: anaerobic digester fed with sludge from wastewater treatment plant | place: Denmark: WWTP Randers ...
GGCGGACAGACACCCTGGGATCAGGGTGGTGCGGCAAGCGATTACTGGGTGCGCATCAACGGTGGCAAAGTATATGTGAATGCACGGGGTGATGGAATTGACTCAAACGGCTCGATTGAAATGACCGGTGGCGTGCTCCTGGTGGACGGACCGACTATGGATGGAAACGGTCCGCTTGATTACATGGGCACGTTTAATATCAGCGGCGGCACCCTGGTGGCGGTCGGCAGCCTTGGCATGGCGCAAGCCCCAAGCGCTTCCTCGACCCAACCCTCGATCTTCATCGGGCTCAACCAGTCTCTGCCTGCTTCCACGTTGATCCACCTGCACACCAGTTCCGGGCAAAATTTGTTGACTTATTCGCCTTCCAAGGAATACCAAAGCGTGCTTATCTCCAGCCCGGAGCTTGAACTGGGAGAAAGCTATTCCTTGTTTACTGGTGGCTCATCCAGCGGTGAGATCGAAAATAATCTTTACCTCAATGGAGAGTATCAGCCAGGTACTGAACTAACCCAATTAACAGTCGAATCGATCCTTACCACCTATGGGACAAACGCTGGACCCGGGGGAGGAGGCTTCCCGGGTGGCGGTGGCTTCCCGCTGGGTGGCGGCGGTCGACGACCATAACTTTTCTTTGTGTCACTCCTCTCTTGCCGACGCTCACGCAACCCGCGTGAGCGTCCGGTTTAAAAGGTTGACATATACAAGAATTAAACCTGATCTCCAAGGGGATTTGCTAACATTGGAATCGTGATCAAGGAGTACATGATGGAACTCACAATGCTGAAAACGAACCAAATCATTCAAGCAAATATCAAGGAGCAAAATCAAACCCCCGCCAGCCCCCTGCTGCGAAGGCTCCAAAATATTGCGCGGGAATATAAACCCTGCTTGCTGAAGGACCTGGGAGAAACAACGTTGATGGACCGTACGGATACCAAGTTTGTGCTGCCGCTGAACCTTGGGCTGCAGGTCCTGACCGAGATGCAACACCACTACCAGGTGCTTGAGATTAATGGTCAGCGCCTGCAGCCGTATAACACGCTCTACTTTGATACCCCGGACTACTACTTCTACCAGGAACACATGCGATGCCGGGCGGACCGTTTCAAACTGCGCGTGCGTACTTACCTGGCTAATGATCTCACTTTTCTCGAGGTAAAACAACACACCAATAAGGGACGAACGGTAAAAGATCGTATTCAGCTCGACACATTTTGGCCTGGTCTGGATGCGGAAGCACTTGGCTGGGCGGTGGAGCGGCTGCCAGTAGCAGCCTGGCCGTTGGAACCGGTGCTTAACAACCGCTTTTTCCGCATGCTCCTGGTCAATCCTGATCAAGCTGAGCGAATTACATTGGACTTTGACCTGCAATTCAGTGATCAGCATTGCGTGGCGGATGCAGGGCCATTAGTGGTCGCGGAAGTCAAGCGCAAATCCATCCACGAAGAGTCTTTTTTCATCAATTGGTTGCATTCAGCCCATCAACGTCCATCCAGTTTCAGCAAGTACTGCCTTGGTTTGGCTTTGCTCAAACCTGAGATTAAACGAAATCACTTAAAACCCAATCTTTTACAACTGCAGAAAATGCAGGGAATGAGGAATGTATGACATTAGTGACTGATTTTTTGCTCGGCTTTTTAATAAACCTGATCGTTGCAATTATCGTAGTACGTTTCATTTACTACCCACAAACCCGTAACAAGCACTACGTTTTCACCTTTCTGGCGTTCAACACTATCATTTACTTTGTTTTGAGCTTGATGGTAAACACTGAACTTGGTGTTGGCGTCGGGTTTGGTTTATTTGCTATCTTTTCTGTTTTGCGATATCGCACCGACCCAGTGCCTATCCGTGAAATGACCTACCTTTTTATAATTCTTGCCTTACCAGTGATGAACTCCTCGGGTATGCTGCAAACTAATTGGACGCTCCTGATCCTGGCGGATAGCCTGGTTTTGTTGATTTTGTGGTTTCTGGAAAAAGGTTGGGGTTTCCGTTTCCAAACTTCGCAAAAAATCACTTACGAAAATATTGATCTGATCGTGCCTTCCCGCAGGGCGGAGCTGATTGCCGACCTTGAGCAGCGGATTGGTCAAAAAATCAGTTCAGTGACCGTTGGCAATATCGATTTCCTGCATGACACCGCCACTTTGCAGGTGTTCTATCCTGAAAAATCCGCGCAAAGCTGGGTTAATGATACCTCGGCGACAGACAAGTTTGACGACGATGACGACGATTGAAGCCAGCAAGAAAACAAAGAAAGCTATAATCACGCTATGAGCCGAAAGATTTTGGTCGTCGACGATACCCGCAATGTGCAGCTGATGCTGCAGGAATACCTCGAAAACCAGGGTTTTGAGATCTGCCTGGCATACGACGGGGTTGAGGCGATGGAAATCTTCCACGCCGGCGGCATCGACCTGATCCTGCTCGACATCATGATGCCCAACATGGATGGCTACCAGTTCATCTCCAAGCTTCGCAGCGAAAGCAGCCTGCCGGTGATCATGATCACCGCCAAACAGCAGGAAGCGGATGTTGTGCGCGGATTTGAGTTGGGTGCGGACGACTACATCACCAAACCTTTCCGCCTGCGCGAACTCCTGATGCGCATTCGGGCAGTTATGCGCCGCGCGGCGGTTAGTGAAGAAGCTGCTGCACTTATCACAGTGCAAAACCTGAGCCTTGACAGCGCCAGGCATGAAGTCCGCAAAGATGGCGAACTGATCGACCTGACGCCGCTGGAATTTGCTCTTTTGACTCTGATGATGGAATCCGTTGGCAAAGTGGTTCGGCGACAGGAGATCAGTTTGTGGTTGATGGATAACGGTTTTGTCGGCTCTGAAGCAACCATCAAGATCCACATCCGCAATCTGCGCCAGAAACTTGGGGATGATCTGGCGGAGCCGTCCTATATCGAAACCGTATTCGGGGTAGGGTATCGGTTCCAGGAGGGTGAGTCTTGAAAAAATCACTCAAAACCCGCCTGATTCTGACTTACGCGGCAGTTGCCCTGGTAACTGTTTTGGTGGCGTTGTTGTTTGTTCGATTCCGGTCCGGTCAATCCCTTCGCAACCTTGTCATCGACCAGCAGGTTGAGGAAATGTCGGTCATGGTCGAAGAATACTATACGACCAACCAGTCGTTGGACGGTTTTGTCTATTATTACCTCTCAACCATGCTTCGCAGTGGTGGCGATTCGCCGTTCTTTCAGCCGCCAAGAGACTCCGATCCGGAAGATATCCGTGGCATCCGCGGATTGGTGGATACCGACGGGAAAACCCTTCTGCCAACTCAAAATCTGCCAGTGGGTGTAGTTGTGCCGGAGCGTTGGCTGGATGGCGCGCGCGAAGTGGAAGTGGATGGCGTGGCGGTTGCCTGGATCCTGATCGATGAGAAAAGCCTGGAACTCAGCAGATCCGAACAAATGTTCATGGGCCAGGTGAACCTGGCGATTGCCATTGCAGCAGGTGCGGGCATCCTGACCGCTGTCATCACAGGGGTCCTGCTGGCGGCTGGCATCCTTAAACCCATTCGCAAACTGACAGAAGCTTCTGAGCAAATGGCACAGGGGGCTTTGGGTCAGCAGGTGGATGTGAGCTCAAAAGACGAAATCGGACGCCTGAGCGAGAGCTTCAACCGCATGAGCATCGATCTTGCCCGCGCGGACGCGGAACGCAAACGGCTCACAGCGGATATCACCCACGACCTCAGCACGCCGCTTCAGATTGTTTCGGGCTACATCGAAATGTACGAGAATGGCGACGTTAGCCTCAACCCGCAGCAGCTTGGGATCATCAAGGCCGAGCTGGAAAACCTGAAACGACTGGTGGGGGACCTGACAGTGCTCACCCAGGCGGAAGGCGGCGGCGTTGAAATTCTTCTCAGCCCTGTCGCGCCCAACCAACTTCTTGAGCAAATCGCCGAGGCTTTCCAGCCCTTAGCCAACCAACAGGGGGTTGATCTACGGCTGGATCTGGACCAAACTCCCGTGATAATCAGCGCGGACGAAGGACGCATGTTGCAGGTATTCAAAAACCTGATGGAAAACGCTCTGCGTCACACGCCAAATGGCGGCACAGTGACACTCGCCAGCAAAGTTGGTGAGCAGGTTGAACTGAGTGTTGCTGATACAGGCGAAGGCATTGCCGCGGAGGATCTGCCCCTGATCTTTGAGCGTTTTTACCAGGCCGATAAAGCCCGCACCGGCTCAAAAGGCAAGATGGGCCTCGGCCTGGCGATCTGCAAAGCCCTGGTGGAGTTGCAAGGCGCGTCGATCAGAGCCGAATCTGCCGGGTTTGGTCAGGGCACAAGGATAACCGTCACAATCCAAAAAGTCTGACAGCGCGCTAAAGAGGCTTCTTCCTTCACCTCAATTTCTTGTGGATGGCTTGAGGTGTGTACGCAATTGTCGCGCAAGGAGGCAGTCTTGGATTATCATTGAGCGAATAAAATATCAAAAAAAGGACTATCAATGAGCGAAAATGCCCCCAAATATACCCAATCCGGCTGGAAGTTGAACGAACTCTTTGCGAGTTTCACCGACCCGGCAATCAATCAGACTTATCAGGACCTCGAAGCAAGCGTTGAGAAGTTTGTCAGCCAGCGCGAAGAGCTAAAGCCCGAGATCAGCAGCGAAAAATTCTTGCAGCTGGTACGCGAACTGGAACAGATGAACAAGCTTGGCTACCGCCTGTATGGTTTTGCTTCGTTAAGCTTCGCCGCCAACACGCAGGACCAAACCGCGCAGATCAACATCGCCCGCTTCCAGCAGTTTGAAGCAGAGATGGAGAACCGCACCATGTTCTTCAGTTTGTGGTGGAAGGCGCTGGATGATGAAAACGCCGCCCGTCTGTTGGATGCCAGCGGAGATTACCGCTACTGGCTGGAGCAGATGCGCAACTTTAAGCCCTACACCCTCACTGAGCCGGAAGAGAAGATCGTCAACATCAAAAATGTGACCGGTCGTTCCGCCCACGACATGCTGTACGATTCAATCACCAACCGCTATGTCTTCAAAGTAGAAGTCAATGGTGAAACGAAAGAATTGACCCGTGGCGAGCTTATGGCGTTGGTGCGCACCGCCGACCCGGACTTGCGCGCCAGGGCATACCAGGAGCTCTACCGCGTCTATGGCGAGGATGCGCCGATCCTGGGGCAGATCTATCAGAACATTGTCCGCGATTGGAAGAATGAGAACGTAAACCTGCGCGGTTTTGCCAGCCCAATTTCCGTGCGCAACACCATCAATGACCTGCCCGACGAGGTGATTGACACCTTGCTCGAGGTAGCGCGCAAGAATATCAGCATCTTCCATCGCTACTTCCGCCTGAAAGCCCAAAAACTCGGCATGGAAAAACTGCGCCGCTACGACATTTACGCGCCTTTGGCTGAGTCAGACAAGCGTTACTCCTTCCAGGAAGCCGCTGACCTGACTTTTGAAGCCTTTGAACGTTTCGATCCCAAGTTTGCCCGCCTGGCAAAACGCGTTTTCGATGAAGGCCACGTGGATAGCGAAGTCCGCAAGGGCAAGATGGGCGGCGCTTTCTGCTCCACCCTCGGACCGGATCTGACCCCGTGGGTGATGCTCAATTACCAGGGCAAATCGGATGATGTCTCCACGATGGCGCACGAACTTGGGCACGGCATCCACTCGATGATGGCGGAGGAACACACTCTGTTCACCCAGCATGCCTGCCTGCCGCTGGCCGAGACGGCTTCCACCTTTGGCGAAATGACCCTCACGGATCTGATGCTCGAGCGTGAGACCGACGAAGGCGTCAAGCAGGATATCCTCTTCGGGCAGCTCGATGACGCGTTCGCAACCATCATTCGTCAGATCTACTTCGCGCTGTTTGAGCGCGAAGCGCACGGGATGATCGCCAACAATGCCTCGGTAGACGAGTTGAACGCAGCCTACCTGGCGAATTTGAAGGAAGAATTCGGCGACTCCGTTGAGGTTTCGGACGAATTCAAGTATGAGTGGGTATCGATCCCGCACATTTACGGTACGCCCTTCTATGTTTACGCCTATGCTTTTGGGCAGCTTTTGGTCTTCGCCCTCTACAAACGCTATAAAGAAGAAGGCGAAAGCTTCAAGCCCAAGTACATGCGCATCCTCTCGGCTGGCGGTTCCCTGGCGCCGATTGCGCTACTGGCCGAATCCGGCATGGACGTCACCAAGCCTGAGTTCTGGCAGGGCGGCTTCGACGTGATCGATGGGATGGTCAAAAAGCTCGAGAGTTTGTAGGTCAAATTATCTGTTGACAAAAATAGAATAAGGTGTCGTTTTCGGCACCTTATTTATTGGTTGGAGCTAGGAAGCATGGGCAAAGGCTCCCTTGTGTAAAGGGAGCTGTCAGCCGTCAGGCTGACTGAGGGATTGTTCGCAGGCGGCATCAATGTACTCACATACGCCATGAAAGTTTCTGATGACTTCGGTGTTGGGAATCCGCAAGACTCTCAGACCATAGCCTTTCAGAAATTCTGTGCGCTCCACATCTTCATCCATGTTGTCCCTTTCGAAATGCTGAGAACCGTCCAGTTCGATAACCAGTTTTGCTTCCGCGCTGTAAAAGTCGACGATGTATTTCCCCAACACTTTCTGACGAGAGAAACGAACTGGGTATGAACGCAGGAAGTCATACCACAAATGCCGTTCTTCTTTGGTCATGTTGGTTCGCAGCTGCTTTGCGTAAGGAACCAACCGCTTGTTATGTTTATGCCGCATCACAATCCCTCCGTCACGGCTTTGCCGTGCCGCCTCCCTTTACACAAGGGAGACTTCAACTTTACCTACTCAAACACACCCGCTTCAACGTAATAGCGTTTCCCGTCGCGGCTGGCGAAGAAAGCGACCATGTTCTCGTAATGCGTTGGGTTGTAAAGGCTGAAACCGCAGCAATAGTGGTGGGCGACCTCATCGAAACCGAGCATCACTTCCTCTCCTGCATAATTTAGCCCGAACTCGTCACCTTTTCTGAAGATGAAAAATGGCTCACCAGCCATTAACTGGAAACCGAATGTCTCATCGTAACCAAATAGTTGGCTGAGCGACTCGCCGCTCCTGAAAATCTCACCCTGGGTTATGCCTTTGAAGCTGTTACCCTCAGTTTCATACGCGACATGCGCCATCTCCATATACCAGTGCTCCCCATGCACCCAGACGCCAAAAACCGCATCCATCGCGGCAGAATAAGAAAAATCTCCGGCGGGAACGCTCAGGATAACCTCGTCATCCAACCTGACCTCCACGGTCGCTTCTGCTATGAGATTGATGTTGGTGACCGCAGTCAGTACTTTCTCCTGGAACAATGGTGCTTCCTCGTAATGAACCAAATCCTTGCGTTCAGATTCATGCCTTTTCATCGCCCAGCCGGGCAGAGAACCGGTCGGCCTCGATTGAATATGCTCTTCGTCCGGCCAGGAGCCGTCTTCCAACCAGTACGCTTCCACCGTCAGCCCCGCGCCGGAAAGGTCCGTGACGGTTGTGTCGAAGGCGGAAAAGAGACCCATTTCAACGTAATACTCAACTTCGTTCCTCTGGGCAAAGAAGGTCACCATGGTCAGATACGCTTTGGGGTTGAAGGCCGCCCCACTGCAGCAGGCATAATGCGAAACACTTTCAAAGCCGAGTTGGTATGTTTCCCCGGCGTAATTAATGCCGATCTGCCCGTCTTTACTAAAAAAGTAAAAGGGCTTATCGTCCAGCGGCTGGAAGCCAAAAGTTTCATCGTACCCAAACTGTTCGTTGAGCGAGACCCCATTCATGAAGATTTCGCCCCAAAAAGGATTCGGCACGGTGGTATGTGCTACTTCTGCATACCAATCCTCACCGATCACCCACATGCCGCGCAGGCAATCTACTGGGCCACCTACGCCGCAATTAACTGACAGCACTTCCTCGTCCCCAAGCTTGAAGGTAACGGTAACATTTTCGAAAGAAGCGGTGATCCCATCACCGCTTTGGTTTTGCACATAAGTTCGTTGAGAAGTTAGTTGACGTCCGTTGAGCGGAGGGGGTGAGAAAGGTTGTGAAAAAATGTCACGCAGTGGCCGGCGGGTTTTGAGGATCTCGCTGGAAGGTCCGGCGATGGTGTTGAAACTCCCATCATCCCTGTTTGGCTGGAACATACTTTTTTTATAGATTTCCATGGTCAGGTCGCCAAAATAGAAGACCTCTGGTCCGCTTGTATATGTTGGCGTTGGACGGACAGTCGTTGGTTCAGCGTCAGTTGGTTCTGTTAAGGGCAATGCGGTCGGGAGAAGTGGTTGAGTGGTCGTTGTGCCAGGAGCCTGTATTGGGACACAGGCTGAAAGCAAGAGAGTTGTCAGAACAACACAAACGGAAAGTTTTCTGGTTTTCATCGTTCCTTCCTTTCAGTGTGGAGGCAGGTGGACGCCGATGGCTCAATTCTACTCTCTCTCAGGAATTTAACTGATGGGGCTGATTTTCTCGGTGTGATAGAACGAGATGAACCAGATATTTTCATCCTTTATGCAACAAAAGGATAAAATTTTAAATCAAAGCGTCACATTTTGGTGGGTCATCCGTTATAAGGAGTGAGAATACATGGACATGAATACTCAAACAAGGGAACGCGCGAACCATATTGATAAGCAAGCATTTGTAGATTTGTATGAGGAGCATAACAATGCTCTCTACCGATATGGCTATCGTTTACTTGGCGCGCAAGATATGGCTGAAGATTGTGTCTCTGACGTATTTACCCGGTTTCTGCAGGTTGTCAAGAACGGAAAAGAGCCGCAAGGAAACATCAGAGCTTACTTGTACCGCATGGCACATAACTGTGCGGTGGATTATTTTCGGAAGAAACATACGGATGTGCCAATCGAAGACACAATTCTGAAAGATCCGCAGCCGGAGTTAGAAGATGACCTGCAGCGAAAACAGAAGCGTGAAAAATTGCAGAAGGTACTGTTGAAAATGCCTGAAGAACAAAGAATGGTAATTTTTCTGAGATATTTTGAAGACTGGTCTCACGAGCAAGTAGCGGAATATCTCGGCAAAACCGAAGAAGCCACGCGCGCCTTACAATACCGCGCTTTACGCAATTTGCAAAAGAATTATGCAAGCAATTGGAAGTGAGTCATGAAAAAAAACAAGTACCTAAACCAAGAATTGGATCCTGAAATTGCAGCCCTACTGGCTGAGTTACGAGATATGCCATCCCGCGATCCGCGAGAAGCTGCCCATAGGAAAGATCGCTATCTTTCCCAGCTTGAAAATATGGGGCAAGGCAATCTCTCAAATACACAAAAAACCTTTATAGAAAAAATGAAAGAGAGTTTTAACATGGCAACACCAAAACTAAGAAATGTAATGACCACAGCAATGATTGTGCTGCTGGCAGTCGTATTTTTATTCAGCAGCGCAGGCATCACCGCAGTCGCGGCTTCCAGGTCACTGCCTGGAGATAACCTCTATAACGTCAAAACCAGCCTGGAACGTACACGGCTGAACGTCACCTCGCAGGAAAGCGAGCGCGTGAGCCTCAACCTGCGGTATGCAGAATTACGCCTGGACGAAATCGAGCGTTTGATCGAGAAGGGTCGTTTTGAGGACTTACATGAAGCCATCAGTGTCTATGAGCTCTATGTGAAACAAGCTATTGACGGCTTGGCGGTAATCAGCGCGAATGATCCGCAAGCTGCTTTGCAGCTGAACAGCCAGTTGACACAGCTTTTGAGCCAGTTTGCTGCAGCCATGGCCAATTATTCTGCGGCGCTGCCCGCCTCTGCTAAAGCGCCACTTGATGGAGCCATCGAGTTTTCGAAGTCAGCCGGCGCGTACAAGGGCGAGCTTGAGTTTACTGGCACTGTGGAAGCTATGGAAAGTGGCTATTGGACCATCGGTGGATTCACAGTCGCAATCACCGAAGCCACAGAGATAGAGGATGACATCCGTGTTGGCGATAAAGTCGAAGTGGAAGCCTGGGTAGATATGCAAGGCAACCTCTATGCTGAGGAAATTGAGTACTACGACGACATGGATGATGATGACGACATGGATGACGACGACATGGATGATGATGACATGGATGATGACATGGATGACGACATGGACGACGACATGGACGATGACATGGACGACGACTATGATGACATGGATGATGACATGGACGACGACATGGATGATGACATGGACGAAGATGACGACGATGATGACATGGACGACGATGACGACGATAATGACGACGATGATGATGATGACGACGATGACGACGATGATGACGAAGATGACGAAGATGACGATTAACCTCAAGTAAACCAAAGCTGGCTCGAAATAGCTATCTATCTCGAGCCAGCTTTTATTTAAAGAAGAGGCCTTAAGCTATTTTTTTAAAGGAATCTGTTTGCTCTTCACGCTCAATAAGATAATCCGAAAAAAGAATGGAAAAGCTTTTCTGTGGGCTGATTTTTAAAATAAAACAGCAATGCAACGAGTACAATTCTTTTACTGCTGAAATTCTTTAAGGACTACTATGACTAAGTCAGCTTCTCCCTCAGACATGATGGAATCAATGCTTGATAATCTACAAAGGCAAATCAATGTCGGAGTGAGACTGCACCACCCTCCTGCCAAATTAACGTCCTGAGGCAGTCTCATTACGACCTACAATAAACGAAATTTCAACTTGGCATTGGTTAGCTATTCTTGATGGTGACCGCAGCCGTGGCCGTGCCCCTGGCCATGTTGATGCTCGTGGTCGTGTTCGTCATGGTGGTCGCAGTTGGCTTCGCCTTGTTGAGGCAACTGACCGCTGAGCAGGGAGAGCACCTGTTCTTTCACGGATCCCGATGCTCCGGCGTAAACTTTAATTCCGGATGAACGTAAACCATTGACGGCGCCTCCGCCGATGCCTCCGCAGATAAGAGTGTCCACGCCCTGGCCGACCAAAAAGCCGACCAACGCGCCATGCCCTTCGGCAGGAGCTGCGATGATCTTTTCTTCAATGATCTTGCCATCCTCAGCCGTCACAAGGTAAAACTCCGGGGTGCGTCCAAAATGAGGGAAAACTTGTGTGTGTTGAGTTGTAACTGCAATTTTCATCTTGCTTGTCCTTTCTTCGTATCGAAGAGTTGTATGTGTGTTTTGTTCCTGGTCGCCAAGGATTTGTAGCGGAAGTCCTTCCACCACTGCCCGCGCGAGCTTAGTGCGTGCCGACGAGACCAGCATCTGCACGCTTTGGCGCGAGATCCCCATCGAGAGTGCCGCCTGGCTCTGTTCCATCCCGGCGTAATCTACCAGCCTGAGTGCTTCCCACTCCTCGAGCAGCAGGTTGATGTCACTTTGCCCGGAGGCAAAGCTCCTCCCTGAGGGCAAAAAGCTCCTGGCGGGAGGACTGGATCGGATCGTTTTCTGACTCGGGTTGCGCGGCATATTATCCTTATTATTGGCTAATGCTAATAATAACAGGATTCGTCAGGGGATGCAAGAGGAAAAGTGAAATTGATTGAAGGACGTTTTGTCAACAAGGCTCGCTCCGCATCTTCCACAAGACATCGACCTTGTTCTGAGTCCGAGTAAAATTGATTTCAAAAAGGATACTTATGCCAAGAATGACCTCCCCCGCCGACATGATGGCATCCGTGACCGACAGTATGAAAGAACGCACTGGCAAGACCCTCGAGGAATGGATTGCGGCAGTGCAATCAGCCGGCGTCGATCCGCTTGATCAAAAAGCGGTCCGCAACTGGCTCAAAGAACAGGGTGTGCTGCAAAACACGCAATGGGCGATCGCGGATGCGGCCGCGCGGGCGGCAGGTTGGGAACGCCCGAGCGTGGAAGGTTACATTGATTCACAGTTCCAGGGTGAAAAAGCTCCGTTACGCCCCATCTTTGATGCCCTGCGCGAAATTATCGAGGGTTTGGGAGAGGATGTTTCAGTTGAGGGGCGGGGAGGTTATACGCCTTTCGTGCGCAAGCGCCAGTTTGCTGCAATCCAGGCTTCAACGAAAACCCGTGTTGATCTCGGCTTGCGATTTAAGCAGCCTCCGGACTCGGATTTGCTGAGTACAACCAGCCTGCCCGGGCAGGCGACTCATAAGCTCGGGTTAACTTCTGTTGAGCAAATTACGAATGAAGTCAGGGAGTTGATCCGACTGGCTTACGAGCAGAATGGGTGATTGAGAATTTCGTAGGGATGGGCCTCTGGTCCATCCGGTATATTGAAAAGAAAAAATTTCGGCGGGAGCAAGCTATTTAGACAGGTAAGATTGTTTACTCATTAACCGGGCTGCTAGACGTAGGTCAGGTTGCGCAGTTCAACCTGACATCGGAAGCCTGGATTTTGAGGGCTCTATCTATCAACATTTGTGACGTCAGGTTAAACCCCATAAAAATACACGGGGCAGGCAGAAGAACCTGACCTACGCGCTAAAGGACCGCGTAATCAAGGCAATGGATTTCGGCGGGATTACACCTCGCCCTACGGAGTAAGCCCTTGTAGGGATGGGCAAATTGTTCTCGCCGGTCTCCGGACCGCGCGAGGGTCTTGACCGTTAGGTCTCCACACTAAGCCAAATTGAACCCCGCAATCCGGCCTACGAAAGGACTTGGCGGGAGCAAGCCTCCCCGCCCTACCAAACAATCATAGCCGGGAGCAACTCCTGCCGTTCGACAAACAAAAAGAGCGGCAAAGAGTCGTCCTATAATCAAGATAAAGTGAGAATAGAAAATGACAACACAAAACAAAACCAACGAATTAGTGATTGCTGGAGGATGCTTCTGGGGCATGGAAGAGCTTTTCCGCCGTCTGCCCGGTGTCCTCGATACCGACTGCGGCTACACCGGCGGGGAGAATGACCACCCCACCTATCAGCGCCATCCCGGGCACGCCGAAGCGATCAAGATCGTCTTTGACCCAACTAAAACCGATCTTGCGCATCTGCTGGATTTCTTCTTCCGCATGCACGATCCCACCACCCTCAACCGCCAAGGCAATGACATCGGCAGCTCCTACCGTTCCGCCATCTTCTTTGCGGACGACGTACAGAAGCAAGCCGCAGAACAGATGATTGACAAGGTCAATCAAAGCGGTGCCTGGAAGCGCCCGGTGGTGACCACGCTCGAGCCACTCGGCACCTTCTGGGTGGCTGAGGATTATCACCAGGACTATTTGCAGAAGCTGCCCAATGGCTACACCTGCCACTTCATTCGCCCCGTTCCGAGCTTCCTGGACAAGGCTGGCTGACTAGAGGCTAATATGCAATCCAAGCCATCATCGCCGCCCGAAAGCAAAATGCGCAAATACCTGAAGATGCTGAAGGTGTACGGCTTTACCGCGTTAGGCATTCTTGTGCTCTTTTGCGGGGTTGGCTTTTTTACTGGCGGGGTGCCCGGGCTGATCAATGATTTGAACCTGGGCTTGCTCGTCTGCGCCATCGGACTGCCCTTTTTGGGAATCCTTGTCAGCCTTACCTACTGGTCTGAGTTTGCTGGTCGGTGGGGCGAAGCTAAATACAAAGAACAGTTGGAAGGCAAGCCTGACGATAAGAAAGATCAGGACTGGTAAACTAATTAGACAGGAAGATTTGGGAGGATGACGATGAAAGTGAGATTGTTTCTTCTATTGGTTGTGTTTGCACTGGGATTAAGCGCCTGCCTGCCCCCGGTTGACAACCCTCCAACGCCAATGCCGCCGGTTGAGATCAACCCTGAGCCCACTGACCTGCCTGCCACGGAACCTCCCACCGAGGAACCCCAGCCAACGCCAGAGCCAACGATGGAACCGACTGCGGAGGTGGAAATCCCAGCCCCAAATCTTTACGCCTATGTCAAGGATTTTCAGATTTTCCTGCTCAACCCCGCGGATTTGTCTGTGGTGAAGATGGGCGATTCCAACCACGACTTTGGCTACAGCGCTGACTGCTGGCAAAGCTCACCCCGTATCTCGCTGGATGGGCACTACCTTGCTTTTGAAGCAAACTGCGCGAATGCTTTTATTGTGTATGATCTGCTCCAAAACACCAAGATTACAGAGATTGTCAAAACATCCGACCCTGAGATCCTCGGAGACACCCTCCTCGGTTGGACTCAGAATGGGCGGCTTTACTTTACGCGAATGGTTGGCGGTTGCAGCTTTGAACCTGAACTCAAGGGACCAGATAGAATGGAAGTCTATTCCTATGATCCCGTTTCAGGCGGCACGCGTTATCAGTTTAACCTACCCAAGGTCAATGACGCGCCCCACGCTTACAGCATCGGCATAGCCATTGATCCCCGGGCAGAGCATGTGATTGCCTGGAATGCTGCCTGTTCGGTAGGCTTGGGAACCCGGTTTCTCCTCACGACCAGTACCGGTGATTATGAGCTTGAACCCGATACTTGGCCGGCAAGTTTTGGTGATATTGGCGGACATTATTCAGCCTTCCCGGATGAGCAGTATGTCTTTGGGACGGATGGTGGCAAACTCTTCGTCCTCAAAGACCCTGAACTCGAATGGGACCCCAACGCCAGGCTAATGTTCCTTGCCCCGGGAGCCACTGAACCGCAGCAGATCGACTCGGGCAGCTTCAGCGAATTGGTCAGCCAGGCACCTTTGGTGAATTAGAGCATTATTAATATTTCATCATAAGTCTTCCACAGCCAGCAAAGTGACTGGATATTTTGGTATACTCGACTTACCGGAAACCATATCTCCGGGATGTTGTGAGCCCTCTTTTTGGGGGTTCCCCCGCCTGATTTCCCCTGCCAAAATCGAACATCGGGACTACCAAGGCAGGAAATGCCTGACAAGGCTATGAAAGATTTTGAGGTTAACTTTGGCTGAAAATTATCAATTAACTCAAAAAGCCAAGAAGATTCTGGGCAACGCCCGCCGGATTGCCATGCACCAATACTCGGAAATAATTGGCACGCATCACCTGCTTGGCGGCATCATCAACGAGGAAGGCTGTGTGGCTTACCGCGTACTGCGCGATCTCGGGATCGATGATGATGTGATTTTTACCGTCATCGAGCAGGAAAAGTATCCGGAAAGAGACTTCCAACTACGGCTTGGTGAGGATATTAAAAAGACACTCGAATACGCTGTCGAAGAGGCTGAGAAGGACCAATCTCCAATGGTTGGAACGGAACACATCCTGCTTGGACTAAGTAGAGATCCTGAATTCAAAGGGATGGACATCCTGATCCGCTTTGGAATCACACCGGAGCAGTTACGCCGCCATACCAATCGCGTTCTGCGGGAAGCTAAAGAAGCCGGAGAACAGCGCCAGGAACAATCCGAAGGGCGCGAAGAACGCCGCAGCAAGACCGAGACCGAAGGCGTCAGCAGTTCAAGGCGCCTGCGCAGCAAAGAAAAGGATTCCGACAGCAACTCACCCCTGGTGGACCAACTTGCCACCGACCTGACCGCTCTGGCGGAAGTCGGCAAGCTCGACCCTGTCATCGGGCGTCAGAAAGAGATCGAACGCGTTATCCAGATTTTGGCACGCCGCACCAAGAATAATCCCGCCCTGATCGGCGAACCGGGTGTGGGTAAGACCGCCATCGTGGAAGGCCTTGCTCAGCGCATCATTGAAGGCGACGTGCCGGCGCTTCTGCTCAAGAAAAAGGTGCTCCAGCTGGATGTGGGCTCCCTCGTAGCTGGCACGATGTATCGTGGGCAGTTCGAGGAACGCCTCAAGCGTGTGATCGACGAGCTCAAAGCTAGCGGCGCGATCGTCTTCATTGACGAATTTCATATGCTGGTTGGGGCTGGTTCGGCAGGTTCCTCGGTGGACGCTGCCAACATCCTCAAGCCTGCCCTCTCACGCGGCGAACTGCAGGTGATTGGGGCAACCACTATTAATGAGTACCGCAAAAACATAGAGAGTGATGCCGCCCTGGAGCGCCGTTTCCAGCCAATCATGGTCGAACAACCGACCGTCGAGGAGACCATCGCAATCCTGCGCGGTATTCGCAGCCGATATGAGGAGCATCATCGCCTGAAGATCAGCGATGAAGCCCTTGAGTCAGCCGCAAAGCTTAGCGCGCGCTACGTTACCGACCGCTTCCTCCCGGACAAAGCCATCGACCTGGTGGACGAAGCTGCATCGCGCGTGCGCATGTACAAGAGCGAGGCTGCTCTCACGAGCAAAGACCTTGTGAGCGAACTCCGGGAAATCAACAAACAGTTAAATGACCCCGATTCCAACCTGGATAACGATGCCACCGAAGCGCTGACCCAACAACAGGTCAAATTGGAGGATGAACTTCAAGCTTTGCAGACTGGGTGGGATCGCGCGAACGCTCCGACTGTCAGCCAGGAGGATATTGCTGAGGTCATTTCCATGTGGACCGGCATCCCCCTGATGCAAATCGCGACTGAAGAATCGACCAAGCTGCTTCAGCTCGAAGAAGAGTTGGGCAAAGTGATTATCGGACAGAACGAAGCCATTCAGGCCGTTTCGAAGTCCATCCGCCGTGCACGGGCTGGCTTGAAAAGCGAGCATCGTCCAATTGGGTCGTTTATGTTCCTTGGGCCTACCGGCGTCGGCAAGACTGAGCTCACCAAAGCCCTGGCCAACCAGATGTTTGGTTCGGAAGATGCTCTGATTCAGATTGACATGTCCGAATTCATGGAACGCCACAGCATGAGCCGCCTGGTTGGCGCGCCTCCAGGCTACATCGGTTACGATGAAGCCGGGCAGCTGACCGAAGCCATCCGCCGCAAGCCTTACTCGATTGTGGTTTTTGATGAAATCGAAAAAGCGCATCCGGAAGCGCTCAACATGCTGCTGCAAATCATGGAAGAGGGTCACCTCACTGACGCCAAGTGGCGCAAGGTGGACTTCCGCAATGCTATCATCATCATGACCACCAACATAGGCGCCGAAATGATCCGCCGCCAGTCCACACTGGGCTTTGCGCTCGATCTGGACGAGGTTCGCGAGGAGCAATTGGCGTACGATGAGATGCACAAAAAGTTAATGGAAGCGCTTAAGCGCAACTTCCGCCCGGAATTTGTCAACCGGCTCGACTCGGTGATTGTTTTCCGAGCGCTGAACCGCGTTGACATCCGCGAAATCGTATCGCTGGAGATTAACAAAGTCCAGGATCGCCTCGTGGAGCAGAGCATCAGCCTTGTTCCGACCGACAGCGCGCTGGATTACCTGGCTGAGCTTGGCTACGACCCTGAGATGGGCGCGCGTCCTGTGCGACGTGTGATCCAACAGCAGGTGGAAGAGCGGCTATCGGATGGCTTGCTGGCTGGCAATTTCGGCGCGGGCGATCGGATCCAGATCGACGTAGAAGACTTAATCAGCGAGGAAGGCGAATTACAAAAACGCGTGGTGCTCAAACGCGAGAACCACACTGAAGAGAAAGAAGAAACCCCTGAGATGATGGGAGCGTAAAACAGACAAATGGCAAAAACCTACTCACGTTTTGTGTGTCAGGTCTGCGGGAAGGTCAGCTCCCGCGCCTTCGGTCGCTGCCCCGGCTGTGATAGCTGGGACTCAATGATCGAAGAAATCGTCGAAGCCGAACCCGAAAAATCAGCCCGCGCAACCCGCGGGCTGACTGGTTCTTCAAAGGTGCATTCGCTTTCACAGATCGAGAGTCTGCCAGAAGAGCGTTTGTCACTGCCGATTGAAGAATTCGCGCGGGTGCTAGGCGGAGGGATCGTGCCTGGCTCGGTTGTTTTGATCGGTGGGGATCCAGGCATTGGCAAAAGCACGCTTACGCTGCAGATGTCCATGCAGTTGGCAGCCAAGCATACGGTTTTGTACGTTTCGGGTGAGGAATCCGAACGGCAGATCAAAATGCGTGCCGACCGCCTGGCGGAAAAGGATAAGAACGGCAATCCCAGGCTACCCAACCGCTTGCTGCTGGTAACCGAAACCAACCTGGCACAGATCTTCAAACACATCGAAGAAACCAAGCCAGCCCTGGTGATCATCGACTCGATCCAGACCATGACCCTGCCTGAGATGGAATCGGCAGCAGGCTCGATCTCGCAGGTGCGCGAGTGCGCGGCACGCCTGCGCGAACTGGCCAAAAGCAGCGGTGTGACCGTATTCCTGATTGGGCATGTCACCAAGGAAGGCACCATCGCCGGTCCACGCGTTCTGGAACACATCGTCGACACGGTGCTCTACCTGGAAGGCGAGCATTTCCAGTCATACCGACTTTTACGGTCGGTTAAGAATCGTTTTGGCGCGACCAGTGAGGTCGGGGTATTTGAGATGCAGGAAAAAGGCATGGTGGAAGTGCGCAACCCCAGCGAGGTCTTCCTGGCAGAACGCATGATTAACGCGCCAGGCTCGGCAATTGCCGTGACCATGGAAGGCACCCGCCCGCTGCTGGTGGAAATCCAGGGGCTCACCACCCCCACGAACTTTGGCAACCCGCGCCGCACGGCAAACGGGATCGACCTTAACCGCCTGCTTATTCTTGCGGCGGTACTGACGCGCAGATTGGGTGTCAATCTTGGCAACCAGGATGTGATCGTAAACGTGGTCAGCGGACTGCGGATCGACGAGCCGGCAGCCGACCTGGCAGTGGCAACCGCGATTGCTTCCTCCTACCGGGATGTTCCAGTGAGGGCAGACACCGTACTGATCGGTGAGGTTGGGCTTTCAGGTGAACTGCGCATGGTAGGGCAGACCCAAATCCGACTGCGCGAAGCTGCCAAGCTTGGTTTCAAACGCGCGGTGGTGCCCAAACGCCTGCGTAAGAGCGAACCCTGGCCGGAAGGCATAGAGGTGGTCGAAGCTCGCTCCCTGCGTGAGGCGCTCAAAGCTGCCTTGCTGGAAGAAGAAACTGAAAAACCAGCCAAAGCCAGAACATCCGGACAGCAGAAAGATTAAATGCGCCATTGCTGGTCGTGGTAGGATTTAAGCAGAGAACAGAAAGAGACATTTATGACTTCAATCATTGATTCCACCCGCAAAAACCATGCCCTTGAGCATGCCACCATGACCATCCTGGCTGAACGCTACAAGGGCGTGCGCATGATGGGGCATTCCAGCCCTGCCGGCTTTATCCTGATGGCTGACCTGCCGACCGAGATTGTCACCGAAGCTGTACTTGAAGCCAAGCGCCGCCTGGAAAATGGTGAGCCAAACCTGGCAGTGCATCCAAATTGCGGCACAAATATGGCCGTCTCCAGCCTGGCTGGCAGTGCCGCGGCGTTCGGCATGCTTGGTTTGTTGAGTAACAAAGGCAGGAACGCCTGGTGGCATTATTTGATAGCAACGCTTGTTGCAGTTCCCGCGTTTCTCCTGGCAAAACCCCTTGGTCCGAAGCTCCAGAAAAGCGTCACCACCGATCCCGACACGCAAGACATGTCCGTCCAGATGGTGACCAGCCAAAAAACCGCCAACAGCTTTGTTCATTTCATCCGTACTGGTGCCATTTAGGGGCAGCGTGAGCGCTCAGGCAAAACCGACCTTCTACCTTTTGCGCGGCGATGACAGCACTCGAATAAAAGAGGTCATTGCCGGATTCCAGGCTGGGCTTGGCGACCCATCCATGGCAGACCTCAACACTTCGCGTCACGATGGGGAGTCGCTTAGCTTTGAAACACTGCAGGCGGATGCTCTGACCATGCCCTTCCTGGCAGACCGCCGCTTGATAATCGTTGAAAACGCGCGCGCTTTCCTCGCAAAAATGGCAAAAGATCGTTCCCAGACCTGCCTGGAACTCTTCGGAAACCTACCCGAAACAACCGCGGTAGTGATGGTGGTTGAAGATCAGCAAGCCAAAAAGCGCGGCGAACGCTACTGGGAACATGGCAAAACCTATGCCTGGCTGACAGATTGGATGCGCGCGCGGAACGATCTGGCACTGCTGATCGACTGCGCCCTGCCGGACGAAGAAGACATGCCTTCGTGGATTCTGCGCAAAGCCAAGGAACTCGGCGGAGGCTTCAAGCCGGACGCCGCGCGACTGCTGGCGAGTTATGTTGGCAATAACACCCTGCGCGCGCAGAACGAAGTGATGAAGCTCATCACTTATGTCGGCGAGCGCCAGGTTGTGGAAGAAGACGATGTCAGCTTGTTGACCGCCCAGGAGCAGGAGGGCAACATCTTCACGCTCACGGATGCCCTTGGCGAACGCAATAGCAAGGCAGCCATGCAGCAATTTATGCTGCTGATGGAAGATAACGACCTGCTTGAACTGACGGGCATGATTCACCGCCAGTTTCGCCTCCTGATCCAGGCGCGTGAGATCCTGGACGCGGGCGGCAAACCGCAGGATATCGAGCAGGAATTAGGCGTCCTGAATTTTGTGGCGCGAAAACTATCCGATCAAGCCCGCCGCTTCAGTATGCGGCAGCTGCTGGATATTTATGCCCGTCTGCTGAAAATAGATTTGGATATGAAGTCCGGGGGCACCCCGGGCGATGTTGCCTACGAACTCTTGATCGCTGATCTGACCCGATAATCACACCAGGTAAGGAAGAGATATGCCATTTAATATCATTCGCAACGACATCGTAAGCATGGAAGTGGATGCCATCGTTAACGCAGCCAACTCCGGACTAAAACAGGGCGGTGGGGTATGCGGCAGGATCTTTGATGCTGCCGGCGAGCAGGAGATGACCCAGGCCTGTGATGCGATCGGTTGGTGCGAACCGGGCAGCGCGGTGATCACGCCCGGCTTCAAGCTGCCAGCAAAATACGTGATCCACACCGTCGGTCCGATCTGGCAGGGCGGTAAACAGGGCGAGGAGCAGGTTCTGCGCAGTACATACCGTTCCAGCCTGGAGCTGGCAACCCGCTACAACCTTGAGAGCATCGCTTTTCCACTGATCTCATCAGGTATTTATGGATACCCTTACGAACAGGCGTTGGCGGTTGCCCTTGACGAAATCAATCGTTACCTCTTCCAACATGACCTTGAGGTAACCCTGGTCATGTTCCATCAAACCGCTACTGCTCTTGGTTTCATGCTTCGTCATGACATTGTAAGTTACATCGATGACCATTATGTGGATGAGCATCTGGATCACGATCGGCGGCGAAGAGACTATAACAAACCGCGTCCATCCGCCCATAAGGTTTTTGAGGAACCTACGCAAGTGGATGAAGAGCGACCCTATTATGCTCCTGCGCTGTGCCAGCCTGCAGATGAAATTCAAGGTTTTGAATTTCCTAAAGAAAAGACATTTTCAGAGGAACTGCTAACACTTGTTGATGCCAAGGGAATGACCGACGCTGAGGTTTACAGGAGATCGAACATTGATCGCCGTCATTTTAGCAAGATTCGCAGTAATGCTGGTTATGCGCCCAGTAAGTCTACCGTTCTGGCTCTGACGATTGGACTACGGCTTTCGGTACAGGACGCGCAGGACTTGCTGGCACGCGCTGGTTTCGCCTTTAGCCCCTGTGACAAACGCGACCTGATCGTGCGCTACTTTTTGGAGCATGGAGAACACGACATTGCCAAGGTTAACGGTGCCCTTTACGATTTTGATCAGAGTTTGCTTGGTCTGTAAAATGTCGCCTGGCAGGCGACCACAACGAAAGCCAGGGGGAATATCATAGACCTCAGATCAACAAGGAGGTCTACATGAACAAAACAGAACTGATTTTCATCCTCGACCGCAGCGGCTCAATGGGCGGCTTGGAAAGCGACACCATCGGAGGATTCAACGCTACCATCAGCGACCAGAAGAAGATCGACGGGGAAACCCGCGTCACCACCATCCTGTTCGACAATTTCTTTGAGGTCCTGCATGACCGCATCAACCTCCAGGATATTGCGCCTCTGACCGATAAGGATTACTTCGTCCGGGGCAGCACCGCGCTGTATGATGCCGTGGCGCTGGGCATTCGCAAGATCGCGAATGTGCAGAAACAGACCATGGCCGAAGGTCGGGCAGACAAGGTCATCATGGTCATCACCACCGACGGCTACGAGAACGCCTCGCGCGAAACCAACGCCGCGATGCTGCACAAGATGATTGACGACTGCAAGCAGGACGGCTGGGAATTCCTCTTCCTGGGCGCCGATATCGACGCGCAGGCTGCTGCTGGAGCTATCGGCATTGAGAGCCACCGGGCTTCAAACTACGTCAAGGACGCGCAGGGCGTGCGGGTGCAGTACGACTCGCTTAATGTCGCCATCAGCGCAATGCGCTCCGGCGCTCCGCTGCCGGCGGATTGGAAAGACAAGCTCGACAAGGACAACAAACGCGCCAAATAGTGGGGGTTATGAGGGGGTTACGAGGGGGGATGAGGGGATGGGCTGGGGCGGCTTGCCGCCCCAGACCTTTTAAGAGGAGAGGTAATTATGCCGGTCTCCTGAGTGCGAAGCCTCCCTGTGGGACCGAGCATATAACCCATGCCGATTGTGCCGGTCTCTGACCGAGCACATGAACTAGCCGTAGGCTTCATTAGTTTCTAACAAGTGACTAAGGAGACCTTACGGTCACATCCCGTACTCGGCGAGAACGCCGGTACGATCTTAAGATTTGATTGTGCCGGCCTCTGGCCGAGCACACGAACTAGCCGTAGGCTTCATTATTTTGCAACAAGCAACTGATGGAGCCCTTGTGGTCAAATCCCGTACTCGGCGGGGACGCCGGTACGATCAGACGCATGAATTGATCCAAGTGTATAAATTCATAGAATATAATCATTTCCATGGACCGATACCTTTTCAAAGATGGAATATCAACATATTTCTGCACGTTTACAGTCGTTGATTGGCTTCCACTCTTTATAAAACCTAAATTCACGCGGATTACTATCGAGAGCTTGGTGTTTTGTGTAGAAAACAAGGGCTTGAAAGTTCACGGATATGTGATCATGCCAAACCACATGCATGCCATTCTTTCGGATGAGACGAGTGATAATCAAAGATTGCACAAAACCATAACTGAGTTTCGTTCTTTTTCCGGCCATGAATTAGCTGGATTAATTGATAATACCTGCCCAACATCATGGTCCAACATCCTGCGGGCAGCTGCTATAACTGATAGAGATCGGAGAGTCTGGCAATCTGGTTGGCATGCTGAAGCTGTTGTAAATCAAAAATTCTTTGAACAAAAGTTATCCTACATGCACAACAACCCTGTTCGCGCAGGTTTTGTGAACCTGCCTGAACATTGGACACACTCATCAGCAAGGCTGTGGCTTTTTGGGGAAAAAGGGCAAGTTCCAATCAGCTTGGATTATGCCAGGCTTTGAGTGTAAATAAATCAACAACTGATTGTGCCGGCCTCTGGCCGAGCACACGAACTAGCCGCAGGCTTCAGCCTTCTTGCATGTAATATTGGAGACCTTACGGTCACTTCCCGTACACGGCGGGGACGCCGGTACGATCATCAGTCATGATTGTGCCGGTCTCCTGAGTGCGAAGCCTCCCTATGGGACCGAGCACATGAACTAGCCGTAGGCTTCATCTTTTTTATGACAGACACTGATGAGACCTATCGGTCGCAACCCGTACTCGGCAAGGATGCCGGTACGATCATACGCGCTTGATTGTGCCGGTCTCTGACCTAGCACACGAACTAGCCGTAGGCTTCATCCTTCTTGCTTGTAATAATGGAGACCTGGTGGGTCAAATCCCGTACTCGGCAAGGATGCCGGTACGATCATTTTTAAAAAATAAAAAAAACCGCCTATTCGGCGGTTGTTGTACTTGCTTTGGCGGGTTCTTTCGAGGTTCCCTCTGTCTTGCTCTCAGAGGGCAATTTGGAGCCATTGCCGCCATCCCCTTCAGACTTGTGGCTGTACTTCTGCCCGGATGGTGAGCGGTTATCGGTAGCGTAAAATCCTTTGCCCTTGAAAACAATCCCTACCGGTTGATAGACCTTGCGCAGAGAAACCGTATTGCAGCTGGGGCAAACGGTTAGAGGATCATCGGTGAAATGCTGGAATTGATCGAAATGATAACCGCAACTCTCGCATTTGTAACTGTAAACTGGCATCTTCTACTTACTTCTCCTGGTCAAGAGTCATTATAGTACCACAAAATGACATAAAAACATCTTACTGCTTGTGCATTAGATTTATGTCAGATAGTGGAAAAGACAAACTTCATATTAATGATGGACATTCCAAAACCACCTCATCTGTCTTGCGATATAATCGAAACCTGTATGGCTGAACAAAACAAAACACATTCTAAGCGCAAACGTCCGGTTTGGCTGATCATTCTTGGCATCCTGCTCGTTGGAGTGGTGGTGCTGTTTGCCTTGTACCAGGTGCCCGCGATCCATGACCGCGCGTATTTTTACGTGACCTCACTGCGTTCCCGCATCTATTATTTCTTCAGACCCCCGGCTGAATCAACCTTCAACCCTTCCGAAAACTCCACCCCGGACATGAGCGTTGCCGCCACCCTGACGGCGCTAATCCCGACCCCGACGGCTACCTATACGCAGGAACCCACTGCAGGAGCCTCCTCAGAGCCGACAACCATTGCCACCCCAACGCCGATCCCCACCCCCATCCCTGCCGCGGTGCAGCTTGAGGGTGTTGTGCAGGAGTATCAGCGTTTAAACAGCTGCGGTCCAACCAACCTGGCTTTGATCCTGCGCTATTGGGGTTGGGTGGGCGAACAGATCGACATCGAACAGGTGGTCAAGCCACGCCTTGAGGACCTCAACGTCACGCCCCAGGAAATGATCACCTACATCCAGGAGCATACCCAGCAGGACGCAGTCCTGCGCCTTGGCGGCACCGTCGATCTACTGAAACGCCTGGTAGCCGCCGGTTACCCGGTGTTGGTCGAACGCGGATACGTCAACCTGGATGAAGAGTGGAAGGGCTGGATGGGGCATTACGGCGTGGTTGATGGCTATGATGACGCGAAAAATGCCGTCCACATCCCCGACACCGTCAATGGCAAAATCTGGATCGATTACGATACACTGCAGAAGTTCTGGGACGAATTCTCAGGCACTTACCTGGTCATTTTCCCCCCAGAGGAGCGTGAAATCGTATTGGGGCTGCTTGGTGAGCAGGCTGACCAAGAGCACAACCTGGATTACACCCTCGAACTCTTTCGGGAACGGTCTGAAAGTGTCGACCGTTCTGAGCAATACTTTGCTTATTACAGTCTTGGTGAATTGTTGGTGATGAAGAAGGACTATGCTAATGCAGCCGCGGCTTTCGACAAAGCTTTTGAGGTTTACGGCTGGTTACCGGTTGAGGATCGTCCCTGGCGCATGCTTTGGTACCAGGTGGGTCCTTATGAAGCCTACTACTACACCGGCAGATACAAGGATGTGGTCAGCTTAACCTATAAAACCTATACCGACGCCAGCACGCCTGCGCTACCTGAGACCTTCTTGTGGAGCGGTCGGGCTAACGTGGCTCTTGGCAACACGCAGACCGCTATTTTCGATTTCAAACGTGCCTTGCAATGGCATCCTGGCTGGCCGCCTGCCATCGCGGAACTCAAAGCCCTGGGCGTTGAACCCTAACCCGGCAAAATTACACACTGAAGAGACATAATGTCAACATCAAAAAAACACCTCAAGAAAACTCTCGGAAAGCGCTCTTTTTGGCGCAAACCCTGGCTTTATCTCGCGATCCTGGTTGCATTTGGCTTGTTTGGACTCGCCGCTATGCAAATCCCCGCGGTGGAAATTCGCGTACAAAATCTCTATTCGGATATTTACTATCGGCTCAATCCGCCGTCTGAAAACGTTTTTGATCCATCCCAGCAGGGCACTCTCGACGCGAGCGTGCTGGCTTCGCTGACCGCCATAGCGCCCACCCAGACGCCTGTGCCTGAACAAACACCTACCCCCGGGGGTGACCCCGCCCAGCCAACTGCCAATCTAGAACCCACTGTCACTCCTATGCCGGTTCCCTCAGCATTTGAACTGNNTTTGAACTGGATGGTATGGGTCTGGAGTATCAGAGCATGAATAATTGCGGACCTGCCAACCTCTCGATGGACCTCACCTACTGGGGTTGGCCGACCACCCAGGATGTCACCAAAGCTGGTCTTAGAACCCATAAAGATGACCGAAATGTGATGCTCAGCGAGATGCGCGATTTTGTGATTGAGAAGACCAACCTAAGCGCTCTTGTCCGCTTTGGCGGCACACTCGAAACAGTAAAGCGCCTGGTTTCAAATGGCTACCCTATCTTGCTGGAACGCGGTCACACGGATGCTGAAGATGGTTGGATGGGGCATTACAGCATCGTGACCGCCTATGATGATGCCAAGCGGACTGTCCGCATCCCGGACACACTCCTGGGGGTTATGAGCCTCGGTTATGACGAGTTGATGCTCGACTGGGCGCATTTTGACGGGATCTACCTGGTTGTTTACCCACCTGAGCGTGAGGCTGAGGTGCTGGCTTTGCTCGGATCGGACGCTGATTCCGCAACAAATTTACAGAACACCCTCAACCAGGTCACCGCGCGAATTCCGCAGGTTAGCGGTAGGGAACTGTTCTTTGCCTGGTACTCGCGTGGCAGTGTGTTGGTAGAGATGCAAAACTATATCGAGGCAGCGCAGGCTTATGACCAGGCGTTTGCTGTTTACGCACAATTGCCACCGGGGGAACGTCCCTGGCGCATCACCTGGTACCAGGTGGGAGCCTACCCGGCTTACTACTACACTGGGCGCTTTCAGGATTGCCTCAATCTTGCTTTGCAGACCCTCAGCAACAAAAGAAGCCAGGAACTACCCGAAACCTGGTATTGGGCTGGGCGTGCTGCGGCAGCCATGCAAATGACTGAAGACGCCATCTCTCATTACCGCAAAGCGCTCCAGTATCACCCCGGTTGGGCTTTACCCCTCGAGGGTTTGGCCGAGCTGGGTGTGCAGCCCTAAGCCAGGAACGGCATTTTTGTTCACTGTTATAATGCCAATCTGTCATGAGAAAAAACGCTAAACATACTTTTCGCCGGCGTCTTACACCGCGCCGTGCCAGGCGCAAGCCCTGGTTCTACCTGGCTGTGGTTGCAGTCGGTTTTTTGGTGCTTGTTGCACTTTACCAGATTCCTGCCATCCACGATCGCGCCTACTTCTATCTTGCCAGCGCGCGAGCCAGGATCTACTATTTCTTCAAACCGCCAGCTGCGGAGGTTTTTGAGCCCACTCAGCAAGGCACCCTCGATGCCAGCGTTTTTGCCACGCTGACAGCCATGGCGCCTACGACTACGGTCACTCCTCTGCCCACTTATACGCCAACCATCGAGCCCACGGCTGAGTTTACTTCCACCCCCACCATTACCCCAACAAAAACGCCTGTTCCCACGCCGCTGCCGCCGCTGCCTCCCTCGGCGATGATCGAGGGCATCGAACCGGAATACCAGGGCTTCAACAACTGCGGTCCAACAAACCTGGCGATGGCATTGCGGTTCTGGGGATGGGAAGGCACTCAGAAAACAACTGAAGAAGTGCTAAAGCCCTTCATCAAAGACCGCAACGTCATGCCCTACGAGATGCTGGGGTACGTGCAGGAGAAAACCGAACTGAATGGCATTGTGCGCTATGGCGGTGACCTTGAATTGATAAAGCGGCTGGTTGCGGCTGGTTTTCCGGTTGTCATTGAACGCGGTTATATGGACCGAAATGAAGGTTGGATGGGGCATTATGGCTTGATTATCGGTTATGACGATAAACTTCAGGAAGTAACCATCCCCGATACCTACTTAGGTTTGATCAAGATGAGCTATGATGACATCACCCGCTATTGGGAGCAGTTTGACCGGATCTACCTGGTCATCTTCCCCTACGAACGCCAGCAGGAAGTATATGACATCCTTGGTGCTCAGATGGATGCCCAATATAACAAAGAATACACGCTCGATCTGATCAGCAGCCAGCTTTACCAGCGTGAAGGATTGGATCAATTCTTTGTCTGGTACAGCCGTGGCTCCATCTGCGTGGAACTAAACGATTACCTGTGCGCAGGCGAGTCATATGATGAGGCTTTCCGCATTTACGCGACTCTCGAAGAAGAAGATCGTCCGTGGCGCATGCTCTGGTATCAGACCGGTCCCTATTACGCCTATTACTATTTGCAACGCTACCAGGACCTGTACACCCTGACCAAGCAAACCCTCGATAAATCGGTGGAAGACGCCATACCCGAGACCTGGGTCTGGAAAGGTCGGGCGGAAGTGAAGCTGGGGCAGCGAGATGAGGCGATCGAAAGTTTCAAACAGGCGCTGTTCTGGCACCCGGATTGGTGGGTGGCAGTGGATGAACTGACCGCGCTGGGAGAAAAGGTAGACTGAGCCATGAAGGATAGGGTTATGGAGAATTACGTTTCCTATAATTCACGAGTGTGGGATTCCTGGAGTGAAGATCAAAACACCTGGACGATCCCCCTGACCCCGGAACAATTCCAGCAGGCAAAAAACGGTCCGATCGAATTTGTTCTCACTCCCACGAAAAATGTTCCCCTCAGCTGGTTTGAAGGGGTGGGAAAGGACGTGTTGGGGCTGGCGAGTGGCGGCGGGCAGCAGGGACCTGTGATGGCTGCGCACGACTACCGCGTGACCATCCTCGATAACTCCATAAGGCAATTACAGGCTGAACGATATGTTGCCCTTCGCGAGAAATATCCGGTTTTGGCGCTCCAAGCGGACATGACTCTGCCCTTACCGTTCAAGGACGAAAGCTTTGACATGATCATTCACCCCGTCTCGAACTGCTACATCGAGAACTTGCAGCCAACCTGGAATGAGTGCTACCGTGTGCTCAGGCACGGGGGGGTGCTGATGGCGGGTTGGACTAACCCAATTGTTTACATGTTTGACGATGAAGCGCTGGAAAACCAGGATGCCCCTCTGATTATCCGCAACAAGCTGCCCTATAACGGCAGGCTGGAGGTCGAAAAGGGCGCGGAGTTAACGTTGGATACGGGATACCAGTTCAGTCACACACTGGAAGCACAGATTGGCGGGCAGCTCAAAGCGGGCTTTATGCTTAAGGATTTCTACGAAGACACCGACCCCAACGATCACCTGGGGCAGTACACCAGTATATTCGGCGCGACACTCGCGGTGAAGATGTAAAAACAATCCAGGTTTAAGTTCTTTGGGATCTTTCTTTGATCTGTCATTGCGAACCTCTGTTGTGAAGCAATCTAAACTACTAATAGTCAAAGAATGCTGATTTCAAGCTCAGGTTCTTCCGAACAAGGTAAAAATGTTTGGCACCTTGTGAACTGCTAATAGCCCTGCTAGTTGAGAGTTTAGATTCCTTCGTTCCTCGCAATGACAAGTTTACAATAGAGTTTTCTTTAATCTGTCATTGCGAACCTCTGTTGTGAAGCAATCTAAACTACTAATAGTCCAAGAATGCTGATTACAAGCTCAGGTCCTTACGAACAATATATAAATGTTTGTTACCTTTATAAACTGCTAGTAGCCCAAACAGTTGAGAATTTAGATCGCTTCGTCCCTCGCAATGACAAGTTTACAATAGAGTTTTCTTTAATCTGTCATTGCGAACCTCTGTTGTGAAGCAATCTAAACTACTAATAGTCCAAGAATGCTGATTACAAGCTCAGGTTCTTCCGAACAAGGTAAAAATGTTTGGCACCTTTGTGAACTGCTAATAGCCCTGCTAGTTGAGAGTTTAGATCGCTTCGTTCCTCGTGATGACAGACTCACCTATTTCATCTTTTCAGGATAATTCTTGAGCAGTTCCTGGCCGGGCATCAGGATAGCCTTAGGTTCGCAGACACTCTTACAGAAACAGCAGCCCACCATGCACAAAAACGGTTCCGCCACCCAGATCTTGCCATTCTCATCGCGCTCGTAGACCTCCCGCGCGCAAAGGTCCAAACACGCCCCGCAGTCGTTGCATAAAACCTCCGAGATGGTAGGAAACCAGGGAATCTGCTCACGTGGGTAACCACGCCAGCTGCCGTAGTCGCGGGCAACAATCGCTTTGCCAGTTCGCCGGCGTTGGTAGTAACGCTGGTATTCCAATGTAAGTGCGTTTGAATAATCTTCTGCTGCTGGTTTGGGTATAAAGTTGTTTTGTCTTACGCCATTCAACAGGCGTTCTCTGATTTCTGCTTTATTTGGAGTTAACCCCTCATCGTACAAAGCTGAAAATAACTCTTCGAGTCCGAGCAAACCAGCTGGTTGACCACCGATTTGGAGCATGCGATAGCTGAGTGCCATTTCGTTCCCTATCAGTCCTCTTTTGCCAGGCAATCCGCAGCTTCAGCTTTGAGGTGTGCCACCATGGCTGTCAGTCCATTACTGCGCTGGGAGGAGATATGGCGCCAGAGCCCCAGCTCTTCAAACAGGCTCAAGTCCGCTGCAAGTACGTCTTTGGCAGGCTGTTCGTTGAAAAGTTTGTGTAGCAAGGCTACCATGCCCTTCACCACCAGCGAATCGCTGTCGGCTTCGAACGTCATGAGCCCATCCTGGCAGTTTACGTCAAACCAGACACTGGACTGGCAGCCTTTCACCAGGTTTTTATCAACCTTTTTTTCCGGATTCATTGCGGGCAAGCCCATGCCAATTTCAATCAGGTATTCGTATTTATCTTCCCAGTTTGTCAGCAGGGAAAAGTCATCGCTGAGATCTTTTTGAATTTCCTGGATACGCGGCATACTTACCTCTTCAGCATTTTGATCGCACGCTTGATGCCATAAGCCAATCTGTCCATATCCGCCCGGTCGTTGTACAGAGCCAGCGAAGCCCGCACTGTACCGCTGATGTGCAGAGCGTCCATGATTGGCTGGGTGCAATGCTGCCCTGTCCGCACGGCGATGCCCATCGTGTCGAGAAGCACACCGATGTCGTAGTGTTGGATGCCATTCACATTGAACGGCAAAATTCCTGAACGATGCTTCGGCGTACCGTAAATGACCAGATCAGGGATCTCTGCCAGCAGGCTCAAGCCATACGCGAGCAGATCTTCTTCATATCTTTGTAATTCATGCTGATTGAACTGCTGCAGGTAATCGACTGCGACGCCCAGCCCGATGGCCTCGGCAACGTTGGGCGTGCCAGCTTCGAATTTGAAAGGCAGAACATTGAAAGTAACCTTTTCGGGGGTCACCGTATCGATCATCTCGCCGCCGCTTAGGAAGGGCGGTAATGATTCCAACCACTTTTCTTTTCCATAGAATATGCCGATACCCATCGGTCCGTACATCTTGTGCCCGGAAAAGACGTAGAAATCAGCATCCAGACTACGCACATCGTGCTGAAGATGCTGCACAGACTGGGCTGCGTCCACCAGCACAGGGACTTCGTGGGCGTGGGCAAGGCGGATGATCTCAGCAACCGGATTGACCGTTCCAAGGGAATTGGAAACCTGGTTGACAGCCACCAGGCGGGTTTTCTCGTTGAGCATGCGCTCAAAAAGCGCCAGGTCCAGCTCGCCGTGTTCATCGAACGGCAATACACGGAAGGTAGCACCGCGCCTTAGGCACATCTGCTGCCAGGGCACGTAATTGCTATGGTGTTCAAGTTGCGAAACGATAACCTCATCGCCAGGGTAAACAAACTTCTCGCCATAGGTATATGCCAGGAGATTGACCGACTCGGTTGTGCCGCGGGTGAAGATCACCTCGTGGTTGTATTCTGCGTTGATATACCCTGCCACTTTCCGCCTGGCTGCTTCGTAGGCTTCGGTAGCCTGCACTGCCAGGGAGTGATTGCCGCGATGAATATTGGCATTGAGGTGGGTGTAATAATCGACAAGTGAGTCGATCACCACCTGTGGCTTTTGGGTGGTGGCGGCATTGTCAAGGTAGACCAACGGATGGTCATTGATGCTTTGGCTTAAAATTGGAAAATCAGCTCTTGCGCTGAGAATATCTTTGGTCATAGTTGTTCCTTAAAGTGTTTTGATTCTACCATTGCCTTAGGTTGAGATGGCGGGTTGTAACGTCCGGTCAACTGGTGGGAGGATCAGTTATTCAGGGTTTAATCATTAAAAACCCGTAAAGGTTGGGTTATCGCTTAAGCAGGGAAGTGTACGTGTCCATCTTTGAGATACAATTGTTAACAAGTTTAACATCTGTTGTGTTTGATTCATTGGAGGGAATATGGCAGAAAAAATATTGGTTGTAGACGATGAGATTTCCTTGCAGGAAACCTTAACCTACAACCTTAAAAAAGAAGGTTATCTGGTAGAAGTCGCCGGAGATGGCATTAAGGCGCTGGAGCTTTTCAGGGCTTCCAAACCGGATCTGGTTATCCTGGATGTGATGCTGCCCGGGATGGATGGTTTCGAAATCTGCCGTACGCTTCGCCAGGAATCCAACACGCCTGTGCTGATGCTGACCGCCCGCGACGACGAAATTGATCGTGTAGTTGGGCTGGAAGTGGGCGCTGATGATTACCTGCCCAAACCTTTCAGCATGCGCGAACTGATCGCGCGAGTCAAAGCGCTGCTTCGCCGTGTGCGCCTGATTAGGGAAGAAGTCGGTACCGCTGCCCAGGAAGCCAATCAACTCAAAACCCTTGTTTTTGGAAACATGGAAATTGATATCAGCCGGCGCGAGGTTCGCCTGGATGGCAAAGTGCTAGCATGTAAACCCAAAGAGTTTGAATTGCTGACCTTTATGGGTCAGCACAAAGGTCGTGTGCTCACCCGCGAACTGATCCTCGAACGGGTTTGGGGTTGGGGATACGTGGGTGACTCGCGCACCGTAGATGTGCACATTCGCTGGCTGCGCGAAAAGATCGAAACTACCCCTGAAACTCCGCAGAGAATTATCACGGTCCGCGGGGCAGGTTACCGATTCGAAGGGTAAAAAGCTTATGAAAATGCGCATCCACTGGCGCATTGTGTGGCCTTTCGTTCTGACGCTGGTACTAACGCTGTCAGTCTGGTTGATTGCCCTTCCACTGCTGGAACAAAGTGCCTACCAGAAAGCGCTTATGACTGGCGAGCCAGTGGATCTCTCTTTGGTTCACAATGTTGCGTTTCTAATTTCGCTGGTTGGTTTAATTGTCGGTTTGAGTATTAGCCTGATTCACACTAATCGCTATGTTGATGACCTAAAGTCTCTCACGGAAGCTGCTAAAGAGCTCGGTGAAGGTAAACACCGGGAGGTCAACGCGGGTCCGATGCAGAATTCCCTGCCTGAGATCCGCGATTTGAGCGAAGCCCTTCAAAAAACTACCAGCCAAATTGACGATCAGATTAGCGCGCTATCCAAGGAACGTGCCATGCTTTCGGCGGTGTTGGGTCAAATGACCGATGGTGTCTTGATTGCTGACAAAAGTGGCAGAGTGGAGTTGCTGAACAAAGAGGCTGGAAAGCTATTCATGGTCAATGAAGAGGAGGCTTTGGGGCATTCTATTGTGGAAGTAGTACGCCATCATCAACTGGTGGAGCTTTGGGAAGAAACCAGGAGTGGTCCCGCAAAAACCATCAACATGGAAATGGGTTGGCTGCATAAGTATTTGCAGGTGGTTGGCATCCCCCTGGGTGAAGAATTGCCCGGGCGGTCAATGTTACTTTTTCAGGACCTGACCCAGACTCACCGCCTTGAAACCATCCGACGGGATTTCGTCTCGAACATCTCACACGAACTCCGCACTCCAATGGCAGGATTGAAGGCTATTAGCGAAACCTTGCTGGACGGCGCCCTGGAAGACCCGACGGTCTCGCGGAATTTCGTATTGCGGATGGATAGCGAGGTGGACAACCTCACTCAAATGGTCAATGAATTGCTAGAGCTCTCCCGAATCGAATCAGGGCGGTCGAGCTTCGATTTTCAGCACATCGAACCTTGCCGCCTGATCCAGAAGCCAGTTGACCGTATGGCTTTGCAGGCAGAACGAGTTGGTGTCACACTCAGCCATGATTGTCTGGCTGAACTGCCGCTGGTGTTTGCAGACCCCGAACGCATCTCACAGGTCTTCATCAACCTGATCCATAATGCTATCAAATTCACTCCCAACGGTGGGAAAGTTGAGGTGACGGCCTTTCAGGATGGGAAGCAGGTGGTTTTCAAAGTCAGCGACAATGGTGTTGGCATTGCGCAAAAGGATATTACCCGAATCTTTGAACGATTCTATAAAGCAGACCGCGCGAGATCAGGCGGTGGAACAGGGCTGGGGCTTTCAATTTGCAGGCACATCGTTGAAGCGCATGGAGGAAAGATCTGGGCTGAGAGCGTAGAAAATTCGGGCTCTGATTTCTACTTTTCCATTCCCGTTGTGTATCCTGAAGAACAGAATTAACAGTTCTTTTACAGCCTGCCAAAGAGACCTTAACCGACTCTTAGAGATTTTTGCAAAAGCTCATGTTATAGTAAAGCTGGAGGATTACCCAATCTTCTAAGCGCGCTTAAATGAATTGGACGGCTCAAGTTGCTATATAATCTTAACTGGAATCTATCAACCTTGGAGGCTTTATGTCTCGTTTTACCTTAGACCAGGAAATAAAGCTCGTTCAGGATGAAATGCTCTTGCTCGGTAGTTTGGCTGAACAAGCCATCCTGAATTCGGTTGACGCACTCCGTCGCCGGGATGTTGCTGCGGCAAAAGCTATAACTGTAGAAGACAAGAAGATCAATGACAAGCATTTTGCGATTGAGAACCACATCCTGATCATTTTTGCAACCCAATCCCCGCTGGCGCGTGATCTCCGCCTTTTGGCGGCCATGTTGGAGGTTATCACAGAGCTGGAACGCATCGGCGATTATGCCAAAGGCATCGCCAAAGTGGCTGTGCGCCTGGCAGATGACGAAACCCCAATCCCAATTCGCGAAATTTCGACCATGGCAGATAAAGCTACTTCCATGCTCCATCGCGCATTGGGTGCTTTTGTTTCAGAAGACCTCACAGCTGCGTATGCCATCCCAAAAGAAGACGACGAAGTGGACGAGTTGTACATCACCATCTACCGCAAGATCGTTCAAAATATGATCAAGAACCCGGAGAAAATTGATCACACCAACCAGATCCTCTGGGTCATCCACAACCTCGAACGCACGGCTGACCGGGTGACGAATATTTGCGAACGCATTGTTTTTATTGTGTCTGGAGAGTTGCTCGAGCTGGATTCGTCGGATGATGAAGACCAGGACGTCTAAAAGACCTGAATTTTGTGAAAAAATGCGCCGGTTGGCGCGTTTTTTATATACGCAAAATCGCAAAAATCGGTGGAGTAAACTATAATCAAACCATCTCAGACTTGAAGTGATTTTCTCATCACTGCCAAACTTCAAAACAGAGGAGGCATAACTCGTGTTAAGAAAGAACGATACCAAGGGAAAGCTGATTGTTGTAGAGGGAATTGACGGCTCCGGTAAATCCACACAAATTGACCTGCTATACAAGTGGCTCCTGGGCGCTGGATATTCCGCCTACTTCAGCGAATGGAACAGTTCGGCGTTGGTGAAGAGCACCACCAAAGCCGCAAAAAAGGCACAGTCCTTCACCCCAACTACCTTCAGCATTTTGCATTGTACCGATTTTGCAGATCGTTGGGAGAACAGCATCTATCCCCTGCTTAAAGCAGGCGTGATCGTGTTGGCTGATCGATATGCCTTCACGGCATTCGCCCGGGATGTTGCCCGGGGCGTTGATCCGGAATGGGTACGCAGCATGTACTCCTTCGCCATCCAGCCTGACGCGGCGCTTTACTTTCGCGTGCCGCTGGATGTTGCCGTGGGGCGCATCACCGGCGCCAGAGCCAGCCTGAAGTATTACGAGGCCGGCATGGACCTGGGGCTGTCTGAGAATATCAACGAGAGTTTTGAACTCTTCCAGGGCAAGATCCTGAATGAATACGACAAGATGGTTGATGAATTTGGTCTGACATTGATTGACGGCACCAAACCCGTCAAGGACCAGCAGAAGAAAGTACGTTCAATCATTAAAAAGATTCTGGTAGGTTTTGAAGGGCTGCCTAATCCCAACAAGACGCCAATTTCAGTGACCAACATTCAGGCGATTAAGCCCAAAAAAGGAGGCTCAAAATGAACAAAGGAACCTTCTATGGGGCAGGTTTTCCCTACCGAGATTTTGGCAAACTCCCGGGCAAATTGATTGTACTTGAGGGAACTGACGGCGTAGGACGCTCAACCCAGGTCAAAAAATTACGCAACTGGCTTGAAGAAGAAGGTTATGCCGTCTCGGATACCGGTCTGACACGCTCTGAGTTGACCGCTGCCGGGCTTGAGTTCGCCAAGAGCGGACATACGCTTGGTCCGATCACGATGAGCCTCTTCTATGCCGCTGACTTTGCAGACCGTCTTGAAAATCAGATCATTCCAGCCTTGCAGGCGGGGTTTGTGGTGCTTTCTGACCGCTACTTTTACTCAGTTATAGCCCGTGATTGTATTCGCGGCATTAACAGGGAATGGTCAAAGCGGCTTTATGGAATCGCACTCAAACCAGACCTGATCCTCTATATGAAAGCCAGCATCCCATCACTAGTCACGCGCCTGATCCACGGGCGAGGTTTAAACTACTGGGAATCTGGGATGGACCTGCACATTGCTGATAACTTTTATGACAGTTTTGTGAAATACCAAAGCATGATCCTGGAGCAGTTCGACATCATGGCGGAGGAATACAACTTCATGACTATTGATGCCGACCAAAATCCCAACGAAATCTTTGAGGATCTAAAGAAGCCCATTCTTGAGCTGCTGCATAACCGCCTGACAAAAGGCCATAAACCGAAATAGAACGAATAACTTACCCCAGCGTGCGCGGGGTAAGTTTTTTAAGGAGAAGTGATGAGCAAAATCCGATCCGAAGCTGTCTGCGTCTACGGGTCAAAGATTATCAACATGCATGTTTTAGCGATGTATGCCGAAATCGAAGGTGTTTTGAAAGCCAAAGATATTGAATACATCCATCGCATGCGGGTTGCTTCGCGGCGGCTGCGTAGCGCGCTGACGATCTTTGAAGGCTGTTTCTCGCGGAAGGATTTCAAGAGTTACTCGCGCGACGTGCGGGATGTTACCCGTTCTCTTGGCACAGCCCGGGATCTGGATGTGCAGCTTGCGGTGCTCGAGAGCGTGATGCCCGAATTTTCCGATCCGAAACTGAGACCGGGGCTACGGAGGCTGCAGCTGCGCCTCAAGCAGCACCGGGCAGACGCTCAAAAAGAAGTCATCACTGCCATAAAGACGCTCCAGGCAGATGACACCCTGGTGAACCTCGCCAAATGGGCTGCGTCTTCTCGTGAATCCTTGGAAGGTGTCTACCTGTTTTCTCCCGCGCTCTATGAACTGGCATTTAGCGGCATTAATGCCCAATTAAAAGAATTGCTTGATCACGCCGCTTATGTACAGGACGAGCGCAACATAGCTGAACTGCACAGTATGCGCATTAGCGCCAAACGTTTGCGCTACACNNGACGCGAAAGTTTCAGGATATTCTGGGGGACATCCACGACGCGGATGTCTGGATAGCGATGATCCCGAACTTTATTCAGGAAGAGAGGGAGCGAATTTCCTTATACTTTGGAAATAACCGCCCTCTCAAACGGCTGTTGCCTGGTTTGGAGGCTTTCAGGGTAAACCGCTCTGAAAAACGCAAAGCAGATTATCAGCAATTTCTTGGGATGTGGCAGAAAGCGGAAGAGGATCATCTTTGGGAAGAACTCCTTAAAACGATCAACGCTCCGCTCGATCTGGAAGTTGCCCTGCGTTCCCTGCAGCAAATAGAGAATCCGCCAACGCCGCAGGAAGATAAATCCGAGGATATCTCCCCGGAGGATTAGCCTAAACTGCTAGTCTACTCGTCTTTTGTCAAATTACGTTCCATGCGGCGCAATAGCAGGAAGTTTATAATTGCCACGATGACCATAAGTACTAGTAAAACAAAGTAGCCGACCCTCCAATTTTCCTGCCCGACCATCATCGTATACTCCGACATACCCCCAATACCCGAGATGAGCGTGAGAGGCATGAAAATGCTGCTGATCAGGGTCAGACGCCGCATGATCGCGTTGGTACGGTTTGAGGTGGCAGCCATGCGGTTGCTGGCAAGTGAGAGGTGGATCTCCATCAGGCTCGTCACCTGGTCCCGCGCGGTTTCTGAAATCTCATAATAGCGCGAAAGATGGTCGTACACATCCCGGAAGAAGACCAGGGATTTCTCTGCCACGAAAGGACTATCCTGCCGGATCAGTTTACTGAGCACCTCACGTTCATAGAAGACAGATTTTCGGATGGTCATCAGATCGCGACGGGAATCCAGCAAGCGCGAAAGGTCATAGTCCGGAGAGCCTTTCAGGATCTCGTCCTCATCGCTATCCAGCTTGGTCTCGATCCGGTCAATTGCCAGGAACTTCCGGTCTACCACGGTATCAATCAACAAGTGCAGCAGGAATGAAGGTCCGTTCCTGACTTTCTGGCTTTCCCTTTCGACCAGCCGCTCCATGCCTTGCAAGAATGGGCGGTTTTGACTGTCGCGGTGGGTCACACTGACGACGAAATCCTTTCCCACAGCAAGGTCAAGTTCGTGTGCCAACACTTCTTCGGAGGAGATTTCGAAAATATTAAAAATCATGAATGAATAATTCGGGAACAAGTCAAGTTTGGGCAATTGTTCTTCGTTGAGGCTGTCTTCGATGCTCAGAGGATGCAGATTGAGCTCCGTG
>MTKX01001385.1_pt2 | contig 38194 bp, 30 predicted proteins | sample 1042771 | NCBI WGS metagenome assembly MTKX01 (sample SAMN06212183, study PRJNA360534) | anaerobic digester metagenome | biome: Wastewater treatment plant; material: sludge; isolation source: anaerobic digester fed with sludge from wastewater treatment plant | place: Denmark: WWTP Randers ...
GGTCGACCCGGAGTACGCGGCCAAGGTCCGGGACCGCGACCGGGTCCGCATCGTCCGCGCCCTGGAGGTCTACGGGACGACCGGCCGGCCCCTCTCGGAGCACTTCCGCGACACGGCCTCGCCCGTCGCCGGCCGCCGGGTCGTGCGACTCGGCCTGCGCCTGGACCGGGACGCGCTCGTCCGGCGCATCGAGGCCCGGGTCGACCGCATGTTCGCCCGGGGCCTCGTCGACGAGGTCCGCGGACTGCTCGCCCGCGGCGTCCCGGCCGACGCCCCGCCCTTCCGGGCCCTGGGCTACCGCCACGTCGTCCGCCACCTCGAGGGCGCCCTGTCCCTCGAGGAGGCCGCGGCCCTGACCAAGACGGACACCCGGCAGTACGCCAAGCGCCAGATGACCTGGTTCCGCAAGATGGACGGCGTGGCCTGGTTCTCCCCGGACGACGGCCCGGCCCTTGAGGAACACCTCCGAAACCGATTACAATAGGCTCCCGGCCCGATATGGAACGCGCGCTCCTGGTCAACGTCGCCTCGACCAAGTCCGAGAAGGACGAAGCGGAGGCGTCCGTCGGGGAGCTGGCCGGCCTGGCCGTCGCCGCCGGGGCCGAGGTGGCCGGCCGCGTCTTCCAGTTCCGCCCCCGTCTCAATCCCCGCTGGCTCGTCGGCGAGGGCAAGGTCAAGGAGATCGCCCAGGCCGCCCGCGAGGCCGGGGCCGACATGGTCATCTTCGACCGCAACCTCAACGCCTCCCAGCAGCAGAACCTCGAGGACGAGATCAAGGTCAAGGTCGTCGACCGGACCCAGCTCATCCTCGANNGGCAAGGGCCTGAGCCTGACCCAGCAGGGCGCCGGCATCGGCACCCGCGGCCCGGGCGAGAAGAAGCTCGAGGTCGACCGGCGGCGCATCACCGACCGCATCACCAAGCTCAAGCGGGACATCGACGCCCTCGGGAAGCGCCGCTCGAGCCAGCGCCAGAGCCGGCGCAAGAGCCCCGTCCCGACGGTCTCCCTCGTCGGCTACACGAGCGCCGGCAAATCCACTCTTTTCAACCTCTTGACCGACGAGAGGCGCTACACCTCGGCCAACCTGTTCTCGACCCTCGACCCGCTCCTGCGCCGGGTCTCCTTCCCCGACGGGGCCTTCTTCTTCCTGACCGACACGGTCGGCTTCATCAAGAAGCTGCCGGTCGAGCTGGTGACCTCCTTCCGGGCCACGCTCGAGGAGGTCGGCGAAGCCGACTGCGTCTGCCACGTCGCCGACGTCGCCTCGCCCTCGGCCGAGCACCAGCTCGGGGCCGTCGAGGCCATCCTGGCCGACCTCGGCGTCGCCGACGTCCCCGTGGTCAAGGTCCTCAACAAGATCGACCTCCTGCCGGACGACGAGCGGGCCCTGCTCCTGCGGCGCAACGCCGAGCCGGAGACCCGGACGATCGCCATCTCGGCCCGGACGGGCGAGGGCGTCCCGGACCTCCTGCGGCGGCTCCGCGAGGTCCTGTTCGGCGGCTACCGGCTCTACCACATCCGCGTCCCCCGGGAGACGAGCGGGATCACCGACTCCCTGCCGCTGCGCTCCCTCGTCCTCAAGCGCCGGGAGAGCGCCAGCCACGTCGAGTTCATGGTCATGGCCGAGCCGGCCGGGATCGTCAACTTCCTGCCCTACCTCGAACAAGGAGACGCGTCATGGTGAAACGGATCGTTGTCGTCGGACTGGCCCTCGTCGCCGCCTGGTCCTGCGCCACCGCGCCCGTCGCCCCGCCGGCCTTCTACGTCGAGGACCTGCCGGAAGCGGCGGCCACGCGCCTCAAGCTCGACGACCGCATCGCCGCCGAGGACGCCTGGGACGCGCTCAAGACCAACCGGCCCGAGCTGGCCCGCAAATACCTGCTCAAGCTGGGCACGGCCAATCCCGTCCGCGAGGCCGGGCTGGCCTACGTCGACCTCATCGCCGGCGATCTCGCGGCGGCCGAGGCCCGCTTCAACTCCTCGGTCTCCATCACCCCCGACATGATCCCCTCGCGGGTCGGCCTGGTCCAAATCCACGAGTCGCGGCGCGACCGGGACAAGGCCTTCGCCGAGCTCAAGGAGATCCTGGCCCGCGCCCCCGGCCACCGTTGGGCCGCGCCCCGGTTCGAAGCCCTGCGGGCCGACCTCGTCCGCGAGGCCACCGCGGCCGCCCGCACGGCCTACGCGGCGGGCAACCGCGAGACGGCCAAGCGCGAGTTCCTCAAGGTCCTGGCCTACGCCCCGGAGTCGCCGGCCATCCACCTCGAGCTGGCCCGCCTTCTCAGACAAGAGAAGAACACCGCCGCGGCCCTGCCCCACTACCGGGCGGCCGTCGAGGGCCAGAAGGCGGACAAGGCCCTCCTGCGCGAATACGCCGAATTCCTGGCCGAGGCCGGCGAACTCGGCCTGAGCCTGGAGATCCTGGAGCGGCTGGCCGCGGCCGAGCCCAAGGACGCCGCGGTCGGCAAGAAGGTCGAGGAGATCAAGTCCAAGCTCGGCGTCTACGAGCTGCCGAGCCAGTACGACGCCATCCCGGCCCTGGAGGCCGTCACCCGCGAGGACCTGGCCGCCCTCATCGGGGTCAAGTTCGGCGACTTCCTGGCCGCCCCGGGGCCGCGGACCGAGATCCTGACCGACATCGCCACCTCCTGGGCCCAGCGCTTCATCGTCAAGGTGGCCTCGCTCGAGATCATGGCCGGCTCGGTCAACCACACCTTCCAGCCGCGCCGCATCATCAACCGGGCCGACCTGGCCGACGCCGCCGTGCGGCTCATCGGCGTGCTCCAGCAGCGGGGGGCCAAGTTCGTGCCCCTGGTCGAGACGCGCCGCATCCAGATCGCCGACGTCGGCCCGGACAATTTCTACTACTCCCCCATCTCCAAGGCCCTCGCCTACCAGGTCATGGCCCTGACCCCGGAGCGCAGATTCGAGCCCGACCGGACGGTGTCCGGCGCCGAGGCCGTCCGGGTGCTGGACATCATCCTGGGATTGGCCAGGTAGGGAGGCGAACGTGGGCGAATCGAACGGCACCGGAACGACGGCCGGCCGGGCCCGCCGGTCCGAGCTCCTCATCCTGCCGAATCTCCTCTCGCTGGCCCGGATCGCCCTCGCACCCGTCTTCGTCCTGATGATGGTCCAGCACCGGCCCTGGCCGGCTTTCGTCGTCTTCCTCGTCGCCGGAGCGACCGACGCCCTCGACGGCTACACCGCCCGGACCTTCAAGCTCAAGTCGAACCTGGGGCTGTGGCTCGATCCCATCGGCGACAAGGTCCTGCTGACGGCCGCCTTCGTCGTCCTGACCCTGCCCGCCCTGGCCAAGCCGAACGCCCTGCCGCTCTGGTTGACGGCCCTCTGCATCGGCCGGGACGCGGCCATCGCCCTGGGGGCCCTGATCATCGTCCGGCTGCGGGGCAGGCGGTCCTTTCCCCCCACGCTGGCCGGCAAGGCCAGCACGATCTGCCAGGTCGTGGTGCTTTATTACGTCCTCTACGCCAACGCCGTCGGGCGCTCGCCCGAAGCCCTGGGCTGGTGCTACATCGTCACGGCCCTGCTGACGGCGGCCTCCTGGGTCCAGTACGGCTTCATCGGCGTCCGCATGCTCCGCGAGGGGCGGCCGGCCGCCTAGCTCTCCTCACATCACCAGGACGACCTTGCCTTCGGCCTTGCCTGACTCGAGATAGCGGACGGCCTCGGCGGCCTCCTCCATCGGGAAGCGCCGGTCGAGGATGGCCCGGACCGCGCCCGCCTCGGCCAGCTCGCGGACCGCGAGCATGTCCTTGAGACGTCCGGGGGCCAACGCGCAAACGACCCGCCGGCCGCGGCCGAGGGACGTCCGGGCCATCGCCAGAAGGTGCCGGGCCTTGAAGCTGGCGCAGAGCAGGACGCCGCGCGGCTCCAGGATGCGCCGGACGAGAGAGACGGGCGCCCGGCCCAGGACGTCGAAGACGACGTCGTAGGTGTCGTCGCCGCGTGAGAAGTCCTCGACAGCATAGTCGAGGACCCGGTCCGCGCCCAGGGCCCGGACGTACGCGAGCCGGGGCCCGCCGCAAACCGCGGTCACGTCGGCCCCGAGATGCTTGGCGATCTGGACGGCGGCCGAGCCGATGCCGCCGCTGGCCCCATTGACCAGGATCCTCCGGCCCGGCCGGAGGTCCACCCGGCGCAGGAGGGACAGCGCCATCAGCGCCCCGTAGGGGATGACGGCGGCCTCTTCGTAGGACAGGTTGGCCGGTTTGAGAGCCACCGGGGCGCTTTCGGAAAGCCGGAAGAACTCGGCGTGGGCGCCGAAGCGCTCGCCGACGTAGCCGAACACGGCGTCGCCGGGCTTGAAGCGCTCGACGTCCGGGCCGGCCGCGACGACGTCCCCGGCGAACTCGTTGCCCAGGACGCGGATCCGGGGCTTCCTCCAGCCGATGGCCGTCTTGGCCAAGAGCCAGAACAGGAACGGCATGTTGAAACCGCGGGGCGTCACGGACCGGAAGCTCCGGGCCATGAGGTCCCCGAAGTTGACGCCGGCGGCCCGGACCCGGACCAGGATCTCGCCCCGGCGCGGNNGTACGGCCCGGGGCGCGGGCTTCGCTCCGTGCCCGGGCCAGCTCGGCGGCCTTGAGATAGCAGGCTTTGGCCTTGTCCGCCCGGCCGAGCGAGCGGTTCGCGTCGCCCAAGGCGTTCCAGGCGTCGACGGATCCCGGATGGCGTTCGACGGTGTACTTGAGGACTTCGGCGGCCTTGTCGAACGCCTTCCGGCCGAGGAGGCGCCCCGCGAGGCCGCGCAACTCCTCCTCCGGGATCCGGCCGGCCACGCCGAACCGCTCCAACCGGGCGTCGGCCCGGGCGCGGACCTCGGGGAACGTCCGCTCGTCGAGCGGGGTCGCGATCCTCCAGCCCTCGAAGGCGAGGCGAAGACCTTCGAGCAACGAGTCCCCGGGGACGTGCCCGCCGTCCAGAACGGCCATCCGGCAGGACAGACCGGCGGGGGCCAGGAGATCGCATTGCTCCTTCAACGCCCCGTTCTGGCTCAGGACGGTGGGCAGGTCGTTCTCGCCCATGATCAGGACCATCCGCTTGTCCCCTCCATTGAAGTCGCGGATCCAGGCGTCACGGATGTCGCGGAGAATGGGAACGGAGAGCGTCGCGCTCGCGGCGATGGTGACGTTAGCCAACGGGGGGTACTTAAAGAGCGCATAAACCGCGGTGAAGCCCGTATTGGACGTCCCGTACAGAACGCGGAACGGCTCGGTCCGGTAGGTCTTCTCGATCCGGGGAACCAGATCGTCGCCGATAAAGACAAGGAACGCGTCGGCCCGGCCGCCGTCCTTGGTGCCGTCACCGTAGGTCACGACTTTCGGGAAGATGTCCTTGGAGCGATCGGTGTTGACCACGCCGACGACGATGAATTCGGGCATCTCCCCGAGAAGAGCCGCCTGGCGGAGGCCGCCGATGACGCCCGAATTGAAGTTGATCTCTCCGTCGAGCATGTAGAGGACGGGATAGCGGTCCCCGGTCTCGTCGTAGCGGTCGGGCAGGGACACCCAGGCCTCCCGCACCTCGCCCAGACGCGCCGAGGCGATCCGCTCGATGCGGACCTGAGGGATGGGCGGGCGGACGGCTTGGGCCATTGCGGAAAGCGCGAGGGCGCTCAACGCGGCCGCCAGGCCGGGCAGTCGGCCAAGGCCGACAAGAGGCTCCGTTTTCCTGCTATTCACTTGGCCCCCGTTATTTCCGCGCATGCTTGAGTTCCGCTCCGGGCTGGGCCGCATAGCGGGCCTGGAGCTTCTTGGCCAGCTCGAAGGCGTTCGGCCACTCTTTCCAGAACGACTCGTCGCACGAAGCCAGATCGAGGCACTGGACGCACGACTCGAGCCCGGCGGCCGCCGGACAGACGCGGACGGGGCACTCGGCCATGCCGACCTTCAGGGGCTTGTCGCCCGGCTTGCAGCCGTAGCAGAAGATCTTACCGGGATCGAAGTCGACCCCGAACTTCTTCTTCATCTCCCACCGCTCGTGGACGGACCTCTTCAGCTCGACGTCGTTCTCCCGGGTGGCCTTGAACAGCTCGCACTGCTGCTCGCAATACGCCTGGGGAATGCCGCAATAGCATAACGCCTTCAGGTCGAGCGGCTTTGGGGCCTGCCCCGACGAAGTCCCGCTCCCCTGCGCCCGCGAGAGCCGGCCCAAGGCCAAGAGGGCCGCGCAGGCGCCGCCGCACTTCGCGCATCGCCCGAGAAAACTCCGCCGACTTTGCCCGTTGCTCATGGTATTCTCCTTATTCTGACGAGACTCCCTTTCTCGCCTCATGCGCGGCGAGGCGCTTCATCAGCTCCGCGACGGCGCGCTCCAACTGCCGGTCAACTCCCCGCATCGAGTCCTCCGGCCGGTTCTCGACGTCGATATCGGGCGAAACGCCCACGTTCTCGATGACTCCCTTGCCTTCCGCCGGATAGACGAGGACGCCGCCGTCGATGAGCCTCATCCCTCCCGTCGAAGCGAGGCGTCCCGCCGTACGGCGTCCGATGATGGGGCCGACATCCCACTGGCGGAAGATGGCCGCGAACGTCTCCCCGCTCGATTCGACGCCCTCGTTGATCAGGCAGACCTTGAGCCCGGCGAACACGGGATCGGGCTCGGAGATCGGAGCCTTCCCGTGCGGGAGCGCCGACCGGAAGATCATCCGGCGGTTCAGCCGCTCGATCATCCAGACGGGCGAGTATCCGCCGCCGTTGTCGCGCACGTCCAAGATCAGGCCTTCCTTGTGGAGGAGGGCGGGGGCCTGGCGGAAGAACGCCGCGATGCCCGGGATGTAGGTGTCCGGCAGATGGAGGTAGCCGATCCGGCCGCCGCTCGCCTTGGCAACGGCCTCCCGGTTGCGCGAAACCCAGTCCGCGTAGCGGAGCGGGTCGCCCCCGTTCTCCGAACAGGCTGCCGGCCTCACGGTCAGGCGCCGGGCGCCTTCCAGGCTCGGGTGCGAATGGACCGTGACGACGACGTCCCGCCCGGCCTTGTCGAGGAGCAGGGAATCCGGGTTAACGCCTTCTCTCAGGGGAACGCCGTCGATGGCCAGGAGATAATCTCCCGGCTTGACGTCCATTCCCGGCAACGCGAAAGGGCCGGTCAGGTCCGGCTCCCCGTTCCGGCCCCGGAAGACCCGGGCGATGCGGTAGAGATGCGTCGCCGGGTCGGGCTCGAGGTCGACCCCCAGCAGTCCGTGCCCGCGCCTGGGGGCCACCGGCAGGTCCCCGCCCGAGATCTCCAGGTGGCTGTGGCCCAGCTCGGCGAACATCTCTTCGAGGAGGCGGTTGAGGTCCTGGCGCGAGGCCACATGGGACAGGAGGGTTTCGTATTTCCTCCGGACGGCCGGCCAGTCGAGCCCGCGCAGACCGTCGTCGCAGAAAAAATCCCTGACGATGCGCCAGGAATCGCCGAAGATCTGGCCCCATTCGCGGCGGCGGTCGACGTCCATGCGAAGCCCGGACAGGTCCAGCTTGGAGCCGCCCGCGTTTCTCTCCCCATGAAGGTCGAGAATGCCGATCCCCTCATCCGCCCGATAGACGGCCTTGGCCGAACGGGCCGCCGGCACCAGGTAAAAGGCGTCGCTCGACAGGACCGACTCCTTTTTCGAGGCCATGTCGAACAGCTTGAAGCTCGACGCCCCGGAAGACGGCGACGAACGATACACGAGGCCCCCTTCGACGGCCCGCAGGGCATCGTAGGTCGAATCCTCCACGGGCAGGGCCACGATCCGCTCGCCCAGTCCTTCGACGTCGATCCGCATGGGGCCCGGCCTGGCGCCTCCGGGAACGGGGGCGTCGTTCACCGCACCCGGGGCGAACGGAGACGGGTCCTCGCGCCGCAGCGTCGCGGCCACGATGGTCGACGGGTCGACGATATGATGGTCCCCGTCCCAGAAGGAATCCTGCACGTTGGTCTTGCCGTAGGCGACCCAATAGAGCAACCGGCCGGCGAGGTCGAACCGGGGATCGGAGGCGTAATAGGTCCCGTCCGTCACGCGGAACGAACGGTCCTGGTCCAGCGAATAGAGCCAGACCGAGCCGAGCCAATTGGGCTCGCCGAGAGTATAAGCCAGCCAGCGGCCGTCGGGAGACCAGGCCGCGGACGCGAACGGCACCGACCCCTGATAAGCGTTGAAGAAGATCCGTTTCGTGAGGCCGGTATCAAGATCGAGGATATGGTAAGCCGCCCGATGATCGGGGAAGCCGAGTCGCCGCCCGTCGGGTGACCAGCTCAGCGGTCCGATCCGGCCGGCTTCCATGCGACTGACCTGTTCGGGCTCCCCGTCGTCGCCTTCCCGGAGGATGTAGATCTGGTCCTCCCCCGTGGCGTCGGAAACGTAGGCGATGCTCCCGCCGTCGGGATGCCACTGCGGATATCGTTCGCAGGCGCCGGGGGTCCGGGTCAGGTTCAGGGAGGACTTGCCGTCCGGGGCCAGGAAGAACAGGTCTCCCCGGGCGCTCAGGACGACCTTCCGCCCGTCGGGCGACAAGGCCGGAGCGCCCGAGATGTATCCTTCGACGCCGACGCCCCGCTCGACTTTGGGCTCCCCCGCTCCGGGGACCTCGATGGGGACGGGCTTCAGGGTCTCGGTGCGGACATCGAAGACGGCGATCCGCCCCTCGTTCTCGAAGACGATCCGGCCGCCGCCCCGGCTCGGCCAGCGGACCGGCCAATCCCCGAAAAAGGTCAGCTGCCGGGAGGCCTTGGTCTTGAGATCGTGGACCCATAGATTGGGCCGGGCCCGGTCGCCCTTGTCGCTGACGTAGTAGATGCGGTCCCCGATCCAGAGGGGGCTGCCGTTGACACACCCGTCCGCGACGAGGGGCTCCGAAGTCCCCCGGGCGGGATCGTACGTCCAGATCCCGGGCGCGGCCCCGCCGCGATAGCCCTGAGGCAGGCCATCGGAGGGCGTGCGGCTGAAAGCCACCTTGTCCCCCGCTTCGTTGAAGCTCGCCAGATCGGCTTCCGGCAACTCCAAGGCCCGGACCAGTCCGCCCTCGGCCGGAACGCCGAGGAGGCGGTTGACCCGGTCGGAGGAGCTGAGCGCGTTGGAGCGGAAGACGACGCTCTTCCCGTCCGGGCTCCAGTCGACGACCCGATCGTCGGCCGGATGGAACGTCAGCCGCCGCGGCTGCATCCCTGACACGGACATGACGTAAACATCCAGGTTGCCTTCGAGCTCCGCCGTGAAGGCGATCCGCCGGCCGTCGGGGGAGAACTTCGGCAGAAGCTCTTCCCCCGGCAGAGACGTGAGGCGCCGGGCGCTCCCCCCGTCGCTCGAGGCGATATAGAGGTCGCCGCCGTGACAGAAGACGATCTTGTCCCCATGGATGTCCGGATAGCGCAGCAGGCGCGTCTCCCGTGACGAGGCGGCCGGCGGCCCGAGGACGAGAAGGCCGGCGGCCAGGATATAAGGGCTGAGCTTGGTCATGGACGCTCCTTTGTCCTATATACGCACGGGCGGACGGCGGCGGCTATCGGGAAACCGCGTGAATCGGGGAATTCATACCGATTCCCGAGGCCTCCGAAGGCCTTCTTGCCAGGGGGCGGCCGTTCCCCTATAATCCCCTCCCGTCAGAGAGAATTCCGGCCTTGAAGCACTTCAACATCCTGACCATGGGCCTGATCCTCGTCGTCGGGGTCTGGGTCGTCGTCGAGTTCCGCCAGCGGGCCAGGCTCTACGCTCAGCACCGGCTAAGCGGCCTGTGGCTCTTCCTGGTCTTCTACAACGCCCTGACCGTGGTCAGTTACCTCGGCGCCTACGGGCAGAGCAATCTCAACCCGGACCAGCTGGCGGGATTCTCCTTCTGGTACAGGTTCGTCGATTGGCCGGTCCTGGCCGCGCTCGTCCTGGGCGTCCATATCTCCCTCTACGCGTTCATCTTCCGGCGCCGGGAGAGGGCCCTGCCGCTGTGGCTCGTCCCCGTCGCCGGGCTATCCGCCGTCGCGGTCTTGGCCTGGTACTTCCTGGCCATGAAGTATCCGGCCCTGACGCCTCCGAGGCCGGACAACACCTATTGGCTGGCCCTTATCTGGCCCCCGGGACTTATCGACATCGCTTGTCTCGGCTGGCTGCTGGCCGTGAGCCGTAAGGACCCCGACCCGGGCCGGCGGAAGGTCGATGCCGCGTTCGCCTGGCTGTTCCTGGCCCGCTATCCCGTGCACCTGGCCTTGACCGTGTGGAACCCGGCCGGGGCGGAGATCTGGGCCCTGTCGCTCACCAAGCTCCTCGGCCTGTACACGAACCTGGCGCCCCTCGTCTGGCTCAAAGGTTGGTTCCTGCCCTGGGCGGGTGGCCTCGGCAAGGTCCTGGGGGCACGCTTCGACCTGCCCGCGATCGGCCGGGCCCGCGGTCTCACCGCCCGCGAGATGGAGATCATGGAGCTCATGATCGACGGCAAGAGCTACAGGGAGATCGAGACGGCGCTCCACATCTCCATCCACACGGTCAAGAGCCACGTCTACAGCCTATACCGCAAGATGGACGTCAAGAGCCGCCACCAGCTCATCCATAGGATCGGCGTCTACGGCGGCGAGAACGATCCTTGACACGGCTCGCTTTCATCTATGCGAACATCACCATACATCAGGAGAATTTTCAACCCTGGGCAGAATATTCTAACACCTTGCGGTCATATTTCAAGGGAGCACAGTCGATTAGTCCATAATCCGTTATGCCATGATCAAGCTAGGGTACAGGGCACTCCTCTTGTAGACTCATAGTTAGGCTTATCTGTTCGCTGAGTATAGTCATTGATACATATCCCGAGCTGTGCTCCCAATTCAGAACCAAGAGATATTTTTTCCATGTCTGGAGTCCAGACAAAACCCATTTCCTCAAGCAAGCTTCCGCCGCTTTTGGATCTATGTATTTTTCCCCGACAAGTAGTTGAATATGCATCGGATGCCCGTCTTCGCCGATCTCGAATTGATAAACGATACTAAACGATGCGTTCATTTGGCCCCACAGGGGTTTTATTCCGAAGCCATCGAGCAATAACTCGATTTTGAGTTTGCCGATACCCTCAAAAAGCCGGCTAGACTGGCTCTGGATACTCATCGGAGCAATGTCGGAATCCACAGCCGGCTGTATGCCATGTGCGTTAGAGTTTTGATCCATCTGGTGAATTGCCGAGTCGCTATCCAATTCCGCCCCACCGGTCAAGTGAGTCCCAGATTGCAGCGGTATACCCAGCAATACCAAGATAAGAGGGAGCTTTATTAGGTTCATTTAATACCTCATCTGACTAATTTTTGTTATATGCAAATTGACAGCTCCATTTGGATCCAATGCCGTCCTGTCGGTAGTAAATTCATGAAGGAAGGGGAGGCCGGCAGTATAAAGATATGCATGGCCATAGAGCTCGTGGGCTAAAGACCTCGCTTGCTCAGGCCTCCCGCCAGAATCTTTAGTCGCATAATAAGAGTTGGCTACGGTAACTAAAATACTGCCCGAATTATTTACTGCAAGAGACCCAGGCCTTCCGTTTTTTGGGAATATCGTTAAAGCATTGAAACCGTTCCCCAACGGAGTTTCGATCTCCCTGTAGTCTTTGCTCGCGTCGAGGAACGAGGTTGAATCCTCAACCGAGACAATAGTTTCTAGCGTTGAGTTTACGAGTGCTATAAGGCAATTATAATTAATATTATCGGTAGAAACGCCTTCAGCCGATACGATGCCTGTGAGCTCATCCCAGGTAATTTTGCTCGCCAGCTTGGGGTCGCAGATAGATCGCTTTAACAACTCTAATGCTGCGGCATCTCGGCATCGAACAATTTTCCCATCAGGATCGTAGAGTGTCGTCGGATTATTGCCACAATAAGCATAAAGGTTCCATGCCTGAGAATGAGCAATCGCCCGCTCTGTAGGAAGTACTGAATCAACGGAGAGCCACCTATATATTGTATTCGAGAAAAACCTCGCGCCGAAATAATCCAGCTCCGTCTCCTCGTCCCGCTCCTTATCCGAGAACTTCCTTTTCGGCTCGAAGGTGTTTACCCAGGTCTTCTGGATCCCCCCGTAGGGATCATGAGCTTCGGCATAGACGACGGCCCCTGCGTCATTCGTTACCACGCGCGTGGAACCGATTTGGTCCTGGGTGTAGTAGAAATATTGGGCCGTGGCGGGTTTGAATTCAGCGACAAGACGGGCGCCCATGTAGATGTAATCCTTGAGGCATTCCCCGTAGTTATCGTATTCCGTCAGGAGGCGCCCGTCAAAGGAATAGATGTAGAAACAGCCTTCTCTCGGGTCGGAAAGAGTCAAAAGGGCAGTCCCTCCGGCCTCGACCGCCGGTGATTCTGCCGCGGGGACGGAGAGCCCGAGCTTGTCCAGGCTGGTCTCGGCCGCGCCGGATGAGGCGTCGCTCAGGACATCATTTCCTCCGATGCTCGAATCGATTTCGTCGGTAGCGATCCCAACATCCCCCGTGGTTATCGCGAAAGAGGAGAGACTGATATCGTAGGGCATGGTCTCAGGGAAGGCGATTCGTTTCAGGATTACGCATGAGCTTCCTTCTGGCTGTTCAAGTTTCAATGCTTTCAGCGGCGAGAGGAATTCGCCATCATCGATAAAGGCCGGGAAGATCCCCTGGGGATCGGTGGCCAAAGCATCAACTTGGCCGGCCGCCGGCGCGGCCTCCGCCGTCACTTCGTTCGGGGCTTCTTCCCCGACGGTCCAGCCTCCCAAGCCGGGGAAGCCGCCCGAAGCGTAGGGATCGAACATCTCCCGTACGATCGGCCTGTCGATCGATGGCCATTCCTCGGGAGACTTGATCGTTTGATCCTGAAACTCAACCTCGAGATCGTCCAGCCAAGCTTCGATCGATCGAGGCAGGTCACAAAGGACCTCGATCCGGGGGCCAGTCGCGGCAAACGGCCCATTCGTTAAAGGGGTCTTGTCTAATATAGCCCGCCCGTCTATGAGGAGCGATGCCGATAGCTCATCCAGGTTGAGCTTGATCTGGATATTGTGCCATGGCGATTGAGGGATTCCGGTATCCTTCAGATCCGAACCGGCGCCGTTGAGCATCGCCTTACCCAGCGATCCCTGCGGATCGGGAAGGATCGCCAGTTCGGCGATCCGAGAGATCTGGGCGTCTCTATCCGGCAGGTTTACGTGAAGCCCCCAGCGTCCATCCGAAACGGCCTCGTCCGATGAGCGGGCGAGCTTAAGATTGAAGCTGACGGACAATACTCGCGGAACCGCGCGGAGACCGTCGGGATCGCTGACCCTGGTGAGGCAGGAGGGAAGAGGCTCTTCCGGCACCTGCCATTCGTAGAGGCCCGTATTCGGAGTCCTCTCCGCGATCGTCTTATAGGTACTGCCGTTATCCGGCGAAAACTCCAGCTTCACAAATTCGGATGACTCGCCCCCGGTCCAGGCGATCGCCTGGATCGAGCCGGCGAGCATCTTCTCTCCTCCGGCGGGAGTCAGGATCCGGAGCGCGCCCTCGTCCGCCTTATCGGATCCGCTCTCTCCGTATCCCATCAAGGTGATGTTATATGGATTCTCATCCGGATCGTTGTTGGAGATCGAAAGCTGGGCATAGCTTTGGCCGACCCGGAGGGCGACGTAATCCACCAGGAACGACGCTGTCCCCCCGGGCGGTATCACTGTACTTGGCTGCTGGACGACGACGAATTGGCCGTAGGGATCGCCCGTGACCACGACGGGCGGATTTCCACTGAGTACCAGGTTCGTCTCACCCAGGTTCTGGATGGTGAACTCCTGCTCTACGGATTCGGGGATCGGGACAGTGCCGAAGTTCCAGCTCCCCCCATCAGGCGCCTGAACGATATTCATTTCAGGATGGGGATTCCCGCGCAAAGCGATATCGAAAAATCTCTCGTTGGGATCGTTGTTCGTGATCTGGATCGATGCCGTTTTTGTCCCGGTCGATGTGGGTGCGAAGCGCAAGATGAACGTCGTGCCTCCGTTGGGAACGACGGGGGAAGAAGGCTGTTGCTGCACGCTGAACTGACCGAGGTCCGCGCCCGTGATGACGATGACGGGCGTGCCGGCCAGGACCAGGTCGCCGGTGCCGGCATTGGTGATAGTGAACGTCTTGTCGACATGCTGACCCACTTCACTATCGAAAAACACCATTCCACCATCCTCCACTCCCCGCTGATCTTCCCCTTCTTCGTACGTGACGTCGATCTCGGGAAGAGGGGGGTTGGCGTACAAGCGCAGTCCCCGCTCGTCATAAAGGTATTCCCCCAGGACCTTCCCAGAGAGATCCGTGACAAAGGCCAGCTGATTATGCGCATTCCAATGATAAGCGCGATCATCGGTCGAGGTTGCATTCCCCCGGAGATCATAGGCTTCGCCGATGATCCTGTTGTGGCTGTCGTAGTATTTGTCGAAAGCGGTGGCGCCCCCTTCCAGGACCGTCCGCATATTGCCATACTCATCATAAGAGTACGTGAACGTGCCGATCCGGCCCGAGCTATAGGCGGCGGACGTGAGCCGATTCAGCGCGTCGTAACCGAAGCTGGCGTTCATGGCCGGAGAGGGCGCGGCGCTCGATAAGGTCAGGACATTACCGTTCCCGTCGTATGTATAGCCGGCCTGATAAAGGGCAGTCCCGCCGTTGGCCAAGGTCACAGTTTGGAGTTCACCCGAGCTGGTGTACGTTGCCGAATGCTGCGTGCCATTCCTGGCGAACGACAGCCCGGTCACCGCCTTGCCGGTTCCATAAGAGGCCGCGCTGACCAGGAGGTCATTGCCATTGAAGGTCAGGGTTTCCGGCATATTCAGGGTGTTGCTGGTGACCGCGGCCTGTCTTCCGTCGGGGTAGACGATGCTTTGGGGATTGTTGTTCCTGTTGTACGTATAGCCGACCGTCTTGGGCGCGAGGCCGGGGATGTAAATGGTTTCGCTCGTCACGTTTCCGTATTGATCGTAGGTGATATTCTCTCGCTTCCAGTTCTTTGTGCTCGAGACCTGCCATACCCGGGAATGCTCGTTATAGACATAGGTGATCTCCTCGGGGAATGCGCCATCCGTCCAGACCTTGAACAGCCGGCCGTTGTTCGTGGTATAGCCATAATGCGTGACCGAGTCGGCCCACGTCTTGGTGATGAGCCAATTCTCGTCGTTGTAGGAATAGGAAATGAGGCCGGTTTCGGGATGTGTTTCCGAGAGCAGGTTATCGGCCCGGTCATATTGGAAGCTATGCGTGCGCGCTCCATTGAGGTAATCGGCCGCAATAAGCCTGCCTAGATCGTCGTATTCATAGACGGCCCTGTGCCCTTGGGCATCGGTCACGGCTGTCGGCAGGCCCGGCAGATGTCCGTATTCGAATACGGTCGGCTGTCCTTTGGGATCCCTCACGGTTTTGGCCGTGCCAGAGAGTTCGATGTGGGTGACCCTCGCCTGGGGATCCGTGATCGCCACGATATCCCCGGCGGAATTATAGGTGTATTCCGTCTTAGGCCCGAGAGTGTCGCTTCCCGTGTTCTTGGCGATAACCCGCCCCTCCGCATCGAGCGTCTTCAGGAAATAGATCGTGGTGCTGTCGCCCGCTTCGGTATAGCCCGTATCGCGGCCCATACCGTCCCAGTAGTTTGTGATCGTGTGGTAACCGTGCGTCGGGTCCCCGCGGGTCGTGACGGACTTGTTCTCGCCGCCCGGGCTCCAGACGGTGTTCCTATCGTTGCGATCTTCATCCGGCCAATTTTCCTGGAGGATCCGGCCGAGCGCGTCATAGGTCAAGCCGATGCTGGCCCCATCCTGGGTGCCCGCCGTTGTGACGGAGCTGTCGTATTCTGAGATCGTGTGGCTGATGAGCTGTTGATCACCCAGGGATTCGGACTTCTTGACGCCGTAATTGTAGGTCTCGGATTTGATGGATCCCACTGGCCCATGTGTCGAAATGAGGACCGACCGGCATTGTTCATCCTGGGGCTGGAAGTAATGGGTCCATTCGTTGTATTCGGTCGTGGAGCCGGGCTTCAGCAAACGGACGTGATAAGGCGCGCCCCATTTCCTGTCTTCCTCATAATAATCGGTGGACTTCTTCTTGATGAGCGTGCCGTCCCCGAAGTATTCAGCCTCCCAGGAAGGCAAGGACAGCAGATACTTCTCCTCGATCGCGGGGCGGCCGCCGAAGTAGTAGCTGATCGTTCGATAATTGAGCGGCGAGGTCGAACCATTTACGTAGTGCAGGACCTTCCAAGGGAGACCGTAATTCTTATAATCGGGGGATTCGTCGTACAGGAATTCTTCTTTGAGCGTCGAGTCCCCGGCCTTCTGCCGGGTGACGGACGCGAGCAGAAGTCCTTTCGCCGTCCCCATATCGGTGCCGAACACCCACCAGTGATCGGTCGATATCTCTTGGAACGCCCATTCCTTGGATTCCGAAAGGCTCCCGTCGTCGTATTGGAATGAGTGAATCGTCCCGCTCTTCCAAGGGCAGCCCGGATCATAGGCATTGTGGGTGACGGCGGTATCATAAATCGGTCCTTGGACCTCGACCGTTCCCGTCGATACGCCGTAATAGGAGGGGTAGGCATAGTCCCAAACGGCCGGATCGTCGCCGCCGTTATAAGCGATCTTCTTCTGCGCCAGGACTCTGGAGTGGATCTGGGTCAACCCCAGATAGAAATCATGGTCCTCATAAGCGAGCTCCAAAACGCCGCCATAACTCGTCGTCAGCTTCTTGAGTTCAAAGTGCCGTGGCGCAGAGTCGTAGTAGTATTCAAATGCCATTGCTGGCGAGCAAGGCGGTTGAACGGAAATCAGGCGCGTGTATCCGTTGGCGAACGTTCCGACCGTGTAGTTGACGACCCGGTTCTGCGTCGCGGTGTATTTGTGACTGATCCGGGTGAGCTTGCGGGGCGTCCCGGTCGAGGTGAACGTGATCACCCGCCCGAAGCCGTCCGTGATCGTGCTGATCGTCGGCGAGGACGAATTGTAGGCGATATCGATATGCTGGCCGAACGCGTTTTCGATCTTCGTGACCAGCCGCACTGGGTCCGAAGTCCCGTCCGCGCGAGTGATCGTTCTCGCGACGCCGAACGTCCAGATCACCCCGTTCTGGAAATATAGCTTCGGTGGCACCACAGGAGGCAATCCCCTGTCGTATTTCAAAAAATCCCGGGTGATGAATTTCCCCAGGCTATGAGCGTCAGGGAAGGCCGTCTCCATCCGGCCGTCGGGAAATTCGATGACCTGAGCGTTGGTATTGACGGTATGGACCATGCCCATGTGCATCGTCCATCCGATCCCCACCCAGGACTGATGGTAGCCTTGGATCCCCGGCTGGTCGCTCTGCCAGTCCTTGAGGATCTTCGAGTTGTAGACGCGCCAGACTACGACGTCGAGTCCGTTGGGCCCGGGCAGATAGACGTCGCGATAGCGCAGGATCACATTTCCCGTGAACAGATCAACGCTCTCCTCCGGGAGCGTGCCATGGGAGCCATGGCTGGGGATGATCCCCGTCCGGTCATATAACCCGCTTTGGCCCTGGAGCTGGGCGCGTCCGGTCCAAACGAGAATAACGAGCGGGATGAGGATAATGGCCTTGAAGTTCTTGGACATGATCCCTCCTTGTGCTTGATGCAGGCGTGAACCCTTACACATTGGCTTCATATTTCAATTCATGAGTTGGCATGAAGGAGGATGAGTGAGTACGCCGGCTGAATGGATCTCCTTAATAAAAACCAAAGGCCCACCCGGACGACCGGCGCTACGGTCGGCGCGGAAGGAAGGAAGGAAGGAAGGAAGGAAGACACATCGGAAAAGAGAAGAAACAGGCGTTGCCTGAACAACCCGCCCATCATATGCCCTTAGAGCGGGAGATTATGCGAAAGGATTCATGAAGTCAATATCCAGCCGGCCGGTTTTGCTTTTTCGCGCCCCCATGATAAGATTCCGCTCTCATGTCCGCACCGAGGAGTCCCCGCATGAACCCCATTTCGAATTTCGATAAGCTGGCCCGCCGCATCGAGAGCTTCCGCGACGAGATGGTCGACCTCCAGATGAAGCTCTGCGCCATCCCGGCCATCGCCCCCTCGAGCGGCGGCGAGGGCGAGGCCAAGAAGGCCGCCTTCCTCGTCGACTGGCTCGGCGCCAACGGCTTCGTCGACATCGCCCTGATCAAGGCCCCCGACCTCGATGCCCCGGACGGCTACCGCCCCAACGTCCTGGCCTACTTCCGCGGCAAGAGCTCGGCCCGGACCGTCTGGATCATGACCCACACCGACGTCGTTCCGCCCGGCGAGATGTCGCTCTGGCGCGGCAATCCCTTTAAGGCCTGGATCGAAAAGGGCCGGATCTACGGCCGCGGCGTCGAGGACAACCAGCAAGACATGGTCGCCTCGCTCTGCGCCATCAAGGCCCTCCAGGCCGAGGGCATCGTCCCCAACTGCGACATCGGCATCGCCCTGGTCGCCGACGAGGAGACGGGCAGCCGCAAGGGCATCGACTACGTCCTCCAGAACCACAAGGTCTTCCGCCGCCAGGACCTCATCGTCGTTCCCGACGCCGGCAACGAGACCGGGACGATGATCGAAGTGGCCGAGAAGAGCCTGCTCTGGCTCAAGTTCAAGGTCCTCGGCAAGCAGGCCCACGGCTCGACCCCCGAGCGGGGCATCAACAGCTTCAAAGCCGGGAGCTTCTTCATCGCCGCCCTGAACGACCTCTACAAGATCTACCCGGGCAAGGACAAGCTCTTCGATCCGCCCATCTCCACCTTCGAGCCGACGAAGAAGGAAGCCAACGTCCCGAACGTCAACACCATCCCCGGCGAAGACGTCTTCTACACCGACTCGCGCATCCTGCCGGACGTCAAGGTCCAGGACGTCGAGAAGACCATCCGGACGATCGCCACGGGGATCGAGCGGAAGTTCAAGGTCAAGATCCACATGGAGATCGTGCAGAAGGCCCCGGCCGCGCCGCCGACCTCGCCCCAGGCCCCCGTCGTCCTGGCCCTCAAGAAGGCCGTCAAAGCCGTCTACCGGAAGGAAGCCCGGGCCATGGGCATCGGGGGCGGGACCGTGGCGGCCGTGTTCCGCCGGGCCGGATTCCCGGCGGCCTGCTGGTCCAAGCTCGACGAGACCGCCCACCAGCCGAACGAGTACTGCATCATCGACAATATGGTCGGGGACGCCAAGGTCTACGGCCACGTTTTTCTGCAGGACTGAGCCCCGGACGGGGCGCGAAGGCGCCGGCGCCTAGACCGGCCGGCGGACCGCGGCCAGCGGCGACGGCGGCTCGGGGTAGATCCGCTGCACCCTCTGGGCGATGCGCACCGTGTTCAGGTGGATGTCCACGGTGTCCTTGACGTCGAGGGCGTAGCCCCCGGCCAGCGCCACGGCCACAGGGATGCCCAGTCGGCGGGCGTTCTCGATGACCAGCTTGTCCCGCTCCTTCAGTCCCGCCTTGGTCACGGCCAGGCCGCCGAGTTGGTCCTTCTCGAAGGGATCGGCCCCGGCCAGGTAGATGACCAGGTGGGGCCGGAACTCCCGGTAGACTTTGGGGATGTGGGCCCGCAGGCCGGCCAGGTACTTGGCGTCGCCGTCGCCGGCCCAGAGGGGGATGTCGAGCGTGCTCTTGGGCTTCTCGTTGGGGTAGATGTCCATCTGGTGGATGGACAGGGTGAAGATCTCCGGGAGGCCGGCCAGGGCCGCGGCCGTGCCGTTGCCCTGGTGGAGGTCGCAGTCGACGATCATGACCCGCTCGGCCAGCCCGTCGGCGACGACCTTGCGGGCGGCCACGGCCACGTCGTTGAGCAGGCAGAAACCCTCGCCGTGGTCGGGGAAGGCGTGGTGGAAGCCGCCGCCGATGTGGACGGCCAGGCCGCACTCGAGGGCCTTGCGGGCGGCCAGGGTCGTCCCTCCGACCGAGAGCAGGGCCAGGCGGATGAGCTCGGGCGAGAAACGGACCTCGAGGGCCTTGAGCTCGGCGGCGCTCAGGCTGCCGGCCTTGACGTGCCTGAGATAGCGGGCCGTGTGGACGAGAAGGATGTCCTCGTCGGGCGCCGGCCGGGGGCGCAGAAAGTTCTCCTTCTTGGCCCCCATGGCCAGGAGGTTCTCGTAGACCAGCCGGTACTTCTGGAGCGGGAAGACGTGCTTGCCGGTCTCGACCATCCAGTACTCGTTGCTGAAGACGAGCTGGAACGGGAAGCGCTTCCCGACGAGCACCTTGAAAAGGTCCAACAGATCGCCCATGAGGACCTCACGATATCAAAAAACGGGCCTCGAAGAAAGGCGCGCGTAAGGCGTAAGGGCATTGGGGACACGTACCTGGGGTACGTGTCCCCCTGATCTGTCCCCCTGACCAGGTCAGCGCTTGCGGGCCGGTTTCTTGGCGGCCTTTCTCGGGGCCTTCTTGACGGCCTTCTTCGCCCCGGCCTTCGGGGCGTTGAGGATGGCCGCGCGGGCCGCCGCGAGGCGCGCGATGGGCACCCGGAAGGGCGAGCAGCTGACGTAGTTCAGGCCGACGAGGTGGCAGAACTCGATCGAGGACGGGTCGCCGCCGTGCTCCCCGCAGATGCCGAGCTTGATCGCCGGCCGGGTCTTCCGGCCCCGCTCGACGGCCATGCGCATGAGCTGGCCGACGCCGTCGCGGTCGATGACCTCGAAGGGGTCCTTGGCGTAGATCTCGCGCTCGACGTAGGGGACGAGGAAGCGGGCCGCGTCGTCGCGGCTGACCCCGAGCGTCATCTGGGTCAGGTCGTTCGTGCCGAAGCTGAAGAACTCGGCCACCGTCGCGATCTCGTCGGCGGTGATGGCGCCGCGCGGGACCTCGATCATGGTCCCGACGAGGTAATCGAACTTGATGCCCTGCTCCTTCATGACCGCCTCGGCCGTGGCCCGGACGAGCCGTTCCTGGTTCCGGAGCTCCTTGACGTTGCCGACGAGCGGGATCATGACCTCGGGCAGGACCGGGATCTTCTTCTTCTTCGTCGCCGCGGCGGCCTCGAAGATGGCCCGGGCCTGCATCTCGGTGATCTCGGGGTAGATGATGCCCAGGCGGCAGCCGCGGAAGCCCAGCATGGGATTGAACTCGTGGAGGGAGGCGACCCGCTCGCGGACCTTCTCGTAGGGGATGCCCATCTGGCCGGCGACCTCGCGCTGGCCCTTCTCGTCGTGGGGCAGGAACTCGTGGAGCGGCGGGTCGATGGTCCGGACGGTCACCGGCCGGCCGGCCATGACCTCGAAGATGCCGGCGAAGTCCCGCCGCTGGAGGGGCAGGAGCTTGGCCAGGGCCGCGCGGCGCTGCTCGAGGGTGTCGGCCAGGATCATCTCGCGCATGGGGCCGATCTTGCCCTCGCCGAAGAACATGTGCTCGGTCCGGCAGAGGCCGATGCCCTCGGCCCCGAAGGCCACGGCGTTGGCCGACTGGTCGGGCTGGTCGGCGTTGGTCCGGATCTTGAGGGTCCGGTGCTTGTCGGCCCAGGCCATGACCTTGGCGAAGGTCCGGTAGACGGGGGCCTTGGCCGGGTCGAGGGTCTTCTCGATGAGGACCTGGAGGACCTCGGAGGGCTTGGTCTGGAGGCGGCCCTCGATGACCTCGCCGGTCGTGCCGTCGATGGAGATCCAGTCGCCCTCCTTGACCGTCCGGCCCCTGACCGTCATCGTGTGGGCCGAGTAGTCGATGACCAGCTCGCCGCAGCCGGCGACGCAGACCCGGCCCATCTGGCGGGCGACCAGCGCCGCGTGCGAGGTCATGCCGCCGCGGGCCGTCAGGATGCCCTCGGCCGCGTTCATGCCCTTGATGTCCTCGGGCGAGGTCTCGATGCGGACCAGGACGACCTTCTCGCCCTTCTTGGCCCAGGCCTCGGCGTCGACGGAGTTGAAGACGACGCGGCCGGCGGCCGCGCCGGGCCCGGCGTTGAGGCCCTTGGCCAGGAGCCGGCCGGACTTGACGGCGGCCTGCTTCTCGGCCGGGTCGAAGATGGGCCGCAGGAGCTGGTTGAGCTGGTCGGGCTCGATGCGCGACAGGGCCTCGCGCTCGCCGATGAGCTTTTCGTCGACCATGTCGACGGCGATGCGGATGGCGGCGAAGGCCGTCCGCTTGCCCACCCGGCACTGGAGCATGTAGAGCCGGCCCTGCTGGATGGTGAACTCGACGTCCATCATGTCCGTGTAGTGCTTCTCGAGGGTGTGGCGGATCTTCTCGAGCTCGGCGTAGGCCTTGGCGTCGTCCTTCTTGAGCTCGACGATGGGCTTGGGCGTCCGGGTGCCGGCGACGACGTCCTCGCCCTGGGCGTTCATGAGGTACTCGCCGTAGAAGACGTTCTCGCCGGTGGCCGCGTCGCGGGTGAAGGCCACGCCCGTGCCGGAGTCCTCGCCCATGTTGCCGAAGACCATGAGCTGGACGTTGACGGCCGTGCCCCAGGCCTCGGGGATGTCGTACATCTTGCGATAGGCGATGGCCCGGTCGTTCATCCAGGAGCCGAACACGGCGCCGATGGCCCCCCAGAGCTGCTGGCGGGGGTCGTCGGGGAAGTCCCGGCCGGTCTNNTCGGTGTCGCTGACGGCGCCGCGCTCGTGCTTCTTCCTCTCGATGATGGCCTCGAAGGGGTCGATGTCGTCCTTGTGGACGGGCTTGAGGCCCAGGACGACGTCGCCGTACATCTGGACGAAGCGGCGGTAGGAGTCGTAGACGAAGCGCTCGTTGCCGGTCTTGGCGACCAGGGCCGCGGCCGTCTTCTCGTTCAGGCCGAGGTTGAGGATGGTGTCCATCATGCCCGGCATGGAGGCCCGGGCGCCCGAGCGCACGGACACGAGGAGGGGGTTCTTGGCGTCGCCGAAGGCCTGGCCGACGGCCTTCTCGAGCTTCTTGAGGTTCTTCTCGACCTCGAGGCGGACGGCCTCGGGGATGCGCTGCTTGTTCTTGTAGAACAGGGCGCAGACCTCGGTCGAAACGGTGAACCCGGGGGGCACGGGCAGGCCGAGCCCGGCCATCTCGGCCAGGTTGGCGCCCTTGCCGCCCAGGACGTCCTTCATCTTCATATTGCCTTCGGCGGCGCCGGCCCCGAAGAAATACACGTACTTCTTGGCCATCTCTGTCATCTCCTGATATAGAAAATATTTATGAAAATATACACGGATTCCCCCCGAAATTCAATTCGGGGATCCGCGCCGGGACACGAACCCGGGGCGCATGTCCCGGCTCGTGTTCGGGGACATGTACCTCAGGTACGTGTCCCCTATCTCGTCGGGGGACATGTACCTCCGGTACGTGTCCCCGTCCGCTCCTTGACAAGGAGCACCAGCCCCAGGGCCAGCATGCCCAGGTCCTCGAGGATGACCCCCCAGCCGGACTTTCGGCTGAGCGAGCCGAAGCAGCCGCAGTCGACGTCGAGGCCGCGGAGCATGGTCACGGCCGTCAGGACGATGAAGAAGACGAGCAGGCCGGAGATGGCGAGCGCCGCGCCGCGCTTCCAGACGCCCAGCACTAGGAAGGCTCCGGCCAGGATCTCGAGCCAGGGCAGGACGATGGCCGCGATGAACGAGAGGGACTGGCCCACCAGGCGGTAGTTGCGGATGTCCTGGGCGAAATCGAGGGGCGCGGCGACCTTGACGGCGCCGGCGTAGATGAACAGCCCGCCGAGGACGAGGCGGAAGACCAGGAGGACGGCCTTATTCCTGAGCACCGCTCTCCCCTTGCGGCCCGCGCCCCTCGCCCTGCTCCTCGGGCAGGCCGGCCGCCCGCCACTCGTCCCAGCCGCCGGAAAAGACGCGGATGTCGCGGAAGCCCTCGTCGTGCAGGCGCCGGGCCAGGGCCAGGCTCGACTGGCAGTCGCCGCCCTCGCAGTAGACGACCAGGACCGCCTCGCGCGCCAGGGCCAGCACCCCGGCCGGGACCTCGAACCCGTCCCGGGCGGCGGGGATGTTCCTGGCCCCGGGCGCGTGGCCCCGGGCATAGACCTCGGCCGGACGGGCGTCGAGGACGACGGCCAGGCCGCCGGCCCAGAGGTCCTCGGCCTCCTGGAGCGTGATCAGCCGGACCCCGGGGTAGCGCGCGGCCTCGAAGAAGGTCTCCCGGAACTCGCCGCGGACGAAGCGCTTGACGAGCGGGAAGTGGACGGCGGCGCCGACGACGGCGCTCACGGCCACGAGGGCCGCGGCCTGAACGACGAGTCGCCGGGCCTCTTTCACGCTCGCGCCCCCCGCCCTCAGCCGTGGATGGCCCGGTACTTCTCGAGGGCGACCTTGAAGATGCGGACGGCTTCGCGCAGGTCGTCCACGTTGACGACGTAGGCGATGCGGGCCTCGTCCGTGCCCAGGCTGGGCGTCGAGTAGAAGCCGGGGGCCGGGGCGATCATGACCGTCTTGCCGTCGAGCGAGAAGTCCTGGAGCAGCCAGACCGCGAAGTGCTCGACGTCCTTGACCGGCAGCCGGACGATGACGTAGAAGGCGCCCTGGGGCTTGCGGATGACCAGACCGGGGATGTCCTTGAGGCCCTCGTAGAGGACGTTGCGGCGCCGGTCGTACTCGGCCCGCACCCCGGCGAAGTAGGACATGGGCATGTTGTAGGCGGCCAGGGCGGCCATCTGCTCGACCGAGGGCGGGCAGAGGCGGGCCTGGGCGAACTTGAGGGCGGACGCGTAGACGTCCTTGTTGCGGGTGATGATCATGCCGATGCGGGCCCCGCAGCAGCTGAAGCGCTTGGAGATGCTGTCGACGACGACGACGCGGTCCTTGATGTCCTCGAACTCGAGGATGCTCTTGTGCTTGAGGCCGTCGTAGATGAACTCCTTGTAGACCTCGTCGCCGACGAGGAACAGGTCGTGCTTCTTGACCAGGGCCACGACCCGCTCGAGCTCCTCGGGCGTGTAGACCGTGCCCGTGGGGTTGTTCGGGGAGCAGAGCAGGATGGCCTTGGTCCGGGGGGTGATGCAAGCCTCGATGGCCGCGGCCGGGGGCAGCCGGAAGCCGTCCTCGACCGACAGGGGCAGGGGCACGATCTTCAGGCCGGCGAAGGCGGCATAGCCGTTGTAGTTCGTGTAGTAGGGCTCGGGGATGATGATCTCGTCGCCGACGTCGCCGATGACCGAGAAGGTGAAGTGGATGGCCTCGGAGCCGCCGGTCGTGATGAGGACCTCGTCCGGGCCGAGAGGGATGCCGTAGTTCGCGAAGTAGCGGGTCACGGCCTCCCGGAGCTCGAGGAAGCCCTGGGCCGGGCCGTAGGCCAGGACGGGCTGGTTCCAGTTGTGGAAGGTGTCCATCACCGGCCCCGGGGCCGGGATGTCGGGGTCGCCGATGTTGAGGTGGAAGACCTTGACGCCGCGGGCCTTGGCCGCGTCGGCGTAGGGCTTGAGCTTGCGGATGGGCGAGGCCTGGATGTCGCGCCCGCGCTTCGAAACGTTCATGGATGAGTCCTCCCTGGTGACGGGATGAATGCCTAGGGCCCATTATAAGGAAGACGGCCCGGGCGGCGCAACCGTCTCGTTGGCCCTCAGATGGCGATGCCGAAGATGAGCTTGTAGTTGGTGAAACGGAACTTCAGGTGGTCGAAGGGGTCCCAGACCTCGGACAGGCCGCCGCGCTCGAGGACGTCGGGCCGGTTGCCGATCTCCCGCCGGCCGAGCGAGAGGCCCAGGCCGAAGGTCAGGGCCGTTCTCTTGATGAAGAACTCGGCCCCGGTGACGACGTGGTGGATGTCCCAATCGGTCAGGGAGATGTTCGTGGCCGTCTCGGGGCCGCGGGCCGAGAAATCCGTCGTGTAGCTGGCGTAGCCCTTGAACCGGGACGAGTAGAACCACTCCAGGCCGAGGCCGGCGTTGAAGACGGGCGAGAGTTCCTGGGTGACGTCCGTCGACAGGATCTCGCCGGTGCTCTGGGCGGAAAAGGGTATGGTGTCGACGACCGCATAAGCCGGGACGCGGGCGAACCACTCGGCGCTGCCGTAGACGCGGACCTTGTCGATCTTGACCGTCAGCCCCGCCGCGAGCGAGACCGGCGTCCGGTAGGTCGTCCGCCTGTGGTCCTGGTAGTCGGCGGCGAGATAGTCGTCCGGGGCCCCGTCGCCGTCCATGTCGAGCCCGGCGATCGTCGAGTTGGCTCCGGATGAGCCCGTCCCCGTCAGGGCCACGCTGGGTGTCGTCAGGGTCAGGCCGACGGTGATGTCGTCGTAATCGCAGGCCAGGCCGAACTTCCACAGGACCCTGATGTGGCTGTAGCGGTACTGGCGCGAACCCAGGGCCAGGGCGGCCCGGCCGGACCCGTCCAGCGCTTCGACCAGCTCCTGGACGCTGGCCCGGTGGGAGCGGGCCGCGACGTACTGGGTCAGGCCGACGCCGGTCTTGCGGCCGATCTTGTACGACCAGGTCAATCCGAACCAGCTCTCGGCAATCTTCTCGTCGAGCTTGAACTGGGTGACGTAGTCCTCCGCCCCGGGCCGCTCGGGCAGGACATCGCGGATGCCGGCCGAAGATACGGAGACGCCCAGCTTGACGCTCTGGCGCAGGAGGAACGAATAGCCGAACCAGTGCTTGTCGAGGCCCCGGACGCGGATGGTCCCGGCCAGGAGCGAGGGGGCCGGGCCGAGGTTGGTCGAGTTCTGGGGAACGGCCTTGTGATCGTTCCCCGCCAGGGTCAGCCGGGGATACTGGAAGACCTGGGCGGCCATCAGCGTGGCCGGCTTCTCGAGGAGGCTCAGGCCGCCGGGATTGTAATAGGTCCCCGAGAGGTCGAGGACGCTGCCGATGACCGCCCCGCCGAGCAGGGTGGCCCGCGTCCCATAATGGTTGGTCCAGTAGTGGGAGTCCTGGGAGCGGGCCAGGGGGGCCCAGGCCAGCAGGGAAACCACGGCCCAACAGGCGGCTCGGGGGATTCGCATGGCCTGTTAGTTATAGGCGATTACGGCGCCCCTCGTCAAGCCGGGCCGGCCGCCGGGCGGTCAACTTTCCGGTTGCCAACGGCCGGGGATTTCTGCTAGTTTATGGGGGCGAAACGAGCCCCCGGGACCCCCATGACCATCGAACGCGACGCCCGCCTCCGCGAAGTCGAGAGCTGGGGCGGCTATTTCCGCTTCGCGATCGACGCTCCGTCCCTCGGCGGCGGCGCCAAACCCGGCCAGTTCGTCATGGTCAAGGTCTCCGACGGCGACTCCCCCCTTCTCCGCAGGCCCCTCGGCATCCACGACGCCGGGCCGGGCGGCATCGAGCTGTTCTTCGCCGTCGCCGGCCGGGGCACGGAGATCCTGTCGCGGAAGAAGCCGGGCGACCGGCTGGACATCATCGGGCCGCTCGGGAAAGGGTTCACCGTCGAGGCCGCGCCGAAGGGCGCCGGGGCCCTCCTCGTCGGCGGCGGCCGGGGCATCGCCCCGCTCTATTTCCTGGCCCGCGAGCTCGCCGCGGCCGGGGCCAGGCCGGTCATCCTCTACGGCGGGCGGACGGCCGCCGACATCCCGCTCCGCGGCCGGCTCGAGCAGGCCGGGCTCGAGGTCCACTGCTCGACCGACGACGGCAGCTTCGGCTTCGCCGGGTTCGTCACCGCCCTGGCCGACCGCGAGCTCGGGAAGGACAAGCCTGCCGTCGTCTACGCCTGCGGCCCGGACCCGATGATGAAGGCCCTGGCCGCGATCACGGCGAAACACGGCGTCCCGGCCGAGTTCTCGCTCGAGTCCGTCATGGGCTGCGGCGTCGGGGCCTGCTGGGGCTGCGTCCACCGCATCAGGACCGAGGCCGGCGACGGCTGGGTCAAGATCTGCGAGGAAGGCCCCATCTTCCCCGGGGAGCGCGTGATATGGCCGTGACCGCCCCGCCCATCGACCTGTCCGTGGACCTGGGCTTCCTCAAGCTCCGCAATCCCGTCCTCACGGCCAGCGGCACGTTCGGCTACGGCCTCGAGTTCGAGCCCTACTTAGACCTCGAGAAGCTCGGCGGCTTCGTCGTCAAGGGCCTCTATTACGGGCCGCGCGAGGGCAATCCCCCGCCGCGCCTGGTCGAGACGGCGAGCGGGCTCATCAACGCCATCGGCCTGCAGGGCGTCGGCGTCGAGGCCTTCGCCGCCAAGGTCCTGCCCAAACTGCGCGGGCTCGACACGGCCGTCATCGTCAACGTCTGCGGCGCCGACGACGACGAGTACGCCCGGGTCGTCGAGTTCCTCGACCGCCAGGAAGGCATCGCCGCCTACGAGCTCAACATCTCCTGCCCCAACGTCAAGAAGGAGGGGGCCTGCCCGGCCCTCTCGCCGCGGACGACCTTCGACCTCGTCAAGCGCATTAAGGCCCTGACGCGGCGCCCCCTCATCACCAAGCTCTCGCCGAACGTCACCAGCATCGTCGAGATCGCCCTGGCCGCCGAGGAAGCGGGGACTGACGCCGTGGCCCTCGTCAACACCTTCCTGGCCCTGGCCGTCGACCTCGAGACGCGCCGGCCCAAGCTCGGCAACGTCTACGGCGGCCTGAGCGGCCCGGCCATCAAGCCCATCGCCATGCGCATGGTCCACCAGGTGGCCTCGCGCCTGAAGGCGCCCGTCATCGGCATGGGCGGCATCATGACCGGCGAGGACGCCCTGGAGTTCATGGTCGCCGGCGCGGCCGCGGTCGAGGTCGGCACGGCCAGCTTCGTCGACCCCGACGCCGCCGTCCGGGTCGTCGAGGGGATGGAGGCCTGGTGCCGGAGCCACGGGGTCGCGGCCGTCCGCGACATCGTCGGCACGCTCGAGACGCGCTGACAACCCCTTAAAGAGAGGAACGCCCATGACCCCGACCAATGCCGACCGCATCATCATCGCCCTCGACGTCCAGACCAAGGACGAGGGCATCGCCCTGGTCAGCCGGCTCAAGGACGCCCGGACCTTCAAGGTCGGGCTGGAGCTGTTCGCGGCCGAGGGGCCGGCCCTGTTCCGCAAGCTCAAGGCCCTGCGCAAGGACATCTTCCTCGACCTCAAGCTCCACGACATCCCCAACACCGTGGCCGGGGCCGTCCGNNACCGGCCGGCCCAAGCCCATCCTTCTCGGGGTCACCGTCCTGACCAGCCTCAAGGGCCCGGACCTCGAGGAGGTCGGCCTGAGCGGGGACGTGGCCGCCCAGGTCCTGCGCCTGGCCGGGCTGGCCAAGGCGGCCGGGATGGACGGCGTCGTCTGCTCGCCCCAGGAGATCGAGGTCCTGCGGAAGGAATACGGCCCGGAGCTCCTCATCGTCACGCCCGGCATCCGTCCCGTCTGGGCGGCGGCCCAGGACCAGAAGCGGATCATGACCCCGGCCGAGGCCGTGGCCAAGGGCGCGGACTACCTCGTCATCGGCCGGCCCATCACGGGCGCGCCGGACCCCAACGAGGCCTTCCTTAAGGTCGTCGCCGAGCTCGATCAGAGCCGGCCGTAGCGGACGGCGAAGATCATCCGGACGAACCAGCCCAGGACGATGAAGAGCGCGACCGCGACGACGAAGCTGATCCCCAGGTAGGCGGGGACCTTGTCCTTGGGCGTTCCCATCATCGGCGCCTCGAACCCCAGGTAGAGGACATAGACGCCGTAGAGCGTCCCCAGGATGACCAACGGGGACAGCCCGGGGACGACATAGAGGATGCCGGCCACCCAGCCCGGGGTCATGCTGTAGGCGGCCAGCTTGAGCGCCGCGGTCATGTTCTTGGCCGAGGCGAAGCTCGGGGCCAGCTCATTGATGATCAAGGCGAAGAGGTAGACGGAGGCCAGGGCCAGGACGTAGGTCAGGACGGCGCTGGCCAGGGCGCTGCCGACCGGCCAGCGGTACCGGCCGACCATGGGCAGGCGGGTGCCGACGATGATATGCCCGACGAGCTGGGCGACGGCCGGGACGGCCGCCAGGACCATGATGTAGGTCTTGAACAGGCCCGGGACGGTGGCCGGCTCGGCCTTGATGCGGGCCCATTCCTCCCTGGGCTTGAGGACGATCGCCTGGACTCTCGCGACGATATCCATGGGGGCCTCCTTCCGCGGTGCGGATCGACTATATACCGGAGGCCGGGGGGAGTCAACGCCCGGAGGAGGCCGGCCTCAGCGGCGGACGGTGACGGGGGAAAATGGAGGCGCGGGTCGGACTCGAACCGACGAATAAAGGTTTTGCAGACCTCTCCCTTAGCCTCTTGGGTACCGCGCCGGTGTCATCATGGACGGAGGAAGATGCTTGGAGCGGGCGATGGGACTTGAACCCACGACCTTCTGCATGGCAAGCAGACGTTCTACCACTGAACTACGCCCGCCCGCTCGTCCTTTTTCAAGGACAGCACGCCTTAAACTAGCAGAATCCCGGGGGGCTGTCAACCGCTGCGCGCTCCCTCTCCCGGGCAAAAAAAAGGGGGACACGTACCGAAGGTCCGTGTCCCCCAAGAGGTTACTTGGCCAGGTTGATCTGGACTTCGCTGCCGATGTCGACGGCGTCGCGGGCGGCCAGGATCTTGATGGTCGAGGTGGCGCCGCGGACGTCGATGATGATGGCGCTGGCGACGGCCTCCCGGGGCAGGTTCGGTTTGGCCCGGTGGAAGACGTTGAGCTGGTCGCCGATCTGGACGCAGTGCTGCCGGCCCATGTCGATCAGGGCCCACTGGCCGGTGGCCGAGATGTGGAAGTCGTTCTCGATGAAGATGACCTTGCCCTTCTTGCTGGCGTTGGGGTCCATGTCGCCGAAGCCGAGGTCCTTGCCGATCTCGCCCTCGCCCTCCTCGAACGGCAGGAGGAAGTCGCCGGCCTTGATGGTGCCGCAGCCCTTCTCGACCTTGGCCGTGGCCGTGCCGTCGTCGAGCCGGACGATGCGGGCCCGGCCGTGGCGCTCCATGACCGTGCCGAGCTTGGCCACCTTGGCCCGCAGCCCGACCGTCAGGAAGAGCTGGCCGATCTCGATGCCGTCGGCGGCGCCCTTGTCGATGTAGATGATGTCGCCGTCGCTGAACAGGCTCTTCTCGTTCATCCGCTCGCCGCCGATGATGCGGATGTCGGGCAGGAGCTTGCCTTCCTCGTGCATGTAGAAGGAGCAGTTGAGGTCGGACTCGTTGATGAGCTGGTAGGTCTCGTCGAAGATCTTGGCCTTCCGGATCTGGTCCTGGCCCCCGGGCTGCCCCGGCACGGCCAAGAGCAGGCCGGACAGGGCCAGCAGTCCCAGGCAGCCGTACAGGATCGGTTTTTGGCGCATCGTCACACCTCTCGGCCGTAGGAGTTCCACCCGGCGTTATTATAGGGGCCGGTCCGAGCGGCTGTCAACACATAGTTAGCACCCGCTCCCGATGGACAAAGGGGCCCGATTTCCATAGAATGGCACCAGCCAATGGATTAGTCGTGCCGCGGGTCCAAATGTCAAAAAAAACGGTCGTCGGCCTGATCTTCGGGGGGCGCTCGGCCGAGCACGAGGTCTCCCTGGTCTCGGCCGGCGCGGTCCACAAGAACCTGGACCGGAGCAGGTACGAGGTCCGCTCGATCTACATCGCCCGGGACGGGCGCTGGAAGCCCGTCTCGGCCCCGTCGTCCGACATCCGGGCGCTCGAGGCCGGAGCGGCCTTCTCCTTCCTGCCCTGGGAGCCGGGCGCCCCTCTCGGGGGAGCGCCGGTCGACATCTATTTCCCGGTCCTTCACGGCCCCTTCGGCGAAGACGGGACCATCCAAGGGCTCCTCGAGATGGCCGGCGTCCCCTACGTCGGGACGGGCGTGCTCGGATCCGCGGTGGGCATGGACAAGGCCGTGGCCAAGGCCGTCCTCCGCGACCGCGGCCTGCCCGTCGTCCCTTCGACGGCGGTGCGCGAGATCGAATGGCGCGGGGACGCCGGCAAGGTCGCCCGCCGGGTCCGCCGGGCCCTGCCCTTGCCGCTCTTCGTCAAGCCGGCCAACCTGGGCTCGAGCGTCGGCATCACCAAGGTCAAGGCGTACCCGGAACTCGCGGCCGCCCTCGACCTGGCTTTCCGCTACGACGCCACGGCCCTCGTCGAGAAGGGCATCGCCGGCCGCGAGCTCGAGGTCAGCGTCCTCGGCAACGAGGCGGCCGAGACGTCCCTCCCCGGCGAGGTCATCCCCTACAACGAGTTCTACGATTACGACGACAAGTACAAGGACGGCCGGACGACCTTCGCCATCCCGGCCCGCCTCGGCCCCAAGGTCACGGCCCGCGTCCGGGCCCTGGCCGCGGCCGCCTTCGAAGCCCTGGCCGGCTCCGGCCTGGCCCGGGTCGACTTCTTCCTGGAGAAGGGCACGGGCCGGCTTTACATCAACGAGATCAACACCATCCCCGGCTTCACCGAGATCAGCATGTATCCCAAGCTGTGGGCCGTCTCGGGCCTGCCCTTTCCGCGCCTGCTCGACCGGCTCGTCGCCCTCGGCTTCGAGCGGCACCGGGCCCGCAAGACCTGCGTCGAGAGAGCCCGCTGATGCGGGTCCTGGGGATCGACCACGGCGACCGGCACGTCGGCCTGGCCCTGAGCGATCCCCTGCTCATCACGGCCCAGCCGCTCGGCACCTACCGGCTGACGGGGCGCGAAGCCGAGGACCGGCGCTTCTTCCAGGACCTCGTGGCCAAGCACGACGTCGGCGAGATCGTCCTCGGCGAGCCCCTGCGCATGGACGGCAGCGCCGGGACGCGGTCGGGCAAGGCCCGGGCCTTCGCCGCCTGGCTGGAGAAGGCCGTCGGGAAGCCGGTCGTCCTGTTCGACGAACGGCTGACGACGCAGCAAGCCCTCAAGGACCTCGACGACGACCGTCTCCGCGGCCCCAAGAAGAAAGAGTGGGAGGACCAGATCGCGGCCGTCATCATCCTCTCGACCTACCTCGAGAGGAAGCGCGGCTAGGCCGATGGCCCTCCGCGCGCTCCGGGCCGTCCTCGGCGCCGCCGTCTTCGCCGTCCTGTCCCTCGGCGGCTGGCTGGCCAGGGAACTGTCCGCGCCGGCGGCCGCCGCGGACGAGCCGGCCCTGTTCGAGGTCGGCCCGGGCACCAGCGCCCGGGGCGTCCTCGAGGCCCTCCGCGAGCGGGGCTTCGTGCGCGCCGCCCTGCCCCTGCGCCTGGCCTGCCGGCTCTATTATCCCGCGGAGACCTTCAAGGCCGGCGAATACATGCTCTCCCCCGCCCTGGCGCCGAAGGAGCTCCTGTTCCGCGTCTTCGGCGGCCGCGTCCACCTCCGTCCCGTCACCGTTCCCGAGGGCTTGACCGGAGCCGAGATGGCCGAGCTCCTGCGTCCCGGCGACGCCGCGGGGGCCGAGGCCTTCCGCCGGGCCTTCGCCGACCCGTCGCCCATCGCCGACTGGGACCCGCGGGCCCGCGACCTCGAAGGGTATCTCTTCCCGGAGACCTATCGCCTGCCCCGGAGCGCCTCCGAGGCCGATCTCGTCGCCGCCATGGTCGAAGGCTTCCGCCGGGTCTTCGACGAGGGGAGGCGGCGCCGGGCCGCCGCCCTCGGTCTCAGCGTCCGCGACGCCGTGACCCTGGCCTCGCTCATCGAGGAGGAGACGGCCGTCGCCGGCGAGCGCCGTCTCGTCTCGGCCGTCTTCCACAACCGCCTGCGGATCGGCATGAAGCTCGACTGCGACCCGACCGTCGCCTACGCCCTCAAGCGCGAGGGCCGCTACAACGGCCGCCTGCTCATCCGGGACCTGGCCTTTGCGTCGCCCTACAACACTTACCTCCACCCCGGCCTGCCGCCGGGGCCGATCTCGAACCCCGGACTGGCCTGTCTCGACGCGGCCCTCGATCCCGCGCCGGAGAGGTATCTCTACTTCGTCGCCCAGGGCGACGGGAGCCATTATTTCAGCCGGACGCTGGGCGAACACAACGACGCGGTGCGGCGGTACCGGGCGTTGAAAAATAATTGAAATTTGATATATTACTTCTTCTGTTCCGCCTCCCCGGACGCTGGCGTGAGCATCGAGCGAGGGCTGTAAAAGTCCTTTACACGATCCGCCATCCATCCCCGTGAGAGAGGGCGGCCATGCCGGGAAACTTGGCATGAGACTTGCTCTCTAAGATTGCGGAAGTGAACGAGATGAATTTGTCAGGAGGAAAAATGAAGACTTCCCGAACGATCGCGGCCGCGCTCGCGCTCCTTTTCGTCGTCAGCGTCCTCACCGTTTCCGTGCAGGCGGCGCCCGGAATGCAGGGCAAGAAACAGGACCCCAAGGCCGCGGCCAAGGCCCCGGCCAAGTCCGGGATGCCCAAGGAGATCGCGGCTGTGATCCAGGAGGGATTGGCCACCCGTCAGGGCCGTCAGGACATCCCCTTCAGCTTCTTCAAGCAGCTCGTCCTCCCCGCCCGTGACAACAACCTGTATCCCGTGTTCTTCGTCAAGGCCAAGAACGGCGACCTCGGCTACGCCCCCTCGGCCTCCGGCTCGGGCGACATGGAGACCAACCTGGTCGCCTTCTTCCAGTTCTTCGAGCCCGCCGCCGACGGGACCATGGCGCCCAAGATGGGCGGCAAGTCGCAGGTCGCCCTGACCACGCCCGGCGCCGACTACAGCCCCGACAAGGAGGACTGGTACTCCTTCGGCCTGGGCATGCCGGCCGGCAAGTACACCCTGGCCATGGTCCTGAGCACGCCCGACATGAAGAAGCTCAGCGTCGCCTACACCGACATCACCCTGAACGGCCCCGCGGCCTATGAGACCGCCCTCTGGCCGACCGATCCCGTCATCGTGACGGCCATGGAGCAGGGCGAACAGGACCAGCGGCCGACGCTCCACCGCGGCTACTTCACCTGGGGCGCCATCAAGTTCTCCTCCAATGTGACCGGCGAGATCGCGACCGGCCAGGACCTCGAGGTCTTCTTCTTCGTCCTCGGCGCGGCCTACAAGGACCCCGCCGCCGCCCGTCCCGAGCTCGACCTCGAGGTCAGCTTCGAGGTCCAGGACGAGGCCGGCAAGTCCGCCATCAAGTGGGCCCCCCAGACCTACCAGGCCTACTTCGTCAACCAGCCCCTGCCGCTCGTCCAGACCCTGCAGAAGATGGACGAGAAGGGCACGGTCCTGAGCACCGAGAAGAAGGCCCTGGGCGCCGGCAAGTACGGCCTCGTGGCCACCATCACCGACAAGGTCTCGGGCAAGAAGGGCGAAGCCCGGATGGGCTTCACCGTCAAGTAATCCCGGGTAACGAGAGAGACAGACAGGGCCGCCCCCTCGCGGGGGCGGCCCTTTTTTTTGCCTATTTCTTGAGGAAGTCGAGGAGTTGCTTGGCGATGCCGGCCTTCTCGTGGTCCGGCGCGACGGCCAGGAACTTCTCCAGGGCGGCGATGGCCTCGGGCGCCTTGTTCTGGCCGATGAGGATGGTCCCCATCTGGTAGTAGGCGTCGGCGTAATCCGGCTTGAGCTCGACGGCCTTCTGGAACTTGGGCAGGGCCGCCTCCGACTCGCCGAGATTGACCAGGCAGACGCCGAAGTTGTACTGGGCGTCCGGGTCGTCGGGGCTGAGGCCGGCGGCCTTCTCGTAGAAGGGCTTGGCCTCGGCGTACTGGCCGGCTTTGGCCAGGGACTCGCCGGTCTCCTTGTTGGCGCTGTAGCTGTCGGGATTGAGCTCGACGGCCTTCTGGAACTCGGCCAGGGCCTCGAGGGCCTGTCCGGTCTTCTTGTGGGCCAGGCCGAGATTGAGCCGGTAGGCCCAGTTGGCCGGATCGAGGCCGATGGCCTCGCCGTAGGCGGCGACGGCCTCCGCGAACTTCTGCTCGGCGAAGAGCTTGTTGCCCTTGAGGAAGGCCTTGTCGGCCGCCGAATAGGACTTCTCGGCCTCGGCTTCGGCGGACTTGAGCTTGATCTCGAAGACCTCCTCGCCGGCGACGCCGACATGGGTCTCCTTGGACCCGGACACGAAGCCGGCCTTCTTGACCGTGACCAGGTAATACCCCGGCATCAGGCCGATCTGGAGGAAGCGGCCCTCCTTGTCGGTCTTGAGATCGTAGCGGACCGACGAGGTCTTCTGCGAGACGATGCTGACCTCGGCCTTCTCGACGGGATTCCCGGCCGGGTCGACGACTCGGCCGGTGATCTTACCCTGGAACTGGGCCCAGGCCGGGACGGACGCGGCTAAAGCGAGCGCGAGAACGAGGATGATGAGGGCGGATCGCTTGGATATCATCGATGACTCCTATCGAAGCTCGGGACGTTTCTTCGCCCGTTCCTCCAGGGCCCGGAGGGCCGGCTGGTCGGGCAGGAGGGCGAGGGATCTCTGGATGAGGGCCAGGGCCTGGTCGTTATGGCCCAGGGCCAAACGGCATTCGGCGGCCAGGTTGAGGACGGGGACCTCGGTCGCCTCGGCCAGGAGCTTGTCGAGATAGGTCAGGGCGGCCGCCCAGTCCTTCAGCCCGGCGTGGGCCAGCGCGGCCACCTTGGCCGCCTCGCGGTCGCCGCCGCGCTCGTAGAGCGGACCGGCCTGGTCCAGGGCCTCCCGGTAGCGGCCGAGGCCGTAAAGCGCCTTGGCCAGCAGGAGCCGGGCGCCCGGATCCTCCCGGACCGCCAGCGCCTGTTCCAGGACGTCCCGGGACCGGTCGTACTCGCCCTTGAGGAAATATTGGGATCCCAGGACCTTCAGGTGCTCGGGACCGGGGAAGGGGCCGTGCAGGCGGGCGTAGACCCAGGGCACGACGGGAACGGGCTGGGCCAGGACGACGAAGTTGCCGTTCTCGGCGAGCAGCGTCTTCCCGTCGGGCGCCCGGAGCGAGACCTCGGCCCGGTAGTAGCCGGGACGGACGTCCTTGAGCGGAGCGGCCCCCGAGACGAGGAGGAGCGACGGATCGCCCGGGTCGGGCGCGACGCGGGTCATCGGGAAGGTCCCGGCCGTCTCGCCCGTGTCGAGGGAGACGAGGCTGAGCAGGAAGGCCGGCGGCGCGCCCGCCAGGACCCGGCCGGCGTTGAGGGCTTGCGCGAAGACCTCGAGCGTCGAGGCCTGGGTGAACTCGTCGCGGGCTCCGGCGAGGTACTGCCGGCCGCCGAAGGCGAAGGCCTTGAGGTTCCGCCGTTGGGCCTCGGGCACGTCCTCGGCCGCGTGGGCCAGCAGGGGCGCGCCGATCCCCGACCGGCCCTCGCCGGCCGCCGGTACGACGACACGGGTCTCGAAGGACGAGAAGTCCTTGGCCGTCTTGTTCTTCAGCAGGAACAGGGCCTTGTACTCGCCGGGCGCCACCGCCAGAAGGTCCTGGAACGAGAAGCGCTGGCGCTCGTGGGCCCGGTATTGCTCGGGCGTGAGGCGGAGGGGGATCTCCTCGGCCGTCTCGTGGACGAGGCGGCCGGCGCCGTCCTCGAGCCGCAGGATGAACTCGAAGCTGGCGTAGACCGTCTCCCCCTGGGCGGCGAAGTTCATCTTCTCCGGCTCGATGGCCCAGTGGAGGAAGGACTGGCCGGCCGTCCGGAAGACGCGGACCTGGAAGACGCTGGCCAGATAGTTGTCGGTGTAGTCGGTCTCGATGTAGTCCTTGTAGGTCATGTAGTTCCGGGCGTAGCTGTCGGAGAACTTCTTCTCCGGCAGCCCCCGGACGGAGGCGATGATGGAGTCGGAGGAAAACGAGGCCAGCCCCCCGCCCGAATCGCTCGGCAGATAGCTCAGCGAGGCCCCGGCCAGCTCGCCGTTGACGGCCTTGATGGCGTTCACGGCCGTGGACCGGGTCAGGGAGGTCCCGAGGTTGGGGATGACCAGCTTCTCCGGCCCCTCGACGGTCGGCGAATACAGCCGGAAGTCGCCGATGCCCTCGGGTTGGTAGAAGATGAGATAGAAATAGCTCGGCAGGCCGTACTCCTCGGCGCCCTTGTAGAACCACAGCTCCAGGGGCCAGAGGGACGACTGCGTCGTGTAGTAAGTCCGCTCGAGGGGCTTGCCCAGGACGACGTAGAAATAGCCCCGGTCGGTCTGGCTGCCCCGCTTCGGCGAGTAATGGCCGAAGTTCTGGTCGGCGAAGCGGACCCGCTCCTCGTACTCCTTCTGGAACTCGTTCTCGGACGTGTCGGGGTAGGGGTCGCGCATCCGCCAGAAGAAGCGGATGAACTTGGCCCGGTCGGCGTCCGAGCGAAGCTGCCCGAAGACGGCCCGCTCGGTCTTGGTCATGATCGGCGAGACGTCCTCGAGCCAGGTCCGGAGCTCCGGGGCGAGGGCCGCGGGCTTCTGGGGAGCCGCTTTCTGGGTGACGGCGCGGGAGGCGGCCGGCAGGCTCAGGCCCAGGGCCAGGAACAGCGACAGGAGGGGGAACAGCCGATCGAGGACGGGGGTCCTTTGGGTCATGGGTATGCTCTCGACCTTATGGATTCTACGATAGCATATGGGGGGAGGCATTACAAATGCCGGCCCCCGGCG
>MTKX01000742.1_pt3 | contig 38172 bp, 30 predicted proteins | sample 1042771 | NCBI WGS metagenome assembly MTKX01 (sample SAMN06212183, study PRJNA360534) | anaerobic digester metagenome | biome: Wastewater treatment plant; material: sludge; isolation source: anaerobic digester fed with sludge from wastewater treatment plant | place: Denmark: WWTP Randers ...
GGCAGAGCACCGGCAGAGTGCCGGCAAGCAGGAATAGTGGCAGACTGCAGGCATCAGGAAGAGTAACAGGCTAATGGCAGCAGGAAGAACTTCAGGAATCCGCCTGCTCTTTATCGCTCCTCATCATTCCATATCTCCCAGGACAGTCCGGCCTGTATCAGGAACATCTCCTCACCGTTGACGGTAATGCATCCACGCTCCTCTCCCATTGCCAGGAATGCCGTTACCGGAGGATTGTATGTAAGGTCGAACAGCAGTTGTCTCTCCCGCAGGCAGTTGTAGTTTATGGGAGGCATCGCTTCAGTGTGGGGTGCCATACCCACCGGTGTGGCATTGACTATTATCCCTGCCTCGCTGATCAGGTATCCCGGCAGGTCATCGTATGTATATCCACCGCGAACCGGCTTTCGCGATACCGGTATAGCAGTGATATTCAGCTCAGCAAGTGTATGGATCACGCTTTTCGCGGCTCCGCCTGTACCGAGGACCAGGGCAGTGTCAGGCAGGGTATCCAGGTTATTGAGAAGTGAATCCCTGAAGGCAGGTGCATCTGTGTTGAAGCCTTTCAGCCAGGCTTTCCCGCCGCGGCGGGTGACCTTTACGGTATTGACTGCGCCGATTTCGGCAGCTAGCTGATCAATATCATCCAGCCAATCAATCACCTTCACCTTCCAGGGGATGGTCACATTGAATCCGCAGATGTCAGGCTCACGGATCAGCAATTCAGGGAGCATGCCTATTTCCGGCAGTTCAAACTTACGGTAAGTGTAGTCGGAAAGGTGTTCCCTTTCAAATTTTTCCGAGAAATGCTTTTGAGAGAATGAATGCCCGAGCGGAAAGCCAATTATTCCGTAGAGCTTCATTTCATGTTGTCAGGAAGGAAGCTGAAGAAGGTGTCACTTCGCAGTCCAAGCCTGAGTGATTCAAGTGCAATTATCTCGTTCGGGGCTATGTTTCCGAGGTTGACATTGGCTCCGAAGTTGGCAATGAACCATGCCTGCTGCTGTTTCAGCGGTGCTTCCCACAGGACGTTGTCAAATCCTATCTCCCGTGAGATGGTTTCGATAAGCTCCTTATTCACAGAGCCGTCATCATTGTATATGCCTATTGTGCCTGATTCGCGCGCCTCAGCGATAACCTTGACCGAGCCGGCATCAAGTTCGGACTTCATCAACTCCACCCATTGGTCGGGGGTATAGATAATGTCCTTCTTTTTTGAGCCAACCTCNNAGCAGATCAACATATTTGTCAAACAAACCCCTGATGATGAATGCCTCGAACAGGGTTCCCCCAAAGTAGACAATCATTCCTGCCTTATGGTAGGCTTTTATCTTTTTGTCAACATTCGGGGTTATTACCGATGTACCGAATCCAAGTTTCACAAAATCAACATACTCGCTGCCTGTCTCGGCAAAGTCTTCAGCCTCCCTGAGGCTCAGTCCCTTATCCATTACCATCGTGAGCCCCTCTTTTCTCGGCTTCACCGGTCTTTCCGGAATGTGTGTCAGAAGTTGTCTCGCTTGTTTCATATCTTAGTTGGTTTTCCTGAACAGTCGTCTCATTGCGTTGGTCAGCTTTTCCTCCGGCAGAAGCACGGAGTACTCTTCAAGCAGTTCATTGTCAAGCCTTATACCTCTCAGCAGGTTGCGGGTGGCTTCTTTTATATTGCCAGTGTGAAGGTAAGCCGAGGCCAGCAGGAAGTATATTCCGGGCAGGTCTCCGCTGATTTTAGCGGCTTTTTTCAGGATCCGGATTGCGCCCCTGTAGGCTCCGGTCATCATCACCACCATGCCTGTCTCAATCCATGCCTCGTCATAGTAGCCGTCAATTATCAGGGTCTCGATAAAACACCTTATGGCTTCCATGGCATTACCGTTCATGATGTGGGCCCTGCCAAGAGAGAACCAGTAGTCAGGGTTCTCAGGATCAAGCTCGATGGCTTTTTTCAATGGCATGATGCTTTCGGCAGGCCTGTTGCGCGAGAGTGACAGCAGCCCCAGTCCGTACCACGGATCAGGAAAATCAGGAGTGATATCAATGGCCTCGGCGTAGTACTTGCGTGCCATAGCCTCATCGCCTGTCTTGTCGTAACACTCGGCAAGGTATGTCAGACCCTCCAGGCTGTCAGGCTCCTCCTCAACGAACTGGCGGTAGACATCCATGGCCTCGTTATATTTCCCGAGATTGCTGAGGATATTGGCTTTGTTGAAGAGAGCAAACGTGTTTTCGGGATTCAGGGCAAGGGCATAATCATATACTTCCAGTGACTTTCCATAATCACCTGTTTTATTGTATATTATGCCAAGATTATACCATGCACTGTCTGAGTACGGATCCTCATCCAGATAGAGGTTATAGTATTTTATGCTTGTCTGGTGGTCACCCTTCTTGTCATAGGCATATGCAAGGTCATACAGATGAGCAGGGATATCCGGCTCAAGTTCGGCCAGCCTGTGGAGGTAGGGAATCATTTCCTCATGAAAATTGAGGTTCTGCAGCACTAATGTTATGCTGTAGAGGATATTCTCGATGTCATCCGAATCGGTTTCCAGGGCAAGGTCGAACACCTTTCGTGCCCCGTTGATGTCACCCAGCATTGCCAGCGCCGTCGCCTTGCAAAGGTAGATATCACAGTTTCCTGGCTCAATGTTTTCAAGCCGTTTGGCTATGGTAAGAGCCTCGGTGGCCCTTCCCTTTTCAAGCAGTACGCGGGCTTTCCTTATGAGAATGGGAACTGAGTTGGGATGAAGTTCGCATGCCAGTGAGGTAGCCTCAAAGGCATTGACCGGGTTGTTACCTTCCAGGTAATAGTCTATAATAGTCTCAAACTCATTGACATCGAAATAGCATGTTTCCTTATTCTTCCGCATTCTCTCAAACCGGAGAATAACCTTATCCAACTCACTGTCATGCACAAAACCGGATCTTTCTTCTTCCATCTCCCCGAGAAAATATTCTGCAAATGTAATATATAATTGTTTCAGTCAGCCCTGACCGGGCAGCAATTATCAACAGGCGTCTATTTTTATAAACATGATAAACAGCTGTTTGTAAAAATAAAATCGATCTGACGCAACCTTTCCGTGTAAGATTCCATCTTACAATTGAGTATTCGGAGGATTACCCTCAAACCAATATATTACCCTAGAATTAACCTGAATTCTACCTTCTGAAAACCGGGCTACAAGTCCGGTTTTTTTCATCTGGCTCATATTAAACATCTTACTTGCCCGTTATAGAATAAACGACTGTCATGACCAGCAGGTTATTATTCTTTTGCAGTTTGGCAATTATCCTTTTCTCCACGGGCTGTCGCGAGGAACCGTTGACAATCAACTATAAGCTGGGTATTTTCCCTGATTCGGTCATGGCCCTTGAGGGGCTGAATACGGTGTATGACGATTACAATATGGATATTGAAGCGGGAAGGATTGATGCCAGGATTCCGGTAGTCTTCTCCTCCAACAGACAAAGTGCGGGAGGTGAGTTTGACCTGACCCATGGGCTTATCTGGTACACCTTCGGACAGACAACCGGTTCATTCCAGCTTGGATCTGAGATAGCAGCAGATGTTTTTCTCGACAGGCTCACCGCAGCTTTCAACACCGGTGGCAACGAGTTCGGTCCGTTAAGGTTCTTTAATGGCCGCAACGGCCTCGAGTATATGGCAGCTGCTACGGAGAGTGATGAAAACGGACTGGAGATCGTATATACAAGTTACATACCGGCTTTCACCAACCTGCCGGCAGTTGAGCCCCCTGTCGGGGCGACGCTCTTCAACAGCCCGTCTGATGACGCCTATCTATCCCTGGGAACCACTCTTGACACGGCATGGTTCTGTTCAGACAGGGGCGGTGATTTTGATATCTACATGCTTACCAGGCCTGCCGGACTGAGCCTCGATGAATGGTTCATGTCACCGGCGATGACTCCCACGCCGGTTGACAGCATTAACAGCACAGGAAACGACAAATGCCCCTTTGTCAGGGGAAGATATATGGTATTTGCCTCTGATATGCCTGGCGGAATGGGCGGGTTTGACCTCTACTACTCCGTCTTCCGCAACGGGAAGTGGAGCTCTCCGGTCAATATGGGTCCCGGAATCAACTCCGCAGCAAACGAGTACAGGCCGGTGCTTGGAAAAGACCTTAAGTTTGAAAACTATTTCCTGATATTCTCGTCTGACAGGCCGGGCGGCAAGGGAGGGTACGATCTCTATTTCACAGGCATAAGCATGCACTGAGCCCTGTAGGACTGAAGAGTGTTCAGCAGCAGGGCAACCCGGGTCATGGGCCCCACACCTCCGGGAACCGGGGTTATCCAGGAGCACCGGGGTGAGACGTTCTCAAAATCAACATCTCCCTTCAGCTTCCATCCTGTTTTGGTAGCAGGTGCTTCTACACTTGTTATTCCAACATCAATTACCACTGCTCCCTCCTTTACCATGTCAGCGGTAATGAATCCAGGCTGCCCGATGGCAGCGATTATGATATCTGCTCTTCTAATAATCTCCGCTATGTTTCTTGTGCGGCTGTGAACCACGGTGACGGTTGCATCGACACCTTTCTGTGACAGGAGTATGCTAACCGGACGGCCCACGATGTTGCTGCGGCCTGCCACAACGCATTCAGCGCCCTTCAGGGGAATGTTGTACCGTTTCAGCAACTCCATGATGCCGGCAGGTGTTGCCGGGACAAAGGAGGGGAGTCCGGCAACCATACGGCCCATATTCACCGGACTGAAGCCGTCAACATCCTTATCCGGGCTGATGGTCTCAATTACCTTGTCTTCAGAGATATGGACAGGCATGGGCAGTTGCACGATCAATCCGTCAAGTTCAGGGTCACCGTTCAGCTCCCTGACCTTGCCGAGCAACTCCTCCTCGCTCACGGTTGCAGGCATTCTGATGAGTGTTGACCTGAAGCCCACCTCCTGGCAGTCAGTCACCTTGTGGGAAACGTAGGTTTCGCTGCTGCTGTTGTTGCCCACCAGGATGGCTCCCAGATGGGGAACGCGATGGCCTGAATTCTTTATCTCTTTCACCGTCTCAGCGATCTCACCTCTGATTGCTGCTGCCGTTTTTTTCCCGTCGAGGATATTCATAATTGCGATTCAAATGTTAACAATGCTCCATGGTCTCTCCTGCTCACCGTTTTTTCACCGCCATCCTGGACAGGTTACCTCCTTTGGCAACCATCTTCATCATCTTGCGTGTCTCATCAAACTGTTTCAGGAGCCGGTTCACCTCCATGACAGTTGTGCCACTCCCTTCAGCGATTCTCTTGCGGCGACTGCCGTTGAGCAGCATCGGGTTCGATCTCTCGGCCGGAGTCATGCTTGAGATGATGGCTTCTATTCCCTTGAAGGCATTATCATCAATATCAAGGTTTTTGACAGCCTTGCTCACCCCGGGGATCATTCCCATCAGCTCCTTCATGTTCCCCATCTTCTTGATCTGTTGTATCTGAGAAATGAAGTCATTGAAGTCGAACTGGTCCTTTGCAATCTTTTTTTGCAGCTTGCGTGCCTCAGCCTCGTCGTATTGCTCCTGAGCCTTCTCCACCAGGCTGACGATGTCGCCCATGCCCAGAATCCTGTCAGCCATCCTTTCAGGATAGAAGATGTCAATTGCATCCATCTTCTCGCCTGTGCTGACGAACTTGACAGGCTTGTTCACCACTGATCTTATTGAAAGGGCCGCACCACCCCTGGTATCACCGTCGAGCTTTGTGAGAACCACCCCGTCGTAGTCTATTCTCTCGTTGAATTCGAATGCCGTGTTGACTGCATCCTGGCCTGTCATCGAGTCAACCACGAAGAGAGTCTCATGAGGATTGACGGCATTCTTCACGGCCGCTATCTCGTTCATCATCTCCTCATCAACTGCAAGGCGACCGGCTGTGTCTATGATTACCAGGTCGTTGCCATTCTTCTTTGCTTCCCTGACGGCATTTTTGGCTATCTCCACCGGATTGCGGCTGCCCTCTTCGGTATATACCGGAACCTCTATCTGTGATCCGAGCACCTTCAGCTGCTCAATTGCTGCGGGCCTGTAAACGTCGCCGGCAACCAGCAGCGGGTGCTTGCCCCTCTTGCTCTTCAGAAACCTGGCCAGCTTGGCGCTGAAGGTGGTCTTACCGCTTCCCTGAAGTCCGGCGATCAAGATTATCGAAGGATTTGCCCTGATGTTGATGTCGCTCTTCTCCCCTCCCATCAGCTCAATCAGCTCATCATGCACGATCTTGATCATCATCTGTGACGGCTTGACTGACTTAAGCACATTCTGACCCATCGCCTTCTGCTTGACGGTATCAGTAAACTGTTTGGCTATCTTGAAGTTAACGTCAGCATCAAGAAGCGCTCTGCGCACATCCTTGAGAGTTTCGGAAACATTGATTTCAGAGATCACCCCTTCTCCCTTCAGAATCTTGAAGGAGCGTTCCAGTCTTTCACTGAGGCTTTCAAACATAATTATCTGATAATATATATTTTACATTCTTTCAGGAGCCTCGATACCCAGCAGGTAGAGCCCTTTCTCCAGCACCCTTCCGGTCAGTTCCGACAGCCGGAGGCGGAAGTTGCGTCTGTTTTTGTCCTCTTCACCAAGGATAGAGTAATCATGATAAAACTGGTTGAATTCCCTGGCCAGGTCATAACAGTAGTTGGCAATCAGGGCAGGACTCAGTTCCCGTGCTGCTTCAGGCACAATCTGCCGGAAATCATTCAGCAGTTTTATCACACAGATCTCCTTGGGATTGGGAATTACTCCTTCAACCGCATCCGAACTGTCTGCCAGCCCGGTTGTCTCAGCTTTTTTCATTACTGACCTTATCCTGGCGCATGTATATTGTATGAAGGGGCCTGTATTGCCATTAAAGTCGATTGACTCCTGCGGGTTGAAGGTCATGTTTTTCTTCGGGTCAACCTTCAGGATAAAGTACTTCAGGGCTCCCAATCCTATCTGCCTGCAGATATTATCCTTTTCATCCTGGCTGTAACCATCAAGCTTGCCAAGCTCCTGTGACATCACGGCGGCTGTGGCAATCATCTCCCGGATGAGGTCATCAGCGTCAACCACGGTACCTTCGCGCGACTTCATCTTTCCTTCGGGGAGCTCTACCATTCCGTAGGAGAAGTGGTGCAGTCCGCGTGCCCATTCGTATCCCATTTTCTGCAGCGCCAGTGTCAGCACCTGGAAGTGGTAGTTCTGTTCATTGCCCACCACGTAGATATGGCGGTCAAAGTGGTAATCATCGTATCTTATGACTGCGGTGCCCAGGTCCTGTGTCATATAGACCGCGGTGCCGTCAGACCGGAGCAGGAGCTTCTGGTCGAGCCGCTCTTCGGTGAGGTCGATCCAGACTGAACCGTCTTCCTTGCGGATCAGGTCTCCCTGCTCAAGTGAGCGAAGCACTATTTCCCTTCCGACTTTGTAAGTATCCGACTCATAGTATATTTTGTCAAACTCCACGCCAAGCGCCCTGTATGTTACGTCGAAGCCTTCGTATACCCAGGAGTTCATCATCTGCCATAGCTGCACCGTTTCCGGGTCGCCTGCCTCCCATTTCAGGAGAAGGCGTCGGGCTTCCTGCATCAGCGGTGCATTTTCGCGTGCTTCTTCGGGGGTAGTTCCTGCTGCCACAAGCTCTGCTGCCTGCTCTTTCAGTTTTTTTTCAAACAGAACATAGTAGTCACCCACAAAATGGTCACCTTTAATCCCTTCGGAGAGGGGAGTGCGTCCCTTGGCGTACTTTTGCCAGGCGAGCATTGATTTGCAGATATGGATACCGCGGTCATTGACGATATTGGTTCTTATGACCCTGTTTCCTGCCGCACCTGTTATTCTTGAGAGGGAAAAACCGAGCAGGTTGTTGCGTATATGGCCCAGATGCAGCGGCTTGTTGGTATTCGGCGATGAGAATTCGATGACGACGGTTTCGGCATCCTGTCCGGGCTGTGAAAAACCATAGCCGGTGTCAGCGTGCATCTCATCAAGTCGTCTGCCCCATTCTGCCGGTGATATGGTCAGGTTCAGGAATCCCCTGATCACATTGTAGCCACTTACTGCGCTGATCTTCTCCGTGAGGTAGTCGCCTATCTCCCCTGCTGTTTGTTCGGGTGACCGGCGGGAAATTTTAGAAAGCGGGAAGACCACAAGGGTAAAGTCGCCCTCAAATTCCTTCCTGGTCTTCTGTATCTGCAGGAGATCATCATCAGCCACAACACTGTAAAGTGTTCTGACAGCCTCTTTTATCCCGGATCTGAGCAACGTATCCATCCTCTTTCAATTATGGCTGCAAAGATAGCATAATAGTTGTTTTCAGCATCCGGTAATTGATCCTCAGACAGGATGATGATGAATTGTTCAAAAAACTTGATAACTGTTAATTATTTTTTGACGAATACTCCGGCATCCTCAAAAAAACAGGTTACCTTTAGCTTCAACAATCGGGCAATTGTGCCCTAACAGGGAAGGAATCATAATCTTATGGGAAAACTGCAGGATATTCGAATTGAGGCTACCGTTAAAACACCGCAGGTAAGTTTTAACGCAGCCACCGGAAGTCTGACATTCACAGGCAAATCATTGCCGGAAAACGCTTCAGGTTTCTTTGAACCGTTATACAAATGGGCGTCAGACTATGCCAAAAGTCCGGCTGAGAGCACGAATCTGAAATTCAACGTTGATTACTTCAATACCTCGTCTGTCATATGGATGGGTAAGATTCTGAAAGTACTGACGAAAATCAGGAAGAGTGATCATATACTGTTCGTGCATCTCTATTTTGACATCGAAGAATATGATTCAATGGGTGAAGAGGATGTAAGGGAATCTCTCTCCCCGTTCCTGGATGTCACCGCTGATGCCACCTGCAGTGTTGGCATCAGGCTCTATGGAGTTGATGAAGAGGGTAACATACTGAAAGAGAATATCGTTCTCATCTGACAGGGTCAACCTGGGTTTTATCGGTTTTTCGTTTAACTTTACGGGATATAACTGCTTTTGCTATGAAAAGGGTTAGTAGTATCCTCGTAATTTTAATTTTTCCGCTAATGAATATATTCGGACAGGGAAATGACAGGAAGCCGGTTGTGTCAGGAAGTTTCTATCCATCCGGCAGCGAGAGGCTCAGGAGTGAACTTTCAGGATATTTCGCATCATTCAGGAAGCCTGATGCAGGAGTGAAGGTGAGGGCCATAATTGTACCCCATGCCGGCTATGTATATTCAGGGCATACGGCAGCGGCAGGTTATGCCGCCATACCGGGTGAGGCTGTATATGACAACATCTTCCTTATCGGTGTCAGTCACCGCTATGCCTTTGAGGGTGCAGCGGTATTCAGTTCCGGGAACCTTATCACTCCGCTGGGAACGCTGAGAGTCAACAGGGAGATTGGTGAAAGGCTCAGGTCAACAAACAAGTGGTTCATCGCAAAGGATGAGGCTCACGGTCCGGAGCATTCGCTAGAGGTGCAACTGCCATTCATACAGTATCATTTCAAGAAGCCTCCGACTATCGTTCCGATACTGATAGGCACCAGGAACACCACAGTTCTGAAGGCGGTAGCCCTGGGACTGCAGCCGTGGTTCAATGACCGCAACCTGTTTGTAATCAGCAGTGATTTCTCGCATTATCCCTCCTATGAAGATGCCAGGCGTGTCGACAAGCTTGCCAGTGATGCCATAGTCAAGGGTGATGCCGAGGCTTTTATCCGCACCATAAGGAATATAGAGGCTTCGGGTGTTGACAACCTGGCCACGGCCATGTGTGGATGGCCAGCAGGAGCGGTACTGCTCTATATGGCTGAGAAGGACAAGGGACTGAAGTTCCGAAACGTTGAATACACCAACTCAGGTGATGCCAGGGTGGGCTCGAAGGATGAGGTTGTGGGTTACAACGCAATAGTACTGGAGAAGAAGGGTTCTGCACCTGAATCCCTCACACAGACGGCAACAGAGAAGAAGAGTTCCGCACCTGAATCATTCACACTGACGGCAGCAGAGAAAAAGATCCTGCTTGGCACAGCGAGGGAAGCCATTACAGCGAGGCTGAACCATCGCAAACCTGTTCCGGTGGATGCAGGCAGGCTGACGCCCAGGCTCAGGGAGCCGCTGGGAGCATTCGTTACACTGACCATAAAGGGTGAGCTCAGGGGATGCATCGGACGGTTCACCTCACCTGATCCCCTGTGGGAGGTGGTAGGTGCCATGGCCACGGAGGCAGCCTTTGGTGATCCCAGGTTCCCGGCGCTGACGAAAGCCGAATACCCTTCCGTTAGCCTGGAGATTTCGGTTCTCGGACCAATGAAAAAAATAAACAGTATCAACGAAATAAAGATCGGCCGGCACGGCATCTATATCAAAAAAGGCTTCCGGTCAGGAACCCTGTTGCCTCAGGTGGCCACTGAGCGGGGCTGGACCGTGGAGCAGTTCCTCGGGTACTGCGCCCGTGACAAGGCTGGCATAGGCTGGGACGGCTGGAAAGATAAAGAGACGGAGATATTTGTCTATGAAGCCTATGTCTTCGGAGAACAGGAGCAGAAATGACCTATCATGTTGTGCCTATAGGGGTGACCCTCCTGGTCATCTACCTTTTTTCACTCTACCTCTCATGTTTTGGGTTCACCCCCAGGCAGTCGCATCGTCGTTTCTGGAACTGGATACTGCTCTTCACCTTTCTCATTGCCGGCCTTTTCGGTCTCTTCCTGGCGCTGCGCATCACCTACCGGTGGGAGATCTCTTTTGCGGAGTCGCTGTTGCACTGGCATGTAGAGACAGGCATCGCAATGGTATTTGCATCTTTCATTCATCTCTCATGGCACCTGGGCTATTATTTCCGCAGGTCGCGCATACGCGAAAATAACGTGGTTCATGCCGCAGTGCAGCCGGATGCGGGGACTGATGCTACAGGACTCAGGCCGCTGCTGCTGCTGACGGGCTTTGTAAGCTCGGCATCGCAGTTCATACTTTTACGGGAGGCTGCCATACTTGGTGGCGGCACGGAAGCGATGGCCGGCCTCTTTCTCTGGCTGTGGCTTATCATTGCAGCCGGCGGCGCCGTGACCGGAAGCTGTTCGGTCATTACCTCCATGCGGAGGATGGTATGGACGCTGCTTGCCGGCACTGCCCTTGCCCCGCTCTGTTTCCTGATGATGAACCAGATAATCCTCACCCCCGGCCAGACACCGTCCTTTCTGCAGGCACTGGTGATTCTGGCTGTCAGCGTGACGCCCGTGACGTTTGTCTCGGCGCTCATATTCGTGCGCATATCGGTGATCAGGAATGCTGCAGGTATTGCCCGGGCAGGAAACAGTTTCACCGCCGAGATGATCGGATCAGTAGCGGCAGGTGTGCTAACGGCGCTGACGGTGACCATCAGGATACCCAACTATCAGCTCTACCTGGTCATCCTGGCGATGGCAGTGGCATTTGCAACATGGTTCCTCGGTTACCGGGGCAGGATAAAGATAGCAGTAGCTGCTGCAATGGCCGTCACAGCCACCCTGCTTTTCATCTTCCCGCCTGATGCGGCGATAAGAAGCCTTCTCTTGCGAGGCGTCAAAGCCGAAAAGAGCATCGACACACCCTTCGGGAACATCACTACGGGTGTCTACAGCGGCGAACGCACCGTCTATTATGACCACAGGCCGGTCTTTTTCCCCGGCGACGTTATTTCAGCCGAGGAGAACATTCATTATGCCCTGCTGCAGCGCCAGAGCTATAACAGGGTGTTGCTTGTCTCGGGCGGACTGAGGAGGCACCTGCCTGAGCTGATAAAGTACAGTATCGGTGAACTGACCTACCTGGAGATGGACCCCGGCCTCATTGCGGCTGAAGGGGTGAGTGACACACTCTGCGGCCAGATGAGGGTAAGGGTGGTCCGTGATGACCCGATGGCCTTCCTGAGGGCTGATATCGGAACCTTTGATGCAATAATCCAGTTGATACCTCCCCCTTCAACGCTGTCAGTTGACCGTTTCTACACCGTGGAATACTTCCGGATGGTGAGGGAGCAACTTTCGCCTGAAGGTCTCTTCATGTGTACCCCGATGCCATGGTTCAACTATTCACCGGAGAGTTACAGAAGGGGGTTTTCACCCTTCTTCAACGCACTCTCTGACGTATTCAGGCATGTAACGCTCATCCCGGGCTCGATGCTCTACGCCGTGGCCTCCGACACCCCGGTCAGCAATGCAGTGGTGCAGCTTGCCGGGCAGCACGGGATCGGAACCAGCTATGTTAACGGCGACTACCTGGATGACAATGAGATAAAAACGAAGAGCGAACAGATAATGTCAAATGTCGACAGGAATGCAGGGATGAATACAGCTCTGCGGCCTGTAATATCCCTCTTCTCGAACATCCTTTCACTGGAGCGGATGGGAATGAAGGGAGGCATTATCACCCTGCTGGTGCTGCTGATGATAATCCCCTTTGCCTTTATTTCAAGGGGCGGACAGGCCATGTTCGCTTCCTCAGCCGGACTGGCAGGATTCGGTATGATATTGATCTTCATTCTCCAGATGACCGCAGGGAACATCTACATTCTGACATCTGTCATTCTGACGCTTCTGATGGCCGGACTGGCAGCGGGCGCTACACTTGGTGAACGGCTGGGGCTTAAGAGCCTGAAGATATGTGTTCTTATCCTGACAGGGATATTCACCCTGACGGGATTTCTGGCGCCTGCTCTTACAGTATCATCCTCCGGCCCGGTGCTGACATTCATCTTCGTTATGCTGCCTGCGGCAGGAATTGTCACAGGTGCAATTTACAGGATACTGACATCACACCCGGAAGGACGGGTCACAGGCATTGTCTACTCAGCTGACATGGCAGGCTCTGCCCTCGGTTACCTCACTGTTGCAACCCTGCTTGTCCCGCTGGCGGGAACGGCAAACAGCTGTTTTATCCTTGCACTCTTCATTTTGCTTTCAGGCATAGTTGCATCTGTGACGGGAAAAGCGTAGATTTACATTTGGCGACAGAATCCATAACAGATTGAACGACAACAAAAATAAGATTTCCAGGAGGAGTTTTGCAAGGAGGGGTTCTCTTGCCCTTGCTGCAGGCTTTTTTGCCCCCTTTCCTGCGGGAGCCATGAGAGTGGCGCCGGGAGAGAAACTGGCCATGTTCCAGGAGAGTGGCCCCAGGGGTGTGGTTTGCCTGATATGTCCCAACGAGTGCACCCTCAAGGATGGTGAACTGAGTGATTGCCGCAACCGTATTGCCAGGAAATCAAAGCTTTATACACTGGCTTATGGCAACCCGTGCGCTGTAAACATAGACCCGGTGGAAAAGAAACCTCTGTACCATTTCCTCCCGGGCACCACCACTTTTTCGATAGCCACTGCCGGATGCAACCTGGCATGCCTCAACTGCCAGAACTGGACCATCTCGCAGACAACACCGGAAAAGACAAGGAATTATAACCTGCCGCCCGCTGATGTGGTGACACAGGCTGCCGCCGGACGATGCAGGTCTATTGCCTATACCTATTCCGAGCCTGTAACCTTCTATGAATACGTCTACGAAACATCCAGGCTGGCAAGGGAGAAGGGAATAAAGAACATAATGGTATCAAACGGTTATATCAACAGGGAGCCGCTCAGACAGCTCTGCCGCTATATTGACGCTGCCAATATAGATCTCAAATCATTCAGTGACAGCACATATCTGAAACTCTCAGGTGGCAGGCTGCAACCCGTTCTTGACAGCCTCAAAACATACCGTGACGAGGGTGTCTGGCTGGAGATCACCAACCTGATTGTTCCGGGGTGGACTGACAAACCCAATGAGATCAGGCAGTTGTGCGACTGGCTGGCTGAGAACGGATTCGCTGACACTCCACTCCATTTCAGCCGTTTCCACCCTCAGTATAAGCTGGAGCACCTTCCTCCCACTCCTGCCGCAACAATGACAAAGGCAACAGAGACAGCAAAGGCTGCCGGGATCAAATATGTATATACCGGGAATCTTCCCGCGGCAGGAAATGATGACACCATCTGCCCGTCGTGCGGAAAGAAAGTGGTGGACAGAAGTGGATTCAGAGTAGTTTCACAGTCCATTTCCGGTGGAAAATGCTCATGCGGAACCAAAATACCCGGAGTCTGGAGTTAAATCATCATTACAAATATCTTCCCGGATCTCATTATGAAGCTTTCTGACGCTAAACGAAGGGTTGAAGAACTAAGGAAAACAATTGATGAACATAACCACAGATACTATGTTCTCAATCAACCTGTTATAACTGACTTTGAATTTGACCTGCTGCTGAATGAGCTTCAGACGCTCGAGAAAAAATTCCCGGAACTTGTAACTCCTGATTCTCCAACCATGAGAGTGGGAAGTGATCTCACGGAGGAGTTTGGACAGGTGGAGCACCGGTGGCCTATGATGTCACTGGGGAACACCTACAGTGAAGAGGAGCTTGTTGAGTTTGGGGAGAGGGTGAAGAGGACCCTGGGCCATGAGCCGGAATATGTATGTGAACTCAAGTATGACGGGGTATCTATCAGCCTGACCTATGAGAATGCGGCACTGTCAGCTGCTGTAACGCGCGGTGACGGGATGGTTGGTGATGATGTGACCGTCAATGTAAGGACCATTCGCAGCATACCTGTCAGGATAAATGCCCCCGGTATCCCCTCCTCTTTTGTAATCCGGGGCGAGATATACCTTCCGCTGAAAGGTTTCGATGAGATTAATGCTGCCCGTATCGCGAAGGGAGAGGCGCCTTTCGCCAATCCGAGGAATGCTGCCGCAGGCACGCTCAAGCTGCTTGACCCCGGGATGGTGGCCGCACGTCCGCTTGACTGCTTCCTCTACTTCCTGCTGGGAGATGACCTCCCTGCCGCCAATCATTATGACAATATAATGGCAGCCAGGTCGTGGGGTTTCCGTACTCCTGACATCATGGAACGCTGCAGCGGAATGGATGGGGTGCTGAGCTTTATCAGAAAGTGGGAGAGTGAACGAAAAGATCTCCCTTATGACACTGACGGTGTGGTAGTAAAGGTCAACTCACTTGAAGCACAGCGGCTTCTGGGGAGCACTGCCAAATCGCCCCGCTGGGCCATAGCATACAAATATGCCGCGGAGCAGGCTGTCACGGAGCTGCTATCAGTTGATTTCCAGGTGGGGAGAACAGGGAATGTCACCCCCGTTGCCAATCTTCGTCCCGTGCAGCTTGCGGGGACAACCGTAAAGCGCGCATCGCTGCATAACAGTGACCAGATAGAACTCCTGGGGCTTCACTATGGTGACACTGTTATAATTGAAAAGGGCGGCGAGATCATCCCCAAGATTGTTGCTGTTGATGCCGGGCAGCGTGCCGGTGATGCGGCCGTTGTAACATTCCCCGATAAATGTCCTGAATGCTCCACACCTCTGGTACGCAACGAGGGTGAAGCCAACCACTACTGCCCCAACTACCTGCACTGTCCGCCACAGATCACCCGGCGTATCATCCATTTCGTCTCACGCAAGGCGATGGATATAGAGGGCCTTGGCGAAGAGACAGTGGAACTGATATGGTCAAATGGCCTCATTCACAATGTGGCTGACCTGTATGATCTTAAACATGAACAGCTTGCGTCACTTGACAGGATGGGTGACAAATCCGCTTCCAACATCCTTGCGTCACTTGCCGCCTCACTCTCCGCACCGTGGAACAGGAAACTCTTTGCCCTGGGTATAAGGCACGTTGGCGAGACTGTGGCGAAAACACTGGCCACGGCATTCCCTGATATAGAGAGCCTTATGGAGGCTACTGAAGAGGAGTTGCTGGCGCTTCCCGATATAGGTCCGCGTATCAGTGCCAGCGTGCGTGAGTACTTTTCAGATGAAGACAACAGAGAGATAATAAGGCGGCTGAAGGCGGCAGGAATGACCTTCGGGGGAGCCGTTCAGACAGTTACATCCTCCGGACCGCTTACCGGTAAAACGATAGTGGTGAGTGGTACCTTCGAGCACTTTACCCGTGAGGGTATCAGGGCAGCCATTGAAGCCGCGGGAGGCAAAAATGCGGGGTCAGTCTCGGGAAACACCTCCTTCGTGGTGGCAGGAAGCGATATGGGACCGGCAAAAAGGGCAAAAGCCGCTTCGCTGGGCATTCCTGTAATCACAGAGGAGGAGTTTATCAAAATGATTAAAGAATAATACGCCTTATAATCCTCTTTAGCCAAAAATTCTATAGGTTTGCATTCTTATGGGATTCTTTGTCAATTTAAGGTTAAAAGCCGGCAGGATGATGCTTCACAGGCGCATGGGAGCGCTGAGAAGGATGAAGCAGGATTTCAGCCTTGACGGGGTCAGGAAGATAGGAATATTGTGGGATGCCTCCTATGAAAATGATTTCCAGCATCTGGCGGCTCTCAAAAGGCAGCTTTCAGAGAGCGGGAAGAGTGTTGAGGTGATCGCATGGATCCCCGGCAGAGATGTTCCCGACAAGCTTACCGGTCTGTCATACATGAAATTCCTGAGGAAAGCCGATCTCAACTGGGCTTACCTCCCGGTTTCCGGTGACGCAAATAAGTTTCTTGAAACGAAATATGACCTGCTCATAGATGTCAATCCCTCTTCTCTCTTTCAGCTCAGTGCACTTGCCGCACTTTCAGCAGCGCCGATGAAGGTGGGTCCGGATCTGACTGATGAGCCGGAGAATGCACCCTATGATCTTATGATCAGGGCGCCGAAGCCTTTCAGCATTGCATTGTTCATTGATCAGGCAATGCATTACCTGTCACTTATCGGGAGCCCCAGGACACGGGCATAATCAGCAGCACCAGCCGAAGAAGCCCGGCTCTGATTGCTGGCGTAATCTGTATCTACGAGGCAGCCCGGCTCCGGCTGCCATGGCAATTAATATCTTCGGGTGAGGAAACTAAGCTCTGATTGCTGGCGTAATCTGTATCTACGGACGGGGCAGCCAAGCTCCGGCCACCAGCATAATCATCATCTGCGGGTGAAGGATTACAGCTCTACAGGCCTGCTGAATTAGCAGCACCCTGACCGTGACAGTGTTTGTATTTTTTCCCGCTTCCGCACGGGCACGGTTCATTCCTGCCTACTTTCTTTTCCACTCTCACAGGAGCCATCTGCTTCTGTCTCTGTTCGGGCGAGCCGCCCCCGCTGCTGCTGTAGCTGTCATAATCGCTCTTCTGGGTTCTCATTCTGCTCATGTCTGTCTGTCTGCGACGGTGGGCTTCCCGTACGTTGTCCGTTGAGGCGGCAGCAGGAATTGTGCCCTTCATCAGGAGACTGACCACATCCTGGTTCACCTCGTTAATCATAGTCTTGAACAGCTCAAATGATTCGAACTTATATATAAGCAGCGGGTCTTTCTGTTCGTAGGTGGCATTCTGTACCGACTGTTTGAGATCATCCATCTCCCTCAGGTGTTCACGCCATGCGTCATCGATAGTGGCCAGTACGGAAGTCTTTTCGAATGAACGGAGCAGTTCTCTGCCCTGACTCTCAACGGCAGCCTTGAGGTTGGTGATGACATTGTAGGTACGGACTCCGTCAGAGATGGGTACAACCACGTTCTCATAGGTAGCTGACATCCGTTCATAGACATCCTTAAGCACCGGATATGCCGTTGCGGATATGATCTCGCTCTTGCGCCGGTAGGCCTCAAGCACCTTTTCATATACGGTATCTGCAACTTCTTCGTTGCTGTTTTTAGTGAATTCAGCCTTCGCAATCGGCGAGTCAATCGAAAGAGTCCTGATCAGGGCAAACTGAAATTCCTCAAAATCAGACACATCCTTATATGTATTGACTACATTCTCTGTCACGTCATACATCATGTTTGCAATATCAACACTGAGTCTTTCACCGAGAAGTGCATGTCGGCGCTTGCTGTAGATGACCTCCCTCTGAGAGTTCATCACATCATCATACTCCAGCAACCTCTTCCTGATGCCGAAGTTATTCTCCTCCACCTTTTTCTGGGCTCTTTCTATTGATTTGGTGATCATGGGATGCTGTATCATCTCTCCGTCCTTCAGGCCCAGTTTGTCCATGATACCTGATATCCTTTCCGATCCGAACAGGCGCATCAGGTCATCCTCAAGCGAGACGAAGAACTGTGATGATCCGGGGTCACCCTGTCGGCCTGCGCGGCCCCTCAGCTGACGGTCAACGCGCCGTGACTCATGCCTTTCTGTGCCAATGATTGCAAGTCCGCCTGCTCTCTTCACTTCCGGGGTTAGCTTGATGTCAGTACCACGACCTGCCATGTTTGTGGCAATTGTTATGGTACCGCTCTTTCCTGCCTCCGCAACTATGTCTGCCTCACGCTGGTGCAACTTGGCATTCAGCACGTTGTGTTTCAGCCCCTTCATCTTGAGCATGCGACTCAGCAATTCGGATATTTCAACAGAAGTAGTACCCACCAGAACTGGTCTGCCTGCCTTGTGAAGCTTCAGTATCTCATCGATGACCGCATTGTATTTCTCGCGCTTGGTTTTGTAGACAAGGTCCTCATGGTCATTCCTGATAACCGGGACGTTGGTAGGGATGACCACCACATCAAGCTTGTATATATTCCAGAACTCACCTGCTTCGGTAATGGCAGTACCGGTCATGCCTGCCAGCTTGTGGTACATCCTGAAGTAATTCTGCAGGGTGATGGTGGCATAGGTCTGCGTGGAGGCCTCAATCTTCACGTTTTCTTTTGCCTCGATAGCCTGATGGAGGCCGTCTGAATAACGGCGTCCCTCAAGGATTCGACCCGTCTGCTCGTCAACAATCTTAACCTTGTTATCCATGACCACATACTCCACATCCTTCTCGAAGAGGGTATAAGCCTTCATCAGCTGGGTCATGGTATGGACGCGCTCTGACTTGACCGCAAACTCCTGCAGGAGTTCATCCTTGGCCTTCCTTCTTTCATTCTCGTCAATGATTGTTCTTTCGATGTCAGCTACCTTACTTCCGACATCCGGCAGAACAAAGAAGCTGGAGTCCTCAACTGATGTTGAAATCAGGTCATGTCCCTTTTCAGTCAGCTCGATGGAGTTTGCCTTTTCGTCGATGACGAAAAACAGTTCCTCTGTAACTTTAGGCATCTCCTTGGAGTTGTTCTGCATGTAGAAGTTTTCTGTCTTCTGGAGCAGTGTTCTCACCCCTTCTTCACTCAGGTACTTTATGAGAGCACTGTTCTTCGGGAGGCCCTTGTAGGCTCTCAGAAGGAGCAGGCCACCCTGTTCGTTGTCGCCCTGGGTGATAAGCCTCTTGGAGTCGGCAAGCAGTTGGGTCACCTGTTTACGCTGTGCATTTACCAGCTTCTCCACCTTGAACTTGTACTCGTCGAACTGTGAGGTATCACTCTTGGCGGTGGGGCCGGATATGATAAGGGGCGTACGGGCATCATCGATGAGTACGGAGTCTACCTCGTCAACTATGGCGTAGTGATGTTTCCTCTGAACCAGGTCTTCAGGGTTTACTGCCATATTGTCACGGAGGTAGTCAAATCCGAATTCGTTGTTGGTCCCGAAAGTGATGTCAGAGTTGTATGCCTTGCGTCGTGCATTCGAGTTGGGTTCATGCTTGTCAATGCAGTCTACTGAAAGCCCGTGGAACTCATACAGCGGCCCCATCCATTCGGAGTCACGTTTCGACAGGTAATCATTTACCGTGACTATGTGGACGCCTTTCCCTGCCAGGGCGTTAAGGAACACCGGCAGTGTGGCCACGAGGGTCTTGCCCTCACCAGTGGCCATCTCGGAAATCTTACCCTTGTGCAGTGCCACCCCGCCAATGAGCTGGACATCATAGTGTACCATGTCCCATACAATCTCATTTCCTCCTGCCATCCAGCGGTTTTTCCAGTATGCCTTATCTCCCTCTACGGTAATTGAGGGGCGTGTGGCAGCAAGGTTGCGGTCCCACTCCCTGGCGGTCACCTCAAGCACCTCGTTCTCCTTGAAGCGGCGTGCTGTCTCCTTTACTATGGCGAATGCCACGGGAAGAATTTCGTCGAGCTTCTCTTCGATCTTTTCGAGAACCTCTTTTACCAGTTTGTCAACATGGTTATAGAGTTCTTCCTTCCGGTAGACATCTTCTTCATTTTCCGCTTCGGCCCTCAGATCGGCAATTTCCTTCTCCTCAGCCGCGATATGGTCCTGTATCTCCTGTTTGAGTGCTGCTGTCCTGTCACGGAGGGCATCATTGGAAAGTGCAGAGATCAGGGCGCTCTCCTTCCGTATCTTATCAACGAACGGATTGATTTCCTTGAGGTCACGTTCCTCCTTGTTTCCGAGGAACAGGGAGAGGACTTTGTTAATGATGCTCATTTACCGTCTATTTAAAAACAGTTGTAAAAATAATACATTTTATGGTTCCTTGTGGGAGAAAGGTTCATCAGATGAGATGTTGTCAGTCCGCAGGGCTCACAAGAGTATAAACCGGGGGAGCTGCAAGCCATAAAAAAACCGGGGGCTGTCCCGGTTTTTATTGTCTCTTTTGTCAGCGATCTGCTATTCACCCCTGAAGTTCATGATGTCACGGTCAAGGAAGTAAATGCCGTGTTCACCTGCAAGTTTGATCTTGTCTATGATCATCTGGGCGCTGCTCTCTTCCTCAACCTGTTCATCAACGAACCACTGTATCCAGTTGACTGTTGCATAATCCTTGTCAGCTATGGCTGCCTCCAGCACCTCGTTGATGCTGGCACTAATGAACTTCTCATGTTTAAGCACCTCGTCGAACAATTCGGGGATGCCCTTGTATTTCACCGGGGGCTTCTTGAATTCGGGCACAATGGCAGTACCGTTACGCTCATTTACATATCTGAAAAACTTCAGCATATGTGCTCTCTCCTCCTCAGCCTGTGCATAGAGCCATTCTGCAATACCTGACATCCCTTTTGTCTCTGCCCATGAAGCCATGGCAAGATAGAGGTTTGACGAGTACCCTTCTCTTTCGATCTGCCTGTTGCAGAGATCTTCAATTTTTTTTGTCAACATAGTTTTATCTGTTTATTGGTTCTTCTTTCCAAGAAACAATCCAGGAATGATAATGTTTACTCCAGAAGTTCCTTTACTTTCATTACCAGTTCTGATGGAAGGAATGGTTTGGATATCACTGCGTCGGCTCCCAGTTTGCTGGCCATCATCAGATAGCTTCCCGGGCCTGCCATCCCTCCTCCACTGATGGCTATCACTTTGGTTGACGGCTTGATTTCACGAATCTTCATTATCACCATCAGCCCGTCCTCCTCCGGCATCAGGAGGTCAGTAATCACAAGGTCAACTATTGAGGGGCGGAATTTTGCCAGTGCCTCCTTTCCGTCAGCAGCAGCAATAACCGTATACTTGCGTTTTTCGAGGGCATCCCTGAGCAGTTCGCGCAGGGCGGAATCATCCTCAACTATCATTACTCCTGCCATATGATTTCAGTGCTGTTCCGGCGGCGCAAGTTAATGTTTTTCAGGGAGAGTGCCAAAAAATGCACCGGGTATGATAATATCAAAAGCACTCCCCACACCGGGTTCTGAACTGACGGTGATGGTACCTCTCAACTCCCTGATTGCATCTGCAACAACTGACAGGCCAAGACCTGTTCCATGCTCCTTGCCGGCCGAGACGAAAGGCTTGAATACCTCCTGCTGCAACGCTTTATCCATCCCTTTTCCGGTATCGCTGAAGCGGATGTGCAGTTCCCTGCACTGGTCACCCTGGTGAATACCCGTTTCATCTTCGCGGCAGCCGATGGTGACTGTCAGGGTCCCTCCTTTTGGTGTCATCGCCTGAACAGCATTCATTGTCAGGTTCAAAAAAACCCTGAAGAGCTGGTCAGGCACGGCATTTACATATGCGTCATGGGCAGTCACCCGGCGCAATATGCGTATTCCCTCCGGAACTGATGGCCTGATAAAATCAATGGTATCATCAAGCACCGCAGCCACCCTGACCGGCACCTTCTCACGGGCTGCCTGACGACTCAGGTCAAGAAGTTGACGTGTAAGCATCCTGGCCCTGTCGGCTGCTCCTATGATTCTCCGGACGTTTTCGGCAGCCTCAGGGGAGTCGGCAAGGCCCTCAAGCGCCATCTCACTGTATCCGTATATAGTGGTAATTACTGTATTGAGGTCATGTGCGATCCCGCCGGCAAGCGCTCCCAGTCGCGAGTCGGCTACCGGGTCATTCACGGGGGTTATCTGACTGTTGTCAGCCTGGTTTTTATCTTTTCTGGCACTCACGCTCTTCTGTTAAGTCTCTATTCAAAATCGAGGTTGAATGTTCTCTTCAGTTCCCTGAGAGCCGGATTCTTCTCTGCCAGGTGATTGAACTTCTGTTCAGGTGAGTAGAGTATTTCTCCCCTGTCGGTGGCTTCCACGATGGTCTGAAGCCTGATGGAGCCGTTCCGGAGTGCCCGCCGCAGGTGACCCTCAAGTCGCTGTCTGAAATTATCATCAAAACTCTCCTTGAGGGTCAGGTTGTCAAGCTTCAGCAGTATAGTCTTGTCGGCAAGCAGTTCAGGTGTCACTGAAGAGAGTGTCACAGATATCCTTGGGCTCTCCTCCCTTATTTCTTCGGCGAAGCTGGCCCATACCTCATGAAACTCCTCCGTGGTGAACTCGTTGTCAGGGAAGGTCAATATGGTATCTGGCTGTGGTTCACTGACAATGGCATCCCGGGACTTTGCATCTTCAATGATGCTTTTTATGGAAACCTTTTTGGGTTCATCACCGGTCACAGGGGGTTTGGGTCTTTGTGTTGCCGGTGCCGGTGAAAGGGATGCTTCCTGTGATGCCCTGGCTGTTGATGCCTCCTGTGATGTCCGGACTGTTGATGCCCGGGGCCGGGCAACGAAACGCGGCGGAGCCACACTGTAATGCTCTTCCTCGTCTAAACGCCCCGGTTCAGCTTTTTTTTTTATCTCTTCCTTTTCTGTTGCTTCCGAAAGGTTACACATGCGGAGGAGTGCCAGTTCGACGTGCAGGCGCTGGTTCTTGCTTGCCTTGAAGTTGAGCATGCAGTGTGATCCGATGTCGAGAGCCGGGTAGATGAACTGCAGGGAAGCTTTTACAGCCTGTTCGCGGTAGCGCTGCCTGATAGAGGGTGAGGTCTCAAGCAGTTTGACAGTGGCCTCGTCACGGCTTACCAGGAGGTCACGAAGGTGGTTATTCAGTCCTGCCATGAAGTTATAACCGTCGAAGCCCTTTTTGAGGATCTCGTCGTACGTAAGGAGCACCGATGAAACATCGCCCTCCATCGCGGCAGCGGTAATGCGGAAATAGTACTCGTAATCAAGTACGTTCAGGTTGGCGATCACATCGGCATAGGTGATCGTTTTGCCACTGAAGCTCACTATCTGGTCAAAGATTGAGAGTGCATCGCGCATAGCGCCGTCAGCCTTGGTGGCGATGACGTGGAGTGCTTCATGTTCGGCTTCCACCCCTTCTTTTCCTGCTACCCAGCTCAGCCGCTGAACGATGTCATCAACGTTAATACGGTTGAAGTCGAATATCTGGCAGCGCGAAAGTATTGTGGGAATGATCTTGTGCTTTTCGGTGGTTGCGAGGATAAATATGGCATGAGAAGGGGGCTCTTCGAGGGTCTTCAGGAAAGCGTTGAAGGCGGCTGAGGAGAGCATGTGCACCTCGTCAATTATGTATACACTGAACCTTCCTATCTGCGGAGGTATCCGCACCTGGTCAGTCAGGTTCCGGATGTCTTCAACACTGTTGTTCGATGCAGCATCGAGCTCATGTATATTGAAGGATGCCTGTGAATTGAATGACCTGCATGATTCGCACTTGTCGCATGCTTCGCCGTCAGGCCCGGTATCCGGACAGTTTATGGTTTTGGCGAAGATTCTGGCACAGGTTGTTTTTCCAACTCCGCGGGGGCCGCAGAAAAGATATGCCTGGGCCAGAAGGTTATTCCTGATCGCATTACGCAAAGTGGTGGTAATGGTATCCTGCCCTACAACCATATCAAAGGTGGCAGGTCTGTATTTGCGGGCAGAAACAATAAAATTATCCATACCGGGTTTTAACAGTATATGTACATATCCGTCACAAATATAGTCAAATAGTTTTCGGAATATTTTTTTTAAAGATTTATTGTTTTACTTTTGCAACCCAAATTTATTAACACCAATACAAACCAATTAAGAGATGTTGAATCAGTACGAAACCGTTTTCATTGCAACTCCCGTTTTGTCTGAGAATCAGATGAAGGAAGCGGTTCAGAAGTTCAAGAAGATCATCACTGACAATGAAGGTGAGATTGTTCATGAAGAGAACTGGGGTCTGAAGAAACTCGCTTATCCCATTCAGAAAAAATCGACCGGGTTTTATTACCTGATCGAGTTCAGGGGGCCGGGTGAGCTCATTGACAAGCTGGAAGTTCAGTACAGGAGAGATGAAAGGATCATCCGTTTCCTGACATTCCGTATGGATAAGTATGCTATTGAGTATGCTGAGAAAAAGAGAAAGATGAAAGAAACCGAAAAAGTCAGGGAGGAGTAATCATGGCACAAGGCAGTTCAGAAATCAGGTACCTGACACCACCTACAGTAGAGATCAAGAAGAAGAAATACTGCAGGTTCAGGAAGAACAAGATCAAGTACATCGATTACAAGGATCCCGAGTTTCTAAAGAANNGCAATCAAGCGTTCGCGTCATCTTGCCATGCTTCCGTATGTAACTGATCTTTTAAAGTAAGGAGGAAGTGATATGAAGATTATTCTCAGGCAGGATATAGAGAAGCTGGGACAGAAAGACGATGTTGTTACCGTCAAGACCGGCTATGCAAGAAATTACCTTATTCCCAATGGTTTAGCCATTCAGGCAACTGACTCCGCGCTGAAGATTCACAATGAGAATCTGAAACAGAGGGCCCATAAGGAGGAAAAGATCAGGGGTGAAGCTGAAGAGCTTGCAAAGAAGCTTGCTGAAGTGAAGCTTGTGATCGGAGCCAAGGTCAGCTCGGCTGGCAAGATCTTCGGATCAGTCAATAACATTCAGCTGGCAGAAGCCCTTAATGAAAAGGGATACGAGATTGACCGCAGAAACATTCTCCTTGGCGACGATGCCATCAAGGAGGTAGGAAACTACAAGGCGGTTGTCAAACTGCACCGTGATGTAAAGGTTGATCTGGAATTCGAGGTTATTGCCGAATAATTACCACAAACCATATTGATATTCATGCAGCGACGGGTCTGAGACCCGTCGTTACGGAATAATGATCACATATCTGCATGGCAGGATACAAAACTGCCAGGCGGGAAGGTGGCGGCGGGTCTGAGACCCGCCGTTACGGAATCATAAATACATATCTGCCTTATGGGCAGGTGAATAATCTATTCTTTAACCGCCACCGTCTCAATCTCGATAAGGGCGCCCAGCGGCAGACCCTTAACGGCAAATGCTGCCCTGGCAGGCTGGTCAGCAGTGTAGAACTGCGCGTAAACCTCATTCATTGCCTTGAAGTCAGACATGTCTGACAACAGGCAGGTTGACTTGACGACATCATTCATCGTATAGCCCGCTGCTGTCAGTATAGCTCTGATATTTTTCAGTACCTGTCTGGTCTGTTCGGCAATACCCCCCTCTACCAACTTCCCCGTTGCAGGATCAATAGGTACCTGCCCGGAGATATAGAGGGTGCCGCCGGCCTCAACGGCCTGGCTGTAAGGTCCAATTGCACCCGGTGCGCCAGTAGTGCTGATGATTCTTTTCATTCCTGATATCTTTGATTCGTTAGTAGTTTTCATGGTAATCCTTCCTCCTTTCGTACTTGAGATCCTGAAGCATGCTTGCCTTTGCCCTGATAGTGAAGTTCCAGCTCTTCATGTAACCGGTGGGAATCCATGAAAAGCTCATCTCCCAGCAATGGAGATCACGACTGATACCCACTCTCGTCATGGTTATCTCCTTCTGTCTGAAGTCGTATCCGGTATTGTAGGTGAGAGCCATCTTCGGGGTCAGCTTCAGGTCTCCTGACATGGTCATGGCCTGGGATATATTGGTACGCAGTCCGGGTTTGCTGTAGCTGAAGTTATATGCCATTCTGAGCGACCACGGCACGTCGAACCTGACATATCCGAACTCATCAAGGTTTCTGTTGGAGAGAGGGAGATTATCCGGTGCTGCTCCGCCCTGTGCTCCTGGTCCGCCCGGTTGACGGCCCGTGGACATCTGTCCGCCCTGCCCCCCGGATTGTTGCTTTTTGTTTTTGTTCCCCAGCAACTGCCCCAGGTCAAGGTCAAAACTCATATTAAAGCCCGTCATCCTGGCAAGGCCGAGCCCCTGTCTGATGGCAAGCTCGTTAACAGCGCCCCCCGTGGCGTTCATTCCATAGATCGAAAAACTGCTGCTTGCCTGTATATTTATGTTCTGTGCCAGGGTAGTCCGGAAAGAGATATTGACAGGCGACCAGTTCAGGGAGTCGGAAAACAGATTGTAAGAGGTATTAAGCGACAGATTATCAATTAATTTAATCTTTCTGGGCTTACCGGTGGTGTCATTCCTGGAATAGACCTTGGCTTCTACTATATTTGAAAGGCTGAAGGCGACTGATCCTGACCTGTTACCTGTTGACGGGGTCCCGAAGACGCTTCCTTCATAGATGGAATAGGTTCGCATCCTGCCAACAGTATCGTACTGAACTGTCCTGTACATGTCACTCGAAAGCTTATCCGCCTCAGGCGAGTAGGAAAAGCTGACGGAGGGTTTCATTACATGCCGTATTGCCTCAATCCCTGATCCCTTTTTTGTGAACGCAAAAGTTCCATAGATGGAAGGGTTGAATGATGCGCTCACGGTTGGTACAAGTGCATGGCCATAGGTCACTCCCCTGACGGTGTCATTCACCACCGAGGGGACAACCATGTTCCTTCTTTCATCATAGTAGTCAGGGTCCCATCTCTTGTGTATCTGCTGTGTGTAAAGCACTCCGGTATAGCGGAGAGAGGGCGAGATTGAGAAGTTATTGAAAGGTCTGAACTGGAGGCTCAGGGGTATTTCATGCTTGAACCCGTTCTGCATACTCTTCCAGACAGCACTGGTAAAAAGAAGACTGTCATAGGTGTTGATCTTGTTCTCAAAAGAGGCCGTGTACTGGGTTGTGATATCATGATACCACTTGCTCTTCCCCACCAGCTTTTTAGGCTTGAAGGGGTAGATGCGCGAGACGTTCAGGCTTCCCCTTGGCAGGTTGAGCATCATTGTCTTGTTCTGCACGTTCTGCGACTGGTTGATGCTTGTGGAAAAGCTTACAGGTGCTCCTGACCATGTTTTTGAATAGCTGATGCTCGACTGTCTGGTAGTGGTAACGTGGTCTGCCACTTCGTAGCTGTTGTTCTTGTCATAGCCGCTGGAGCTCATATTCACGCTGGCGGAGAACCGCGAGCCGGGATTGGCCTTTGCATCCTGCGAATGCGACCAGCTGATGCGGTAATTGGTATTCTTCCCGTAATCGGGCAGTCCCTTGTAGCTGGTAACGTTGTTGGCGTAACTGAAACTGAATGATCCCGAAAAGCGGTACCGAAGCCGGTATGAGGTGGCTGCATCGGCAAGCCATGTGCCGTTTGTGTAAAGAGTACCCGTCAGTTTCAGGTCAAAGTAGTCGCTTAACGCGAAATAGTACCCCCCGTTGGAAAGGAAATACCCCCTCCGTGCTTCCTGGCCGTATTTGGGCATGACAATTCCGGATGCCCTCTTCTGCTGTACCGGGAAGAATCCGAAAGGCAAGACTAGAGGAAGGGGAATATCGGCAACAACCATATATGCAGGTCCTGACACGATTTTCTCTCCCGGGTAAACCTTGGCTCTCGGGAGCGAGAGATAGAAATGAGGCTCATCAGCGTCACAGGTGGTGAACTTGCTGCGGTTGACATGAAGCGTCCCGTCATCGTGCCTCTTTGTTGTCAGGCTCTGAAGGAAGCCTCCCTCCTGCTCGGTGGTGACATTACGGATCACCCCCTTTTTCGATTTGAAGTTATAGTTAAGCTCTTCCGATTCGAACTCCTCCGAGCCATCCTTGTAGACGGGCAGGCCTACAGCCTTGCCGGTGGAATCCCTTCTGAAGGTGGCGAATACCGATCCTGTCTCCATGTCCAGCACAATGGAGTCAGCTGTGAGCTGTATGGTTCCGTATGTGACTCTGGCATTCTCCACAAGGCTGACTTTCTTCGACCTCATGTCAGTCTTCATGTAACCATCAGAATTATAGACAATTGGCTCATCAACAGCATCTGAAGAAATAATCAGGCCTGTTTTGGTCAGCGAGGTATCAGTGATTGTTCCGGATGTACCGGGAAAGAGTGTGTCATTGACAAATGCAGGAGAAAGATCCTCTTCATTCAGCCCGGTCACAACGGTATCCGGAAGGGTCTTCGGCAGGGTGCCGGAATCACTCTTCACTGAAGTATCCGGGAGGGTCTTCGGCAGGGTACCGGAATCACTCTTCACTAAAGTATCAGGAAGGCTCTTCAGTATGGTGCCGGAATCACTCCTCACAACGGTATCCGGAAGGGTCTTCGGCAGGGCGCCGGAATCACTCTTCACTAAAGTATCAGGGAGGGTCTTCGACAGGGCGCCGGAATCACTCTTCACNNNNCCGGTTGTGACACTCCGCCCCGGCTCCTGGGCAAGCAATGTGGCCTGTAAAAGAAGCGGCATGAAAATTGTCACAAACACTCTTTGTGGAAAAGAATGCGAGTTAAATGCTATTTTTGCGTCATTAATGAGCATCTCTGAAGAGCCAGCGACAAAACTAATTAAAATTCGCAAAGCAGTAATGCGGCAAACTACCAAAATAAGAGGGTTAAGAGTTATTCCGGCGTATACCCTGTTTGTAGCAGCAATTAGTATGCCGGTTATTGTTATGTCACAGTCGCTCCCGGCTGAAGATGAGTGGGTAGTGGTCATTGATGCCGGTCACGGAGGGAGAGACCCCGGAGCTGTCGTAGGGAAGACAAAGGAGAAGAACATCAACCTCTCTGTAGCGCTCAAGACAGGCAGGTATATTAGTAAAAACATTAAGGATGTGAAGGTCATCTACACTCGTGAAGACGATACTTTCCTCGGGCTTGACGAGAGGGCTGAGGTGGCAAACAGGAACAAGGCAAACCTGTTTATCTCAATCCATTCAAATGCCATGACTGACAAGAGGTTCAGCGGGGCGGAAACCTATGTCCTGGGTCATACGATGGATGAGGCTAACCTGCAGGTTGCGATGAAGGAAAACTCAGTCATCACCTTTGAAAAGGACTACGAAACGAAGTACAAAGGTTTCGATCCCAACTCGGTGGAGTCATACATCATTTTCTCACTCATGCAGAACACCTACCTCAGGCAGAGCACCGAATTCGCCACATTGATACAAAACCAGTTCAGGGAGAGGGTTGGCAGGAAGGACAGGGGTGTCAGGCAGGCAGGGTTCCAGGTACTCTGGATGACGACAATGCCTTCAGTGCTGGTGGAACTGGGTTTCATAACCAATGCCGAGGAAGAGAAGTTCCTCATATCAGAGCAGGGACAGGATTATCTTGCCTCTGCAATTTTCAGGGCATTCCGTGACTACAAACAAACCATTGACAGCAGGTCAGGAGTAAGAAACGGCAAAGTGATTGCACAGGCAGCAACCCCGGCAGCGGGTACTGATGACTCCACGGCTGGCAGAGACACACAGTTGCCATCAGGGCAGCAGGAGGCCAAACCTGCGGTACCAGCTGCAGGGAATGAAAGCAAAACCGCGGATCAGCCGGCCAGGAGTGAGATTGTTCCTTCGGAAACAGCTGTGAAGAGCAACAGCGGGCAGACGGAAACAGCTGTGAAGAGTGACAGCGGGCAGGCAGAAAAGACAGTCAAGAGCGAAAGCGGTACGGCAGCGGCAAACCCCGGCCAGGCCACTCCTGCCCCGGCAGACAATATTTATTTTATGGTGCAGGTAGCCGCGATGCCAAAAAACAGAGAGCTGACACAGAGCCAGTTAAAGGGGCTTGAACCGATAAGCAGGATAGAAGATGGCGAAAGGATTAAATATGCATCAGGAAAATTCGTTTTATATGATGATGCACTGAAGCACAGACGCACGCTGACGGGTAGATACCCCGACGCATTCGTCATTGCTGTCAGGAGCGGAAAGATTATGCCCCTGAAGGAGGCGATAGAACAACAAAAGAGATAAAAGCAACCCTATGAAGATATCCCACGAAGTAAAGGTCGGTTTCGTAGCACTGATCACCATTATCGCATTCATCCTGATGTACGAGTTTCTCAAGGGCACTGCCCTCTTCACAAAAACCGACACTTATCATATTGTTTATGACAACATTGCCGGACTCACAGAGTCAAACCCGGTAGAGATCAACGGTTACCAGGCGGGTATCGTACAGGATGTACAACTGATCAATGACGGGTCAGGGCGAATACTGGTATCACTTTCTGTTGACAAGCACTTTAACATACCCAGGGACTCGAAGGCTGAGATAACCGCGGCTTCCCTCATTGCCGGCATGAAGATAATCCTCCGCATGGGAGAAAGCAGCGAAATGTGCCATAACCATGACACAATCTCAGGGTATGTGGCCACATCAATTATTGACAGGCTGGGTGAGACCATCAGCCCGCTGGAAGGCCACATCACAAGTATAATCACCAGGCTAGACTCGTTGGTGTCAGCCCTCAACACTCTCTTCACGCCTGAAATGACCGGTGATATCCGTTCCACTGTGGCAAACATGAGTGATGTTACCGCTGATCTGAAGCAGATATCTGACAACAGGAAAGATGAGCTCATGGCTGCAATCAGTGAAATACAGACCTTCACCGCGATGCTTTCATCCAATAGTTCAACAATTGATTCCACCCTTAAGAGTATAAGCGGTATCTCCGAAACCATCACCAGGGCTGACCTGGAGACCTCTCTTGCCTCCCTCCGTTCATCGCTGAACGGACTTGATACAATCGTAACCGGAATCAGCCGGGGAGAAGGTTCGGCAGGGAAGCTTGTCACAAGTGACACTCTCTACACAAACCTGAGCAATTCACTCAGAAGTCTTGACCTTTTACTCCGTGACCTGAAGGAAAATCCAAAGAAATATGTCCATTTTTCCCTTTTTGGCAGAAAAACGGAATGATTTGTTTAAATAATATTAATCAATACAATATCACCGCCTTGCAGGCCAAATGATTGGAATTTGACCTGACAGGGCATTTCAGGATAAGAATATCTTCAATTTGTAAAAGACTGAGCGACATCTCGTTCATACTAATATATTGATAATGTGAAAATTAGACATTTTGACCAATGTTTGTCATTTTAAGGGATTGAGGTTCATTACAGTATAGAATAAATGGCAAAGTCAAGAGCAAAAAAATTTTTTTTTTACCTTTTTTTTGCAAATATTGTGACGGGTTTCAGCACCAGAAAAAAGCTACTTTTTTTTAATTTCTAACTGAATGAACAAATCACACGATGAGGTTTGGAATAATTGTCTCGAGATAATCCGAGACATTATACCTTCGGCCAGTTTTAAAACCTGGTTCGAGCCTATTGTTCCGCTCAGGCTCGAGAAAAGCATTCTTACAATACAGGTGCCAAGCCCTTTCTTTTACGAATATCTTGAAGAGCAGTACATAGACATCCTCCGCAAGACCCTGAGGCGTGAGATTGGCAATGATGCCAAGCTGGAGTACAACATTATCATGGAAAATTCCGGATACGCCAATGGCAAGCCTTACACGGTAAGGTATCCGTCAAGGAACAAGACTGATCTCAGGAACAAACCGATGCAGGTTCCCTTTAAGGTCACCCAGCCTGCAATAAAGAATCCGTTTATCATACCGGGAATCAAGAAGCTTCATCTTGACCCAAGGCTTAATCCCGACTACTCCTTCAACAACTTTGTAGAGGGTGAATGCAACCGTCTGGCCCGTTCAGCAGGCATAGCCGTAGGAAACAATCCGGGGGGCACCGCCTTCAATCCGCTCATGGTCTACGGTGATTCCGGGCTCGGCAAGACTCACCTGGTACAGGCCATAGGCATCCTGGTTAAGGAGAAGTATCCTGACAAGACCGTTCTGTATGTAAATGCCAATAAATTCCAGACCCAGTTTGTAGAGTCAATAAGGAACAACAACAAGAATGACTTTCTCCATTTTTACCAGATGATTGACGTTCTGATTATTGATGACGTCCATGAGTTTGCAGGCAAGGAGAAGACACAGGACACTTTCTTCCACATATTCAACCACCTCCATCAGTCGGGTAAGCAGCTGATACTGACCTGTGACAAGCCGCCGGTAGAGCTTCAGGGTATGGAGCAGCGACTTCTCTCGCGTTTTAAGTGGGGGCTGCTGGCCGATCTCCAGAAGCCTGATTTTGAGACCAGGCTGGCGATCTTGAGGAAGAAGGCATACAATGACGGCATTGAGCTGCCGGATGATATTTTCGAGTTCCTTGCAGATAATATTTCATCGAATATACGGGAGCTTGAGTCAGGTCTTATCTCTCTCTATGCACAGTCAACCCTCAACCGCAAGGAGGTAACACTCGAGCTTGCGCGCCAGATGGTTGACAGGCTTGTGAACACCCAGCGCAGGGAGATCACGATTGATTACATCCAGAAGGTTGTCTGTGAGTATTACAAGATTCCTGTTGACCTGATACAGGGCAAGACCCGCAAGAGGGAGATTGTCCAGGCCAGGCAGGTATCAATGTATTTCTCCAAGAACCTGACCAAGGCATCGCTTGCCAGTATTGGTTCCTGTATCGGAGGGAAGGATCACGCAACGGTGCTTCATGCCTGCAAGACCGTGAACAACCTCATTGACACCGACCGTCATTTCCGCAACCAGATAAGGGAAATAGAGAAAAAGCTTAAGGTATGAAATCAGACATTAACAGACTGAAGGAAGAGTTTTTCAGGTTATACGGGGACAGGGACAAAGATCCTGTCCTTTTTTATTCACCCGGCAGGGTCAACCTCATCGGCGAACACACTGACTATAACGGCGGATATGTATTCCCGTGTGCACTTGATTTCGGAACTACCCTCCTTGTGCGCTCCGGCAGCGGAGAGGAGATAAGAATGAACAGCCTCAACTTCCCGGGAGAGGTGGTGATACCATTGGCTCTCAATTATTTGCCTATCCCAAAGAGCTGGACCAACTACCCCGTCGGGGTCATTAATGAATTTGCCCGCAAGGGCATCGGGGCTCCGGCAATGGAGATGCTCTTCACCGGAGACATACCCAACGGTGCGGGACTCTCCTCCTCTGCCTCAATTGAGATGGTGACGGCGGTTGCCATGAATGAGCTCACCGGCGCCGGACTGGAGATGATGGAGATGGTGAAAATGAGCCAGAAGGCCGAAAACGGATTCGTGGGGATGAACTGTGGCATCATGGACCAGTTTGCGGTGGGTTTCGGCAGGGCCAACCATGCAATCAATCTTAACTGTGACACTCTGGAGTACCGGTATGCACCTGTCAACCTGGGTGACAGGAGGCTTGTCATCACGAACACCAACAAACGGAGGGGACTGACTGATTCCAAGTACAACGAACGACGTGCCGAATGCGAAAAGGCTGTGACACTTATCTCAGCACACAGGCCTGTGCGCAACCTGAGTGAGCTGAATGTCAGCGACCTGTGGATGCTTGACAGTTATATTCCAGACCCCGTAGTCAGAAAAAGGGCAAAACATGTAATTACTGAAAACGGGAGAACACTGGATGCAATAAAGGCCCTGGAGAACAATGACATTGAGCTTTTCGGGAGACTGATGAACGAGTCGCATGACTCACTCTGCCATGATTATGAAGTGACCGGTGCCGAGCTTGACGCCCTCGTTTACGAAGGAAGGAAGCTCCCGGGCGTGACGGGCACCAGGATGACCGGAGCGGGATTTGGCGGATGCACGGTGTCAATTGTTGAGTCGGAACACGTTGACGAATTCATCAGCAGGCTTGGTAAGGTTTACACCGAAAAGACCGGCCTCACCGCAGATTTTTACCTGCCGGGGATTGGTGACGGGGCACGCATGCTGCAGGCTGCAGACAATCGGTAGCAGGCAACTGCTAAATTACTGTTAATCAAGCATTTATAATCTGTATTGTCAATCCTTGAAAAAAACAGCTTTTTTTGACCACCTTACCTCAGTACTCTTGCCGGAGAGAGATAACGCACACACCTGAACGAGACTTGCAATACTGTAAAAGCCGGCGTTTGCCCCTGGTCAGAGATCACGCACGCACCGGAACCCGACGGTAGCGCTTCGGTCATAACCGGGTGAGACGAGGAGTTGCATCTGGGTAGTTGTCAGCGGCTGCGGTCCGCCCTTTATATACCACCAGCTTGATTCGGGTCTGAACCAGCTTCCTCCCCTGATGACATTGTAGTAATAGGCTCCGATGCACCAGACCTCATCTGTCATCTGCCATATGTTGCCGACCAGATCAGCCACTCCGTAAGGGCTCTCCCCTTTCGGGAAGGCATCAACCGGGGTAGGCCTGCCAAAACCGTTATTGCATTTGGTGGCATGAAACTCGTCTCCCCACGGCCACTCCCGGCCGTCGGTGCCCTGTGCCGCAAGCTGCCACTCTGCTTCTGACGGCAGGCGCTTCCCGGCCCAGCGGGCATAAGCCCTGGCATCCTCAAGACTAATCCAGACGACAGGATACCGTTCCTGGCCGCTGACGGGGAGTCCCCTCTCCCAATGTCTCAGGTAATTGGCAGTATCGTCAGGAATGTACCTCGTTGATCTGATAAACTGCAGGTACTCCTCGTTCGTCACGGGGAACCTGTCAATCAGGAAACTGTCAATAGCGGCGCTTATCTCCTTCCTCGTTCCGGGATAGGGGACAAACTCATCTACAGCCTTCAGCTTGTATCGTATTGTGGCGGCGGGGACGAGCACCATCCCTTCCGGTATCTCAGATGCGGGCAGGGTGCGTTCAGTTGCCGAGACAAGCCATGGTCTGCCCTGCTCAGGCCTTATCACCCTCTCATCAAGCAGTATACCATCACTGTCAGTCAGTTCTATCACTATCTTTTCGCCCGCTATTCCCAGCAGGGCATCGGCATAGATCATGGTATCAGCCGGAGCGGTTATCCGCATGGGCTTGTTTGTATAACCCGGATCTCCCCTGCTTACCAGCAGCATGCCGCTGACATCAGAGGCAATCCGTATTTTGCTGCCGCGAAACTCGGCAATGATCAGTTTTGGCAGTAACGCCACACAGTCAATGGAGCTCTCGCGCCTCGTTCCGTTGAATGCCTGGCTCCACCCGGGAAGGTCAACCGGGGCAGTAAGAGTGTTGTTGATTACCGCGGGGGTGAGCTCCTCATGCCGGAAGAGTGATACCAGGTGTTTGCCGGTGGTATCGCCGGGGCTGAACAGGGAGCCCTTGTATCCGCGATGATCCATGTTCAGGATAGTAAACACCTGCTTTTCACCGGCATTCCAGCTGTTGACATAAACCCTGTCGGCATCGCTGCCTATCAATGGTGTCCAGTTACCGCCGGCAAAGGCGTCGCTGTTTCTCCTGAGCATATATGTTGTCTGAGCCAGGTAATTCAGGTCTTTTCTAAACTCATCACCCCTGCCGCCTGGTCTGAACATGTTCAGTTCAGTACCATATCCGTTGAAGAATGCAACCGAAATCTCGCGGTGAAGCACATCCTCACCAACGTCTGCCACACGGAAGATGGCAAAGTCGGGTCTGATCACCTTGTTAAGGTTCAGTTCAGGACTGAGCCAGAGGGCATTATGCACTCTTGCAGCCACGATGCCCGGCATGTCCCTGACCACCGGCATTCCCTCGGAGTACATCACCACGCCACTGCGAACGGTATCGGCAGCCTGCTGCAGTTCAGGCGAAGAGCTGCCTTCGGTATCAAGCACCACGCCATCTGCCTCTGTTTCTGCGATTATCTGTGCCATATTGCTGAGGTGGTCCTCCCCTCGGGTGCTTTTATCCCACGGATTGTATGCGATGAAGAAGCGGCATCCCTGTGACCTTGCCTCCCTGCTGAGGCGCCTGAGAGCGGCTGTTCCTCCCGGCAGGTCACGGTAGAGGTCCCACTGGTTCCTGTCGTCAAGCCCCAGGCGCGGCCATGTAGGCCATATACCGTAAACATCGAGGTGGCCGAACAGCCTGTTGTATTCAGCCAGGTAGCCTTCAAACGCTTCTTTGCCGGTGAAGCGGTCACGCAGCTCCCTGTCCCATGCCATCTGGAGAATCATCAGGTAGCTGGTGCGTATCCATTTCAGGTCCTCTCTGTTGTACATGACTTCATCAAAAGTCTCCAGATCATGCAGCCACCGTCCGGCGAACATGAGTCTGAGTCCCTCCTGCCATTCACCCCTGTACAGATCTGCATGGATGTGGTAGGTCACTGATGCTCCCGGAGGAAGTATGGTCTCATATCGTCTGGTGATTCCTCTGTCGGAACTAATCCGCCTTGCAATGGAAGCCACCGAGAGTCCCGGTGCTGCATCGAAGGTGCTGAAGCCCATCTCCCATGCGTTGTCAGGGAGTATTACCCTGACGGGGCTCTTGCCGGGCAGGAAGAGGTTTGCCCTTGCCAGGTCACGAGGTCCGGCTCCCGTGATAAATGCAGTGTTTTCCTTTTCGCCGAATGGCACCACGTTGGTTACGGTGATGGTATCATTCCAGATATTGCGCAGCACCAGCTCTGCCATGAATCCCGGATGCGATCCGCCCCGCGGACCATAGCCGGCTTCTGCACCTCCCGGATAAACCATCAGGAAACGGTTTGCGACGAGGCCGGCAGGTACATCGTCTGATTCAAAATATGCATCGTCAAGCCTGAAGCTGAAGAGCGGACGGGGAACGGCAAGCTTTACCACGGAGCTGTCGTCAAGCATGAGCGAGACGGCACTGGCTCCATTATCATGTATAATTCCCATATTAATAAGCGACTGCCCGTTAAGCGAAAGGCAGGCAATTAAAAAAAAGAGGGAAAACCGAAACCTAAAGCTGCACATAGGAGTTTAAACTGATATAATTTGCTTCCTGATGAAATGGGAATGCAATTTATGAGTTTGTATCTGAAAATAAAAGCGAAGATACAGTAAGTGAATTATTTTAGAGATAATATTTACCCATAAAAGCACGTTACACGTTTATACCTGCTTTCAGGAATTAGTTCAGCGCAATCTGATGAAAAAGGTTAACAGCAAAGCCATCACTCTCATTATTCTGATACTATCAGCAATCTTGCTGATGCCTGGCTGTGCAACCTCGAAGAAGAACTCATACAAGGCTGCACGCAAGGGCTCATACATTGACACCACACAACTTGGGCGAAACAAATATTTCTTCTCGAAGAAGTACCAGAAAAAGCTTTACAGATACAAAAAGAAAAAATAGGCTTACAGAGTCAGGAATATCGCCTCCGGTCTGCCCAGACCGGGATGCCCGTGGCAGCAGGATGAATTTCCATCTTCACATTTTACCTCAAGTTGCTCAAGGATGAGGCATAAGCTGTGTAAATTCAGGAGTTTCAATCTTCACAATTCACCTCAAGGCCGTCCCAGGCCAGTGTCACGTTGACCGGAAGTTCCCTGTTCACCTCGGCATGCCTGCCCATCTGGTGTCCTATATGCGTAATATATGCTTTCCGGGGTGATACTTCCCGCACCAGGTCGAGGGCTTCGCCAAGGCTGAAGTGAGAGACATGCTTCTCTTTTCTGAGAGCATTGATAACCAGATATTTGACACCTGTCAGCTGTTCCTTTGTCTCTTCGGGGATATAGTTGGCATCAGTAATGTATGCCATGTTACCGATCCTGAAACCAAGTATTGGCAGGTGGTAGTGAAATATCCGGAGCGGAGTAAAGGTATCTCCCTTTATTGTCAGATTGTAGTTACCGATATTGTGGAGTTCCATTTTAGGAACGCCAGGGTAATGGTTTTCAGAAAAGACATAGGCGTATTCTTTTCTGACTGCTGCCTGTACTCTCTCCTCAGCATAGATATCAATGGCTGCCTTGCTTTTATGGTTGAAAGCCCGGAGGTCATCCATCCCGGCGATATGATCCTTGTGTTCATGTGTAAGAAGGATGGCGTCAAGCTTTTTCACCCGGGCGTTAAGCATCTGCTGCCTGAAGTCAGGACCGGCGTCAATGACGAAAGTATTCAGGGCAGTCTCCAGGAGCAGGGAAGCTCTCAGTCTT
>MTKX01000066.1_pt23 | contig 38064 bp, 28 predicted proteins | sample 1042771 | NCBI WGS metagenome assembly MTKX01 (sample SAMN06212183, study PRJNA360534) | anaerobic digester metagenome | biome: Wastewater treatment plant; material: sludge; isolation source: anaerobic digester fed with sludge from wastewater treatment plant | place: Denmark: WWTP Randers ...
TGAGGATCTCGACGCTGGGAGCCTATATCGTCATGGTGGGGGTCAACGCCCTGGCCGTAGGACTTCCGATCGCCGGGAGGCGGACCGGGGACATATCGGACAGTTACCCGAATCTCTTCGCGCCGGCCGGATACGCCTTTTCCATCTGGGGTGTGATCTACATCCTTTTGGGGATCTATGCCGTCTATCAGCTGGGACAGGGCAGGAACGAGATCGTGGCCCGGGTCAACCGCCTGTTCATCGTCAACGCCCTGCTCAACGCCGCTTGGATATTCGCCTGGCACTACGATGTCATCTGGCTCTCGGTCGTCATCATGGCCGGACTGATCATCACCCTGATCAAGATCGCCGATATCTTCCGCGATCGCCCGATAGCTCCGAGAGAGACCTGGCTCGTGCGCTGGCCTTTCGGCGTCTATTTCGGCTGGATCACGGTGGCGACCATCGCCAACATGACCGTCTTTCTGGTCGGCATCGGCTGGAACAGGTTCGGCCTTTCCGAGGTCTTCTGGACGATCGTCCTCCTCTTGGCCGGGGCGCTCATGGGCTCGTGGAGGTTGCTCCGCGACCGCGTCATCCCGTATGGGCTGGTGCTCGTCTGGGCATACGGCGCCATTCTTTCCAAGCATCTTTCCGCGGGCGGTTTCGACGGAAGATATCCGGCCGTTATCGGCACGGTGGCCCTGTGCCTCCTGGTCTTCGCGGGAACAATGGCCTTCATCGTTGTCAAGAAAAAGGGATGAGGGATCTATCCATAGGCTCCCTTAGCGTGAACGGGCGCTGACGGGTTTCGCGTCCGGCCTTCCCGTCGGTCCCTGAGTCGTCAAGGCACGGTCTTGGGACCCGTCGCCCCTCCTGGGCGTGCGGGCCGATCCGATATCCGCCGGGATCGGCGGCGGCCGGGGAGGGATCCGAGCGCGCTCACAGCCCTTTTTTCGTCGCGAACAGGATCCGCCATTCGACGGGATCGACGGCGTCGGGAAGGAGCCAGCCGGACGACACGGGTTCGAGCGGGACGAGCGCGCGCATCGAAGGGTCGATGGCCTGCGGGCGTCCGGCGACGTCGAGCAAAGGCCGCCCGGACCGGTCGACGAGGACCGCCCAGGGAGCCTCGACATCGCCGGCCGTGGCCGGAAAGCCCAGGCAAAGCGGGCCGTCGAAGACGCCCACCCCGAGCGGACCCTCCGGAGGCCAAGGCTCCAGGCGCAAGCCGGCCTTGAAGTCGATGTCGACGTCGGTCCTCCCGGCCCACGTCCGGGAGATGAGGACGCGCCGGCCGGTCGCGGGCTTCGTGACCCGCTCGCCTCCGCACCAGACCTCCGCGGCCTCCGCCCAGGCCGGGACCCGCAGCGCGAGGGTGAAGTCGCGCGGTTCGGGGCATTCGATCCGAAGCCGGACCTCGCTCATCCTCGGGAAGTCGCTTCGGACGACCAGGCGGGCGCCCTGTTCCGGCAGCGCGACGTCGGCCTCGGCGTAGAGGTTGAGGAAGACCGTTCCGTCCCTCGCGGTCACGGCGTAGCGGCCGGCTTCGCCGAGGGCCCACATCCCCCAGAGGGAGCAGCAGCCGGGATTCTCGCTGCCGAAACGGCCGTCCCAACCCTGCCACCGCTTGCCCCCGACGACCGTTTGGCCGAACGACAGGTGACCGAAGCCGCCGGTGTGGAACTGGTTGAAGAAGAGATGATTGACCAGGGTGCGCTCGGCGTCGTCGACGTAGCGCGCCTGGCACGTCGCCCCGGCCATCATCATGTTGACGACGACCCAATCGGCCAGGCCGCAGCCCTCGTCCTGCTCCGAGACCGGCATCGCTTCCGGCAATCCGCCGGTCACGGACCGGCTGGCGCGGCACCAGGCCAGATAGTCCTCGACCCGGTCGAGGTATTCGGAACGGCCCGTCGCCCCGGCCAGGTCGACGAGGCCGCGCATCAGCGACAGCGAGTGATGGGTGTGGGGCGTGCGGCCGGCGTGGGCGGCCAGGCGCTCGGCCGCGTCGAGGGCCCAGCGGTCGCCGGCCCGGAGGTAGAGTGCGACAAGCCCGTCGAGGCAGTGGCCGTAGAACTCGTGGAGGAGCCCGTCGCGCCGCGTCTCCCAGTCCGGAGCGATGCGCTCGAAGAAGCGGCCCAGCCGGCGCGCGGAGTCAAGGAAGCGGGCGTCCCCGGTGTCCGCATAAGCGTCCATCAGGCCCCGCAGGGCGAAGGCGTTTCCGGAGAGGAGACGGACGTCCGCCGCCGAAGCCGCGGGACCGAAGTGCCCGGCCTCGGTCTGGTACGGGAGCACGGCCTCGAGCAGGACTCGGGGCGGCCAGGCCTCGCCCGTCCAGCCGTAGCCCCTGGCGACCCGGCCGACCGAGAGCCAGCGGCCGAGCTGGTCACCGGGCCAGTCCCACCACAGCGAGCCGGGCCGGCCGGCCGTGGCGGCGACGAAGCTGTCGAGCGTGTAAAGATCGGTCCGGGTCAGGATATGGGCGGTTGCGGCGGCGAAGCGCGTCCCGTAATCGCCCGAGAACCGGATCGCGCCGAAGGGAAGAGGACGCTGGGCCGACGGCAGCGACGGGGGAGGCGCGGCCGCCGGCCCCCGCCCCGCCTCCGGCCCGCGACCGTCGCGGCATCCCGGCAGGAGGACGAAACCCGCGAACGACAAAAGAAGAAAGGCGAACGTCGCGCGCGAACCCCTCATGACGGGATCTCCTTCGGCGGGACCGGGATCGCCCAAGTATAAGGCGCGGGCAGGGCCGGTTCAAGAGGGGCCGTCCGGCCAGCCGGTCGCCGACAGCCTTGCCGGCGCGATCTCGGGATATTGACATCCGCGCGGGGCCGGAATATCTTCATTTTTGCAGGGGGGGAGGGATGATCCTGGGTCGGCGGCCGGCGATTGGACGCCGAGCGCAAAAAGGGATCCCTATCGCAAAATGAGGAAGGTCATGAAGCAGGAAATCATCATCCACAACTCGATCAGTATCGACGGCTCCCTGACCGGTTTCATGCCCGACATGGAATTGCATTATAAGATCGCCGGCGACTATCACCCCCAGGCCCACCTGATAGGAGCCGATACCGTGATCACGGGCCAGGAGATGTTCGGCCAGGGAATACCTGAAGAAATGCCTTCCGATCTTGAACGACCCCAAAGACCTGAAGATCGGCCTTACTGGATCATCGTCGATTCCCGCGGCCGGCTCGAAGGTTCCCTCCATACCTGCCGCAGATTCGAATACTGCCGGGATGTGATCATACTCATTTCGGAAAGAACATCCCCGCAATATATCGAACATCTGAAGGAAAGGAATTACAGGTTCATCATCGCGGGTCATGATAAGGTCGATATCGTCGAAGCTCTGGTCCGGCTGAATTCCGAATCGGGTATCTCGAAGATCCTGACGGATACCGGACGGATCCTCGGCAACCATCTCATGAACCTCGGTATCGTCAGTGAGCTGAGCCTTCTTATCCACCCTGTGATCATCGGAGAAAAATATTACCCGATGTTCTCGGCGGTGCAAGGGGACAGGACTTTCCGGCTTGTCAGATCGGAACAGTTCGAAAACGGTTGTCTATGGGCGGTCTATAAGAAAGGGCAGGACTGAGATCCCCTCGATTTTCCCCGCCCGCGGTTCCGGCGAAACACACGCAGATCGCCAGAGGAGCCTCTCCTCGGCCAGGGCCCGAAGCGGCCTGAGATCCGGCGGCGAGACGACCGGCACCCTGGACCAGATGACGGGCTCAGGCTAGGCTATTCGTAGTGCGCGTCCTGACGCGCTTACGGGTCGTCTGGGAATAGGCGCGGCGGCCGGGCGGCCGGCCGTCACCACGAGACGCGGGCGTAGAAGAGCTTCTTCATCCCTTCCGTCGCGGCGACATAGAGCGCCGTGATCCCGAGGAGCGCCAGCATCATCCAGGCGGGGAGGGGCGTGAAGCCGAGAAGGGGACTGAACGGCAGGTAGGGCACCGTAAGCGTCAAGAGCCCCACCGCCAGCGTCGTCCCCCAGAGCATCGTCCCCGGCCGGCTGCGGAAGAACGGCCGGTGCGTCCGGACGACCAATGCGATCACGAGCTCGGTCAGCAGCGACTCGATGAACCAGCCGGTGCGGAACTCCGCCGGCGCGGCCCGGACGACGAAGAAGAGCAGACCGAACGTCAGGAAGTCGAAGACCGAGCTGGTCAGGCCGAAGGCGACCATGAAGTCGCGGATGAAGCGGATGCTCCAGCGGCGCGGCCGCAGGACCAGGTCCTCGTCCACCCGGTCGCTGGCGATGCCGAAGGCCGGGAAGTCGGAGAGGAAGTTGTTCAGCAGGATCTGCTTCGCGAGCAGGGGCAGGAAGGGCAGGAAAAGCGAGGCCCCGGCCATGCTGAACATGTTGCCGAAATTCGCGCTCGTCGTCGTGAAGACGTACTTGATCGTGTTGGCGAAGGTCCGGCGGCCCTCCTCGATGCCCGCGCGCAGGACGTCCAGGTCGCGCCGCAGCAGGACGAAGTCGGCCGCTTCCTTGGCCACGTCCACGGCCTGGTCGACCGAGATGCCGATGTCCGCGTCGTGAAGGGAAGGGGCATCGTTGATGCCGTCGCCCAGGTAGCCGACGACGTGCCCCATCTTCTGCAGGGCCAGGATGATGCGCTCCTTCTGGTTCGGATCGACCTCGACGAAGAGGGACGTGCGTTCGGCGATGTTCCAAAGGGCCTCGTCGCGCAGCCCGTCCATTTCGGCGGCGGTCAGGATGCCGCGGACCTGCAGGCCGACCGTCTCGGCCACCTGCTCGGCCACCAGCCGGTTGTCGCCCGTGATGATCTTGACCTCGACGCCCAGGCGGGCGAGAGCGGCCAGCGTCTCGCGAACGTCCGCCTTGGGCGAATCGCGGAACAGGAGGAAGCCCAGGAAGGTCATGCCGGTCTCGTCGGCCTCGGCCGAATAGGCCTCCTGGCGCGCGACGTCCTTGACGGCCACGCCCAGGACGCGCGTCCCCTGGCGGCTCCATTCGGCGAAGCGGCGGTCGATCTCGGCCCGCCGCGCTTCGTCGAGCGGAGCGTCCTCGCCGCGGTCCCGGACGCGCGCGCAGACGTCCAGGACATGGCCCAGGGCCCCCTTGGTGATCAGCAGGGGCCGGACTTCGGCGCCTGGGTCCGCGTCGACGACGACGCTCAGCCGCTTGCGGGCGAAGTCGTAGGGGATCTCCTCGAGCTTGTCCATGCCCGAGGTGTCGGGGTGGGGCTGGGCCAGGATGGCCTCGTCGAGCGGGTTCGCCAGGCCGGTCTGGAAGGCGGCGTTGAGATAGGCGTAGCGGATGGCGTCGTCCAGGGGCTGGCCGTGGATGTCGAGGGCGCCGTCGAGCTGCACCACTCCCTCGGTCAGCGTGCCCGTCTTGTCGGTGCAAAGGATGTCCATGCTGCCGAGGTTCTCGATGGCGTTGAGGCTGCGCACGATCACGCCTCGTTTGGCCATGTGCTGGGCGCCCTTGGACAGATTGAGACTGATGATGGCCGGCAGCAGCTCGGGCGCGATCCCGACCGCCAGGGCCAGGGCGAAGAGCAGGGAGTCCAGGGGAGGCTTGTGGAGGAGCACGTTGATGGCGAAAACGACCAGCACGAGCAGGGTCATGACCCGGCTGAGCAGGTTCCCGAAGCGCCGGATGCCCCGCTCGAACTCCGTCTCCGCCGGGCGCAGGGTCAGCCGTTCGGCGATCTGGCCGAACGCCGTCGCCGCGCCGGTGCGGACGATGAGCGCGCGGGCCGTTCCGCTCTTCGCGCTGGTGCCCATGAAGACCGAGTTCGCGCGGCCGGCGAGGCCGGTCGGAGCCCCGACCGGGCCGGGCCTCTTCTCCACGGGGAAGGTCTCGCCCGTGAGGACGGCCTGGTTGACGAAGAAGTCCCGGGCCTCGAGAACGAGCGCGTCGGCGGGGACGAGGCTCCCGGCCGACAGCATGACGACGTCGCCGGCGACGACGTCCTCGGCGGGGATCTGTTGCGGCCGGCCGTCGCGGAGGACCGTGGCCTTGACCGTGACCTGGGCCCGGAGCTCTTCCATGGCCCGGCTCGCCTTGCGCTCCTGATGGAAGGTGAGCGTGGCGCTGGCGAAGACGATGGCCAGAACGATGGCGGCGTCGGTCAGGTCCCCGGCGACGACGGCGATCGCCGCCGCGAAGAGGAGGATCAGGACGAGCGGACTGCGGAACTGGCTCACGAAGGCGACCAGGGCCGTGGCCCGGCGGCGCGGCGCGAGGGCGTTCGGGCCGAGCCGCGCCCGGCGAGCGCGGGCCTCTTCGGCGCTCAGGCCGCCGGGCGAGCTGCCGAGCTCCTCCAGGACCTCAACGGCCGGCCGGCTCCAATAGGGCGAGATATCGGCGGGCGATCCGGCGGCCATGGCGCATTTCCTCTTTGCCATGACGATTCTACGCCCGCGCCGCGCCCGGCACAAATAGGGGCCCCGGGGCTTCAGCGCTGAAGCGTGTCAAAGAGCGGTTGGGCCGGGCGGGCCGCGGCGCCCGCGTCCGGGAAGGTGACGGCCAGGATGCGGATGCGTTCGTCGTTCGGCAGCGCTAGGGTCGTCGAGACCAGATCGACCGGCGTGTCGCCGGTCTTGAAGACCGCTCGCTGGCAAAGGGCTCCTCAGCCCGGAGAGGGCGAAGCGAAAGCGGCCCTCTCCGGCCTATTCGTACTCGGCCCAGTGCTTGACCTCGAGGTCGGCCGGCCTCTTGGCCGCCAGGGCCTGGACGAGGAGCTCGGCGGCCTGGAGGTTGGTCAGGACGGGGATGGCGTAGTCGACGGCCAGCCGCCGCAGCCGGTAGGCCGAGTTGTACTCGACCCTTTTCCCCGGATCGGGGATGTTGACGACCAGGTCGATCCTGCGGGCGGCCAGGACGTCGCGGATGTTCGGGCCGCGGCGCTCGTGGACCTTGTAGAGGCGGGTGTTGGCGACGCCGTTGGCCTTGAGGTAGGCCGAGGTCTTCTCGGTCGCGTAGATCCGCAGGCCCAGCCGGGCCAGGGTCCGGGCGGCCTCGAGGAAGCGGTGCTTGGGCTCCTCGCCGCCGACCGAGACGAGGACGCTCTTCTTCGGCAGGGTCAGCCCCGTGGCCAGGACGGCCTTGAGGTAGGCCTCGTGGACGTCCCGGCCCAGGCAGGCGACCTCGCCCGTCGAGGCCATCTCGACGCCCAGCACGGGATCGGCGCCCTTGAGGCGGGAGAACGAGAACTGGGGCGCCTTGACGCCGACGTAGTCGAGGTCCAGGGTCGACCGCCCGGCCCGGGCCGGCCGGCCCATGATGGCCGCCACGGCCAGCTCGACGAAGTTCGTCCGGGCCACCTTGCTGACGAAGGGGAAGGAGCGCGAGGCCCGCAGGTTGCACTCGATGACCTTGAGNNCGGCCGGTCTCCCGGATCCGCCGGACGGTCTCGATGTAGAGCTTCTGCGGCGGCAGGACCATGGTCGCGTCGCCGGAGTGGACCCCGGCGTTCTCGACGTGCTCGACGATGGCCGAGGCCACGACCTCGCCGCGGTCGGCCACGGCGTCGAGCTCGATCTCCTTGGCGTTGAGGATGTACTTGGAGATGACCACGGGGTACTCGGGCGTGACCCGCGAGGCCCGCTGGAGGTAGCGGTCGAGGTAGGTTTCGTCGAAGACGACGCTCATGGCCGCGCCGCTCAGGACGTAGGACGGCCGGATGAGGACGGGATAGCCGATCTGGCGGGCGAAGAGCTTGGCCTCGCGGACGCTGCGCAGCTCGCGCCAGGCCGGCTGGTCGACGCCGAGGCCGTCGAGGAGGCGCGAGAACTTGAAGCGGTCCTCGGCCCGGTCGATGCTGGCCGGCGGCGTGCCCAGGACGCGCACCCCGGCCCTGTGGCAGCGGAGCGCGAGGGTGTTGGGGATCTGGCCGCCCATGGACAGGAGGACGCCGAGCGGCTTCTCCCGCTCGTAGATGTCGAGGACGCGCTCGAAGCTGAGCTCGTCGAAGTAGAGGCGGTCGCAGATGTCGTAGTCGGTCGAGACCGTCTCGGGGTTGTAGTTGACCATGACCGTCGCGTAGCCCATCTTCTTGAGGGCCAGGGCGGCGTTGACGCAGCACCAGTCGAACTCGACCGACGAGCCGATGCTGTAGGAGCCCGAGCCGAGCACCATGACCTTGCCCCGGGAGCCCTTCCCGTTCCCGAAGCCGACGTCGTCCTCGCGGCCGTGATAGGTGACGTAGAGGTAGTTCGTCCTGGCCGGGTACTCGGCGGCCAACGTGTCGATCTGCTTGACGGCCGGCCGCAGCCCGGCCTCCCGGCGGCGCCGCCGGACGCGGAGCTCGGACGAGCCGGTCAGCAGGGCGACCTGCTTGTCCGAAAATCCTTTGCGCTTGGCCTCGAGGAAGAGGTCCGGCCCGACGGCGGTCAGCCGCCGCCCGCGCAGCCGGGCCCCGCAGTCGACGACGGACTTGATCTTCTCCAGGAACCAGCGGTCGATGCGGGTCAGGTCGTGGATGCGGTCGACGGACATCCCCTTCTCGAGGGCCTCAGCGATGCCGAAGAGCCGCTCGTCGGTCGGCTGGCGGAGCTCCTTCTCCAGATTACGGAAGGAGTAGTTCTCGTTGGCCACCAGCCCGTAGACGCCGACCTGGAGCATGCGGGCGGCCTTCTGGACGGCCTCCTCGAAGGACCGGCCGACGGCCATGACCTCGCCGACCGACTTCATCTCTGAGCCGATCTTCTTGGACACCCGGCCGAATTTCTTGAGGTCCCAGCGGGGGATCTTGACGACCAGGTAGTCGAGGGCCGGCTCGAAGCAGGCCGTGGTCACCCGGGTGACGGAATTGCGCAGCTCGGGCAGGAGCCGGCCCAGGGCCAGCTTGGCCGCGACGAAGGCCAGCGGGTAGCCCGTGGCCTTGCTGGCCAGCGCGGAGCTCCGCGACAGCCGGGCGTTGACCTCGATGATGCGGTAGTCCCCCGTGCGGGGATCGAGGGCGTACTGGATGTTGCACTCGCCGACGATGCCCAGGTGGCGGATGGCCTTGATGGCCACGGCCCGCAGGCGGTGGTACTCCTCGTTGGTCAGCGTCTGCGACGGGGCGATGACGATGCTCTCCCCGGTGTGGATGCCCATGGGGTCGAAGTTCTCCATGTTGCAGACGGTGACGCAGTTGTCGGCCCGGTCGCGGACGACCTCGTACTCGATCTCCTTCCAGCCCTCGAGGTACTCCTCGATGAGGACCTGGGGCGCGGCGGCGAAGGCCCGGCGCAGGGCCTCGCGCAGCTCGCGCGGCGAGTGGGCGATGCCGCTGCCCTTGCCCCCGAGGGCGAAGGCGGCCCGGGCCATGACCGGGTAGCCGATGCGGGCGGCGGCCCGCAGGCCGGCCTCGACGGAGCGGGCGGCGATGCCGCGAGGCGTCTTGAGCCCGGCCGCGGCCAGGGACCGGTTGAACAGGGCCCGGTCCTCGGTCGTCTCGACGGCCGCCATCGGCGTGCCCAGCACGGGCAGGTCCGGCGTCCCGATGAGGCCGCGCTTCCACAGGGCCAGGCCGCAGTTGAGGGCCGTCTGGCCGCCGAAGGAGACGAGGATGCCCTGGGGCTTCTCGCGGGCGATGACCTTGGCCACGAAGTCGGGCGTGACCGGCAGGAAGTAGACCCGGTCGGCCATGCCCTCCGAGGTCTGGATGGTGGCGATGTTGGGATTGACGAGGACGACCTCGAGGCCCTCCTCCTTGAGGGCCTTGATGGCCTGGCTGCCGGAATAGTCGAACTCGCCGGCCTCGCCGATCTTGAGGGCGCCGCTGCCGAGGAGCAGGACCCGGCGGAGCTTGCTCATCCGGCCGCCTCCAGGAACAGGTCGAAGAGGAACTCGGTGTCCGTCGGGCCCGGGGCGGCCTCGGGATGGAACTGGACGCCGAAGACGGGCCGCCGCCTGAGGCGGATGCCCTCGTTGGTGCCGTCGTTGGCGTTGCGGAACCAGGGCGCCCAGCCGCGGGGCAGGCGCGAGGCGTCGACGGCGAAGCCGTGGTTCTGGCTGGTGATGTGGCAGCGCGAGGTGCCCTCCTCGAGGCAGGGCTGGTTCTGGCCGCGGTGGCCGAAGGGCAGCTTGTAAGTCGCGCCGCCGGCGGCCAGGGCCAGGACCTGGTTGCCGAGGCAGATGCCGAAAAGGGGCACCCGCTCGGCCAGGAGGCGGCGGGCCGTGGCCACGGCCGCCCCGGCCCGCTCGGGGTCGCCGGGGCCGTTGGAGATGACGACGCCCTGCGGGCCGAAGGCCAGGATGCGGGCGGCGTCCGTGTCGGCCGGGACCCGGACGACGGAGACGCCGCGGCGGACGAGGGCCCGGACGATGCCCGTCTTGGCCCCGCAGTCGAGAAGGACGACGGTCCGCGACGCCCGCGGATTGTAGATGCGGATCTCCGGGGTCGTCACTTCGGCCACGAGGTCGCGGGCGTTGGGGTCGGGGACGGCCCGGGCCTCGCGCCGCAGGCGGGCCGGGTCGAGGGAGCGGCCCGACGAGGCCAGCAGGCCGGTCATGACCCCGTGGGCCCGCAGCCGCTTCGTCAGGGCCCGGGTGTCGACGCCGGCGATCCCCGGCACGCCGCTCTCCCGCAGCCAGTCGTCGAGCGTCTTGCGGGAGGTGGCGTGGGAGGGCCGGGCGCAGAGCTCGGAGACGACGTAGCCGGCGACCTGCGGCCGCTCGGACTCGAAGCGGGCCGGGTCGACGCCGTAGTTGCCGATCAGCGGGTAGGTCTGGCAGAGGATCTGGCCGCGGTAGGAGGGGTCGGTGAGGCTCTCCGGGTAGCCGACGATCCCGGTATTGAAAACGACTTCCCCCCCGATATCGGCGCCCGCGCCGAAGCCTACGCCCTCGAAGACGGTGCCGTCCGCGAGGGCCAATGCCGCTCTGCGAATGGGGTCGACCTCCGGTCCATTTGCGCGGCAGTATAGCACAACTCCGCGAAAAACGAGAGCGTCCCGCCGCCGGAGGGGGCGCCCTGCCCCCCGCCGCGGCCCCGTATCACCCCTTGAATCATCCGCCGGGGGCATGCTATTTTCATCGGGCCGGGGGAGAATGGCCCCCGGACCCATCCTGCGAGGAGAGCCATGCCCGAGAACGACGCCGACGAGAGGACCGCGGCCCGGGGCCCGTCCGCCCCGCCCGCCGCGCCGGCCGTCGTCATCCCGGCCGACAAGGACGAGCTCATCCGCTCGATGGCCAAGTCCCTGCGCGTGGCCTTCAAGATGGCCTCGATGTACCACGCCGAGCACCCGGCCTTCAAGAGCAGCGTCAACGAGCTCATGGCCAAGCTCGAGGCCCTGTTCGCCTACATCAACCCGGTGACCATCGGCTTCTCGCCCCACGCCCTGCTCATCGACGGCCGCTTCTGGGAGGGCGAGCGGACCTACATGGACCTGGCCCAGCTCTTCCACTTCCGCAAGATCAAGCGCCTCGAGATCCGCCCCGGCGTGCCCCACGCCGAGTTCATGCGCTTCGCCTCCAAGGTCATGCTGCCGGTCAAGATGTTCATCAAGGAGGGCGGCGCCCAGGCCATCGTCAAGCGCGAGAACATCGTCCACATCGCCGTCGACACCCTCGAGTACTCCATCCTCCTCCAGGGCGAGGGCGAGGAGATCAAGGACATCTGGCCCTACCTCCTCATGGAGGCCGTCGAGGAGAACGACGCCGGCAAGCTCGAGCAGATCTCCGGCACCTTCGACAAGGTCGTCGGCAAGTTCAACACCGAGGATCTCATCCAGAACGAGGAGCTGCACAAGAACTTCGCCAAGTTCTTCCACTATCTCAAGGAGACCTCCGAGGAGAAGCACCGGACCTGCGCCAAGCAGCTCCTCAAGACCATCGTCTCGGCCCGCAAGACCCCGACCGAGGCCAAGTTCGAGAACCTCAAGCTGCTCATCTCCGACCTCAGCGAGGAGGACCTGGCCTCAACGCTGTGGGAGGAGATCATCGGCAACGACAAGTTCGACTCCCTGAGCTTCAGCATCTTCTCCCGGCTCATCGACAAGGAGCGGCACAAGAAGATCTCGACCTCCCTCCACGCCCTCTTCCACACCGACAACCCCGGCAACCGGCGGGCCGAGACGGAGTCCAAGATCCGCATCCTCCTGTCGGGCGTCTCGTCCCAGCTCCACTCCGAGATGTACCGGCAGACCCTGTCGAACCTCCTCAACGACATCGCCTTCGACCGCCGGCTGACCCTCGACCGGCCGCTCCTGCAGCGCAACTACCGCTTCCTCCTGATCGTCCTGCTGGCCCAGGAGGAGCGGCCCGAGGCGGCCGTGGCCGAGCTCAACCGGGTCACCGAGGAATGGGAGCACATCGTCGACGAGGCCGACTTCGAGTTCCTCCTGGCCCTCGACGAGGTCCTGACCCGGCGGGTCGGCGACTGGGCCGGCGAGGCCGTCGTCGACGACATGCGCCGGGCCGTGGCCGAGCACGTCGAGGGCTGCATCCTGCGCGGCGAGACCCGGCCCGAGCTCGACCTCTTCGTCGACCGCCTGGCCCGCAGCCTCCACCCCTGGGAGTCCTACGCGGCGACCCTGTTCACCGACCGCATCGTCTCGGCCACCCTGCTCAAGGCCTGCTTCCGGTTCTTCCCCGGCGAGGCGGACTCGTTCGAGGCCCGGATGAAGAAGCGGTCCTCGGACGGCGAGCTCCTGGGCCGGCTGACCGAGGCCCTGGCCCTCATCGACTCGCCCCGGTCCCTGGAGGTCCTGGAGCGCGTCTACGAGGCCGGCGACGCCGGGGTCAAGGTCAAGGCCCTCCAGGCCATGCAGAACCTCAAGGAATTCGACGAGGCCTTCCTGTTCCCGGCCCTGGAGTCCCGGAACGAGCTCATCCAGGCCGAGGCCCTCATCCTCCTCATGCGCCACGAGCGGACCAAGCACGTGGCCTTCACCAAGCTCTTCGGCCTGGCCTCCCCCTACGGTTGGCGCAACCGGACGCTCCTGCGCAACCTGGGCATCGTGGCCCGCTACGGCCTGCGGGAGGCCGCCCCCTACGTCGCCCGGCTGGCCGAGCGGAAGGACTTCTGGAACCGCAAGGTCCGCCAGGCGGCCGAACGGCTCATGGAGACCTGGGGACTGGAGACGTGGCGTGAGGGATAAGATCAAGATCTGCTTCATCTACCTGATGAACGCCATCCAGGCCGGCAAGATCTACACCGGCGACCACCCCAAGTTCAAGGAGTACCTCAACCGGCTCTACGACGTCGTCCAGGACATCCTCCGGGACCGCAAGGACCTCGTCCTGGGCATCATCGGCGGCGAGGCGGCCTGGGAGGACGAGATCTTCTTCCACCTCCGGGGCAAGCTCGGCCTGCTCATCGACTTCCTGGAGAAGAACGGCGTCGAGCGGATCATCTTCCAGCAGGGCCTGCGGTTCGAGGAGCTGCGCGAGTTCATCATCTTCCTGACCCGGGTCAAGCGCCAGGACAAGATCAGCGAGCAGGAGTACTTCAGCCTCCACGGCATCCAGAACATCCGGGCCGGCAAGCTCCGGACCATGGTCAAGGCCGAGGGCGCCGCGGCCGAGGCCGCCGAGACCCGGACGCGCTACGAGAGCTCGGTCCAGACGGTCTCCCAGGCCATCAACGTCGTCCTGGAGAACGACGAGGTCGACTACCTCGACCTGCGCTTCAACATCCTCGGCATCATGGAGGACTTCGTCGGCCGCCACCAGGAGCTCCTCAACCTCGTCTCGGTCAAGCGGCGCGACCTGGTGACCTTCGTCCACCTGCTCAACGTCACGCTCCTGGCCATGTTCTTCGGCTCCAAGCTCCAGTTCGCCAAGGACGACGTCCTCGACCTGGGCATCGCCGCCCTCTACCACGACGTCGGCAAGCTCTACATCTCCCTCAAGGTCATCCAGAAGGAGAGCAAGCTCTCCGACAAGGAGTTCCTGCAGGTCCGCAACCACCCCCTGCTCGGGGCCCGCATCCTCGACGGCTACAAGGACGCCCTGGGGATCCTGCCCATCGTCGTCGCCTACGAGCACCACCTCCGCTACGACCTGACCGGCTACCCGAAGTCGCCCTACCACCGCAAGCCCCACCCGGCCTCGATGATGGTCTCGATCTGCGACGTCTACGACGCCCTGGCCCTCAAGCGCTCCTATAAGAAGGATTACCCGCCGGAAAAGATCCACGAGCTGATGATGCTCGAGCGGGGCAAGATCTTCGACCCCCAGCTGCTCGACAAGTTCTTCTCGTTCATGGGCGTCTGGCCGCTCGGCACGCTGGTCTCGATGAGCGACGGCCGGGTCGGCGTCGTCCGCTCGGTCAACGAGGCCGAGCCCGACCGGCCCTCCGTCCAGGTCCTGGCCCCGGAGAACGCCGGCGAGGTCGTCGACCTGGCCCTGCGGCCCGACGTCCGCGTCGTCGCCTCCCTCAACCCCCAGGGCGAGGGGGCGAAATACCTGCCCCTCATCGGCTGCCCCGAGCCGCCCGCCGACGCCGGCGGGGACGAGGCCGGGGAGCCGGAGGCCGACATCGGATAGGGAGGACGGACATGTGCGGCATCATCGGCTGCGCCGGCGTCAGGGATACCGTTCCCGGGCTCATCGAGGGCCTGCGGCGGCTCGAATACCGGGGTTACGACTCGGCCGGGATCGCCGTCCTCAACGGCGACGGGCTCGAGCGGCGCCGGGTCAAGGGCAAGGTCCGCGACCTGGCCGAGGAGGTCCGCCGTCACCCGATCGCGGGCGCCTGCGGCATCGGCCATACCCGCTGGGCCACCCACGGCCGGCCGAGCGAGGACAACGCCCATCCGCACACCGACTGCAGCGGGACGATCGCCCTCCTCCACAACGGCATCGTCGAGAACTACTGGTCGCTCAAGGAGCGGCTGCGGGCCGAAGGCCACGCCTTCCGGACCGAGACGGACACCGAGGTCATCGTCCATCTCGTCGAAAAGCACTTCCGGGGCTCCCTCGAGGAGGCCCTCCGCGCCGCCGTCAAGGAGCTCGAGGGGGCCTTCGCCGTGGCCTGCATCTCGTCGCGCGACCCGGGCAAGATCGTCGCCGCGCGCAACGGCCCGCCGGTCGTGGTCGGTTTCGGCGAGGGGGAGACCTTCGTCTCCTCGGACATCACGCCGCTCCTCGCCCATACCCGGCGCGTGGCCTACCTGGGAGACGGCGAGATCGCCGTCCTGACGCCGCCGGAGATCCGCGTCTCCACGTTCGCCGGGAAGCCGGTCGAGACGGCCGTCGAGACGCTGGATTGGAAACCGGACATGATCGAGAAGCGCGGCTTCGAGCACTTCATGGCCAAGGAGATCTTCGAGCAGGCCGACGTCGTCCGCGACACGCTCAAGAGCCGGGTCTCGCTCGACTCCGGGCGGGTCTTCCTCGACGATCTCGGCATCGCGCCCGAGGTCTTTCGCGAGGTCTCGCGCGTCGTCCTCATCGCCTGCGGCACCTCCTACCACGCCGGGCTCGTCGGGAAATATGTCCTCGAGACTCTCGGCCGCGTCCCGGTCGACGTCGAATACGCCTCGGAGCTCCGCTCGCGCGACTTCGCCATGGACCGGGGGGCCCTGGTCCTCGGCATCTCCCAGTCGGGCGAGACGGCCGACACCCTGGCCGCCCTCCGACTCGCCCGGGAGAAGGCCCGGGCCGTCCTGGCCGTCACCAACAACACCAGGTCCTCGATGGCCCGGGACGCGGACGGCGTCCTCGACCTCCACGCCGGGCCGGAGATCGGCGTCGCCGCGACCAAGACCTTCGTCGGCCAGATGGCCGCCCTGGGCCTGTTCGCCCTGGCCTTCGCCCAGGCCCGCGGCGCGCTCGGCGAGGAGGAGAGCCGGGCCCTCGTCCAGGAGTTCCAGCGCGTCCCCCACAAGATGGACCGCGTCCTCGGCGGGGCCGCCGCCGTCGAGCGGGCCGCCCGCCGCTTCCTCGGCTGCGAGCACTACCTCTTCCTGGGGCGCTGGATCAACTTCCCGATCGCCCTCGAGGGGGCGCTCAAGCTCAAGGAGATCTCCTACACCCACGCCGAGGGCTACGCCGGCGGCGAGATGAAGCACGGCCCCATCGCCCTCATCGACGAGGGCATGACGACCCTGGCGGTCGTCCCGCGCGACCGCGTCCACGAGAAGATGCTGTCCAACATCGCCGAGGTGAAGGCGCGGAGCGGCCGGATCCTGGCCGTCGCCTTCGAGGGCGACGAGCGGGCCTTGGCCGCGGCCGAGGAGGTCTTCCCCATCCCCGAGACGCACGAGCTGTTCACGCCGTTCCTGACCGTCCTGCCCCTGCAGCTCTTCGCCTACCATTCCGCTTCGGCCAAGGGCTTCGACGTCGACCAGCCGCGCAACCTGGCCAAGAGCGTCACCGTGGAATGACCACAAATCGCTTATCCCCGAACGGGTCCTGTCCGGTGGCGTCCCCGTCCGGCTTCGGCTCCACCCATCCCCCCGTGGGGAACCCCTTCCGCCTCCAGGCGGACGGGGACTATCCCCCGGCCACCCGTTCTTGGGATAAGCGCCTTGATGGCAGGAACCGCGATGGAGTATCCTGAAAGCCGAGGAGACACCTATGAACGCACGCGCATCCCATCGCTTTGCCGCCGGCCTGGCATTGGCCGTTGTGGCGGCCCTGGTCCTGTCGCCGGCCGCCTGGGCCCAGGCCAAGAAGCCCAAGGCCGTGTTCAAGGCCGTCAGCCACGATTTCGGCAAGGTCAAGCAGGGCGACGTCGTCACCCACGAGTTCGTCTTCGCCAACGAGGGCGACGCCCCGCTCGTCATCGAGCGGGTCGAGACGACCTGCGGCTGCACGGCCGCCCTGGTCAGCGAGAAGAAGATCGCCCCGGGCCGGCAGGGGCGGATCAAGACGACCTTCGACACCCGCGGCTACGCCGGGCGCCTGGCCAAATACGTCTATCTCATCTCGAACGACGCCGAGAACGGGCGGCGCGAGCTCAGCCTCGTCGCCGAGATCGAGGTCCCGCCGTCGGCCCGCATCGACGTCGACCGCTACAACGTCGACATGGGCCTCTGCCTCGAGGGCGAGACGCCGGCCTCGAAGATCGTCGTCCGCAGCACCGGCGAGCGNNCTGCCCGCGGGGGAGGCCCGCGAGGTCGAGCTGCGCTTCCCGCCCCAGGCCCGGACGGGCGTCCAGCGCGACTACATCCTCATCAAGTCCAACGACCCCGTCCGCTCGACCCTGTCCGTCTACGTCAGCCGCTACGTCGTCACCCGCAAGGAGCTGCGGGAGCTGTTCGTCAAGTACGAGAAGGCCCTCAAGGACGACCGGGATTAGGAGGGACGAGCGCTGGCCCGCATCCTGACGGTCAAGGTCCAGGCCCGGGCCAAATCCCCGGGCGTCGAGGCCCTGGGTCCGGACGATTTCCGGGTCCGCGTCGCGGCCGCGCCGGAAAAGGGACGGGCCAATAAAGAGGTCGCCGAGCGGCTGGCCGCGCACCTCGGCGTCCCGCCCTCGCTCCTGACGCTCGTCCGGGGCGCCTCGTCGCCCCGCAAGCAATTCCGTCTCGAGACCTGAGGGGGTGGCCCATGACGGTCTACAACCTGGTCAGCTTCGCGGGCATCTTCGTCCTGGCCGGCGTGGCCTGGCTGTTCTCGTCGGACCGCAAGACCGTCAACGCCCGGGTCGTCGCCTGGGGCATCGGGCTCCAGCTCCTCTTCGCCGCCTTCGTCTTCGTCGTCCCGGCCGGGGCCAAGGTCTTCCTGTGGGTCAACGACGCGGTCACGGCCGTGCTCAACACCTCCCTAGCCGGGGTCCGGTTCGTCTTCGGACGGCTGGCCCTGCCGCCGGGCACGGCCAACGAGGCCAGCGAGCCGTCGCTCGGCTATTTCCTGGCCTTCCAGGGCCTGCCGACCATCATCTTCTTCGCCGCCCTCCTCGGCGCGCTCTACTATCTCCGGGTCCTGCCCTTCTTCGTCCGGCTGTTCGCCCGGATCTTCTCCCGGTCCATGCGGATCAGCGGGGCCGAGGCCCTCTCGGTCTCGGCCAACATCTTCGTCGGGGTCGAGTCGGCCCTGGTCGTCCGGCCCCACCTCAAGGACATGACCCGCTCCGAACTGGGGACGATCATCACCGCCGGCATGGGCACCATCGCCTCGACCGTCCTGGCCATGTACGTGATGATGCTCCAGAAGTCCGTCCCGACGATCGCCGGACACCTCGTCTCGGCCTCGTTCATCGCCGCCCCGGCCTGCGTCGTCATGGCCAAGCTGGTCATGCCGGAGACCGAAAAGCCCCTGACCCTCGGCGTCGACGTCAAGCCCCATTACGAGCGCGAGGACAACCTCCTCCTGGCCGTCATCAACGGGGCGGGGGAGGGCCTCAAGCTCCTCGGCGGCATCGTCACCCTGCTCATCGCCTTCCTGGGCCTCGTGGCCCTGGCCAACCTGGGGCTCGGCTGGGTGGGCGGGCTCGTCAACGGGCTGTTCGGCTGGCACGTCGTCTGGTCCATCGAGGCCTTCCTCGGCTACCTCTTCTATCCCCTGACCCTGGCCATGGGCGTGCCGCCCTCCGACGCCCTGTCGATCGCCAAGGTCCTGGGCGACCGGACCATCCTGACCGAGGTCTTCTCCTACGGCCGCCTGGCCGAGCTGATGGCTTCCGGCGCCCTCAAGGACCCCCGCTCGGCCATCATCGCCTCCTACGCCCTGTGCGGCTTCGCCCACGTCGCCTCCCTGGCCATCTTCATCGGCGGGACGGGGGCGCTCGCGCCGACCCGGGTCAAGGACCTGTCGCGGATCGGCTTCCGGGCCCTGCTCGCGGCCACCCTGGCCTGCCTGATGACCGGGGCCGTGGCCGGAACGTTCTACACCGGCTCGTCCGTCCTCTTCGGCCGTTAAGGAACCCTCTCTCGCTTTTTGCTCGGGGATGTCCTCTAGCTCCCCGGCCCCCCTGGCAGCGGGGAGCGAGCCCGGTGAGCGGACCAGGCAGGATCGGGACGGAGCACCCGGAGTCCCGATCCTGCGAAATATCGTGATATAATCCTTTTCTTACGAGATTTCTCAGCAACTCCCCTCCGAGTAACTCCGGGGCGTTGCTGATGGTCGCTCCGCAAGCTCCGCTCCCTGCCGCCCCTCCTCCAGCAACGGGGACCTGCGAGGACAATCCCCTTCGCTCGCTCGAGAGGAATGATTTTATGACCGAAGTCCTGGGACAAATCGGGCTCGCCGGGCGTCCTTAAGAGGCGGAGGGAGCCGTGAGCGATCGGGATTTGTGCTGGCTGGCGCTGCACCTCCTGTTCCACGGGCCGTCGGCGGCCGCCCGGCGGCTCCTGGGGCGGTTCCCCGACGTCGCCGCCGTCTTCCGGGCCGGCCGGTCCGATCTCGACGGCCTCCGCCTGGACCCCGGGGCGGTCGAGGCCGTCGTTTCGGGCCGGGCCCTCGAGGCGGCGGCCCGGGAATTGGAAAAAACGGCGGGGAAAGCGTATACTCTCTTGACCTTGGCGGACCCGGGATATCCGGGCCGTCTGAAAGAGATCTTCGACCCTCCCTTCGTCCTGTTCTGCGAGGGCGATCCGGAGGCGCTTGGGATTCCCGCCGTGGCCGTCGTCGGGGCCCGGCGGCCCACCCCTTACGGGCGGGCCGTCGCCGAACGGCTGGCCGCCGACCTGGCCGGCCGCGGCTGTGTGGTCGTCAGCGGCTTGGCCGCGGGCATCGACGCCTGCGCCCATCGGGGGGCTCTTCGCCAGGGAAGGACGGTGGCCGTGCTCGGTTCGGGTTTGGACGTCATCTACCCGTGGGAGAACCGCGCCCTGGCCCGGGACATCGCCGGGCGGGGGGCGGTCGTGTCGGAGTACGCCCTCGGCACCCCGCCGCTCGCGGAGCACTTCCCCGTCCGCAACCGGATCATCAGCGGCCTGGCCCTGGGCCTGGTCGTGGTCGAGGCGGCCCGCAAGAGCGGCTCGCTCATCACGGCCCACCTGGCCCTGTCCCAGGACCGCGAGGTCATGGCCGTCCCGGGCAACGTGACCTCCGATTTGAGCGTCGGGCCCAACGCCCTCATCCGCGAGGGGGCCCGCCCGGTCGGGTCGTGGCAGGACGTGGCCGAGGCCCTGCCGTCGCCGTGGGGGGAGATTCTCCTTGCGCGGGACGGCGGGAAAGAGGAGAATAGCGCCGCTTCTCTGAGCCGGGACGAGCGCCGGCTCCTGGACGAGCTGGCCGTCGACGCGTCCACGCCGGTCGACGAGCTGGCCGAGCGGACGGGCCTGGCCGTCCCCGTCCTGTTGGCGCTCCTGCTCGGCCTCGAGCTGAAGGGCGCCGTCGTCCAGCGGCCCGGGAAAGAGTTCCAGAGGAGAATGTAANNTGGGCAAGGACTTCACGGTCAAGGCCTCGATGGGCCACGTCCGCGACCTGCCCAAGAAGAAGCTGGGGGTCGACGTCGAGAAGGACTTCGAGCCGACCTACGAGGTCATCCCCGACAAGAAGAAGATCGTGGCCGAGCTGCGCAAGGCGGCCCGGGAGAGCGACCGGGTCATCCTGGCGGCCGACCCCGACCGCGAGGGCGAGGCCATCTCCTGGCACCTCAGCCAGCTGCTCGGCGAGGACAACCCGAACATCGTCCGGGCCACCTTCCACGAGATCACCGAGGAGGGCGTCAAGGCCGCCTTCGAGCGCCTGGGCCAGGTCGACCTCAACCTCCTCGACGCCCAGCAGACCCGCCGCGTCCTCGACCGGCTGGTCGGCTACCGCATCAGCCCGCTGCTCTGGAAGAAGATCGCCCGCGGCCTGTCGGCCGGGCGGGTCCAATCCGTGGCCCTGCGGCTCATCGTCGACCGGGAGAAGGAGATCAAGGCCTTTCAGCCCGAGGAGTACTGGACGGTGGCCGCCCGGCTCGAGGCCGGCGAGCCGCCGGCTTTCAAGGCCGCCCTGGCCAAGATCGACGGCAAGAAGGCCAAGGTCGCCAACGAAGAGCAGGCCAAGATCGTCCGCGAGGAGTGCGAACGGGCGCCGTTCGTCCTCGACAAGGTCACGATCAAGCCCAAGCTCAAACACCCCGGCCCGCCCTACATCACCAGCACCCTCCAGCAGGACGGCTTCCGGCTGCTGCGCTTCCCGGTCAAGAAGACCATGTTCGTGGCCCAGAAGCTCTACGAGGGCATGCCCATCGGCGAGCTCGGTCAGACCGGGCTCATCACCTACATGCGCACGGACTCGTTCCGGGTCTCGGACACGGCCCAGGCCGCGGCCCGGGCCCACATCGAAAAGGCCTACTCCGCGGCCCACGTCCCGGCCAAGCCGAACGTCTACGTCAGCAAGAAGAAGACCCAGGACGCCCACGAGGCCATCCGGCCGGCCCACGTCGAGCTGACGCCCGAGAAGGTCAAGCCCTACCTCAAGAAGGAGGAGTACGACCTCTACAAGCTCGTCTGGCGGCGGTTCATCGCCTCGCAGATGGCCCCGGCCAAGATCGAGGAGACGGCCTTCGACATCGCCGCCGGGCGCTACCTCTTCCAGGCCAAGGGCGAGGTCGTCAAGTTCGACGGCTTCCTGGCCGTCTGGCCCAACGGCGGCGGCGACAAGGAGACCCTGCCCAAGGCCGCGGCCGGCGAGACCCTCAAGCTCCTCGAGCTCGAGACCAAGCAGAAGTTCACCGAGCCGCCGGCCCGCTTCACGGAGGGCACGCTGGTCAAGGAGCTGGAGGCCCGGGGCATCGGGCGGCCGAGCACGTACGCGCCGACGATCGCCACCATCCAGAGCCGGACCTACGTCGTCAAGGAGGAGGGCAAGTTCCGGCCGACCGAGCTGGGCATGTACGTCACCGACTTCCTGGTCAAGCACTTCGCCAAGCTCATGGAATACAAATTCACCGCCCACATGGAGGAGGAGCTCGACCAGATCTCCGAGGGCGCCCGCAAGGGCGTCGACAGCCTCAAGGAGTACTACGCCCTGCTCGAGACCTACCTCAAGGCCGGCGGCGAGACCGAGGGCGTCAAGCAGACGGGCATCCCGCTCGACGAGAAGTGCCCCAAGTGCGGCGCGGCCCTGGTCGTCAAGGGCGGCCGGTTCGGCCGCTTCAAGGCCTGCTCCGCCTACCCCGATTGCAAGTTCCGCGAGAGCCTGGACAAGCGGGAGTCCAAGCCCCTCGACGAGAAGTGCCCCGAGTGCGGCTCGCCGCTCGAGCAGAAGTTCGGCCGCTTCGGGCCCTTCGTGGCCTGCTCGAGCTACCCCAAGTGCAAGTACATCAAGAAGGACGTCAAGGACACGGGCATCGCCTGCCCGCTCGGCTGCGGCGGCAAGATCCTGCGCCGCAAGACCCGCAAAGGCAAGCTCTTCTTCGGCTGCAGCCATTACCCCAAGTGCACCTTCGCCTCGTGGGACGAGCCCGTCGACCGGGCCTGCCCGCTCTGCGGGGCCAAGATCCTCTACAAGAAGAACCTCATCAAGGGCGAGCCCTACATCCACTGCAAGACCGAGAAGTGCGCCTTCAAGGAAGCGGCGCCCCGGGAGAAGATCTGGGACAAGGCGGCCGAGGGCGGCGCTTCCGCCGCCGGTGCGACCGGGACGGACGCGGCGGCCCCGGCCGGGCCGGAGGGCCCGTCGGGGACGGACGGCGGCGATGGACAGGGAAATCGCTGAGTTCCTGGACTACCTGAGGCACGAGAAGAACGCCTCGCCCCACACCGTCGCCGGCTACGGCCGCGATCTCCGCCAGGTCGCGGCCTACCTCAAGGAGCGGGAAGTCCGCTGGGACCGGGTCGGCAACGTCGTCCTGCGCGGCTTCCTGGCCGAGCTCCACGAGCTGAAGCGCCGCAAGACGACCGTCGGCCGCAAGCTGGCCGCCCTGCGCTCCTTCTACGCCTTCGCCGTCCGCAAGAAGTGGCTGGCCGACAACCCGGCCGCCCTGCTGGCGACGCCGCGGCAGGAGAAGCGCGTGCCCTCGTTCCTGTCCGAGGACGAGACGGCCGCCCTGCTCGACCTGCCCCGCTCGGACGACCCCCTCGACCTGCGCGACCGGGCCATCCTGGAGCTGTTCTACGCGACCGGGGTCCGCGTCTCGGAGCTCGTCGGCATCGAGCCGGACGACCTCCACTTCGGAGAGCGCCTGGTGCGCGTCCGCGGCAAGGGCAAGAAGGAGCGCATCGTCCCCTTCGGCGGCAAGGCCCTGGAGGCCCTGGAGGCCTACCGCCGGGCCCGGTCCGGGCTCCTGAAGGACGGCGGGGACGGCCGGGCCTTCTTCCTGAACTACCGCGGCGGCCGGCTGACGACGCGGTCGGTCCAGCGGATGGTCCGCAAGTGCATCCGCCGGACGGCGGTGGCCCGGAAGATCAGCCCCCACTCCCTGCGCCACTCCTTCGCCTCACACCTCCTCGGGCGGGGCGCCGACCTGCGCGTCATCCAGGAGCTCCTGGGCCACGCCAGCCTGGCCACGACCCAGAAGTACACCCACGTCGACCTCCAGCAGCTGCTCACGGTCTACAAGAAGAGCCATCCCCGGTCCTGAGCCCGGGCGGCGGCCCCGTCGCCTGACCCGAAGGTCAACCGGGGTTCCCGGAGAGCGCCCTTTCCGTCCACGGCGCTTGACGGGCGCGCCGCCGGCTCCCCCGTAACCGGCACAAAACAAAGGAAGAGAGGACGGGACGGGTGTGGCACGAAGAGCGCATCGGGACTCCGTGAAAGGAGTCCTCATCATGTTCACCACCAAGCACCGGGCCCTGGCGCTGGCCCTGGCGGCGGCCGTCCTGGCCGTCGCGTTCGCGCCGGCCTACGCCCAGTCGGGCGCGCCCAAGGCCAAGGTCAACATCAACACGGCCCCGGCCTCGGACCTCGAGACCCTGCCCCGGATCGGGCCCAAGGTCGCCCAGCGGATCGTCGACTTCCGGACCAAGAACGGGAACTTCAAGAAGGTCGAGGAGATCATGAAGGTCCAGGGGATCGGCGAGAAGGTCTACGAGCAGATCAAGGACCTGATCACCGTGGGCGCCGAGACCGCGCCGAAGTGACCGTCCGGGCCCTGTCCGGCCGGGCCCCGGACAGGGCCTCCCTCTTCCGCTCGAGGAAGGCCCGCAGCTTCCGGACGGCCCGGCCGCGGTGGCTGACGCCGTTCTTGGCGTCGGGGGGGAGCTCGGCGAAGGTCTTGCGGAGAGGCGCGTAATAAAAGAGGGGATCGTAGCCGAAGCCGTTCTCGCCGCGGGGCTCGAGCGCGATCCGGCCCCGGACCTGGCCCCGGAACTCGGCCACGACCCGGCCGCCTGCGGCCAGGGCCATGACGCAGACGAACCGGGCCTGGCGTCCCCGGGGAGGGACGCCGGCCAGGAGCCGGAGGACCTTGCGGTTGTTCTTGGCGTCCGACGGCCGGGGGGCCGAGAAGCGGGCCGAGCGGACGCCGGGCGCGCCGTCCAAGGCTTCGATCTCGAGGCCCGAGTCCTCGGCCAGGACCGGGCCGGGCCAGATGCGGCTGTAATAGAGGACCTTGGCCCGGGCGTTCTCGGCGAAGGTCCGGCCCCTCTCCGCCGGCGCCGGCGCCGGCGGGGCTTCGTCCAAGCCGACGACGGCGAGGTCCAGACCTTCGAGGGCGCGTCGGATCTCGCGGACCTTGCCGGCGTTGCCCGTCGCCAGAAGGAGGCGGCGCTCAGTCAATCTTGAGCTCTTCGATGTCGGCCAGCTCGAGCAGGCCCTGGTTGAACTCCTGCTCCTTCTCTTCGGAGGCCGAGAAGGCGAAGGTCAGCAGGTAGGAGGCGCCCTCCTGCTTCATGGCCAGGCGCTCGAGCCGGACGCCGTGGTGGAGGGCCAGCTTGCGCAGGCTCGACAGGATGTAGGGCCGGGCCTTGGCCTTGAGGTGGTAGTGGAACTGCGACTTGTGGAGGTAGGAGGCCTCGATCTTGCCGAACAGGAGCAGGGTCGTGATGGTCAGGGCGGTGAAGATCAGGGCCGGCACGTAATAACCGGCGCCGATGACCAGGCCCAGGCCGGCGACGAGCCAGAGGGTCGAGGCCGTGGTCAGGCCGGCGATCGTGCCGCGGGCCTGGAGGATGGTGCCCGCGCCGAGGAAGCCCATACCCGTGATGACCCCCGCGGCCATGCGGACGAGGGTGTCGGGCGAACCGCCCTTGCCTTGGACCAGGAGCACGGCCAGGGTCATCATCATGGTCGAGCCGACGCAGACGAGGATGTTGGTCCGGAAGCCGGCCGGCTTCTGGCTGGCCTCCCGCTCGAGGCCGATGAGCCCGCCCAGGGCGATGGCCAGGACGAGCTTGAGAAGGGTCGCGAGGATGTCCATGGCGCCTTTGTAGCATCGGCCGGGGAGGTTGTCAATCGCGGCCCCTCTCTGTTAGAATGGCCCGGCGCGTCCGCCAGGAGGAACACCATGTCCGCATCCATCAGCAAGGTCCACGCCCGCGAGATCCTCGATTCCCGCGGCAATCCCACCGTCGAGGTCGAGGTCACCCTGTCGGACGGCTCGTTCGGCCGGGCCGGCGTGCCCTCGGGCGCCTCGACCGGCGTCTACGAGGCCTTGGAGCTCCGCGACGGGGACAAGGCCCGCTACCTCGGCAAGGGCGTCCTCAAGGCCGTCGGCCACGTCAACGGCGAGCTCGCCGCCGCCGTCCGGGGGCTCGACGCCTTCGACCAGGCCGCCGTCGACAAGGTCCTGCTGGCCCTGGACGGCACGGAGTTCAAGAGCCGGTTCGGGGCCAACGCCATCCTCGGCGTCAGCATGGCCGTGGCCAGGGCCGCGGCCGCCTCGAAGAAGATGCCCCTCTACCGCTATCTCGGCGGGGACGCGGCCAACCTCCTGCCCGTACCGATGTTCAACATCCTCAACGGCGGCGTCCACGCCAACTGGCAGAGCACCGACCTCCAGGAGTTCATGATCGCCCCCGTCGGGGCGCCGAGCTTCCGCGAGGCCCTGCGCTGGGGCGCCGAGACCTACCACGCCCTCAAGAGCGTCCTCAAGGCGGGCGGCTACTCCACGGGCGTCGGCGACGAGGGCGGCTTCGCCCCGGCTTTCAAGCGCAACGCGGACGCCGTCGAGAACATCATCAGGGCCATCGAGAAGGCCGGTTACCGGCCCGGCGCCGACATCGCCATCGTCCTCGACGGCGCCGTCTCCAGCATCTACGAGGACGGCGTCTACAACCTGCGGACCGAAGGGAAGAAGGTCGGCGCCGCCGACATGGTCCGGATGTACGAGGACTGGGTCGGCCGCTACCCCATCGTCTCCATCGAGGACGGCCTGGCCGAGGACGACTGGGAGGGCTGGGCCCTGCTCCAGAAGACCCTCGGGGACCGCGTCCAGCTCGTCGGCGACGACCTCTTCGTCACCAACGTCAAGCGCCTGGCCCGCGGCATCGCCGAGAAGTCGGCCAATTCGGTCCTCATCAAGCTCAACCAGATCGGCACCCTGACCGAGACCGTGGCCGCCATCGAGATGGCCCGCGAGGCCGGCTGGACGGCCATGATCTCCCACCGCAGCGGGGAGACCGTCGACAGCTTCATCGCCGACCTCAGCGTGGCCATGGGCACCGGCCAGATCAAGACCGGCGCGCCGTGCCGCGGCGAGCGGGTGGAGAAGTACAACCAGCTCATGCGCATCGAGGAGGAGCTGGGCGCGAAGGCCGTCTTCTCCGGCCGCGCGACGTTCAAGCGGTAGCCGTCCAGGATCGCCGGGCCAAAAACCAAAACACTTGACAGGACAGGTCTCGAAGGTGTTAAATGACTAAGTCTATTGAGTTAGTCAACTAACAGTCCGGGACACGGACCGGAAAGGCCCGGGCCCCGGGGGCGAGGAGGCGCGATGCGGCTCTCGACCAAGGGCGAGTACGCCAGCCGGGCCATGCTGGAGCTCTCGCGGCGGTACGACGGCGGACCCGTCCACAGCCGGGAGATCTCCGAGGCCCAGGAGATCCCCCAGCGGTTCCTGGAGCAGATCCTCCTGCTCCTCAAGCGGGCCGGCTACGTCAGGAGCCGCAAGGGCCGGACGGGCGGCTACGTCCTGGCCAAGCCGCCCGCCGCTATCAACGTCGCCGAGGTCATCCGGGTCATGGACGGGCCTCTGGCCCCCATCGACTGCGTCAGCGTCATGGCCCACGAGCCCTGCCCCATGGAGGGCACCTGCGGCCTGCGCTGGCTGTGGAAGGACGTCCGCGACGCCGTGGCCGAGATCCTCGAGCGGACGACGTTCGCCGACCTCGTGCGCAAGAGCGTGCCCGCGGCCCCCGAAGCGGGCGGGCGGGGAGGCCGGCCATGACCGGCCGCGACCGCCGCGCCCCGGGTCTCGCCCTCCTCCTCGGCTTCGTGGCCGCGACCGCCGTCCCGGCCGCCCCCGGGCCGCCCCAGAAGACGGCCCCCTCCGTCCGGGGCAGCTTGTCCCTCTCCGGCGCCTGGGCCCTCTACCCTCTGGCCATCCGCTGGCAGGAGGAGTATCAGAAGGTCAGACCGGGCGTCGCCGTCGACGTCCAGGCCGGCGGGGCGGGCAAGGGCATCGCCGACGCCCTGGCCGGCGTCGTCGACATCGGCATGGTCTCGCGCGAGATCAACCCTGCCGAAATGTCGAAGGGCGCCGTCCCCTTGGCCGTGGCCAAGGACGCCGTCGTCGTCACCCTCAGCCGCAAGAACCCGTTCCTCGAAGAGATCCTCCGCCGCGGCCTGCGCAAGGAGGACCTGGCCGCCGTCTGGATCGGCCGGACCGTCGCGACCTGGGAGGAGCTCCTGGGACGGAAGGGCCAGACGCCCCTGCACGTCTTCACCCGCTCGGACGCCTGCGGCGCCGCGGAGACCTGGGCCGCCTACCTCGGCGGCCACCAGGAGGACCTGGGCGGCGTCGGCGTCTACGGCGACCCGGGGCTGGCCGAGGCCGTAAGGCGCGACCCGCTGGCCGTCGGCTTCAACAACGTCAACTTCGCCTACGACGCCAAGACCCTGACCCCCGTGGCCGGCTTGGCCGTCGGCCCCCTCGACCTCGACCGGAGCGGTGTCATCGAGCCGGGCGAAAGGGTCTACGCCACCCGCGACGACCTGACCCGGGCCATCGCCGCCGGCGTCTATCCCTCGCCACCGGCCCGCGACCTCTACTTCGTCGTCCGCGGGGCCCCGTCCCGGCCCCTGCTGGCCGACTTCCTCGAATGGGTCCTCGTCGAAGGCCAGAAATACGTCGCCGAGATGGGCTACATCGCCGTCGGCCCCGACCGCATCGCCGCCGGCCTGGCCTCGGTCCGCGCGGCCGCGGGGAAGAAATGAGGCTGGCCAAGGACGCCCTGGCCCGGCGGGCCATGGGCCTCGTCGCCGCCCTGCCGGGTCTCCTCGTCGGGCTCGTCGTCGTCGGGCTCTTCCTCAAGTCCAGGGCCATCCTCGGCGTCGAACCGCTGGCGAAGCTCCTCTTCTCGTCCGCCTGGCACCCGGTCAAGGGCGAGTTCGGCCTCCTGTCGTTCATCGCCGGGACGGTCTGGGTGACCGTGACCGCGCTCGTCCTGGCCGTGCCGGTCTCCATCCTGACCGCGGTCTACCTCTCCGAGTACGCCCCGCGCCGGGTCCGCGAGGCGGCCAAGCCCGTCGTCGACCTTCTGGCCGGGCTGCCCTCGGTCGTCTATGGCGTCTGGGGCGTCATCCTCGTCGTCCCCTTCGTCTCGGACATCCTGGCCCCGCTGGCCGGCGTCTATTCGTCCGGGTACAGCATCCTGGCCGGAGGCCTCGTCCTGGCCGTCATGACCTTCCCGACCGTGATCCACGTCACGCTCGAGGTCTTCTCCGCGGTGCCCCGGTCCCTCCGGGACGCCTCCCTGTCGCTCGGGGCGACGAAATGGGAGACGACCCGCCGGGTCGTCCTGCGCAAGGGCGCCCCGGGCCTCCTGGCCGCCGCCGTCCTGGGTTTTTCGCGGGCCTTCGGCGAGACCATGGCCGTGCTCATGGTCGTCGGCAACGTCCCGGCCGTGCCCCGCTCCCTCTTCGATCCCGGCTACCCCCTGCCCGCCCTCATCGCCAACAACTACGGCGAGATGATGTCCGTGCCCCGCTACGACGCCGCCCTCATGACGGCCGCCCTCGTCCTCATGGTCATCGTCCTCGGCTTCAACGTCCTGGCCCGGACGATCCTCGTCCGCGTCGAGCGGAGGGCCCGGTGAGCGCGGACGGCGGCCGCCGCCTCCGCCGCCGCAAGCGGGTCGACCGCGTCTGGCGCGTCCTGGCCGCGGCCTCGGCCGCCGCCGTCCTCCTGTCGCTCCTGGTCATCCTCGGGGCCATCCTCTGGAAGTCCCTCCCGGCGCTGAGCCTGTCCATGCTGACCCGGACGCCGCGCGGCGGCTTCTACCTGGGCCGGGAAGGCGGCATCCTCAACGCCATCGCCGGCTCCCTCTACCTCGGCCTCGGCGCGACGGCCCTGGCCTTCCTGCTCAGCCTGCCGCTGGCCCTCTACCTCAACGTCTATAAAGGAAGGTCGTCCAAGACGGCCGTCTGGACGCGCTTCTTCCTCGACGTCCTGTGGGGCGTGCCGTCCATCGTCTACGGCGCCTTCGGCTTCGTGGTCATGCTGGCCCTGGGTCTGCGGGCCTCGCTGCTGGCCGGCATTCTGACGGTGGCCCTGCTGGAGTTCCCGATCATGTGCCGGGCCATCGACGAGGTCATGCGCCTGGTCCCCCGCGAGCTCAAGGAGGCCTCGGCCTCGCTCGGCGCGACCCGCTTCGAGACGGCCCTGAAGGTCGTCGTCCGGCAGACCGCGCCGGGCATCCTGACGGGCGTCCTGCTGGCCTTCGGCCGGGGCATCGGCGACGCCGCCTCGGTCCTGTTCACGGCCGGATTCACCGACCGCGTCCCGGCCTCGCTGGCCGACCCGGCGGCCACCCTGCCCCTGGCCATCTTCTTCCAGCTGGGCACGCCCTTCCCCGAGGTCCAGCAGCGGGCCTACGCCTCGGCCGCGGTCCTGACCCTCATCATCCTGCTCATCAGCCTGGCCGGCCGGGCCCTGAGCCGAAAGGCCGATCGCCATGTCGTCAAGTGAAGGACGGACGCTCCCGAACGGCGAGACCCCCCTCAGCATCCGCGGCCTCAGCGTCTGGTACGGCGGGCTCCGGGTCCTCAAGTCCGTCGATCTCGACATCCCGGCCCGCCGCGTCACCGTCATCATCGGGCCCTCCGGCTGCGGCAAATCGACGCTCCTGCGCGCCCTCAACCGGCTCCTCGACACCGCCGACGGCGCCCGCGTCGAGGGCCGCGTCCTCGTCGACGGCGAGGACATCTACGGCCCCCGGGTCGAGGTCACCGCCGTCCGCAAGAAGATGGGGCTGCTGTCCCAGCGGCCCCAGGTCCTGCCCATGTCGATCTACGAGAACGTCGCCTACGGCCCGCGGCTGCACGGCCTGGCCGGGAAGGGCGACCTCGACCGCCGGGTCGAGCACTACCTCCGGCTGGCCGGGCTTTGGGACGAGGTCAAGGACCGCCTGCGCGAGCCGGCCTCGGGCCTGTCGGTCGGCCAGCAGCAGCGCCTCTGCCTGGCCCGCGGCCTGGCCGTCGAGCCGGAGATCATCCTCGGCGACGAGCCGACCTCGGCCCTCGATCCCCAGTCGAGCCAGAACGTCGAGCGCCGGCTGACGGAGCTCAAGCGCGACTACACCGTCGTCGTCGTCACCCACATCCTGCGCCAGGCCCGGCGCATCGCCGACCACATCGCCTTCCTGTACCTCGGCGAGCTCGTCGAGCAGGGCCCGGCGGCCGAGGTCTTCGCCGCCCCCAAGGACCCCCGGACGAAGGCCTACCTGACCGGCGAGATCAGCTGAGCCGGTCCCTTCGCCCGCCGGCCCCGTCCGCCGGGGGGAGGCCCGTTCCTAACAATATTAAAGCGTGAGGGCCGGGATGTTATTCTTATGCTTGACATTCGGATATATGGCCGCATAATATTCCTAATAATATGAAGTATGACGAATTTGATAAGGGCATCCTGAAGATCCTGTATGAGGACGGCAAGGTCTCCAACTCCACCCTGGCCCAGAAGATCAAGCTCTCGCCGCCGGCGACCCTGGAACGGGTCCGCAAGCTCCGGACGAACGGCATCATCCAGGGTCAGAAGGCCATCCTCGACAAGAAGAAGCTCGGACGGGGCCTGACCTGCTTCATCGCCCTGCAGATCAAGCACCTCCATCGCCAGGAGGCTTACCGGCGCATCGAGGAGCACCTCAAGCAGCTCGAGGAGGTCGAGGAGATCTACTTCCTCACCGGCCGCATCGACTACTTCATCAAGGTCAACGTCCGGGACATCGACGAGTACCGGGAGTTCTTCATCGCCAAGCTGTCGAAGGTCCAGATGATCGAGCGGGCCGAAACCTTCGTCGTGGTGTCTTCCGCGGCCAATCCGCGGTACAATCCGATCAACGTCGACCCGAAGGAGCACGACCTCGAATGACGGCTCGCCCGACGGCCGAGAGCCTTGACAAGCCCTCTCCGAAGGCTTTACTCTTAGTGCTTCGGGGAGTGACCTTTTCGCCCGTTCCCAGGTCAGGCGTGGTCCCGTATCGGGTTCCCCGCAGACCCACCGTTCGCTGAGGAGGACGATGACTCAGAGCTCACCGGTTACAGGCACCAGAGGCGCGGTGGACCGTTGCGGTTCGCCAGGGACCCGACCCAGAAAGAGGAATCAGAGGAGGCACGAAGGACCGATGAAAAAAAGATTGTTCGTTTTCGTCCTCATCGCGTGTTTGTCGACGGCCGGACTGGCCATCGCCCAGATGACCCAAGAAGGCCGGATCGCCGGCCGGGTCGTCGACGGCCAGGGCGCCGCCCTCCCGGGCGTCTCGGTCAAGGCGACCAGTCCCAAGCTCGTCGGCGCGGCTTCGACCGTCACCGACGCGGAGGGCGTCTACCGGCTCATGGCCCTCCCTTCCGGGACCTACGAGATCACGTTCGCCCTCCAGGGCTTCAAGACCCTGGTCCGGCAGAACATCCTTCTCGAGATGTCCCAGACCCTGGCCCTCAACGTGACCATGCAGGAGGCGACGATCGAGGAGTCGGTCACCGTTATCGGTGAATCGCCGCTCATCGACGTCAAGAGCACGGTCAAGGGCCAGACGATGACCAAGGAGACCTACCTGGCCCTGCCCCGCGGCCGGTCGTTCGACTCGCTCATCAGCACCATCCCCGGCGTCCAGAACGAGAGCATCACCGGCGGCATCTCGGTCGACGGCGCGTCCGGCGCCGAGAACATGTTCTACGTCGACGGCGCCGACATCACCGACTTCCATCTCGGCGTCAAGGGCCAGAACGTCGTCCTCGAGCTCCTGGACGAGGTCAAGGTCACGGCCTCGGGCTACAACGCCGAGTTCGGCGGCTCCATGGGCGGCGTCGTCAACGTCATCTCCCGGACCGGCGGCAACGAGTTCCACGGCGACCTCCTGGCCTATTACGAGAACAACACCCGGCTCATGCGGGGCTTCGCCCGGGACTACCTCCGCACGAATCCCGAGGACGACTACCTTTACGAGTACTGGAACAACGACACCCAGTACTTCCGCGACGGCCGCAATCGCGACAACTACGACCGCATCGAGGGCATCTTCAGCCTGGGCGGCTACATCGTCAAGGACAAGCTGTGGTTCTTCACTTCGGTCAACGTCGGGTACGACCGGACCAACGCCCAGCGCGATTTCAACCTCCGGGAAGGACCGTTCTCGACCTTCCGGGCCCGCAACTACGGCTATAACGGCTCCGTCAAGCTGACCGCCTCCCCGTTCGCCAATCTGCGGGTGTCGGCCAGCTTCCTCAACAACTTCACCAAGTACCGCGGCACCCTGCCCAGCATCACCGGCACGGACGACAGCGAGTACGAGTACAACCTCGAAGGCATGGACTACCCCAACTGGACGGCCGCCCTGACCGCCGACTACTCCCTCGGCAATAACGGCCTCCTGAGCTATCGCGCCGGCTGGCACCGGCAGAACGAGAACAACCAGCAGATCCTGCCGCCCGACGGCTCGACCTACTACTTCCCCTACTCCAACTCGATCTACGCCAGCGATCCGTTCTACGTCGCCAACCCCGACCTCATCCATTCGGGCGGCTACGCCACGACCTGGAACTACTTCGAGACCAAGAAGTACATGACGGAGAAGGTCAGCAACAACCTCGACGCCACCTTCTACCTGAGCGCCGGCGGCGAGCACTCCTTCAAGGCCGGCGTCGGCTACGCCTACCTCCACGAGGACGTCTACGACGCCTCGACCCATCCGCGGGTGTGGCTGTACTGGGGCCGGACCTACACCGGCCTGGGCTTCCCCGTCGGCCGCGGCGCCGCCGTCGACAGCCCCTACTACGGCCAGTACGGTTACTACTACGTCCGCGGCTCGTTCACCTCGCCCTACGGCGGCGTCTGGAACATCCACGCCAACAACTGGTCCGCCTACCTCCAGGATTCCTGGACGATCGGCGGCAAGCTGACCGTCAACGTCGGCCTGCGGACGGAGAACCAGTACATCCCGGCCATGACCGACGACACGTCCTACGTGGGCTACAACGCCAAGCCGGTCAACTTCAACTTCGGCCAGATGCTGGCTCCCCGCTTCGGCCTCGTCTACGACGTCTTCGGCGACTCCAGCCTCAAGATCTTCGGCAGCTTCGGCATCTACTACGACGTCATGAAGCTGTACATGGCCGAGCTGACCTTCGGCGGCTGGAAACGGAAACAGGACTATTATTCCCTCAACGTCCTCGACTGGCGCCTCATCGCCGCCAGCGGCGACCTCGCCGACGCCGCGAGCCAGGGCGCCGGCGGCACCTACGCCGGCACCGTCGACTTCCTGCCCCCGTCGTTCGACCGGGTCGATCCCGACCTCAAGCCGACGGCCCAGCGGGAGATCTCCCTCGGCGCCGAGAAGAAGCTCATGGAGGACGTCTCCCTGTCCCTCCGCCTCGTCCAGAAGCACCTCATCCGGACCATCGAGGACGTCGGCGTCTATGTCTGGGACGGCGAGACCCTCGAGCAGCAGTTCTACGTCACCAACCCCGGCTTCGGCGTCTCCCGGCCGGTCTCCGAGGGCGGCCTGTTCTCGGACGACTACTGGCGCTGCCCCAAGGCGACCCGCGAGTACTGGGGCGTCAACGTCTCCCTCGAGAAGAAGTTCAGCGACAACTGGCAGGGCGGCGTCAACTACACCTGGAGCCGGGTGTCCGGCAGCTACACGGGCCTGGCCAGCTCCGACGAGGGCGGCCGGCTCGGCCCCAACGTCGAGCAGGACTACGACCGCTGGTTCATGGGCTACGACGCCCTGGGCCGTGTCCTCGACGGGCCCCTGCCCCAGGACCGCACCCACTACTTCAAGGCCTACGGCTCCTACTACTTCCCCTTCGGCCTGACCGTCGGCATGACCGCCTACGGCCGCAGCGGCCTGCCCCTGACGACCAAGCTCTACTACAACGGCAAGTACTTCTATCCCAATGGCCGCGGCGACATGGGCCGGCTCCCGTTCACGTTCTGGGCCAACCTCTACCTGGACTACACGATGAAGCTCGGCGCCAAGTACCGGGCCTCGATCAACTTCCAGGTCGACAACGTGACCAACACCAAGACCATCCAGAACCGGATCGCGGACTACAACCTCGACGGCTACTCCGGGTACGACGCCGAGATCCTCAGCGGGGATTTCGCGGTGAACTACCCGACCTACACGGCCGACGAGGGAGACACCCATCCCGCGTACGGCTGGTGGTCGTCCCGGTTCGCGCCTTGGTCCGCGCGCCTGGGCTTCAAGTTCACGTTCTGACCGTTCCGAGCGTCGATCGCAGCGCACCGGAGCCCGCCCCCCGCGAGGGGGGCGGGCTCTTTTCTTGACTAATGCGGGGAATCCCTTATCCTGGAGGGGCCCCCATGAGCCGCAAGACACCGCATCCCAGAAGCCGCCGGCTCCCCCTTATCCTCGGGGCGGCCATCCTCGTGGCCGGCCTCGGGCTGGCCCTCCGGTTCCTCGTCCTGAAGCCCGCCCCGGGCGGCCCCGCCGTCGACCCCGCGGGACTCAACGTCCTCCTCATCACCCTCGACACGACCCGGGCCGACCGGCTGGGATCCTACGGCTACGCCCCGGCCCGCACGCCGCGCCTCGACGCCCTGGCCGCCGAGGGCGTCCGCTTCGCCCGGGCCTACGCGCCCGCGCCCCTGACCCTGCCCTCGCACTGCACCATCCTGACCGGGCTCTATCCGGCGACCCACGGCGTCCGCAACAACGGCGGCGGCCTCGAACCTCGCTTCCGGACCCTGGCCGAGATCCTCAAGGCCGAGGGCTTCGCCACGGCCGCCTTCGTCTCGTCCTTCTCGGTCGACTCCCGGTTCGGCCTGGGCCGGGGCTTCGACGTCTACGAGGACACCTTCCGGGCCGACTCGCCCCTCAAGGGAGCCAACGCCGAGAGGCGGGCCGAGGAGACTTTCGCCCGGTTCTCGCGCTGGCTCGACGGGGCCGCCGCGGGCCGCTTCTTCGCCTGGGTCCACTACTACGATCCCCATCTGCCCTACGACCCGCCTTCGCCCTATAAAGAGGAGTTCGCCGGCCGGCCCTACGACGGCGAGATCGCCTACATGGACCGCTACGTCGGCGCCGTTCTCGACGCCCTGGAGGCCAAGGGCCTCGCTGGCCGCACCCTCGTCGTCGTCGCCGGGGACCACGGCGAAGGTTTCGGGGACAAGGTCGAGATGGGGCACGGCATCTTCCTCTACGAGGAGACCGTCCGGGTGCCCCTCATCGTCCGCCACCGCGGCCTGTTCCCCCGGCCCCGCGTCGTCGCGGACGCCGTCCGGCTCGCCGATGTCGCCCCGACGGTGCTCGGCGCGCTCGGCCTCGGCGCCGAAGCCGCCGGCCTGCCCGGCCGCGACCTGGGGCCGCGGATGCGCGGCCGCGAGAGCGGCGACCTCGACGCCCTGATCGAGACCTTCTATCCCCGCGACAACTTCGGCTGGTCGGAGCTCGTCGGCCTGGTCTCGGGGCCCTGGAAGTACATCCAGGCCCCGCGGCCCGAGCTCTACGACCTGGCCGGAGACCCCGGCGAGACGCGGGACCAGGCCGCTTCCTCCGGCGACCGGGCCGCGGACATGGCCCGCCGGCTCGAACAGGCCTTGCTGGCCCTCGCGGCCGGCCCCTCGGGGGGCGGACCGGCGGCCGCCTCCGGCGACGCCGCCGTCCGGGAGCGTCTGCGCTCGCTCGGCTACGTCAACTTCGCCCCGGCCGGCGCGGCCGGCGCCCGGCCCGATCCCAAGGACAGGATCGGCCTGCTCGAGAAGCTCCAGAGAGCCCAGCGCTTCGAGGCCGAGGAGAAGTTCGCCGAGGCCGAAGCGGCCTACCGCGAGGTCGTCCGGGACATCCCGGATTCGCCCGAAAGCTACGTCAACCTGGCCCTCGTCGAGGCCCGGCAGGGGGCTTTCGACCGGGCCCTGGCGACGCTCCGCGACGGGTTGGCCCGCATCCCCGACTCCGACGCCCTCCTCGTCCGCCTCGGGCACACCTACCTCGTCTCCGGCAAGCCCCGCGAGGCCCTGGAGACCATGGAGAAGGTCCTCGTCCTCTATCCCGAGAGCCTCGACGCCCTGACGGTCGTGGCCGGCATCCTCGACGCCACCGGCCGGAAGCCCGAGGCCCGGGCCTACTACGAGCGGGCCCTTCGCGTCGAGCCCGAGAGCCGGCACTTGCGGATGAGCCTGGCCGCCAACCTGGCCACGACCGGCTCGCTCGAGGAGGCCGTCGGCGTCTACGAGGGCCTTATCAAGGACTTCCCTGACGAACAGGCCTTCTACCAGTACGCCGGCATCGCCTCGTCCCTGCGGGGCGACTTCGCCCGGGCCGTCTCGTTCCTGCGCCGGGCCGTCGAGATCGCCCCGACCCCGACGGGGGCCTTCAACCTGGCCGTGGCCTATCTGAAGAGCGGCGATATGGTCAACGCGGCGGCGGCCTTCCGATCGTACCTGCGGATGTTCCCCAAGGACGATGCCCGCAATTTGGCCCAGGCCCGGGCCGAGCTCGAGCGTCTCGAGAAGACGCCGGGCGGCGCGCCGCGCTGACCGCGCTCAGTCCGCCCCGATCCGCCGCAGACCCTCCCGCAGCTTTCTGTCGGCGCGCACGACGGCCGCCGGCGAGAGGGCCGCTCCCGTCGTCCCGCCTTTTCGTAAATATCTGAAACAACGTCCGTTACGGCTGTGCCGGTAGGCCATCGTCAGATCCGGGTGGCCGAACAGCAGGGTCATCATCGTCGAGGCCATACGGGTGAGCGGCGGCCGGTCGACGTGGCCGAGCCGAAAGGCGGCGACGACACGGGCGCCGCGCCCGGGGACGGAATCGAGGGCGACGCGGCCGCCGCAGGCTTCGGCGGTGTGGGCGAGGAGCGGCAGGCCGAGCCCCGTCCGCTTCCTCCCCGTCGTGAAGAACGGGTCGAAGGCCCGGGCCCTCTCCGCCTCGGACATCCCACGGCCGTCGTCGGCGACGCGGATGACGAGCCGGTCGCGCGCGGCGCTCTCGGAGATCGAGACCGAGACCCGCTTCGCGCCGGCCGCGGCCGCGTTCTCGACCAGGTCGAGGACGTGGAGGGACAGGTCCTCCATCATGCCGCCACGACCTTGCGCCCGTCGCGCCCGGCCAGGGCCAGGCGGACCTCCGCGAGCGTCGGGGCCTCGACGAGGATGTCCGTTGCCGCCGCGCCGATCTCCTCCGGCCGATGGGCGTCCGAGAAACGGACGACGGGGTGCGGGGCGAACGGCCCGAAGCGGGCCTCGGCTTCCGCCGCGCTCATGCGGGGCGACACCTCGACGGCGTCGAGGGCCAGGCCGGGCGGGATGAAGCCGAGCTGGGAGACGAGGCCGAAGGCCTCCCGGTCGACGTGGCAGGCCGCGGCCAGCCCGCCGTGCCGGTGGATGAGCGCGACGGTCTCGCCGACCGTGAACAGCGTCGCCCCGAAGAGGCAGCGGGGGTCGAAGCCCGTGACGAAGTCCTCGGCGTCGACGACGACCTGGTCCTCGACGAACTTCCGCTTGGCGGGGACGTCGGGCAGGTTGCCGTCGATGTCCGCCTGGAACGGGCCGAGGTCCGCTCCGGCCTCGAACAGCCCCAGGATGTGGACCTCTTCGGCCGTCGTCACTTCGATGCCGGGCAGGACGGCCAGGTCCGTGCCCGCGGCCGCCGCGGCCACGGCGGCGGCGTTGCGGGTCGTGTTGTGGTCGGTGACGGCGATGAGGTCGAGGCCGGCCGCCC